>Ga0265292_1001108_pt1 | contig 26270 bp, 30 predicted proteins | sample Munlanlewell296A_FD_189080 | JGI IMG/M metagenome (GOLD analysis project Ga0265292, IMG submission 189080) | Leachate microbial communities from a municipal landfill in Southern Ontario, Canada - Leachate well 296A | ecosystem: Engineered > Solid waste > Landfill > Unclassified | place: Canada... | reverse complement strand
TGATGCGGTTAAAGTATTTCGTGAACTCAACGACGATGGAGTCGGTAAGCGGCCCTCCGCTCATATCGCTCCCTGCGGCCCGCGCCGTGAGCGACAGGTTTTGTTTCACATCGCGCCGGACATTCACAAACTCGACGAGATTCTCGAGATCCTCGACGTCTTTCGGGAAAACCACCGCTGTCGGTTTTACGACAAAGATGGACGTGTCGCGGCTGTACTTGTTGCGCGTTTCCTCGTCAACCGCCACATCGCCCTTAAAAAACCTTTTGATATCGTCTTGGAGCACGAGTTTATTATAACCTGAAATTATCAATTCGTGGGATTAGAAAAGATCAGCTGACCCGTTTGCCCTGAGTCTATCGAAGGGTCTCGGTCGGGATTATTTTATCACAGATGAGACATTAAAATGACGTCTTACGCCGTGTCTCATTCCCGTTTTACTTTAATTGCCACAGGATAAGGTCAATCTTTTTCATCTCGCCGATCCTTGCCAGATCAGGGAATCTGGCGTCAAACTTTATAAAAAGTTTTTTGACCTCCGGTTTCTTTAAAAATAATTGATATACTTTTCTCACGAGTTCGTACTGCGCCTCATACGCGTTGAAAAGCGTGTCGATGTCGCTCTTGCTTAACGTTCTGTTGGGACGCTGCGGCCTTCTTAACCCAAGGCAACTAAGAACCTTTTTATCAATAACGGGATTTGACGGATTCACCGTATGTAAAAGTTTCGATGCAAATGAGTATTCAAAGCTGTGATTGTATCGATAGAGAGATCGCATCACCTCTTTCAGGGTAAGGCGTTTTGCTTTCTTCCGGTGTTTGCTCTTTTCGAGCACATAGTAAAACTTCTTGTACCATTTGAGTCGTATTTGGTAGAAACCGCCGAAGGCCCTTTGATATTTTCTATCCTTCGAAACATCTCTCAAGCGGAGCTCGTTCATGACAAACTGGTAACGCCAAGGCTTGCTCTCTCCGATATTCGCAAATACCTTCTCGGGATTTTGAAAAACGCCCTCATTTTTGAGCACTTTATACACATTTGATAAGATTTCTTGAACCGTATTCGCAAATCTACTTTCTTGCACGTTGAAGATTTTTTTGATTTCTTCCCAGTCTCTCACTGACCCGCCTGCAGTGAGTTTATCAAACCGTCTCGGTCGAGAGATTAAGTTATTACTCTTTCGGAAACCACTTACCTAAAGATACATAATAGAATAGTCTTCTCGTCCCCTCGAAAATAAATGTCACTAATAAAACGATAATAAAAGAAAAACCAAAGGTCTTTGACCAATCTCTTTCAGTATAAGCCGGTATTAATTTGTAGGTTTTCTGATCGAGCGCCACCTTCTTATAAAAATCGAAATTCCTCTCTCGGACTCTTTTGCCGATTTCTTCGTCACTTAAGTCATTATAAGTATTTGGATAAGCTGTCTTAGCAATTTCTCCAATGTCTTTATTCGAGAGGCACGCAAAGTTAAGTTTTTTATCATCGTCCGTCCATATAAATTCACTGTAAAGATTAACCCCATAATCTTTTGGATTTATATTGGTACCATTATTACAAGATACATAAGTTTTTTGAGCGTCAAACTTTGGACCGTACTTAGAGAACGCCCCGATTACAACCAATAAAAGTGCTAGAACAAAGAGGCCGACGTAAATAACCTTAATTAGACGGTACCACCATTTTGCATTTAACTCTTCAATTTTTTTGCCCATGAGTCTTATTATAGTCTATTTATAGTAATGCTATGTGACTCGTTTCGGTAGTGTTTTGTTTAGTAGGTTAAAACAAATTTCCGTCATCCTGATGCCTTTTCTAAGAACTTTGTGATTTAGCCGCCCGACAACACCTCCGTACCGTTTCGTCAACAACCGGGTATCACGAAAGAAAGTATGAGCAACGTCATTTCGTAACTCTTTTAAATTTTCTAGCCATTCTATCAACTCTGGGTTTTTGCAGTAACTCTTAAATGTTTTTAATATTTGCCCGAAAGTCTTGCCTTCTAAGTTTTTTAGTTCAATCTTTTTATTTTTCTTATTAATGTAAAGCTTCATTTTCGTCTCTATTGTTTGGCAATTATCGATGAATCTTCCAGCTAGCTCATGACTGTTCAGCTGCATTTCTTGAACAATTCTCTTTAACGATTCGCCAACTTGTTTCTCTCTTTTTGTCCTTTTCCTCTTCATTATTTTACGCGACCCACTCCTTTGCGGAGTACTATAATTCTACCATTGCGAATTGAGACGAGCGTCGAGGGCAATGATTTCAGTTTGCCTCCATCCACATAGAAATCAACCCCCACACCAGAACGAGTAGCTCTCCTACCTTTTAGGGTCGAAGACCCTACTACTCGTTTGGTGTGGGGGTCAACTCTGTTCCCTCCGCCTGAGGCGGATCCGCCTTGGGCGGAAAAATACTTCTTCGCTTCCTGGATTGTTCGGGCAGGTCGTTCCCCTTCCCAGTTTGCGCTCGGGGCGACAAGCGGACCGACCGATTTAAGAAGCTTTCGCAAGCTAAAAGAAGGCAATCCCGCCTTCGCTGAAGCTTCGGCGGGCAAGCGAAACGCCAGCGTTTTTGTCCCTCGGTGGAGATAAGAAAACTTTTTCGATCGGCAGGGCAAAATCACGCTTATTTTATTAGGCCAAAGCTTCTTAAGTATTCGCGCGGTTTCAGAATCGATTTTCACACCGAATCGCTTAAGATCGTGGAGCGTGGCGATTAGCACAATCATCGGCTTCTTCGGATTCCGCTTCCGCAACCGATAAATCCGCTCGACGGTTTTCTTCCGAAGCGCCGAACCGACAATCCCATAAATCGTATCTGTCGGGAGAACTCCGACACCTCCTTTTTCAAGTAAGGTACCGACGGTTTGATTTAAAGATTTTGCAGAATATGACATATCATTCTCTTGTTAACATTTTCACGATCGTGAAAATGTTAACAACGAGCACTCACTGACTAGTGACTAATCTCTCCTTACTCCTCATTCTACCGTCACCGACTTTGCTAAATTTCTCGGCTTATCAACGTGCCTTTTCTATCAAATCCTGCATATTATCCCATCACTATAGCACTCCTTAATTTCCGGTGGTAGCCGATTGCGAACCGATGCGCTTCGTCGCGCACCTGGATCAACGTTCTCCTATTAACATTTTTTGGAATGATTCCTAAAATATCGTTTCTTTTTCTCTTTGGTCCCTTCACGATCCCAATAACGGGGATCTTTAACCTGAATTCCAAAAACACCGCCTTCACGGCGTGGATTTGTCCGGCTCCTCCGTCAACCAATACCAAGTCGGGCAACTGCCATGGATTTCCTAATCGCCTGCGGAGAATTTCTTTGATCATTCCCGTATCATTCGATCCGGAAATGGTTCGTATCCTGAACTTCCGGTATTCGTCATTCGCCGGCTTCCCGTCAATAAAAACCACCATCGAGCCGACTGCGGAGGTTCCGGAAATATTCGAAATGTCGTACCCCTCGATTCTAAAAGGGCGGATTCTCTTCGGAACCCGAACTTCATCCTCCGTGATAAAGGCAATATCTCGAATGTGTTCCAGCGCAAAGACCTGCCGCTTCAGTTTTTCCGCCCGCTCAAAATCAAGTTTTTTGCTCGCGGACTGCATCTCACGGGAAAGTGATTGAATTATCTTCTTTTTCTTGCCTCCAAAAAACAATATTAAATTCTTTATATTCTTAAGATAATCTCCTCGATTCATTTCTCCCGCGCATGTTCCCGGGCACAAACCGATTTCATAATCCAAGCAAGGCCTCGTAAACGATTTCGTCCGCCCCGGCTCGTGAGTGCTGAACGGAAAAATGCGCCGGATGATTTTGAGCGCTTCGCGAATACTCGATCCGGACGTAAACGGCCCAAAACGTCTTCCTTTGGCAAAATCTTTTCCTCGCACGAGAAGTACGCGAGGAAACGTATCGTTTATAATTTCTACGTAGAGAAAACTTTTATCATCTTTTTCTCTGACATTAAATGGAGGGCTAAATTTCTTTATCAGTTCTGCCTCTAAAATCAATGCTTCAAGAGCCGTGTCGGTTTTGCGGTAATCAATCTTTCGTATCTCACTCACCAATTTCTGAATTCTGCTATCGTGAGGGCGGCTAAAGTAACTTTCTACCCGTCGGCGCAGGTTCCCCGCCTTGCCAATGTAGAGAATTTTCCCTCGGGCGTCTTTCATTAAGTACACACCGGGGATATCGGGAAGAATGCGGTTTTTTATTTTGATATTTTGGGGAATCATACAAATAGATTATACGCTTGGAACAAAAAAAGGGACCCAACTCGTGCTGGGTCCCCGGGGTGAGTTCCTGGAAATGTCAGGATTTTGGGGGAGATTCAAGAAGCCGAGCCAACTCCTCGTCGCTCCCCGTAAAGATGATGATCTTGCTCGAGGATGGTTGCCTCTCCGGTGTAGGTCCGGAGAAACCGTACGGCGAAAGAAGCACGTTCGTCATGTCGGCAGAAGTAATGCTTCTCCCGTCCGGCTTCAGTACAATCGCTTTGAATACGAGGCCCGTAGAGAGGTGGATAGGATGCGTTCTCGCGCGAACAGCTCGGCGAGTAACTTTTCCGTCCTCCTCGTCATCGAGTAAAAGAATTTTTCCTCGTTGAATCTGATTCAAAACTGTTACCTCTCTCAACAAAGAAGCAGGCATTAACCCCTCCAGGTGTGAGATAGAAACAAACTTACCTCAGAATACTCTGGATTCTCCTCAAGTCAAGGATATAGACGAAAACCGCCCCTACAAGGGGCGGTTTTCTATAATAACTTGCAAACTATACTCCTACGCGTGTGCTTCTGGATTCTTCATGCAGCAATCTTTTACTTTCTTCCCCGAACCGCATGGACATGTCTCGTTTTCGATTTCTTTTGCCTCTCCCTTTCCGCAACATGCGAAGAGCATCTTCCCCGAGCCACAGCCGCAGGGCTTCATAAGCTCCATCATTTTTCGACGAACCGTTCCTTGATCCATATTTTTCATAAAAAAATTAAACAACGACCTTTCGCTCATTATAACAGATGCACTCTCGAGACAAACTCACCCCGACACACAAGATTTAATCTTACGTGCCCGGGTGAGTGGAGGATAGCTGAATTTTACAGTATCCCCCACAAGGTTGGCTGTTTGTATGATCTTCTCTAACTCTCAACCTCCGGAACAGCAAGAAATGGAAGTTGGAAGATGCGTTCGAACGGTGGATGTGTTTCCGTCATGCGGTGAATCTGACATTTGATCGTCGACGGTGAAACCGCGCAGTGAGCCGCGATATCCGCAACGGTCGGAAAACTCCTCTTCGCAAGAAAACGCTCTCGGGCATACAGAATGATCCTCATTTCAGCTCGAGACCATTCCCTACCGGTTGTGAGAAGAAAGGGGGTCTCGATCTTCCGGATCGAGGGCAGAGTTTGAACAAAGGCGAGTTGACAGTGATGCTCAAGGAGCCGCTGCTTGGCTCTCATTAATTGAAACTGATTTTTAACTGCCTGGCTACAAATGCCAAACTTCGTGCCAATCTCTTTTGTGGTAGGGAAACCACAATATTCCCTAAACATTTCTTCTGAAAAGTCGATAATCCTGCGTTCGGCTGGAGTCCACCACCCTCCCTGCGGGATCGGAATGAGTTCAATCGTCATTGCTTTGGCCATAACGGCGGAAGCTTTATGGATTTTCTCCCGAGCCAACACCGTTGCCTGCTGCGCCATTTCGCCACCCCCAAAAGAAATTTGAGAATTTAACAATGCTGCTGACAATATTCATACAAGATATCCCTGTTTTTGTCAATGGATCGAGTTTTTACTCCAGAACTTTCCTCAAATATCCTCCCGTTGCGCTCCCGGCACGTTTCGCAATATATTCAGGAGTTCCGGCTCCGATAATTTTCCCACCTTTTTCTCCGCCATCGGGGCCAAGATCAATCACCCAGTCGGCAGTTTTTATGACATCCAAATTATGTTCTATAACGACGACCGTATTCCCCCGTTCAACTAACCTCTGTAAAACCTTAAGCAATTGATCGATATCCGCAAAATGAAGTCCTGTTGTGGGTTCATCCAGTAGATAGAGCGTTCTCCGCGTGTCGCGTTTCCCGAGCTCGGCTGATAATTTTACCCGTTGTGCCTCGCCGCCGGACAAAGTCGTCGCAGATTGTCCTAACTGCAGGTATCCCAACCCAACTTCTTCCAAGATATTCAATCGATCATACACCCACGGAATATCCTCAAAAAACTTCACCGCTTCCTCGATTGTCATCTGAAGTATCTGATAGATATTTTTGTTCTGGTATTCAACCTCGAGCGTTTCTCTGTCAAACCGCTTGCCTTTGCAGATATCGCATTGTATATACACGGTCGGCAAGAAATGCATCTCGATTGCGATCACGCCATGCCCTTCGCAGTTTTCGCACCTTCCGCCCTTCACGTTAAAGCTAAACCGCCCCGGTTTATACCCTCGCACGCGAGCGTCCTCCGTCGAAGAAAAAAGGTCTCGTATAAATGTCCAAGCTCCAACGTAGGTTGCCGGGTTCGACCGCGGCGTGCGGCCAATCGGCGACTGGTCAATATTAATAACGCGGTTCACGTACTCGGTTCCAAGAATCTCCTTGTGGGTCCCCGGTTTGTAGCTCGCCCCATTAAATTTGTTCGCGAGCGTCTTATAGAGCACGTCATAAATCAGCGTGCTTTTCCCGGATCCGGAAACGCCCGTTACCGCCGTGAACCGCTGAAGCGGTATATCCACGTCAATATCTTTGAGGTTATTTTCCGTTGCTCCCTTTATTTTCAAAAATGGGCCGTGTTTTTTAATTTCTTTTCTCTTCTTCGGAACTTCAATAAACCGCTTCCCGCGAAGGTATTCCAGGGTTAGCGAATGTTTTTTTGTGTCTTCTATGATGCCGGGTATGGGCCCTTGAGCGACGATATTCCCGCCGTGAATGCCTGCCGCCGGGCCGATATCAACCAAATAGTCCGATTTCCGAATCGTTTCCTCGTCATGCTCGACGACAATGATTGTATTCCCCAGGTCACGAAGATCGTGGAGGGTTTTGATGAGCTTCGCGTTGTCGCGCTGGTGAAGGCCGATTGTCGGTTCATCGAGGATGTAGAGCGTCCCAACGAGCCGCGAACCGATCTGCGAAGCCAAACGTATCCGTTGCGCCTCGCCGCCGGAGAGCGTCCCGGCTTTTCTTTCTAACGTGAGATACCCAAGCCCGACGTCAATCATAAACTTCAGACGATTTTTTATTTCACGAAGCGGTACTTCTGCGACGTCCTCCAAGCTCCGGTTTTTAAAAACCATCTCTCCAAAAAACTTATACGCCTTATCTACTGAAAAGTTGGTGATTGTCGCGATGTTCTTATCGTTCATCAAGACACTTAAACTTTCTTCGCGAAGCCGCTTCCCTACGCACACGGGACAGATTTTTTCCGACCAGATGTCTTCCGTCCCCAAACCGTGGCACGCGGGACATGCGCCGTACGGACTGTTAAACGAAAAGAGTCGCGGCTCGATCTCCGGAAATGAAAACCCGTCGTTCGGACAGGTGAATTTTGCCGATAAAGAAACTTCTTTGTCGGCAATAATCGTAACGACATTGTTCCCGTACTTGAGCGCCGACTCAATCGCTTCCGCCAGGCGCAACCGGTTGTCTTTTTCCTTGTAATTCATCCCGGCCGGCATCCGATCTACGATAAGATCGATATTGTGTTGCTTATAGCGACTCAGTTCGATACGGTTTCGGAGCGATTGAAGTTCGCCGTCAACGCGCACTTCGGAGAAACCCGCATTCAAAAAATCATAGAGCATCTGATAATATTCTCCTTTTCTTCCTCGAACCACCGGCGCGAGAATAAGAACATTTTTCCCTCCGCCAGCCGGCGGATTGTTGCGTTTTGAAAAGTCGATGACCACGTCAACAATTTCCTCGCTGGTCATTTTTTGTATTGGCCGGCCGCACCGAGGACAATATGGTTTTCCGACCCGCGCAAAGAGTACCCGGAGATAATCATAAATTTCCGTAATCGTGGCGACCGTCGAACGAGGGTTCGCCGAGTGGCTTTTCTGATCAATCGAAATCGCCGGTGAGAGCCCCTCGATTTCATCCACATCCGGTTTGTCTAACCGGCCCAAAAACTGCCGGGCGTATGCCGAGAGAGACTCGATATATCGCCTCTGGCCCTCGGCAAATATGGTATCGAATGCCAAGCTTGATTTCCCGGAGCCCGAAAGCCCGGTAAAGACGATCATCTTGTCTCTCGGAAGTTCCAGCGAGATGTTCTTAAGGTTGTGTTCTCGAGCGCCTTTTATAATGATTTTGTTTTGTGCCATTTTTCTTAATGAACGCAGTGAATTTTAGAAAATCGAGCATCCCGCAGAGTGAGACGAATGCGGGACAAAACAGAAAATTGCCCCCTTCCTCGGCTACATAGGGGGTCACATCGCAAGTAAGTGTACGATAAAACCAAACGGCGGTCAAAAAAAGTGGGGCGAGAGAACTTACTCGCCCCGAACGTGCAAGCTAGAAATCCCGAAGAGATTTCCGCCCGCTACTCCGCCATCGCTTCAGCGAAAAGATGTTGGATCACCCCCTCTCTCCCGTGAATCGGGAAAGAGGAAAAGTCGGTGTTTCATATGCCCCTCCTTGGGCGATCTGATTGCCATTTATATTTTATCAAGACTTGTCGAACTTAAAACACTGTGATATACACAACCATAGCACGAACGAAAATCAAAACCGGGGAGAAAACGCTTATGAAGCCGCTTTTTCGCGCTCTTCTGGAAACCATTGTTTTCCTTGCGGTCCTGTGCTGGGTAGTGGGATTCAGCTTTGACGTCTTCACTCACTATCTCGCTCTGAACGCTACGAGTGGACAACCATCGCTTGAGCTAGCCACGTTCATGGACGTCGCTTCGCCGCTCACGAGCGCGATCGAGAAAAGCCACGATTCAGCGCTAAAGTGGATTGTGGCAATAGTCGGACTAACGGCCGGCTTGATCGCTTTGTGGCTGATCTGGAAAATCTACGAACCACTCTTCACTCACCTTCTGAGCAAAGTTACCATTTTCGGAACCCGTTTCCGACACTCCAGGAATTGGTAAATCACTCCAAAAATCGGCTCGCCAAGAGCAACATCTGGCGGGCCGATTCTATTTTCATCAGGTCATAGTTTTTGCAATGGCTTCTCACTACCCCATTTTCTTTGATAAAACTTTTACTTCGTCCCTCAAGATCGCTGCCAATTCAAAATTCAGCTGCTTCGCCGCCTCCCGCATCTCGCGTTCCTTTTCCTGGATGAGTTTTTGTATACTTGTCTTCGACTTCGGCAATGGCTTCATTTCTAAACTTAAAATCTCTTCCACGGGCAAAATATCCGTTATCGCTTTCACGATCGTCTTCGGCGTGATGCCATACTTTTTGTTATGCGCGACTTGAATTTTCCGCCGCCGATCGGTCTCTTTGAACGCTCGTTCAATCGAACCGGTTATATGATCGGCGTACATCAACACCTCTCCCCTGACGTTTCGTGCCGCGCGGCCGATGGTCTGTATGAGCGATGTCTCGCTCCGGAGAAATCCTTCCTTGTCCGCGTCGAGGATGGCCACGAGCGATACTTCCGGCAGGTCTAACCCTTCCCGCAGGAGATTCACACCAACCAAGACATCGAATTTCCCTTTCCGGAGATTCGTAAGAATCCGGATGCGATCGAGAGTCTTTACGTCGCTGTGAAGATATGTAACCTTGACCTTCAACTCCTCAAGATAGCTCGACAAATCCTCTGCCATTCGCTTTGTGAGCGTCGTAACTAATGTGCGTTCCTTGCTCTCAACGCGCCCCTTGATGCGAGGGATGAGATCGTCAACCTGCCCCCGTGCGGGACGAACGGTAATTTTCGGATCAACCAATCCAGTCGGGCGGATGATTTGCTCTACCGTTTGTAGGCTCTTCTTCTTTTCATATGGCCCGGGCGTGGCGGACGTGTAGATAACTCGTCCGATTCGATCTTCAAATTCTTTGAATGTAAGGGGCCGATTATCGGCGGCCGAAGGAAGACGAAAGCCGTATTCGATGAGCGTCCGTTTCCGTGAAGCATCCCCCTCATACATCCCATTGATTTGCGGAACGGTCATGTGCGACTCGTCGATAACTGTCAAAAAATCATCCCTGAAGTAATCGAGAAGCGTATCCGGCGGCTCGCCCGCCGCACGACTGGAGAGATGGCGCGAATAGTTTTCGATGCCGTGGCAATAGCCGATCTCCCGCATCATCGCCATATCAAATTTCGTTCGGCGCTCCAGACGTTCCGCTTCGAGAAACTTCTTATGTATGTCGAAATATTTCAATCGTTCTTTCAGCTCTTCTTGGATCGTCCCGATTGCCCGTTCCCGTTCCGGAACCATCGTGATGAAGTGTTTCGCCGGCGCGACAAAGATATCGGCCAAGGTCGGCGTTTTCCCGGGACGAAACCCCTGAACCGGGTCTATTTCGTAAATTTTCACTATTGTTCCGGACTTAAGCTCAAAATTATAAATAACTTCCCTATCGGGCGGCATAATCTCCCAATTGTCTCCTCGAAGCCGGTAGGTTCCGCGTTTGAGGTCGCTATTTGTCCGTGTGAACTGAAGCTGAATGAGCTTTCGCGCAAATTCTTTCCGGTTGATTTTATCCCCTACTTTGAAATGGAAAATGTTCTCCTTATATACTTCCGGCGCGCCGAGACCATAGATACAGGAAACCGAGGCGACCACAATCACGTCTTTTCGCGTGAGGAGTGCCGTTGTAGCCGCATGGCGCAACTTATCAATCTCGTCATTAATCATCGCCTCCTTGTCGATATACGTGTCGCTTGAAGGAATATATGCCTCCGGCTGGTAATAGTCGTAATAGGAAACGAAATAGTTTACCGAATTCTTCGGAAACAGTTCTCGGAACTCGTTACAAAGCTGTGCTGCGAGCGTTTTGTTGTGAGCGATAACTAAGGTTGGTTTATTGATCTCCTCAATCACGTTCGCAACCGTAAACGTTTTCCCCGACCCGGTTACGCCAAGAAGCGTTTGGTGTTCGTATCCTTTTTTCAAACCAGAAACAAGCTCTTTAATGGCTTTTGGCTGATCGCCGGCCGGCTTAAACCTAGTTACAAGCTGAAATGTTTCCATGGCGGCTATTGCGTAACATTTTCACGATCGTGATTTTGTTAATAATTAAATAGATTTCAAACAATGTCTGCTTCCTTCGCCTCAAAAAATTTTAAATACGGAAGCAATTTTAACTCGTTCACAGATTTTACAAACTCCCTCGGCAATGGTGCCGGCCCAAGCCAAGCACTTTTTTGAAGCATCACAAACCCCAAGCCGAGGAGTTCGAAACGAAGCCAGTCTCTCTTGTGCCGCTGAGTTTCTGGAACGTCAAACATGACTATGAGTCGCTTCGGTTTCTTTTTGTCCGTCACCGCCCCATGGGGAGTATGAGATGGCAAGAGGAGTGTCTTTTTTCGCGCGAGGTATGCCACCCCTTCCTTCGTAATGTGCCATATTCCCCGCTTACGCTCAACAAACCCTTTTGTTTCTAACCGAGAGAGAGTTACGCGTAGACTGGCATTAGAATCTTTTGAGATCGAGGAGTGGTCGTAGCGGTCGCTTATTGCCAGACCACTCCCCATTCTTGCCCGAAGCAAGCGATACCCGCCTGAATATGAAGATAGAACCGTAAGGAGATCATGCGTCAATCCCATATTTCTATCATAACATATTTACGATCGTGAAAATGTTAACAGTGTATTGCAAAAAAGAAACCGCCCAGCCCCGACCGACGAGAGCTGGACGGAAAATTGAGATCTAACAAAAAATTAATGGGCTCCCTCGAATTTCGAGAGAGCCCAAGGTTGAGGGTTAAAGTGATCGAGGCAAAAGCCTAAGGGCACAAGAACCCGAGATACTACTTGCCGGAGACCGCGAGACGCCCGAGCCGATTGAAGTCGTCCCCGACCCAGTCCCAGTCCAGGTCCCGCCGCCCGCCGCCCTCGCCGAGGCACGGGAAGTACCGGTCGCCGCTCGTATTCACCACGACCAGCCCCGGGAAGTTGATGTAGATCTGCCCGAAGAGAGCCTTGAAGGCGGGGTGCTCGTCCTGGTGCTTCATAAGCCACTCGGCCTGCTGGTAGCCGAGCGTGATGTTCACCTTCGAGGCGATGCGGCGCTCGTACTCGGAGCCGTCCACCCGATCCTCGTCGGGCCAGAGCACAGCGCCGAGCTTCAGCGTCACCGCATCGGTCGGAGACGTGTCACGCTCGATGGACTTGATCCAGGAAAACTTTGCCTGGAGGTCTTTGAGCATGGGCCGCTGGAGCGCGGGGATGTCGATCGTGAGCTCTCCGGTTTCGCGGAAGAAGCCACCGATCTCGACTCTACCACCATTCTTGAAGAAGGCGGCGAATCGAGCGCCACGCTCTTTTGGTGAAAGTTCGATAAACTCCTGAATCGAACCTCCGTCCAACTCACCCCACGGCGTATCTACGCCGAGGGACGCTACTATTTGCAGAGCTTGACCGCCACTGACGGCTTTACTCATGGTTTTTCTCCTTTTTCGGCTTCGCCTCTTAGAAAAGCTAAGGCTTAACCGTACTGTTTAAATTATAACATAAAACTTATTTACTTGTCAAGCGCTTTCGTCAGCGGGCATTCTTTATGGTTGTGCGGCCTCGCCGTACAGTGTTTTCTTCCATAATCAATTAAGCGATATGTGAGCGGGAACCATTCTTTTTTCGGGAAGATTTTCATTAAATCCTGCTCGATTTTGTTCGGATCGCTTTCTTTGCTTAACCCCAAAACGCGCGCGAGGCGTTTTACGTGCGTATCCACCGCAATCCCCTCTACGACGCCATAGGCGTTCCCTAAAATAACATTCGCGCTTTTCCGGCCGATTCCTGGAATCGCAAGCATCTCGTGCATCGTCCTCGGGAGCTTACCTTTAAACTTTTCTTTCACTACTCGCGCGGCGGCAAGGATATTCTTCGTTTTGTTTCGATAGAATCCGGTTTCATAAATATCGCGCTCGAACTCTTTCCGATTCGCACGCACATAGTCGTTCAGAGTTCGATATTTTTTAAACAATCTCGCCGTCACTTCGTTCACCTTCTTATCAGTACACTGTGCCGAAAGCTCAACGGCGACCAAAAGCTCCCAATGGTTCGAATACTTGAGAAAAATCTTCGCTTTTGGAAAAAGCTTTTTGAGCGTCCGTAAAATTCTCGCTCCCCTTTTCCGCAATATCGGCAGTCCATTTTTTGTGACCATTGTATCCATCGTAATCTCCTTTGACAAATTAACCAAAAACCAGTAAGAAGATAGAAGCAGTTTGGAGGGATTATGAAGCCGTCAAAAGCTGTTCTCGAAGCATTTTGGAGATGGCTCCAAGAGCAGGATCCGATCCGCCAAGTCGTCGTGATCGTTCCGATTGTCCTGGGGATCGCAACTCTTGTCGCGATCTTCATTTTCAAGCCACTTGTGCTCGGGCACTAGAGGAAAGGGGAACCGATGGCGAAGAAGATCGGGTTGTTCGCTCTACGCATTATCATTTTCCTCGGGCTTTGTCTCCTTGTGTTCCTCTTCGCCAATCAGTAACGGAGGGAACGATGAGAAAACCGGGGAAGTATGCTCCGCAATATCAACCTATAGCCGGCCGGATCCAAAGCATCGGATCTGGCCGCTTTTGTTTTATAATTTCTGTATCAGATATGAAAAAAGTTCTTGCGCCCAGTTTCTTCAACCGCCCGACGGTGCGCGTTGCGAAAGATCTCCTGGGAAAGTTTCTGGTCCGTCGAAGAGGCAAAAAGCAGATCGCTGTGATGATCGCGGAGGCGGAGACCTACGACGGGCCGTATGATAAAGCTTCGCACGCAAGCCACGGCAAAACGAAACGGAACGAGGTGATGTTCGGGAAAGCTGGACGATTCTACGTCTATTTCACTTACGGAATGTACTGGATGTTAAATATCGTTACTGGACCAAAAGATTATCCTGCCGCGATTTTAATTCGAGGCGCACGTCACGACGGAAAATCAATCAACGGCCCAGCACGGCTTACAAAATACTTGAGAATTGACAAGCGATTCAACGGAAAAACCGCTGGCCGCCAGACCGGTTTCTGGATTGAAGATCGGGGAGTAAAAATACAATCCTCGCAAATCAAGCGAGGAAAACGCATCGGCGTTGACTATGCCGGAGCGTGGGCAAAGAAGCTATATAACTTCTCGATATTGGACCGCGCCTAGGAGCTTCTCAAAGTTCCTCCAACTTTGCTTTCAACTCCGCTAGTCGAAGCTTTTCTCTCTCGATATCTTGCTTATATTTTTCGATTGCCTTTTCAACCTTCGGTCTGTCTTCCTCTGAAAGTCTCTCATCACGAAGCCCTTCTTCATAGCTATCTAAAATAGACTCATAGAATTTTATTGTCCATTCTACTATTTGAACCTCTCTTGAAATCTTGGACTCCGCTGGCTCAAATTTTGGAATATGCTTCATCATCTCATCCGCTACTCCTCTGCGCCCAAGCCGCTCCAGTTCCTTGAGCCGAACCTCCGCTAATCGCACAATTTGATCCACACCAAGAAGCTCCCTTTCACCCTTTAGTAATCGCCTCAACTTCGCGCCTTCAACAAATTGTGTCCGTTTAAGTTCTCTCTCACCGGCTGAAATAGACTTATCGGCTCCAATTTTTCCTTCAGGTTTGTGTTCAAAAGAGCCAGTCATAAATTTACGGATTTCTATACCTCCTCCACCTTTCCCTCCTCGAGTATAACAAACTTAATCCCATACGGCTCGAGAATCTTCGCGGGGAGCGAATGCGCAGAGCCAGTCCTGTCGGGCCTCAACATCCCGTCGTGGATCGGAAAACAAATCTTTGGATGCAGTCCTCTCGCATAATCAATCGCCTCGGAGATCTTCGCCCACGGCCCGGCAACAGGCAGAGCGAGAATCTCCACCCTCACGCCCGGATTATGGAACGCATCGCCGGGATGATAGAGGCGGCGAGCAATAAGATAGCCCGTGTTTTCCACCTTGGGAAGCGTCCGGTAAATCTCTGCATGATCTTTTCCATACCCTTCAATCAAGACTCCCTTTACCGTCATGCTCTCCCCTCCCCGAACCAAGTCATACCGTATCTTTTCTTTTTTAAGTACTGCGCCTGCGCCGTCATTCGTAAGTACTCTTGCCATAGGATTATTACGCAAGACACTCCGTATCGAACCGATATCACAATGGTCTTGATGTTCCTGCGTAATCAGGAGCACGTCGATGTTTTTAAGCTCGTTCTGTTCGGTCGAGTAGTTACCGGGATCGATCAGGATTCGAAGGCCTTGTTCCTCAACGAGAAGACATGAATGCCCAAGTTTCGTGATCTTCATTGCGGTACGATAGGTTCAGATCGCGTTTTACTCACGCACGCAGACAACTCTTTAGTCATGGTCCACCCACACTTCCCGCTTTTCTGGCGTTCGCAGACAGTATTCTTATAGCAGGCAAATTCCGGTTTAAACCAACAAACGCTATTCTCCGTTGTATCCGAACAAATCTCTCCGCTACAGCCGGTGGGACGACAAGCGTCGGACGGAACTCCAATAGCCGTCTCACGAAAAAAAACTGGAATCCTAATTTCTGCCGCGTTCTCCGGCAGTTCCGAAGGATTATCTTTTTCAAACACGATCGTCCCGCGCACAGATTTCGGCTGTTTATACTCAATGGTATTTCTAAAGGACACGAATTCCGTCGTCATCCACTCTCCCATCGCCGTGGCGTTCCCAACTCCAAGCACAGTTCCGTCCTCATCGAGCACCTTAATTGGAAATGACGCTTCGAAAAACCAATTTCCCCGGGCTTCACCGACAACCGTCACGGGTCGTTTAATAACACCTTCCTGCTGTGGTTCACGGACATGGATAAGGTCCGAGACGTCCAGCGGAGGAGGCGGAGTGCTCGTAAGCGGCCATGAAGGCAGAATCTTGCTCGGCGGCGGTGGCGGCGTCCACTTAGTGCTTTGATAATTTTCCCAATATAACCGGCTCGTCCAAACGAGGCCCGCAACGACGATTACTCCGAAAATAAGAGTAAGAACTCTTTTCATATTGTGCTAAAAACTCCACTATCTGCCCGGGGAGGATCCCGCAGGGCTTACTGCAAGAAGTTCCACTATAAACTTCAATGTTGCATTTCCGGGGATAGGTCCGATTCCATTCTCGCCATACCCGAGTTCGGGAGGTATTGTAAGGTTCCGTTTTCCCCCAACCTTCATCCCAACGACTCCCAAGTCCCATCCCTGGATAACTTCCCCTGCCCCTACCGTGAACCCAAACGGCTGGCCCCGATCATGGGAACTATCAAATTTCGTGCCGTCTTCGAGCGTCCCGACATAATGAACGCTTACTGTTTTCCCGCTCGTTGCCTCTGCGCCCGTGCCTACCACAATATCTTTTATCACTAGTTTTTCCATAATTTTTGCGCGCTCTATCGCAATTCGTTCCTGTTCCGCGGCAACTTCATTTTGGGCTTTCCTGTCCAGTTTCCCGTTATACCACACACCTCCCCAAATAAGCGCAACCGCGATAACGATAAAAATGAAAATATTTATTTTTGACATTTATTGACTATATACTATTTTCTTCCGACGGCGAAATACATACAACCACAGATACACGACAATTAACAAAGAATAATTTATAAGCATAAAAACCGGCTCGGCCCAGCTTATTCCGTCGAAATGGAAATTTGAAAATGGAAAAAGAATCGGCGTCGGAAAAAATTTGTCGGAATGGCTGAATATATCGATGAGGATGTGAAACCCCCAGCCGGCAAAAAGCCAGTATGCGCGCCGGCGCACAAGCCAGATGAACAGAAATATAGCCGCAAAAATGACCAGGCTGTGCGTAATGTCATAGAGTGTATGTACGTAGTTCGGGATGAGGCTCGGATCGGGAGCTGAAAGGGCCCCGTCCATCCAGCGCGCTGAAACTTTTTTGGAGACGATGGCAACCTCTTTTCCCCATTCGGAGTGAAGCCGGGCCTGCGCATACGGCCACAGCGTCCCGCTTGTAAAAAGATTTATGATAAAATAGATGCCGAAAGAAAAAAGATCGGGCGCGACGCCGAAAAATATCGAGAGCCAGGTATCGCGCTTCGAGCGCTCTTCGCTCTTGCGCCGCGCCGCGGCGTCGAACACTGCGTTTGTCCACAATCCGTGAGCCAGAATATCCATGCTATTTCACGCGAGCGCCCGGCGATATTTCTTTATCGACACCGAGGAGCACCGGCTCACCGCTCTCGTTCGTTGCGGCGAGGAGCATCCCCTTGCTTTCTAATCCCATCATTGTTCTTGGATCTAAATTTGTAACAACTATAATTTCTCGTCCTACAAGATCCTCGGGGGCATACGCTTTTCCGACCCCCGCGATAATTTGCCGTCTTGAAGGGTCTCTCGCTTCGTTCTTTTCTCCCAAATCGACTTCCAAACGCACCAGTTTTTCCGATCCCGGAACCCGTTCCGCAACAACAATCTTTCCAACGCGCAAATCTGCCTGCTGAAATTCTTCAAGCTTCATATCTCTTGTTTCTTGATATTCAGTCTAGCAAAAACCAGAAATTTATCAACAAAAACGGCTCCATTTGTTGTATAACAAGGCCGTTTTCACCATTCTGATAACAAAATGCCGCAGACCGGGAACAAACCGATCTGCGGCACGATTGATGTTGTTGGCTCTCACCTCATCGATCTGGCGGCGAGAAGTAAGTAGCCGTAGAGAACCGGCGGGGCAAGAAGTACTCCCAAAGAGAACCCGGCGAATCGAGGCATCTGCGGGATAACCCTCTCACCATGTTTCTCGCATTCGTGAATCCTCTTTCTACTGCTCCCGCGACCAAACCTCGTCGCTAGGATCGCTACAAATGATACGACCCATGCGATAAGGAGAGTCAGTCCGGCGTATCTCTCGGCCTCCAGATTGTCGAGATACGAAAACGTGCTCCACAAACTGATTCCCATGACCAGAAACCCAAAGAGAAAAAACTTGAAATACTTCCACCAAAATTCCTTCGCCTGCATCGTTCCTCCGGTCTCTCGTCTCGAGATTGAATTTCGTTCACGAGCAAATGCACTACTTAATATGCGTTTCATGGAGATCCATAAACTCGTGGCCTGCGTATTTTCCTTCCGTGATTGGGTGAGAGTAACCTAGGATGATCACTCCCTCCGGCAGGATGAGCCAACAGAGCCCCAAACCCGTTTTGTCCATGACCTCGGCTTCGATGTGCCTGTCACCGATAGCTAATCGTAGGTCGGCGAGACCGGGTTCGTCTTTCTTCAGGTGGTCGGGAAGAACCACCCTCTGGCCGATGCTTACCATAAAACCCTCCTCTTCTCTATCTAAGGAAATAAGTTATCGAAAAGAAACCATTCATAGAAAAGCATGTTTCTTGTTTTATGTCAATATCAACACAAATTTAAACGGGGCAAGTATTCGCCTGCCCCGTTCACGTTAATTACTTCTCTGCCACAATTTGCGCCTTATGAGCGCAACATTGGTTGGTTTTCCTTCCTGTTCGCGCCGCAACCGATATGCCGCCCGACGCCCGCGGAGGATCTTCACGTACCTCTTTGCTTTCGGCGGCAAGCCATGGTCCCAATCAAGACTAACTGGCTTGCCGTCCCTGTGGAAACGCAGACGGTCACATCGCCAGTAGCGAGATTTCATGCCGCGACCGGCAACGATATCCATAAACTGGTGGCACTCCGGACAGAGCGGCCGGTGTATCACGCGCCACCGCGCAAGCCACGCATGGCGGAAAAGGTTCACTAAGAAATGCTTTGTCCGATGGAGCGGATGGATGAAATAGAGCGGCGTATCGCGGCTACGGATAAGCACCCATCCTGCGTCAACCTCCCGGGCGACTTCTTTAGATCGAAGCCACGTCGTCCACACCCAGACCGTGAGCTCATTCGCGTAAAAGATAAACCCGGCTTCCCTTCCGACCCTTGACCGAGGCGCTTTAAGTCCGAGCCGCCTGAAATCCGTCTGAAACTCAAAACCAGAAATCGGGCGGAATCCGAGGGCTTGGAGTTTTCGTTCAAACCATTCAAAACTAGCGACATCAGGCAAAACCTTCTCCGGCACGACCCACCTCCCGTTCGTATTTGGATGTTCAAAATTCCACTTTTGTTATAAACCATCAAGTGGAGTTGTGCAACTCCTGACAGCTTCCCGCCCTTTCTGTTTCAAAAAAGAAACGGGGGTGGAACATAAAGTTCCACCCCTTTTTAAATCTTATCTAACGAGTACCGCCCCGACGCAACAGCCACAGAGGCACATTCTCTTTCAAAAATATGGCTGCCATGGAAGTCAACAGGGGAAAAAGGAAGCCACCGAAGATACCAAGACATTGCTCGACCAAATTTGATTGAGGAGGTCCGCCAATCGCTTCCATATAGGGAACAATAGGCGTCGCCGGAGGGAAATATCCGAAGGTTTCGTGGTAACAGGCTGCAACGCAGATCCCGATCACGAAGAGCAAGCGACCAGCATAGAGCACCGGCTCCTCAAGCTTTTCCGAGAAGAAGCACATGGCGCCGAAGATGATGCCGACCAACAACGAAGCGACCGCAATCGTCTCCATCATTGCTCCTCCTCCCCTTCTGTAATCCGCAATGGGTGTCTTTGGGAGTCAGTAAACTCGACAATTTTTGTGATTGAATACTAAGAAAACGATACAACGATTTTTTTCTTTTGTCAAACAAAGTTACCAGGAAAGTCGGCTACTCGCCGTTTCCACTCTGCTCTCTCCATAACGCGGCATAGAGTCCTTTCTTTTTCAATAACTCTTCGTGCGTCCCCTTTTCCGAAATCTTTCCTTTTTCCAGAACAAAAATTACGTCCGAATGAGCAATAGTAGAAAGCCGATGCGCCACAAGGATCGTGATAAGGTTTTGGCGCGACTCCGCAATTTTACGAATCGTCGCGGTAATTGCCTTCTCGGTTATCGAGTCCAGACTGCTTGTCGCTTCGTCAAAAATAATGAGTTCCGGATTCCGCAGGAGCGCCCGAGCTATCGCTAATCGTTGGCGTTCACCGCCGGAAATTTTAATGCCTCCCTCTCCGATTCGCGTGTTTAATCCTTCTTTGCCGCGCTTAATGATGCCAAGAACTGCGGCTTGTTCGAGCGCATCGAAGCACTCGTGATCCGTGGCGGCAGGATTCACAAAGAGCAAATTCTCCCGAACGCTCCCCGCAAAAAGTTGGGTTTCCTGCGAGACGTATCCGACGCGTTTCCTGAATGCATCGTAGTCGATAGTTCTTGTATCGACGCCGTTCAGGAGCAGCTTCCCTTTTTTCGGCCGATACAATCCAAGAAGCAACTTCACCATTGTTGTTTTTCCCGAACCCGAAGGACCGACGAACGCGACCGTCTGGCCGTTCGTAATGGAAATGTTTGCGTTCTCGACCGAATTGCGTTTGTCTTCCGCATACGCGAAACTTACGTCGCGGAACGCGATGGAGGAAAGTGGACCAAGAACCACGGGCGAATCGCGTTTCGGTTCCGGCTTGATGTCCAGGATATTTTGGAGTGATTCCATGCTCGCCCGCGCCTCCTGGTACTGCGACGCGACCGTTCCAAGCTCGCCCAATGGACTAAAAATAGCAAAAGAATAAAAGAGTAAGGTGAAAAATTGCCCAAGCGTAATATCTCCTCTGAAAATAAGCCAGAGCATTACGAGGAGAAGCCCCGAACGCAGGGCGTTTACAAGCGTGCCTTGCGTGAAGGTGAGTGTCCGGATGAGTTTGATTTTCTTGAGTTCGAGCGCGAGCACTTTATCGTTTACCGCATTTAAGCGTTCTGTTTCCTGGCGCTCAAGGCCCAAACTCTTTACGAGTTCAACGTTTCGAAGCGTTTCTGTCGTTGAACCGGCGAGGTTTGCCGATTCTGCAACTATCTTCTTTTGAGCTTCCTTGATTTTTTTGCCAATAAGAAAAACCGCACCGCCAAGGATTGGGATGACCAAGAAATACAGCAGCCCTACCAACCAGTGAACGGTGAAAGCATACCCGAGCACAAAGAGTATCCCGATGAGTGAAAGGAACACGATGTCAATAAAGCTGGTAATTAATTTCTCGCTGTCAGTTCTGGCTTTTTGGAGTCTCTGTAAGAGCTCGCCCGAGCGCTGATCCTCAAAGACCGCGTATGGCAACGAAAATGAATGCTCTATGCCGTGGGCGTAGAGCCGTGTTCCGACTCGTTGCGTGATTACGCTCACATAATAGTTCTGGAAATTTTTCGCGACACGCGACACAAACGCGACCCCCACCGACGCGGCAAGCAGGAGCAACACTCCCCGGAGAAATACATCGTGAGGCAAACTATGAGCTTTGCTCGCATAGTCATCGATAATCAAGCGAAAAATTTGAGGGTCTAAAAGCGAAAACAGCTGGTTTACGGTTGCAAGAAGAAGCGCCCCAAAAAGGATTTTTTTATGTTCTTTGACGTACTGAAAAAGAAGTTTCATGTAAAGAGTTCTTCCATTATAACAAAAACTGCCCCGACACTACGTCGGGGCAGTTTGAGAAGAGCAGCTTACCAGCTGTCTCTCCGTCCACCACCGAAACCACCTCGTCCGCCTCGGCCACCGCCAGCTCCACCATCTCGTCCTGGAGCGCGTGCTTCCATCGGTCGGGCTTCGTTTACGGTAAGTGTGCGGCCATCTAATTCCTTTCCATTCCACATATCAATCGCCTTCTGTGCTTCACCGTCGTTTTCCATCTCTACGAATCCGAAACCTCGTGATCGCCCCGTCATCTTATCCGTAAGGATAGTTGCCGAGGAAACGGTTCCGACCTGCGCAAAAGCATCTTGAAGGCCCTGTTGTGTGGTGTTGTAGGACAAGCCGCCAACGTACAATTTCTTAGCCATTTATTTTTTCTACTTTATTGTAAGCCGACCTCTTCTCGTCCGACTTCTACACCGCAAAGGCAATATGGCCCCCGGCACTCCCTGTATTCATAACGAGCACAAGGAATAGAAAACTCGCTTGAGAGAACTTACAGTAGTGGCACTATACACTATATCGAAAATATATGCAAGCCCCGGGTAGTGGCAGCCGCCACATGGGCGAAAAACCATTGACAAATCAAGCCTAAATCACTAGAGTTGGGTCGTTCCTTTCACAATTGAAAAGTGAGTTGAAATTGAGGTGCAAACATAAGTGCACGTACCCAGCCCAGGATTGCGCGCTGTCATGCGCCATGACAACTCTTATATTTTCCGCCAAAGGCGGATTTCACTCCGTTCAACTTCCCGCTTCATTTTTTGTGATGTGGCGCGTTGATGAGTCCACATTTTTTGTACTTGTACGCCTGTCCGGTCGCCGGATTAATCGCTCCGCAGGGACAGGGTTCGTTTCGTCCCACATGAGCAGTATTCGAAGCGCCAGCACTGACTCTTGCTTGCGACGCCTGCCCGGGAGTTCCTGATTGTACCCTGAACATATTCGCAGATACCCATCCGTCAAAATTGCCCCAGAAATTCCTGAAAAGCTGGCTCGCCTCCTGCCGATACTCAACAAGCGGATCCTTGTGTCCATACGCGCGAAGGCCGACGTGTTCGCCTAAGGCTTCCAGATCCTCCAGATGGCTCATCCATAAAAGATCCAAAATGCTCAAAAGCTGGCCCAGTGCCTGCGGCGCCTGGCTCACTTCCGCGCTTCTCTTCCGAAGAAGCTCCTCTAGGTTTTCTTCGTTGGGTGTTTCTGGCCATGGAGTATCTTTTGTAACAATTCCGGATTCTTGAAATGCCCGCTTAACATTTTCAAGCGGTTCCGGGGCGCTATCACTCTCCGGACCAACTGCCGGCTGATTCAATAGGCGGCCCAAGCTGTTTTTTGCCGACTCAAAAATAAGTTTTTCAAGTTCCTCTTTGTTGAACGTTGTCAAAATCTCCTGCCGCCGCTTATAGACCGCGGTTCGCTGCTTATTGAGCACGTCATCGTATTCCAATAGGTGTTTCCGCATATCGAAATTCGCTCCCTCTACTTTCGCCTGGGCTTCGGCGACCGCCTTGGAAACAAACCCGATATCAATCGGCTGATTGTCCGGAAGGTTGAAGCGCTCCATCAAGCTTTTGATGCGGTCACCGCCAAAAATACGCAGCAAATCATCCTCCAATGAGAGGAAGAACTTGGACGCGCCTTGGTCGCCTTGCCGTCCGGCGCGGCCGCGAAGCTGATTATCTATTCTCCGGGCTTCATGCCGTTCCGTACCGATCACATAGAGTCCGCCCAACTCCTTAACCCTTCGAGCCTCCTCAGGGCTCGGTGGATTACCGCCGAGAATAATGTCCACGCCGCGCCCGGCGACATTTGTCGCCACCATAACGGCGCCCGGACGACCCGCCTGCGCAATGATCGCTGCCTCGCGTTCGTTGTTTTTTGCGTTCAATACCTCGTGCGTTATTCCCGCCCGATGGAGCATTGCCGAGAGAATTTCGTTTTTCTCGATTGATGTGGTGCCTACGAGCATCGGCCTCCCTTTCTCGTGGGCACTTTTAATTTCCTGCACAATCGCCTCCCACTTTGCTTTCCCGGTTTTGTAAATAGCATCCGAAGCGTTTTCTCGGATCATCGGCTTATTCGTGGGAATACTTATCACTTCCAGCTGATACACCTTGTGAAATTCTTCTGCCGAGGTTTGCGCCGTTCCCGTCATGCCGGAAATTTTCTTGTACATGCGGAAATAGTTCTGGATAGAGATTTTGGCATACGTCCGCGATTCCTCCTTCACGAATACGCCTTCTTTCGCCTCGATCGCCTGATGAAGCCCGCCGTTATAGCGGCGCCCGAAAAGTAGCCTTCCGGTAAATTCATCAACAATAATAACCTCTCCCTCGCGCACCACATAATCCTTGTCCCTGTGAAACAACGCTTTCGCGCGCAAGCTCTCCTCAAGATAGTGCACTAAGCGAAGATGCTCGGGGGCATAGAGATTATTGACCCCAACCATTTTTTCCACCTTTTCGATGCCGCTCTCGATGATGCTCACCGTTCTCCGCTTTTCGTCCATCGTAAAATCTTCGTCTTTCTGCAATCGGCTCACCACGCGCGCGAAAGTTTTATAGAATTCGCTGGACTTCGAATCCGGAGCGGCGATGATGAGCGGCGTCCGGGCCTCGTCGATTAATATGCTGTCTACCTCGTCAATAATGGCGAAGTGATGGTTCCGCTGGGCCCTGTCTCCAACGCCGTAAACCAGATTGTCTCGGAGATAATCGAATCCGAATTCGTGGTTCGTGCCGTAGGTAACATCCGCGAGGTACGCTTCGCGGCGAGAAACCGGCTTCAAAAATTCCTGCTGCACCAAAAAGCTTCCCGTGGCGTCCCGCTCTTTATCGATGAGTTTTTCTCCTTCCTCCGGGATCTTCCATTCCGGATCATAGAGAAACGCGGCGTTCGGAACCAGACAGGCAACGGATAACCCAAGCGCTCGATAAATCTGTCCCATCCATACGGCATCGCGCCGAGCCAAGTATTCGTTCACGGTTACCACGTGAGCGCCTTCTCCGACCAAGGCATTCAGATATACAGGAGCCACTGCTGCGAGCGTTTTTCCTTCGCCGGTGGACATTTCGGCAACCGCGCCCTGATGGAGCACTAACCCTCCCATCAGCTGGACATCAAACGGGCGCTGGCCGAGCGTGCGCTTCGCGGCTTCCCGAACCAACGCAAAGGCACGCGGCAAAACCTCATTGAGCGTTTCCCCGTTTTGAATTCGCGCCTTGAGTTTCAAACTTTCTTCTTTTAACCCCTCGTCGGTTACTTTTTGGATTTCTTCTTCAAGTGCGTTAATCTCCTTCACCCTCTTCTCGAGCGATTCCAATGAGCGGCCGCGAAAAATTTTCTTCAGAGAATCAAACATAGTCAATAATTGCCACCCCTAAGGATTGGCTCAACATCGTTTCGTAAGGACAGCTGAACCTATTTCTCCTTCGTTTTGCGAAGCGACCTCCGTCCTTTTTCGAAACGAGCTTTATATTTCTTAATTTGGGCTTGCAATTCCTGCTCCACGATATCGATCGCAACCCTCAAATCAGTTGATTTTTCCTCAGCCCGAAGCACTCTTTGAGGCAGCCGCAAATCCGCCTCTGCGCGGAACACGGGGCCTTTGTGGTGATGTTGCGTTACTTTGCCAACTTCAACCCACATTTCCGCCACTCCCCCAAGATCGAATCTTTTAATAAATTTTCCAAGAGATCCAAGCTTGTCTTCGGCGTACGCTTTAATGCTTGGCGTAAGGGTAAATCCGGTCGCCTTAATGCTGATTTTCATGACGGTATTTTAGCAACGAATAAGGGTCCTGTCTATTTGTTGGGATATTCAGAGAAATTCAACTTCCTGTTCCAGATCTACGCCAAATTTCTTTTTTACCTCCTCGCGCACTATGCCCATAAGATATTTCACATCCGATGCGGTAGCGCTTGAAACGTTAACGATAAAATTCGGGTGCTTTTCGGAAATCATCGCGCCCCCGTGCCGCGTGCCTTTCAGGTTTGTTTCCGAGATCAAATATGCGGTGGGAACCACTGGGAATGGATCGATTTTCACGGGAATTGTATATTCGGCGCCCTGTATTGCTATTCTGATCGTTCCTCCCCTGTTCTCACGAAGAGCGGCAGGGTCAATGCCAATCTTTTCGGCGGGAACGTTCTTAAAAATGCTCCCTATGTTCGGATACTCCATCGGATGCCGCTCGTGCCGGTAGGTAACCTTTGCTTGAATTGCTTCGTTAATTTTTTCCGGATCTCCTTGCCGCAGCTTAAGAGTCACAATAAGCACTATTTCTTCTCCTTTCTTCTCTTTGAAAATACTGGAGCGATACCCGAATTTGCAACCCAAAACATCCCTCTCGATCGAAGCAAAATCTTTTGAGTTAAAACTTTGGACGGAAATGGCATTGTCTTTTATCTCTTCGCCAAAAGCGCCTGCGTTCCCGCGAACAGCTCCGCCAACGGTTCCTGGCAATCCGCCCGCCCATTCAAGACCGCTCAATTTCCGGTCAACGGTAAATCGCAGAAGATCCTCCATTAAAACCCCGGCGCCGGCACGCACGACGTTTCCGTCCGACTCCAAAAGGGCAAAATTCGGCTTGAGAACCAAGCCATCAAACCCGGCATCGCTCACTAAGAGGTTTGTTCCGCCGCCAAGAATAAAAACGTTTACGTTTAAATCTC
>Ga0265292_1001107_pt1 | contig 26281 bp, 24 predicted proteins | sample Munlanlewell296A_FD_189080 | JGI IMG/M metagenome (GOLD analysis project Ga0265292, IMG submission 189080) | Leachate microbial communities from a municipal landfill in Southern Ontario, Canada - Leachate well 296A | ecosystem: Engineered > Solid waste > Landfill > Unclassified | place: Canada... | reverse complement strand
TCACAAGATATAATACATTCATGCCTGTCTACAAAAAAGTAGATAAGAATTTTTTCAAAAAGTGGAGTGCTGAGATGGCGTATGTGTTGGGATTTTTTGCTGCGGATGGGTACATAACGCTCAATAAGCGCGGAGCAAATTTTTGGTGTATTCAGATCACTGATAAAGCATTACTTCAATCAATCAAAAAAGCAGTTCAGGCAGAACATAAAATCAGTGTCCGTGCTCGGGTAGCAAACCAAAAGCCCCTTTATCGTTTGCAGATAGGGAGCAAAGAGATGTGCAATGACTTGAGGCTCTTGGGTTTTGCGGAACGAAAAACAAACAATATGACCATTCCGCATATACCTGCGCATTTTTTCTCCCATTTCGTTCGAGGATATTTTGACGGAGATGGCAATGTGTGGAGTGGTCATGTACATAAGGATAGAAAAAAGCCTTCGCGTATGCTTATGACGATGTTTACTTCAGGTTCCGCAAGGTTTTTGCAGGAGCTTCATGGTCGGTTACGTCTATCTGTTGTGCAGGGAGGATATATTTATACTGCAAAACAAGGTTATTCGCGCCTTCAGTTCGCGACTGGCGATTCTTTAAAATTGTATGATTTTATGTATAATCAACAAGATCCCTTACCGAGGGGTTTGTTCCTCAAAAGAAAAAAGAAAGTCTTTGAGAAATATGTTGCGGCTGTAGCTCAACGGTAGAGCACCCGCCTGTCGATTAGGCAGCTTCTTGTACGAAAGTCAAGTTGAAACTCTCTGGGATATCGGTGAATGCTAAGTCTGCCCACGGGCGGATATGCGAATACCGAGGGAACCTTCTTCTCTCATTTGGGGTTTACCCCGAGCGAAGTCGAGGGGCGCCGTAGAGACTAGATACCGGAGCACCTAAAGGTGAAAGCCAACGGTGAAGATATAGTCCATGCCATTATGAAAATGGTGGATGACATGCACGCGGGAGGTCGTGGGGTCAGCACCCATCAGCCGCGCAAACAAAATCCCCGAAAGGGGATTTTTGCTTGGTGGCTGAGGAAATGACCTGCGTCATTTCCGTATGGGTGCTGACGGGCGGAGTCATGTTTTGATAGCAATCAAAACAGACGAGCCGGGGTCGAGGAATTCCTGAGCGACGGCGATGGAATATCCGTGACCAAACCCATCAGCCGCGCAAACAAAATCCCCGAAAGGGGATTTTTGCTTGGTGGCTGAGGAAATGACCTGCGTCATTTCCGTATGGGTGCTGACGGGCGGAGTCATGTTTTGATAGCAATCAAAACAGACGAGCCGGGGTCGAGGAATTCCTGAGCGACGGCGATGGAATATCCGTGACCAAACCCATCAGCCGCGCAAACAAAATCCCCGAAAGGGGATTTTTATTTTAGTATGTCATTCGACGCCAGAGCAAAAAACCCTGCTACAGTAGCCTCTGATGAAGATATTAAGTCTCAATACCCAGAAAGCATTTCAGCCGGCTCTGCAAGATTTTCTTAAAAAAATTCTTGAGAATGATATCTACGATTTTATTTTGCTTCAGGAAGTTACCGATTCCGTTTTTCCGCTAGTTAGTAATATAGGCTCGTACACTCTCTTGGGAGCCTTTGATGAAACAGTGCAGGCGCAAAGTCATTTATTGATAGTCTACCGTAACAAATTTGTTCTTAAAAAGAGTAGCCTTGATTCTTTTGCTCTCATGCACCCATCGCCACGCCTTCGGCATTCTGGCTTCGGCATATTGCTGGGTACATTTTCTACTCACGGAGGTGATGTTACGGTCGGTTCGCTGCATTTGCATTCTGGTTTGCGTTCTACGGTGCGGGTGCAGGAAGTAGAATCTCTCAAGAAAAGAGTTATTGCTGAACAGGATACTGGCACCCCACTTATCTTCGGCGGCGATTTTAACTTAGGATTACCAGGTGAAGTTATACGTGCGTGTACTATTATGGCCCCGCAATTTATTGCAAAAACACGACACCTCGGACCAACTTTGAATAGCCGTTATAGTGAGCCTCATCCAAATATTGTAAATACCAGCGCTGTTTTTCTTGCAAAATTTGGCATAGGATTTAATTTGAAAACTGATCACTTTTTTACAGACACAGAAACTGCAAAACGTTCTGAAACACGCATACTTTCTGATCGTGTGTCTGATCACAGCCCAATTGAACTTACTATTTCGTAGCTATTTACGGCAACAATGCGCTCGCAGTGAATACCAAAATATAGATACCAACTACATCTACAATAAATGCGAGAAGGATGAATGTCTCGCGTTTCATCTTTGTGGTACTCATCATTGCAATGCCAAGCTCGTCAGGAAACGGTGAAGCCATAATCATGACTCCTATCAAATTACGCATCCACTTTTTGCATAGAATTCCATTCGCTGAGCATACATTTTGTATCATCTTTGATGCACCAAAACGCCGTACTTCTTTCTTTAAATCATCACGAACAAATTTGAAAATAGTGAAATCTGAAAGAGTGGCACCAATCCCGCCCACAATCGCCATGACTCCTATGGGGTGGTACGGCGCAAGTGCTACTAAGAGTAGTGCGCCCAGTGATGTAGTGAAGCTGTATGTGTAGAGAGCTCCAGCTATAGCAACGCCAAGGATTCCAAATGGCAGTATGAGAGTTTGGAAAAAAGACGGACCGAGAAAAATGAATAGTAATCCTGCGGCAACATAGGACAGAGCAATGGTGGTGAAACGAGGGTAGTGTTTGAGCACGAGATATAGTGTATCAAGTAAAGTTTGGAAAAAGAGTCACTTCTGGGTACTATTGGTATCACTCGTGAAAGCAATAGCTTTCACAGGTCAATGCGATAAAGAGCGAATCTATGTAAGCAAAGCTTCTAGTGAAGTTCCGAAAGGAATCTCGCCACTGTAAGCAAAGCTTTCATCGGCTTCGTTCGGGAAAAATAAGAACAAGTTCTTTATTTTCTCCCTCACTCGCCGATGTAGCTCAGTTGGTAGAGCACGTCCATGGTAAGGACGGGGTCGTCGGTTCAATTCCGACCATCGGCTCCAAACATTTTTTATGCTATAAAAGGGCAACGCCGCCTTAGCTCAGCTAGTAGAGCAATGGTATCGTAAACCATAGGTCCCCAGTGCAAATCTGGGAGGCGGCTCCAAAATTGACTTCAGTTCTTGAGAAGAGTAGGGTATGTCCTATTCATGTCATATCACCCTGAAGACTGCTTCAAGTCGCCATACTTAAATAGACGTGCTTTGATTCCGTTGGATCAACGTCCTGATATGGCTCCGAGCCCTGAAGAACGACTCATTCTTAAAGAGGAAGCTCTTCGAGGAGATCCTAATGCATTAAAAGTATTTGGTTTCGACATTGACGACTTTAATTTTTGAAAATTACTCCTGCAGTATTTAGGTGCGCTCAATATTTTTCCTGAACTCGCCCAGATTGCAACAGTTTCAATCTAAACCCTAGCCCCTAAACGCTAAACGCTGTACTCTATTCTCATGTCTCCCGAACAAGCAAAAGCTCGTATTACAGAAATTGAAACAGCGATGGCAGGCGCTGATTTTTGGACTGATGTTGAAAAAGCACAGAAAATGATTCGCGAGATGAAGGATTTGGAGGCTGTTGTTGCGGGGCCTACTCGTTATGACAAAGGGTCCGCGATACTTTCTATTCTTGCAGGAGCTGGCGGAGATGATGCCGAAGATTTTGCAGGCATTCTTTTTCGAATGTATCAAGGTCATGCTTCAAAAAGAGGATGGTCGGTAACATTCTTGGATGACAACGAAAATGACCACGGCGGTTTTCGAAGTGTCACATTTGAGGTGGCAGGTACCGGTGCTTATGGTCATTTGAAACATGAAGCAGGAGTACATCGGTTGGTACGTATTTCACCCTTTAATGCGAATGCAAAGCGACAAACATCTTTTGCTCTCGTGGAAGTGGTGCCAAAGTTTGCACCAGGGGAGGGATTGGAAATAAAAGATGATGAGATAGAAGTACAATTTTCTCGCTCGGGTGGCGCGGGAGGGCAAAATGTTAACAAGAGGGAAACAGCGGTGCGCATTGTGCATAAGCCAACGGGTATGGCGGTGCGCGCTTCTACAGAACGCTCTCAAGCTGCAAATCGCGACCGTGCGCTTACTCTGTTGCGTGCAAAATTATTTATTCTTGAAGAAGAAAAGCGCGCCCGTGAGTTAAAAGGACTTTCGATTGCTGGTACGGTGAAAAATGAATGGGGGAGTCAGATTCGCTCATATGTACTCCATCCATATAAATTAGTGAAGGATCATCGCACTGGCGTTGAAATGCATGACACTGATGCGGTGCTTTCGGGTGAATTAGATACATTCATACAAGCAATGCAATCTGGAAAAGTTGCAGACTCCGAAGTTCTAGGTGAAGACCTGTAGTATCATGTGTCTTGGGGTTTTCTCTGTTGTTGTTTTTCACTAAACCCTAGCCACTAAACCCTAACCCCTAGTTAGAATGATTTATTTCGACAAAGTTACAAAAATATACCAAGACAAGTCTGTCGCACTTGAAGATGTGACGCTATCGTTTGGACCTAAGGAGTTTGCTTCCATTGTTGGACACGCCGGTGCTGGAAAGACAACCCTGCTTAAAATGATATTGGCAGAAGAGACACCTTCTTCAGGGGTGGTCTTTTTTGAGTCCACCGATGTTCATAAAATACCAAAAAATAAGCTCCACACACTTCGAAGAAAAATAGGAACCGTTTTTCAGGACTATCGATTGATTCCAAATAAAACCGCGTATGAAAATGTGGCGTTTGCAATGGAAGCCTCAGGGAGAAGTGATGATGAGATTGCCGCAGATGTCCCACATGTATTAGAGCTTGTAGATCTTGCTGATAAAGCATGGAATTTCCCCCGTGAGCTTTCAGGGGGGGAGCGCCAACGGGTTGCCATTGGGCGCGCGATTGTGAATCAGCCAGAAGTGCTTCTTGCGGATGAGCCAACGGGCAATTTAGATCCTATTAATACCTATCAGGTGGTCGAAATTCTTAAGCGTATTAATGAACTTGGTACGACCGTCATTCTGACGAGTCATAATAAAGGAGTTGTTGATTCATTGGGAAAACGAGTTATCACGATGGATAATGGGCATGTAGTGAGGGATGATAAAGAAGGAAGGTATGTGTTGTAAGCTAAAACCTATAACCTAATGTATGTTGTGGACTAATATCAGAAGAGTATTGCGTGCAGGATCAGTGAATGTGATGCGAAATAGTTTTGTTTCGCTCGCATCTATTTTTGTGATGACTATGACTTTAATCATCATCGGTTCGTTGATGTTTTTGAATACACTTGTTGGTGAATTTGTCACCTATGTTAAAGATAAGGTTGATGTAAATGTATATTTTGTAACTTCAGCCTCAGAACAATCGATTTTTGATTTTAAAACAGTACTGCAAAATATTCCTGAGGTTGCCTATGTTACCTACACATCGAGGGATGATGCAATAGCAGAGTTCCGCCTTCGTCACGAGGATGATCAATTAACTCTACAAGCTCTTGATGAATTGAGCTCCAATCCATTTGGTGCTGCGCTTGCTATCAAGGCAAAACAGCCTTCACAGTATGAAGCTATCGCGTTATTTCTTAATGATCACTTGAATGATTCCAATGGCAAACCGTTTATTAGTTCTGTGAACTATGCACAAAACAAGGCGGTCATTACACAGTTGGGGAATCTAACCACCTATGTTCAACAGTTTGGTTGGTTTATGATTTTTATCTTTTCGCTGGCTTCAATATTGATTACATTTAACACTATTAGATTGGCCATTTATACTGCTCGCGAGGAAATATCAGTGATGCGCCTTGTGGGGGCGTCAAATATGTACATTAGAGGTCCATTTGTGGTGGAGGGCACCTTATACGGTGTTGTTTCAGGTCTTATTGCATTAATTACATTTTTCCCACTCGCATGGTTCTTAAAGGCTCCAGCTCAAAAAATGTTTGGTGCGGATATCTTCTCGCACTATCTAGGCGCTTTCCCAATATTCTTCGTTGTTCTTATATCAGCAGGTGCGTTTCTTGGTGCCTTATCTGCTTTCCTTGCGGTGAGGAAGTATCTCTCGGTCTAGGTATTAGCCAATAGGGTATAGGGTTTAGGGAGTTCCGATGTTCCCTAATGGCTAAACCCTAGTGGCTAATCACTTTTGATGTTAGGATATTCCGATATGGAAGACGCTCGATCAACTAAAAAAAGATCGGGTCGTGCCCCCTCAAAGAAGCGTCACAAATACATTTTCGTCATTGGAGGTGTGATGAGTGGTGTAGGTAAAGGTATTGCAACATCTTCGGTTGCACTCATTTTGCAAAGCAAAGGATACAAGGTGAATGCTGTAAAAGTTGACCCCTATTTGAATATTGACGCAGGAACAATGAATCCAACCGAACACGGTGAAGTGTTTGTGCTTCGCTCTGGTCTTGAAACGGATCAGGACATGGGCAACTACGAAAGGTTCTTGAATGTCTCTCTAAATCAGGAGGATTACATGACGAGCGGAATGGTGTATCAGAGTGTTTTGGAGAAAGAGCGAAATCTTGGGTACAAAGGTAAATGTGTAGAGGCAATTCCACATGTGCGCGATGAAATTATTCGTCGCATCCGCCTTGCATCTGAACAAAATGGATCCGATATTTCAGTTATCGAAATTGGAGGTACCGTGGGCGATTTCCAGAATGCTCTTTTCATAGAAGCTGCTCGTGTGTTGAAACTTGAACATCCAGATGATGTTTTGTTTATTCTTGTTTCTTATCTACCAGTTCCAGGTGCGTTAGGTGAAATGAAAACTCGTCCAACGCAAAATGCTGTTCAGCAATTAAATTCTTATGGGGTGCAGGCAAATATTATAATTGCGCGTTCTTCGCAGAAGTTAGATCAAAGGCGCAAAGAAAAGATTGCCATTAGTTCCAATGTTTCAGCTGATCACATTATTTCAGCTCCTGACGTTGAATCCATCTATGATGTGCCGTTGAATTTTGAACGGGAGAAAATAGGGGAAATGCTCTTAAAAGCACTGCGACTTCCTAAGAAACCAGCAACAGGTTTAGCTGATTGGCAAAATTTTGTTGCAAAGATAAAAAACGCAAAGAAAGAGATAAAAATAGCAATTGTCGGTAAATATTTTGATACAGGTGACTTCGTACTTTCAGATGCGTATCTTTCTGTTATAGAAGCAATAAAATTCTCGGCCGCCGCTGTGGGCGCACGCGTAGAGATTACTTGGGTCAATGCAAAAGATTTTCAGAAAAATCCAAAATCTGTTTCCGCTTTGAATAAATACAACGGAATTATTGTGCCGGGAGGTTTTGGGGAAACTGGCATTGAGGGAAAGATTTTGGCAATACAATATGCCCGCGAAAAGAAAATTCCTTATTTCGGCCTTTGCTATGGCATGCAATTAATGCTTATTGAATACGCCCGAAATGTTCTAAAACTGCCAGGTTCACACACGACAGAAATTGATTCAAACCCAACCCATCCGGTCATTGATATTCTTCCAGAGCAGAAGGCTATTCTTGCAAGTGAAAAGTATGGTGCAACGATGCGTCTTGGTGTGTATCCGGCCCTACTAAAGAAAGACAGCATTGCAGGAGATGCGTATGCTACGGAGAGCGTAGAAGAGCGTCATCGACACCGCTATGAAGTGAATCCAGAGTATGTTTCGCAGTTTGAAGAGGGAGGTGTGGTGTTTTCAGGAGTCTCTCCTTCAGGTATTTTGATGGAAATAGCAGAACTGCCTCGCGGTGTTCATCCATTCATGTTGGGTACTCAATTTCATCCTGAATTACAGGCACGGCCTCTGGCGCCACACCCACTTTTCACTGCTTTTTTGAAGGCGTGCGTACGGAAAGACACTGTGATTTAATGCCGGGGTGGATAAGCTCGTAGAAACAATTTCCTTCGGTAGAGGCGCTATTGTAGAGAATCCCTGCAAAGCATGTGGAGGTAGTGGTGATTGCCCTGCAGGATGTAATCACGGACAAAGGCGAGGCTCTGTTGAGGTGTGTATCGAATGTTCACCAAGCTCAGGGGGACGACATGCGCCAGCGGGTGCATGTCCTGCATGCGCTGGTTCTCGTGAGGATTCTCGCTTTAAATTTTCCTAGCCCTCCTAGTTTTTCAATCTCAGAAGTCTGTTACTCTGGAGCGGTATGGCTCTATTCAAATCACACAAAGGGTTTACTCTTATTGAGCTTCTTATTGTCATTGCAATTTTCGGTATTCTTGCCTCAGTAGTTTTGGCATCACTGAATGTTGTGCGAATAAAGTCTCGCGATTCGCGTCGTACTTCAGACATTAGGCAATTGCAGATTGCACTTGGGGCGTATGCAAACGCAAACTCATCATCCTATCCAACAACACTGAATGGTCTTGTGCCAACCTATATTGCCGTTCTTCCCACGGATCCTTCTGGCACCGCTTCTTCTCCCATTTCGTATCGGTATGCATCCCTAGGTGTTGGTGTATCATGCTCAAGTTATCATCTCGGGGCTACCCTGGAAGAGTCTACGAATTCTGCGTTAAGTAGTGATAGTGATGCCACTGCAGGTTCAAGGTGTACAGGGTCTTCTAATGATTTTGCAGGGACTGACCCACTATTTGATGTGAAGCCGTAATGTTTTTAATAAAAAATCCCTCGTTGTATATGACGAGGGATTTTTTATTTTAGGTACGATATTTTTTAAATCTTCTCAATATTTTCCCATGGTCTACCTTCAACTCCGAAGTGTCCATATGCCGCTGTCTGTTGGAAGATAGGGCGGGTGAGACCGAGGCGCTCAATAATTGCCCGTGGACGGAAGTCGAAATTTTTCTGCACAATCTCACTTAAATCTTTTCCAGAGTCATCGAACGCTTCCACCATCACTGGCTCCACGCGACCAATAGCGTAGGCAACTGATACTAATACTTTCGTGCCGTAGCCATTTGCAACGAGATTCTTTGCAGCAAATCGGCACATGTATGCAGCTGAGCGGTCCACTTTCGTGGCATCTTTCCCTGAGAAAGCTCCGCCTCCATGTGGCATTAAGCCTCCATAGGTGTCCACCATTATTTTTCGCCCTGTAAGGCCTGCGTCAGCTTCGAATCCTCCTTGAATAAACTGACCTGTTGGATTTACTAATATTTCAATCCCTGATAGGTCTCCCAAGACTGGTCCAAATAAATGCTCAATGAGTTTTGTGCGAATTTCTTCTTGAGAAACATCTGCTGTGTGTTGAGTTGAAGTGAGTGCAGTAATTACTTTTCCATTTGAGATTGTTACTTGTGTTTTTCCGTCTGGCCGTGCCCATGGGAGAGTACCGTCACGGCGGAGTGCCTCAAGTTTACGTGCGAGTGCATGCGAAAGCACGACACCTAACGGAAGCATTTCTTTTGTTTCGTTCGTGGCATAACCATACATGATGCCTTGGTCGCCTGCGCCACCGGTGTCTACACCCATCGCAATATCTCCTGATTGTTTTGCGATATGTTCAAGAATATCTAACGGTTCTGTGTAGCCAATGTCTTGATACACTTTTCTAGCGATGCCTGCGTAATCAATAGTTGCGTTTGTGCGTACTTCACCACCGAGCATCATGTATCCGTGGCTACCAAATGCCTCCACTGCAACTCGACTTGTTGAATCCTGCGTTAAGCATGCGTCTAAAATGGCATCTGATATTTGATCGCAGACTTTATCGGGATGTCCTGCGGTAACGCTCTCGGTTGTATATGTCTTAAGTAAGTGAAGCATATTGATGTTGATTAGTGAGTGGATAATAAATAACAAAATCTTTCCCTATTAAGGAAAGATTTTGTTTAAGATATCTTTCCCCGAAGGGCTGGTAGCACTTTATCTTTCGACAAGTTGCTGGTGAATCGTAGGCCCAGATGCCTCCTCACGCTCTTGATATATTTAATTGTCAACGCTCATTCTAAACTACTGGCTGAGGAAGAACAAGGTTACCTTTCTTGTACACTGGGGTTATTATAGTATCGTTTAAATAATGAGTGCATTTTTTAGGAGGCGGTCTAAGGAACTTTCCTCGGGACTAGAAGGAGAAAGGGTTGAAAGACCCCGTAGAGGATTGTTCCAATGGAGAAAGAAAACTCCCGAAGTGCCAGTCGAAAAACCTAATTCCATTGATGTGCGAGTGCAGGGTACAAACAACCTCGATACACCTACAATTCCAGAGAGAACTTTTTTTGCCACGGGGCCACAATTTCAAGAACCTGAAGTACCTTCATTAGCTGATGATGCTCTTAAGGTTGCTCGTGAATCCATAGATATTCACAATCTCCCGATACATTGGGAGAGTCTCGCTGAACTCGGACGGGCAATACGCGGTCTCACAGGTACTTTGACTGACTTAACCGCTCTAAAACCTCCACCTGATGTACAAGAATTTCTGCCCATGTTGGCGAGTGTTATTGCACATAAGAACAATCCTGAAATTCCTGTGGAGTTTCCGACTCAGGAACAGATAAAAGCTGCGAAGCCATGGATGGAAAGCATTCAAAGGTTTTTATCGCGTTTTTCCGAAAGGGCTGCTCGTGGATTAGGAAATTACGCCGAACGCGAAGGGGAAAGGGTAATCCAAAATCTCGGCGGGAAAATCACTGCCTTCGCTGATTTTGTCGGCACCATCGAGAACCCCCAAGCGGAGCTTTTGAGAGAAGTGGCGCTCATCTATAAGCATCTACAGGAAGACAATGGAGTTCCGATTGAAAGAAGAGTTGAACAGTTTATGCGAGATGTACAACGGGCAAAGAGCCATCCGGAATCATACGACGATAGATCTTATTTTTTGAATAGTCACAACTTCCCCATATTACTAAAAGGTTTCTCTAAGCTGAATGTTTCTTTGGCTTCTTTGGATGCTCATCAGGCAGGAATCGCAGGAGCCGAGTTTATGAAGGGAATAGAGACATTTCTCAGACAGAAAGGTGTCCAAGGTATCGGTTTGGCACCGCGTCCACAAGAGTTTGATTTTTTTGACCCGTCGACGTGGGAACGTGGCTTAGCAGAGTGGTTTGCAACTGAGAAGTTAGAACAGGTAAAAGAGGAACTTCCTTCGATTCTTTCTTCTGCATATGAGGCACTGCCTACTAGTGGAAAGGAATTCAAGGAGAAAATCTATACTATTGCCGAAAACATCTACGTTTTGCATAAAAATGGGTATAGTGCAACCGACATCGTACAGGGTATGTTTCCTGGAATGGGACAAATTCGGACTGAGACAAATGCAAAATCTGCCCCCGAGGAAATACTTACTGGTGAGATGGGGGCTGGCTCGTTTCTTGGACTGATAGCTGGCGGAGTGGCAGTGTTTTATTTTGGTGCGAGTATCATCTATATTCCGGTTGCCGCCGTAGCAGGCATGGCACTGGGTGCTGTTACTGGGGCAGTTGGTCTTTTTAACTTTTTTAAAAAGCAGGCGGAAAAGTAATACTAGATTTAAAAATACTTACGGTAGCGTAAATGTGCCGGCAAGGATACCTTCTAGTATTTCTGGATAGAGCCTCCTTTCTTCAATTTTGATTCTCTCATGGAGGGTTTCTATGCTGTCGTTTGGAAGTATTGGCACATTTCTTTGCGCAAGTATCGGGCCATCATCGAGACGCGCTGTTGCAATGTGGATCGTGCATCCTGTTTCTTTTGCCCCAGCTTCAAGGGCATCTTTCACCGCGTGGTCGCCTTTAAAGAGGGGGAGTAGGGAAGGGTGTGTATTAAGAATGTTTCCGTCGTACTTAGTAAAAAGAGAGTCAGCAAGAATGGTCATGAAGCCAGCCATGGCAACAAGGTGAATGTCATGCGTACGGAGCACCTCTAGAATTTTCTGTGTGTAGAGCTCTCGGTCGAAGGTAGCCCCAAAGTTTTTTCGCTCTACTAGCTCTGTAGGTATTCCCGCTTCTTTTGCTCTATCAATTGCCTTGCATGGTCGGTCTGCTACCACGAGCATTACAGGAATATGCTTATCCAGCATCGCTTCAAAATTGGAGCCCGCTCCCGATACAAAGACGGCTAGATTTTTAGGTGTTTTTGCAGTCATATTTTGTATGTTTTCCACCCTAACTGCGCTACTTGGCGACTCTATACCAATTATGGTATCCTGAGGCATGGGGAAAGTACACACAGGGAAGTTTCTTACTTTCGATGATGTCTTGATTCGGCCTGCTCGAAGTTCTGTTGAGCCACGCGAAGCAAATGTAGAGACCGCGATTGCTCGTGGTTTTTTTCTTACCATTCCAATCATCTCCGCCGCGATGGACAAGGTGACGGAAACGAAGATGGCCATCGCCCTCGGTAAGCTTGGAGGTTTAGGTATTATTCATCGTTCAAACACACTCGAAGAAGAAGTGCGTATGGTGAAAGAAGTTAAGAAGGCAGGTGTGCGGGTTGGTGCTGCATGTAGCGCATTTGATTTAGAGCGAGCTATTGCGCTAAAAAAAGCAGGAGCTGATGTGATTGCCGTTGACTCTGCGCATGGCCACAACATGAATGTGGTTGCCGGTGCAAGAAAAATAAAGAAAGCCATAGGAAAAACTCCATTACTTGTTGGAAATATTGCAACAAAAGAAGCCGCACTTGAGCTTGTTAAATTTGCTGACGGTATCAAAGTTGGTATTGGCCCTGGTTCAATCTGCACCACACGTATTGTCTCTGGTGTTGGTGTGCCACAACTTTCAGCAATCATGGAGGTAGTTTCAGTTGCGAAAAAATTCGGTGTTCCAGTTATTGCTGATGGTGGTATTCGTATGTCGGGAGACATCGCAAAAGCGCTCGGCGCAGGTGCATCGGCTGTCATGCTCGGCAACACGCTTGCGGGTACTGATGCCGCACCAGGGAAAATGGTCACTGTTGGCGGAAAGAAATTTAAAGAATATCGAGGTATGGGCTCTTTGGCAGTTTTGAAAAAAGGAAAAGCGAATGACCGTTACCTCGGCACATCAAAAGGCATTGTGCCTGAAGGTGTTTCAGCATTGGTTCCATACGCAGGTACGCTTGAGGATGTTGTTCTTAAACTCGTTGGAGGTATCAGAGTTTCTATGGGGTATGTTGGTGCAAAAAAACTTTCTGACTTTGAAAAGAAAGTGCAGTTTATGGTGGTCTCCGGTGCGTCAGTCAAAGAAAACAATCCGCACTCCCTCGCGAAAGTTTTTGAAGACTAATGTAAACGAAGCGCTTACCGCAGATTTACGCCGAATGAACGCAGATAGATGCGGAATTTTCTATCATTTTATTTCCGTGCTTTTTGAATGTGTTGTTTTTCTCTATGTATCACTGTAGTACTACAGTGATACATAGAGAAAACGCTTTGTTTCTGAGAGTATACTGACGATATGTTTCCGTTTCCAATTGATTTTAAAATTCTAGCGACTATTCTGTCACTAGTTCTTGGTGTCGTATCCTACATACCTTACATACGAAGTATGGTTCGGAGGCAAACTACGCCACATCCGTACACATGGCTTATTTGGTCTATCACCACAGGCACCGCGGCTGTGGGAGGGTGGTATGGAGGTGGCGGAAACGGTGTCGCCCTGCTTTTCTTGTGGGCGTTCTCAACGTTTTGCATTTTCTTACTTTCTTTCAAATACGGAACAAAAAATATCACGAAGGGGGATGTGGCACTCTTAGTGCTCGCTCTTTTGGCAATCCTTGTATGGTGGCAACTCAATGCACCTCTTTTTTCGATTCTCATGGTGACAGCAATCGATGCGTTCGGGTACATACCCACAATCCGCAAAGTGTTTGAAGAGCCATGGAGCGAACCGCTTGTGTCGTGGTTTCTTTTCACCGCCACCGCGTGTATTGGGCTCATTGCTCTTGCTCAATATAATTTCCTCACCGTTGTGTATCTTGCAATGGGCGCCACGCTAAATAGCATTGTTATAATCATCTGCCTTTTCAGAAGACGAAACATTCCAAAACCTGTTTCCTCCAACCTCAGGTGAAATTGCTCTTCGTATTTCATGTTCCGATATGCACCAGCGTATTAATACGCTGGTGCATATCGGAGGGGGTAAAAGAGAGGGAGCAGTAGATAACTCAGCGTTTTAATTTCTTTTTCTTGGATTGCTTTTGAATGTGTACGGATTGCATAATAAGTTCGGCGAGCCGTTCTCGATTTTCCATAATTTCTTCGGGAATAACCCAATAGCTCATGGCATATTCTTTTTCTTTTTTTTGGTAAGTAAACGGTGAACTGCCAAACGATTCATATTCTTTTCTGTTCGTATCATCAACTTTCAAGTAGAGCGCATCTTCAGCTATGATGCCGAAAATAATTCCATCAAGATACAGCCCGTACCCTCCAAACATCGCCCGCGACCCCAATCCTTCCATGTGTGAAAGAAGGTCGCCGACAACATAATCATGGAATGTTTTATTCTGCACAGGTTAATTCTAACTTGAATTAAGGTCTATTTACCGCTATTCTTGCTGAAAGCTGACACCTAAAACCTGACAGCTTTGTAGTATTGCGGGATCGTCTCTTTGGTACGGTGCCAATTTTTCCCAAGAGCGTGGGCGATTGGATAAAAAATTGAGCATGTCGATGGCTTCACATCGACCTCCCGACAATAGGAGGTGTAGAAAAAGTAAAGTTACTAGGTTAGAGTAAATAGCATTGCGGGATCGTCTAATGGTAGGACACCTCCCTCTGGAGGAGGTTATCTTGGTTCGAGTCCAGGTCCCGCAGCCAAGAGTTGGATTTCCCCCTCATTTTCAGAATTTTTTCGGGCAACGCGAAGCGTTGCGTAGAGAGGTGAAGCCGTGCCAAGGATTTTCTGATTGTGTAAAAACAGGTTCGAGCCGAAGATTTTTTGGAGGGCGGATTTTTTTGCGGGAAGAGCAGTGCTGTTTCCAATTTCATCAAGCTCTGAAGCCTCTTGTATCCAATTCCGCAGAGGTTCGAGCCAACTTTTTGCACCTGACTCCAAAAGCGCGATTTGGTCACCTAAAGTGCATTTTTCATCCGTGAGTGCGCGACGCCTCACGAGATACGCGTCGCGCTCGATATCTTGGTCAATATAGAGGTCGGTCAGCCGTGCAAGCTTGCGATCTGCCTCCTCTGCTTTCGTTCGCAGTTCTTGGACGGCTATGTGCGCGGAAGCACCAGAATCTTTTTCATCCTTATCCGCCACGGCAAACATTTCCTTTCTCCAAGCTTCGGGCAACGCGAAGCTGGTTATCTTTTCTGAAAGCTGTTCCGCAAGGATTTCTTCCCGTACATAGGACTGCGAACAATGAATACCTTTCTTCGTGCATCGGTAATACACATAGCGATGAACGTTGCCATTTTTCTGCGTTTTGGTACGGACTTCTGCTGTGATGCTCATTTTGCATTCGCCACAGGAGAGCAAGCCACACAAGGCTTGCGGTGCGGTGGTGGATGTTTGCGGATGCCCGCGCTCCCTGAGCACTTTCTGAACCTTGTTGAATAACTGCTTATCAATGAGTGGTGTGTGGCGACCTTCGTACCATTCGCCACCGTATCGAAAGTGTCCGTAGTAGAAAGGATTGGTGAGAATGAATTTTGCGCGGTCTTTGTGTATGGGGTTGTCGTGCAAACTTTTGACTCCGTTATCAAACAGAAATGTTGAAACATCTTCGAGTCGTGAGTTTCCTTTGGCGTACAAATCAAACACGGCGCGGATTACTTTTGACTTCTTTCGATTGACAACGATTGTCTTCGTGCGTGGATCATTGAGGTATCCAACGGGCGCAGTGCCGGGGAAATGTCCTTGGCGTGCCTTGGCACGAAGTCCACGCGCAGTGTTTGCACTCAAGTCGCGAATGAACTGATTCGCCATGCCGAATTCCATGGACATCATCAAGACATTGTCGGCAGGATAGTACGCGCGGTCGTGCGTTTGGATATGTTGAATCGTGCCATTTTGCAAGAGCCACTGTATCTGCCCACCATCAACGGGGTTACGAGCCAAGCGGTCAATTTTCCAACATACGATTCCGTGCGCTTCGCCTTTTTGAATACGCGCCATCATCTCGTTAAAGATAGGGCGATTGGGTATTTTCGCGGATTGTTTCTCGACGAACTCGTGGACAATTTCTAAATTTTGCTGTTTCGCAAGCATACGAAGCTCCGACAACTGAGCTTCAATAGAAAGCACCTGTTTATCTTCGACATCGGTGCTTTTGCGGGTGTAGAGAAAATACTGCATATGACATTAATATTACTCTAAGTTTGGTACAGTGTAGGCATGGGCCGCTCTATTACCATTGAAGTGGAACCTCTCATTCTTAAATATGCTCGATATTGTTCGGGATATGACATTCAGAGTGCTTCAAAAAAGCTAAAGGTTTCAGAGGACAGGTTGAGAGAGTTTGAGGATAAAAAGCAAGCTATTAGTCTTGTGCAGGTCAAGAAGATGTCTGCCATCTACAAAATGCCTGTGGCTTATTTTCTATTGATAAACGCTCCTAAGGATATGGTCGTGCCAAAAGACTTCAGAATTATCTATGCTTCCGAGGCCGAGAAATTTTCACCGGAAGTCATGCTTGCCGTGAGAAGGGCTCGATATATTCAGTCTACTATTCATGACCTTAAAGAAGAGATTCAATACAACTTTAAATCTTTTTCTTTAAAGGATAGCCCAGAGCAAGCAGCGGACTATTTTAGAAGTATCCTCAATGTTTCTCTTGCACAACAGAAGAAGTTAGACAGTCCTAACTTGGCTTTACGAACTTGGAAAGATGCAGTAGAAGGTTTAGGGATTTTTGTTTTACAACAGAGTCTCCCTAAGGATGATATTAGCGCCTTTTCCTTGGCTGATAAAAAACCTTATGTTGTATTACTCAATTCTGCGGAGCATGAGAATCGTCGTGTTTTTTCTCTTTTTCATGAAATAGGTCACGTGTTACTTCATCGATCAGGAATCTGTACGCCAGATAATTTTTCAAGAAATTCCTATGACTATATCCAAATAGAAAAATTTTGTAATGCTTTTTCCTCCGAAGTCTTAGTTCCAGCGCGTGATTTTATAAATAATGAAACCGTTAAGCTATTAAGCAAACAGAAGTTTGAAGACTGGAACTTAGATAATATAAAGAGCATTGCTTCTCTCTACAGGGTTAGTCAAGAAGTAATTTATCGGAAATTGGTGCAAGTGGGTATTCTTGATGAGAAAAAATATGAAAAAAGGAGACAAGAACTCTTGAAGGGTTTTGAGGAATATCAAAAAAGGAAAAAAGGCAAAATAATAATTCCCCAATATAGAAAAATAATAAGCAAAAACGGTCGTGCTTTCGTCTCTGTTGTTCTTAGAAATATGTACGAAAATAGAATTACCATTAGAGATGTATCTGACTTTTTAGGTACTACCTCACGACATATAGTAGATGTTGAAGCGCATATTTAATATGGATGACCAAGCATCAAAGAAAAAATATTGCTTCGACTCATCAGTACTTATGATGGCGTGGCGATTGCACTACAAGCCAAAGTCTTTTTCTAGTTTGTGGGATCATCTTGGCGACATGATGCAGGCAGGACTCATTGTTATACCGGAAGAAGTAAGAAAAGAGATCGGCGCTGGGAAAGACGACCTTATCTTGTGGTTAAAGAAATATAAATCGTGCATTATTCCAATTGATGAACCGCAGTTGAAGATTGTTGCGGAAATTGTAAATAAATATCCCTTAGTTTCACAATACAAGAAACCGCGACCAAACAACGCAGATCCGTTCATTGTCGCCGTAGCTAAATTAGACGGCAGAACTGTTGTAACTTATGAGCGGTCAAATGGACAAAATAATCCTCATCCTAGAATTCCTGACTTATGTAAAGAACATGAGGTTGAATGTTGCGATTTACCAGCTTTTTTTGAGAAGGAAGGTATTACCTTTGAAATAAAACCTATTTAGGGAGCCTGAGCCGAACCCAAATATTCGGCGAAGGGAGGTTGTGCGCGCACTGGGAGGGTGGGGCAAGCACGATGCTTGATGTGAATTTATTCCCGCAAAAAAATCCGCCCTCCAAAAAATCTTCGACTCGAACCTGTTTTTACACAATCAGAAAATCCTTGGCACGGCTTCACCTCTCTACGCAACGCTTCGCGTTGCCCGAAAAAATTCTGAAAATGAGGGGGAAATCCAACTCTTGGCTCGTCTTTACAGTTTCGCTCGAACCTTCTTTATGCAGAGCATGAACAGCTAGTCGCGCCGAGACGGCGCTCACCGCCCGCCACGAAACGTGTGCGGGCGCCCTCAGCCCCTTCCGCCTTTCATCCTTCTTTTTTGGCGGGGGAAATGCATTTTTGAAAGGTATGGGCAGGCGGGGCTTCGGGTTTAAATCGATTCCAAAAGGTGAAGATTTGTGGGATTATTCTAAGACAATGACCACGATTACGAATGTGGGAGAAAATACCCTCTCCACGCACCTGAAGAGCATATTGCCGAACTGCGATCGCGTGGACGCGCTTGTCGGTTACTTCTATTTCTCCGGTTTTCGTGATCTACATAATGAACTAAAGGATAAACAGATTCGCATCCTCGTCGGAATGGATATTGATAGAAAGATTATTGAAAAGATTTCTTCGTTCGAAGACCTTAATCTCGACGACCACACAGTCGGTACAAAAATCTCCGTCCGCTCCGGAGCGAAAGTTGAATACATAGAGAATTTTTCAAAAATCTTTAACGACACCGACTATTTCGACAACGATGAATCACAAAAAGCATTTGAGATTTTTTTGAGCAAAATCAAGGACGGTAGTTTGCAAATAAAAAAGACAGCCGAAGCAGACCACTCCAAGTTCTATATTCTCCATAACAAGTCCGAGCATTCGGAAAACGGTGAGAAGCCGGGTGTCATTATTGAGGGCTCAAGCAACCTCACACACTCGGGTCTCAAAGGACAGCGCGAGCGAAATCGTATGCTCACGGAAAAGCATTACTACGAAGAAGACGTTGTCGCTTTTGAGTCCGCTTGGAGTGACCCAAACAACATCACCGTCGCTGATCTTGAAACTTCTGACGAGTTTATTACTGAGGTCAAAAAGCGCATTTGGCTCTATCAGTTGCCCGACCCGAAATTGATGTACTATCGCGTCCTCGACGAGTATTTTTCCGTGGAAGAGATAGAGGATATGAGAACGCCCGCACAGATTACAAATGGCAAATTTACCGATCTCAAATATCAACGAGATGCTGTCAACCTCGGTATAGACCGAATCAGACGTTTTGGGGGTGTCATTATTGCCGATGTCGTTGGTCTCGGCAAAAGCGTTATCGCGTCGACCATTGCGCACAATCTCAATCTCAAGACTCTCGTTATCGCCCCGCCACACCTTGAGACACAATGGAAAGACTATCTCGCCGAGTTCGATTTTAAAGGTATTGTCTATACGACTGGCAAAGTGGAGGAGGCGTTGAAGCGCCACGGCGACGATGAGGGCAATCTACTTATCGTGCTCGATGAGGCGCACAAGCATCGTAACGAGGATACTGATAACTATAAAATGCTTCATCGACTTTGTGCGGGGAACTCTGTTATGGCGCTCTCTGCCACCCCATTCAACAATGACCCGAAAGACATTTATGCGCTCATAAAACTTTTTAGTACACCCGGTCAGTCAACCATTAAGACTGTCGAAAACTTGAGTATTTCCTTCCATGACTTGTTCAAGCGATACAAGAACATCCGTCGCGAGATACGAAAGTCATCCAAGCAGACGGAACTTGAGGGAATATCTGAGGTTGCCACCGAACTTCAAGCCATTGCGTCAGAACTGCGTAAAATGATTGAGCCACTAGTTATCCGTCGTTCGCGTCTCGATCTCAAGCAAATCGAGGACTATCGCAAAGACCTTGAACAGCAAGGTGTCGCTTTTGCGGAAGTGAGAGATCCGGAAATCTTAGAGTATGACCTCGGCACGCTTGCTCCGCTCTACGTCGAGACACTCGAACAGATATCGTCTTCGGATAACTCGACGAGTTTTGAAGGTGTTCGCTACAAGCCCGCAAGCTACATCAAGACAGGCTCAACGTTTATTAAAGAACTCATGGACGCGGAAGAAGACGACGAAAGCGATATTTCTGCCGAAGAAAAAATCCAGCGCATAACACAAGCGCAAGCAAACGTCGCCAAGTTCATGCGACGATTGCTCGTGCGCCGGTTCGAGAGCTCTATAGGCTCGTTCCGCGCTTCGCTCAAAAATATGATTGCGTCCTCGGAAACGATGCTCGACTGGTACGACAACAAAGGTGTCGTACCGATTTTCAAAAAGGGCGCACTCCCCACAACCGAAGAACTCGAAGAAAAGACTGCAGAAGAGATTGAAGAGTTGTTCGAGCGGCTCAAGGACAAGGGCTTGATTGAGATTCCTGTCTCTGAAATGCAGCCGGGGTTCCGCATAGCACTTGAGAAAGACATTGCTCTGCTCAAGGGTGTGCAGAAAAAATGGCTTAAGGTCGAAAACGATCCGAAATATGATTTCTTTAAGGAGAAAATCACACAGTCAATCAGCGCTGAGCCGAATCGTAAAATAATTGTTTTCACCGAGTTTTCCGACACAGCGAACTATATTTACGACAAGCTTGCGAAGGATGGTATCAAACGCGTCTACAAGTACAGCTCAGAAGACGCTTCCAAGGGGAACAAAGAAATAATCCAAAAGAACTTTGATGCCGGACTCGATAAGACCAAGCAGTCCGACGACTACAGCATGATTATCGCCACGGACGCGATTTCAGAAGGATTTAATCTCCACCGCGCTGGTGCCGTCATCAACTACGACATTCCATACAACCCGACCCGGGTTATTCAGCGCGTCGGGCGTATTAACCGCATCAACAAAAAAGTGTTCGACGAGTTGTATATCTTCAACTTCTTCCCGACAGCTACGGGTGAAGTGGAAACGCGCACACGAGCTATCTCTACTCTCAAAATGGACCTGATTCATTCCTTGCTCGGCGAAGACACAAAAATCTTCACGAAAGACGAGGATTTAAAAAACTATTTTGCCAAGCAATACCAGGAAGAGAAAGACCGGAACGAGAGTTTGTCGTGGGATGCGAAATACAGAGACGAGTGGATGAGATTCAAGAACAATCCCGACATCAAAGCACAGATAGCTACTATCCCGCACCGCGCGCGCATAGCACGAAAGTTCGCAATCCCTGGTGTTGTCGCATTTGCGAAACGGAATGGCAACTTCGTTTTTGCGTTTGGCAAAACACCAGAGACAGTGCAAATAGTCGCACCGGAAGTCGCGCTTCCTCTTTTCAACGACCTTACTGAAGGTGAAAAGGCGTTCGAGACCACGGCCAACTTTGAGCCGATATACAAAATGGCCAAAGAGCATATTTTTAAGGACAACACCAAACCGTCCATTACTGGCCGACGCAAACAAGATGCGCTCAAAAATCTGAAGTTCTTGTCAGAAAATTATTTACCAGCGAAAGACTTTTGTGTTGACCTTATTAAAGTCATCAAAGATCTCGATAGCTTACCGTATGGCGTGCTGAAAGAGATCGCCTACTTGTTGATGGATAAAGACAATCTCGGAAAAGCACTTACCGCACTCAAGGAACTTGTGCCGCAGAAATACCTTGCGAGCATCTTCGAGACTGCCGATCGCGCGAACGATACTGGGAAGCTGATAGTATTGTCTGAAGAACTTATTGCATGAGATTCGACCAGAAATACGACCACGATGCCTTCTGCACATTTCTAAGGGATTTTTTACCCGAGGATTATGTAGAAAAAGAGAAAGACATTTCGGACCTATCGCGGTGCAAGATAATCACTAAAGCGAGAGAACTCGGGCACTCTCCTTCGTTGGATGTCTACGTGCTCGAAATGAACCATGCAAAAGAAAAAGACCCGCGCGTTTCCATTGCGACCGACGCATTCAAATTGCTTGCCATGTTTGGATACGACAAGGCACTTGTGATTTTCAAGAACGATGAGTCCGAGAACTATCGCTTCTCATATCTCACAATTGCACTCGATTTAAACGAGAAAAACAAGGTTGTTGCAAAATACTCAAACGCTCGTCGCTATTCTTTCTTTTTGGGTGAAGGTGCAAAAACGAAGACTCCGGAACAACAGCTTCTAAAGCGCAGACGAATCACAGACACTAACGATCTTTTAAGTCGCTTTTCGCTCGAAGTGGTTAATAAACAGTTCTATCTCGAAGTCGCTAAGTATTTTGACGAACTGGTATCAAGTGGGGACAACAATCTTAGATTGCCCAGCGTATCGGAAGAAAATGTAAATCTCAGAAAAAGCTTCGCCGTGCGTCTAATTGGCCGCCTAATGTTTTGTTGGTTTTTAAAGCAGAAAAAGTCTGAATCTGGCCCGCTTATCTCTGATGAACTTCTTTCCACACAAGCAGTTGTAAAGTCCAAAGGATACTACCATGGTGTCCTTGAGCCTCTCTTCTTCGAGGTACTTAACACTCCCGGAGAAGAACGTGGAGTGCGAACCGTTTTGTATGACCAAGTACCTTACTTAAACGGAGGCTTGTTCAATCCGCAGCGGGATGACTATTACGAACTAGATCGTAGCACATACGTTTCTCGGTATCTCAATACGTTAGTGATACAAGATAAGTGGTTTCGGGATTTCTTTGGTCTTCTTGAGACATATAACTTTACGATTGACGAGAACACTGTCTTCGATCAAGAACTTTCAGTTGACCCTGAGATGTTGGGGAGAATATTTGAAAATCTGCTTGCCGAAATTAACCCAGAAACAGGGAGCTCTGAGCGTAAGCGAACCGGCAGTTTTTATACTCCTCGCCAGACTGTGGAATATATGGTTGACCAATCTTTGCTCTCACATCTCAAGAGCAAAACACAGATAGATCGAAGTAAACTTGAGGCACTTATCAACTACGACCAAGAGGATGACATAAATAATCCTTTTACTAAATCGGAAGAGAGTCTAGTCGTTGATGCTATTGCTGATTTACGAGTTCTTGACCCAGCATGCGGCTCGGGAGCATTCCCAGTCGGTATGCTTCAGAAAATCGTGTACATCTTGCAACACGTGGATCCAGATTGTAGTTTATGGATCGATAAAAAGTTACAGACAGTGCCTGACCTGTGGAAACAGCGTATCCAAGAATACTACGCTTCTCATCCTGCAAATTACATTCGAAAACTTGACGTTATCAAGGGATCAATATTTGGTGTAGACATTCAGCCCATCGCAGTAGAAGTATCTCGACTCCGGTGTTTTTTAACCCTCGTAGTTGAGTCGGAGATTGACGATACTAAAATAAATCGTGGGATTGAACCGTTACCGAACCTAGACTTCAAGTTTGTTTGTGCAAACACTCTAGTTCTCGCGCCAGACTTGAATGACGAAAACGGACACTTGTTCGGTGATAATTTCCAGAAAAACCTTGAAACAGCGGTTGATAAATATTTCAGTTCCGCGGGTGCAAATAAGGCCTCTGCAAGCAACGAAATTCACAAATTAATTGACGGTAAGGTAGATGAGAAGTTAAAACACTTAGAAAATCTAGTTTCTTACAATGGGGATAGGAGAATAGAAGCTCTGCGTGCAAAAACGAACAGGAAAGAAATCGATCAACATTCAAGGATTCTAAATCTATGGAGTAGTTATAAAAATATATTCGAAAACGAGCCAGTTGGTTTTTTTGACCCAAAGTACTTTTTCCCAAGTGTAAAAGAAGGGTTTAATGTGGTGATAGGTAATCCTCCATACAAAGTGATTTTTAAGGACGATGACAATTACAACTACTACAAAGATAACTTCGAATTAAATAAGGGTGGAAAAATGAATTTATACCGCCTCTTTTTCGAACGTGGACTCCCATTACTTAGTCAATCAGGGACTTTAACCTACATCTCACCTGATAATTACTTAACTAGCAAAGACAGTACTGTTTTAAGAAGGACACTATTAGATAAGTACAAGATAGTATCTATTGTCGACTATACAGAAAAGGATCATGTTTTTGAAACTGTGACGCAAGCAGTTGCTGTAGTGGTGATTAGCAACGAATGGTCTCAGAATTACAACTTCCTATTTACCCAGTATGGGCAGTCTCATGAATTGTCGGCAGAAGAAATAAGACAACGAGAGGGATATCTTATAAAACCGTTACCGGAGATTATCTCAAAGATTGAGTCACAAAAAGGGAAACTCTCAGATATTTCTAACGGATACCAAGGAGAAATAAATGTTTCAACGGATAAGGAGCATTTTGTCACCGAGGAAAAGGAGGGTTACCTCCCTCTAATAAGAGGAAACAACATCGGCAAGTATTTTCTAAAGAAACCTATGGTTGAATATTGTCCAATACGAATTCAGAAAAGAGACCACTTTGAAATGGAGAGGGTTATTTTTCAAGAGGTTGTTAATTCGGGATTGAGTTCACGGCTAAATGCGACAATGGTTACAGAACCTGTACTTTGTGGACACTCAACAAATTATCTGTTTCCGAAAATTGAGGAAATCGACTCTTATTTTTTACTTGGAATTCTAAATTCCACCGTGTTTAATTTTTATTTTAAGTTTTTCAATCAGACGAATCATGCACCCATTGGGGAGGTGAAAAATATACCAGTACCAAAAACAATAGAGAGTAAAATGATAGATCAAATATCAAATCTGGCATCTAAAATACTTACCCAAAAGAATAACGGGGTGGATACTTCTGAGCTTGAAAAACAGATCGACGGGCTGGTCTACAAGCTCTACGACCTTACGCCTGAAGAAATAGGAATTGTTGAGGGTTTAAAATAAAATCCATGGATCCAGAATCTTCATGTTCGGTATGAACTATTTCCTCCTATTCCTCGCCGTCCTCCTCGGTATCGCACTCGGCATGTTTTTAGCTCACCGACGCAAGGGTGGATTAATTTCTGAACAAGGAGAAAGAAAAACGAAGAATAAGGAAAAAATTCTCGAATATATACAGACACACGGAAAAATCCAGAACAACGACGTGGAGAAGCTCGTAGGAGTCTCCAACGCCACCGCCGAGCGCTATTTGAACGAGCTAGAGAAGGAAGGCAAAATAACTCAACACGGAACCATCGGCAAAAGCGTCTTTTATACCCCTCGCGCTGATTAACTCAACGGGTTGAGTTAATCAGATAAGCTCATGTTTATAAGGTAAAATCCAGCTATGCCACCTGAGGAAACTAAACCTGCGGATACACCACCACCAGTCCAAGAAGTGCCGAGCCCTGTTCCCGAATCTCCTGTGGCGGAATCTGTCCCCGAGCCAATTCCTGCTCCCGTGGAAGCGGTTCCAATGCCCCCAGAGGCTCCCGCAGAACTCAAAATAGCTCAGCCAGAACCATCTTTCGAGCAACCTCAGGATAAACCAACGGCTCAAATACCAGTAAATGAGCCCTTCGACTCTCTTCCACAAGAGTCAGGGCAAGCCACTCAGGGCAAGCCGACTCCCGTCAGTGAGCCGTTGCCACCGAGCGCTCCTACTTCAGCAATTAGTTCTGTCGCTAGCTTTGCGCGCACTCTCGCCATCAAAGCCCGTGCTGTCATCCAAAGCCGGAAGCGCAAGAAACTGGAAAAGATTATGGAAGTCGTGAACGCGAAAGGCAAAATAACGAACGACCAAGTTGAGAAACTACTTCATGTTTCAGATGCCACCGCCACGCGCTATCTCACGCAGTTAGAGAAAGAAGGGAAAGTCCAACAAGTTGGCAAGACAGGAAAATCTGTACAATATAAGAAAATATAACTATGTACGATTCATCATCAGAAATAATCCAGCAACACAAAACTCCAGTTGATGAGAAAGACGAGTATAGAGAATATGTGGTCTACAAAAAAGACGGGATGTTCGTAACTGAATGTATCGGGTGGAAAATAAAGTCTGTAACTCGGACTGGTGGTAGCCGTGACTACTACAAAGAATTTGAGAGTGAGACGGATGCCGTTGAGATGTACGATGAGCTGTTAGCTAACTGGGAAGCTAAGGACTAATGGGAGTCCTGCCCCCGCGAGTGTGGCGCTTCGCCTCTCGCGGGGGCTAGTGCGCGCATGGTGGGTGGGGCAAGCACATGAAGGATGTTTCAGAGCCTTCGGGCATTTCCGCGGGCGGTCTAGCTTAGGAATGAGCGCCGACCCTAAACGAAGAGAAAAAGTACAGTAGCGGAAGCGACACCACAAACAAAGGGAGGAACAAGAGGAAGGGGGTTGTGCGAGCCGGGGGTGGCGAGCCCTGTTTTGCTCTGCAAAATGCGTAGCGGAGCGAAGCACGAGCCGAGGCGAAGCTGGGGGAAGGACACTTCCTTCCCCCAAACAAGGGCG
>Ga0265292_1001106_pt1 | contig 26289 bp, 30 predicted proteins | sample Munlanlewell296A_FD_189080 | JGI IMG/M metagenome (GOLD analysis project Ga0265292, IMG submission 189080) | Leachate microbial communities from a municipal landfill in Southern Ontario, Canada - Leachate well 296A | ecosystem: Engineered > Solid waste > Landfill > Unclassified | place: Canada... | reverse complement strand
CTCGATACCCGCACTGCCACTGTTTCAGGCACCTTGGCCGCCGGCGGACTAATCATCGCCTCGCCTGCCCGCAGTGCTTTCCCGCCTCAGCGGGATGCAGGCGGGGACGCTACTCTCTCGGCCCAAACCAGTTCCAACGCCACCATCGGCACGGCGACGATCGCCTCCGGTTCGGCTGAAATACAAATCGCCAACCAAAAAGTTACCGATCAGACTCTCATCTACCTCACTCCTATCTCCGACACCTCCAATCAAGTCCTCTACGTCAAATCCAAGAACAGCGGCCTTGGTTTCACCGTCGCTGTCCCGGCACCTCTTACCAACGAAGTCTCTTTTAACTATTGGCTGGTGGAGACAAAATAATGCCCAACCGTAGGGGCAGGCCCCCGTGCCTGCCCTCCCCGTGTCCGCTCGAATGTTTTAGGGTCGACACAGGGGTAGACCCCTACAGAGCGAACACGTTATCCGTTCGGAAAACGATCTTGAAAAAATCCGTGAATATGTTTCCAAAATTTATCCCAATCTCGTAGGGGTTTGATTATTGACAAAACCAATAATCTGTCTTACCATTAATTCATCTATTTAACATTTATGTACAAATAATGAATTACCAACAAGTACGACAAAAGCTCAAACTGCACAATCTCGAAGTTTTTACTACCCAGGAATTCATTAATATCTTTGGGGTTAGTCCCTCTCTGGCAGCGACTAAATTAACGAGGTACAAACAGGCAGGCTATCTCGTTAGCCCTCGCCGAGGTGTTTACTATCTGGGCAGTGAAGTCGAGGATAAATATAAAATAGCCAACAAGGTCTACTCTCCCTCTTATATCTCTCTAGACAGCGCCCTGGCTAAATACCATCTGATCCCCGAAACCGTCTACACTATTACCTCCATCACCACCAAAGCTACCAGAGAATTTACCGACGATCGGACCGTCTATCGCTACTATCGAATCAAAAAAGCAGCCTTTACCGGCTACCACCAAGAAGGAGACACCCTCTTTGCCGATCCGGAAAAAGCCGTTGTCGATTATTTATATTTTGTTTCTCAAGGAAAAAGAGAGTTGAATGACCGACTAGACCTAAGAAAAATTGACCGAAAAAAAGTCTTATTCTATGCCAAATTTTTTAACAATATCAGGCTAAATAAATTAATCAGGACTATAATTAAGTAAGATGCTCACCAAAGAACAGCTCTTTTTGATCCAAAACAAGTTTCAAACCCTGAAAGAAAATGTCTTACGAGAGTATGTTCAACACCTCTTTTTATCATCGCTATATCGGACAAATGGTTCTGAAAAAATCCTTTTTAAAGGTGGCACTGCCTATAGGGTCGCCTACAAAAGTCCGCGCTTCTCGGAAGACTTGGATTTTTCCGCCGGTGACATAAGTATCAATGAGATAGAAAAAATAATCGTTGGTGTCCTGGAAGATCTGTCCAACAATGGCTTGGTCTGCGACATCCAAGAATCCAAGGGGACAACCGGTGGATATCTAGCCAAATTATTCACCACCTTTCAAGGAGAAAAGGTCCCGATTGATATCCAAATATCCTTGAGGCAAAATGTCGGTAAAAATTATGATGTTTTTGACATCATCAACGAATATGTTTCCACCTACTCCGCTCTACTTTTACCAAAAACTGCCATGATCGATGAAAAAATTCAAGCGGCGCTGGTGAGATCAAAGCCCAGAGATTTTTATGATATCTATTTTCTTTTAAAAAATGGTTTTTTAACTTCTGATCAAATAGATCAATTAATGTCAGTGAAAAGCGTCCTTTCCTCAAAAACCATCAAGTTTGCCGATGAATTATCACACTTTTTACCGAGAAGCATGAAAACCGTGGCCGATAGCTTTCCTCAGCCTCTTCTGTCTGAATTGGCTAAGTATTTTTAATCAAATGAAAAACAATTCCGGATTTACCCTGGCCGAGCTTCTGATTACCGGCTCTCTTCTGGTAATCCTGGGGCTAACCGCTCTCGTCGGCCTAAATCCGATGCTCCAAATCCTTAAAGGCTACGATACCCGTCGTAAGGCCGATCTCTTTCAAATAAAGACCGCTTTCGAATCCTACTACACCGACCACGACTGTTATCCTTCAAAAGATATTCTCAAAAACTGTGGCGGTAGCGATCTGGCACCATATCTAGCCACGATTCCCTGCGATCCCAGCTCCAAACAGCCATATCCTCTTTACTTCGGTGCCGACGAAAGTGAGTCTTGTCCCCAAAAATTTTCGATCTATGCTCAGATGAGCAACACCAAGGATCCGGACGGCAATCTCATCACCTACTGTCCAAACACCATCGCTCAAACCTCCGTCAACGCTCTTTTTACCGATACCGTCGCCGGCTGTAGCGGCCAACAAATTTGTCAAAATCTCTACGGCTGTCGGGCAGGAGCCTGTGTCCTCTTGTTTATCGACGCCACCCCCACCTGCGGCTTTACCTACTGCGCCGCCAACTGCAACGCCATCAACTGCGCCCAGAAAAACGCTAAAGGGGTCTATGTCAACGAATGTCGCTAACGCGTATGCGTCATTGCGAACCCGCCTTGGCGGGTGTGGCAATCCAGAGGGGATGGATTCCGGGTCGGAGCCCGGAATGACAGTGAATGATTATGTAGGGGTTTGATTCATCAAACCCGTCTTCAAATCGGCTATCCCTTTTTGATTGGCGGACGAGATCGGTAAAAGATCGATCTTCTTTTTCTTAAAATACTTTTGAATTTCTTTAACCCTTTCCTCACTGATTAAATCGATTTTACTAAGGACGACTATCTCTGCTTTTTTATCAATCTCACCGCCATAATTTTTCAGTTCTTTCCTGATCTTCTGGTAATTCTCCCACACCGTAGGGGCGGGGTCTTCCCGCCCGTCTCCCACGGCCACCAAATGTACCAACACCTTGGTTCTTTCAATGTGTTTTAGAAACTTTATGCCAAGCCCTTTACCCTCACTCGCCCCTTCTATTAGCCCGGGAATATCGGCGATGACCAAGCTTTTTCCCTGAGTCTTCATGACACCAAGATTTGGTTCCAGTGTCGTAAATTCATAGTCCGCCACTTTGGGCCGGGCGTTCGACAGCACCGATAACAAGGTTGACTTTCCCGCATTCGGTAAGCCCACCAGTCCAATATCGGCCAAAAGTTTCAGCGACATTTCTACGTCGAAACGCTCGCCCATCTCGCCCGGCTCGGCCGTCATCGGGGTCGTATTGCTGGCGCTTTTAAAATGTTCATTCCCTCGGCCACCCTTGCCTCCTTTTGCCACCAACACTCTCATCCCCTTCTTATCAAAATCAATCATCACCTCCCCATTGTCATTTTCCCCTGTAGGGGCAGGCCCCCGTGCCTGCCCTACCTGCAGGCCCACCACCGTGCCCAGTGGCACTTTTATAATCAGGTCTTCCCCTTTACCTCCGGACATCTTTTTGCCCATGCCCTTACCGCCATTCTCGGCTTCAAACTTCTGTCGGTGAGCAAAATCATCCAAAGTATTCTGATTGGTATCTGTTTCCAGGTAGATATCTCCTCCTTTACCGCCATCGCCACCATCAGGGCCGCCTTTAGGAATAAATTTTTCTCGCCGGAAACTGACTGCTCCATTACCGCCATTGCCAGCTGATATCCATAGTTTTGCCTGATCCACCATATCAATATTTTAGCATTACCCACACCCGTCATTGCGAGGAGGTATTCCGACGTGGCTCTCCTGGATATCCCTTGCGGGTAAATCCCACTCCATTCGTCATCGCGAATGTACTCATGTGGCGATCCATCCCCTGGATTGCCGCGCTTCGCTCGCAATGACAAAATTTTTATTTCAGCGCCGACAACGGATTCATCAGGCCGCCACCGGTTCTAATCTCAAAATGCAGGTGCGTCCCCGTCGAGCGCCCGGTACTGCCCATCATCCCCAGTTTGTCGCCTCTTTTGACGGTCTGCCCGACCACCACCGAAAAAGAAGCCATGTGCGCATACACCGTCTTCAGGCCGTTTCCATGATCCAGCACTACCCGATTGCCATAGCCGGTGTTGTCGAGCCAGCTCGCCACTAGCACTCTTCCCGAGTCCGCCGCCAAAATCGTTCCTCCACCACGATTGGCGATATCAATGCCTTTGTGCCAAGACTTAAATCCCTGCGAGATACTGCCCGCCGCCGGCCAGATCCAGTTCCCGGTCGCCGAGACCGCACCGGCGTTGGGTGTTGGCAGTCCAGCCAGATTAGATCTGGGAGAGAGTATCGGCTCGTCCGGCATCTGCCCATCAGGCACAATTATTTGTTGTCCAATCGCCAAAGAGAAGGTTTCGTCGTTGGTAAATTCGTTAAACGGAAAGTCTACCACTGCCTGAGCGGAAACATCGTACTTCTTGGCGATCGAATAAATCGTTTCGCCTCCCTTGACGATATGTACCACGCCGGTCACCGGCGGAATTTTTATCACCGATCCAACTTTTATTTTTTTCTCCACCAAACCTTTATTGAGCCACTTAATTGAATCGGTATCCACCCCAAATTTTTTGGCGATGGTCGCCAAAGTATCGCCATTTTCCACGGTATAGTCCAGGGTGTCGGCTCTGGGTTTGTCCGACACTTGTGTCAGCGGATCAATTTCGACCGTCTCCGTCGTCAGTCCCAGTTCTTGGCTACTTTCTTGAGCAAAAGCAAACTTGTTCCCGAGGCCCAGAGAAAATACCGCCTGCGTCTCGGAATCGTTCACCACCAGGGATGGCCCCAAAGTCACCGAAAGAGCCATGACCGTTACGATAGCGTAGTTGATCATTAGTTGAGAGTGTTTCCCTCGCTGGCTGTACATCTTGCCCACGATCAATGTCTTGACCGCTTCAAAGGCGGTAAACTTCGGTCGGAGGTAAACTTGAGCAAAGTACGAAAAAAGCTTTTTTAGAAATCTAAAAAAATCCATCACCCAGTCGCTAAAAAATATCTTCAAGCTACTCATATTTAAGCAAAACCTATTCTACCACCACCCACCACCGTCATCGCGAGTTTCGTACTCGAACCGTGGCGATCCATCCCCTCCGTCATCGCGAGCAAATCGTGGCTCTCCTGGATCCCCCTTGCGGGGAGATCCATCCCCTGGATTGCCGCGTCACTCCTGCCTGCCGGCAGGCAGGTCGTTTCCTCGCAATGACGAAACGTGTCATCGCGATCCCTGTAGGGGCTGGGCTTGCCCCTGCCCGTCCCATCCCACCATTGTCATTTTCCCCCGTAGGGGTTTGATTTATCAAACCCGTTTTTAAATATCACCGAGTATGGCGTCTTCGCCACCAGTCTATATCCCACTTCATCCAAAAACCCCACCACCCCCACTTTGTCATTGCGAGCGAAGCGTGGCGATCCATCCCCCTCGTCATCGCGAGCAAATCGTGGCTCTCCTGGATCCCCCTTGCGGGGAGATCCAGAAAAACCTGGATTGCTTCGGTTCGAGTACGAAACTCGCAATGACAAGTTGTTGTCAAACCCCAGATCCTCCGCAATAATCATCTCCGGCCGATACTTTTTCCAGTCATTCGATCTCAGAACCTCCAAATCCATTCCCTCCGCGTCCACCGACAACAGATCAATTTTTTGTCCTTTAGGCAAGTATTTATCCAAAATGGTTTTGAGCGGCAGGACCGGTATCCTTCTTTTGCCTATCAGTTTCCGGCCCGCTTCCTCTTGATTTTTCCTGGCCTGCTCTACCGAAAAAGTATTGGCCGCCCCATCCTCAAACTCAAAGTACTCCATCTCTTCATTTCCGTCATTGCGAGCGACCTGCCCGCCGTGGCGGGAGCGCGGCAATCTCACTCCACCCACATCTCCAACTCCATAATTCACAAACACATCCCTCGGCCTGGCTATCCGAAACAGCTTTTCCATTCTCGGATTCGGCTCGATACAGATGCCCCGCCAGCCTTTTTTGTAGAACAAATACGTATTCGAAAATAGTTTCGGGTGATACGCCCCCACCTCCACATAAAATCCTTTCCACTTCGTCATTGCGAGCGGAGCGCGGCAATCCATCCTCAACTCCCCCCACGCAATCACATCCTCCCCACTCTGGGCATAAGTTCGCTTCCCGAACCAGTCGTAAAGTGAGGTCAAATACGCCCAACTTTTTATATTCTCAATAAACCTCATCATGATTGCCAATTTCCAATAAATGTATTTTATCGCCATCAATCATAAATAAAATTCTTATTTTCATATCTACCGATGCAGAATAAACATCCACACCTTTTAACTTATGGATTCTTAAAGATGGATGTTTCAAATCAAAATCCATTAAACACAAGACTTTAATTACCTTCTCACTATATTTTTTATTACCTCTCAACAAACCATCCAACTGTCTTGTAAATTTCTTTGTTGAAACGGTTTTCACTTTCCCAAGCTATTTACAAAGTCCTCAATTTCCTTAGGTCCATTCAAAACAGTTGACAATCCCAAAGCCTCATCCCTTTTAGCGTCTTCGATCATTGCTTTGTACCTGCGTTCCAAGACAGCCTCTCGTATTGCCGACCTAGCCAAGTCACTAAATGATGCGTATTCGCCTCCAGAAACCAAAGCATCGGCAGCCTCTTTAAGCTTTTTGGGTAGAGATATATTTATAGTTGTAACCATGTATGAATATTACCATTATTCATACATTTGTCAATGCCCCTCCCATAGGGCCAGGCCTTATAGGATCCCAGATCTTCAAGGCCTGGCCCTGATGTAAAATAGTTATGTGAAGCGCTTTTTCTTATTTTCTCTATCTATTTTCTTTTCCCTCTTTATTATCCTTCTCATCCCGGTTGCCAAAATCGCCAAACCCTTCCTTCCCTTTGCGGAATATCTTCTGGGCGTCGACGAGCCCACTTCGTATCTAATCCTTCTGGGGAACGACGCCGAGATGCGCGCCAACGGCGGCTTCGCCGGCTCCTACGCCAAGATCGTCATTGCGAGGAGTGAAGGCGACCTGCCTGCCGGCAGGCAGGCGCGGCAATCCATCCCTCTTCTGGATCGCCACGCTTTGCTCGCGATGACGAATCTAAACTCGGAGATTTCCTTCCAAGACATCTACGTCCCGAACGGTCAAATCGCCGGCCTTTTTGTGAAGCCCCCCGAACCCATCCAGCAAGCCTTCGGCCATGGCACCTGGGAGCTGGCCAACGCCGACTGGGAACCGGACTTTCCGAGCTCAGCCAAAACCCTCCGTTGGTTTTTAGAGAAAGGTGGCGAGATCAATCCGGATATTTTAGCCATCTTAAATCTCTCCACTATCAAGAGAATCCTTAGCCTCGTCGGTTCCTTCTCGGTGCCGGAATACTCTGCCACCCTCACGCCCGACAATCTCTATTTATTTCTCCAGGGCAAAGCCGAGCTCAATTTCTTCCCCGGTTCCACCCAAAAAAAAGACGCCCTGACCGCCGTCGGCAACGCTCTTGCCAAGAAAATAAAGTCCCTCTCGTTTATCCAAAAACTCCGTATTGCGCAAATACTTTATACAGACTTCATAAATCAAAATATTATGGTGCACTCTACCAATTTATCATTTCAAAGCCTACTGGAACAAAAAAAGCTCGCCGGAGTTTTTCAGCCGGAAGCTTTTGACACTTATGCCATGATCGAAACCAATCTGGGGGCGAACAAAGCCAACGCCTTCATCACCCGCTCCACCACTCACGTCATTGCGAGAAGGTCGCCTGAGGCGACCGACGCGGCAATCTATACAAATAACTCCATCCACCACGCCGTCACCATCCAGTTTCAAAACTCCTCTCTCGAAGCCAACCCCAACCCTCCTCTTCACTACGGCGGCAATTACATTGCCTATCTTCGCCTCTATATCCCCGAAAATGCCCAAAACATCTCCCTCTCCCGCACTCCAGAAGGCACCCCTCCCCTCCCCGAGGAGTCTCCTCGCCAGGTAGTCCTGCAAGGAGACTCCTCATTGGACTCCACCCTCAAAATCTCTTACGGCCTGACCGAGATCGGCTTCTGGCACACCACTCTGGCAGGCGGCGAAAGCACCATCACCCTCAGCTACACCCTCCCCTGTGACTTGTCATTGCGAGCGGAGCGTGGCAATCTCACTCCACCCTGCCCATATTCCCTAGCCATCCTCAAACAACACGGCCTGGTCTCCTCCCCCCAGACCATCAGTCTTTTTGGCCAGCCTCTAGCCACCAACCTCACCCAATCCTTTTATTCTCCCTAGCCTTATAGTATTGCTTTTTCTCTCTAATATGGGTAAAATACCCCCTGTAAAGCCAGACCCATTCTAGGCACGTTAAAAAGGAGTAAAGATATGAAGCAATCGTACCTTAACGCCGGCTTGACCATCAGTAGTCTCATTGTGCTGACCTTCGTCGTCAGCGCCATTCTGGGAACTTCTTCCTTCACCATCCTGGCTTTTGCCGGAAACCTGTTGGTTTATCTCTTTTTCTTCGTCGGTTTTCAAGTCATCCTGCCCATACTCACAGGTTATCTAACTCGAAAATACGGCATGACTTGGTTGGATGACAAGTTTGGATCAAATTATCGGGATCGTATCCCCGGTTGGCTTCACATCTTAATAGCGGTTGTGCTTGGCCTGGTGGTCGGGCTCGCCTGGATGAAACTGACCCCACTTATCGCCTTCATCCCCTCACTCAGCGTCTGGCCGCCTGTAGAGTTCTTCCGCTGGACTGCCAGCAAAGAGCTTATCAACTACTCAGTGGTTATCTGGCCGGCCATATCCTTTGCCGTTTCATACTTATTCACCCATTCAGATATTTCCGACTAGGATAATTGATTTTCTTTCCATGCTCCGCAATTTGCGGGGCATTTTTTTTGCTATTTACAACCCGTTTTGTCAATAAAATCCCCCACATTTCTGCGGGGGGGTGGTATTAATTGAAAACTAACTTTCTTCGACGGAAGCCAGATCATCATCGTGGAAGCAGAACTTGGTGTTATCCATCATGTCCTGGAAGACGTAGCCACCATCGGGATCGTTGTCTGGGCCGACATAGGTCAGCTTGGTGCCGATCTGTAGATCGACCATGTCGGGCATCAAGCAATCGTCTTTGTCGTAGAAACAAACTTTGACGTTTGCCGTGGTTTTGTAGGGCTTGCCAACTTCAAGATCGTTCTTGTCCATTGTTATTGTCTCCTTAAAGAATTTATTTTTACGGAGTGGCCGTGGGAACAGGAACCGTTCCACCTTCGAGTGTGGGTGTTGGAGGGTTGGGAAGCAGAATAATGGTGCCGTCAGCATCACTGCCGTCTGGGTTCTGGCACTGGTTGCTTTCGAGAATCACATTACAATTTGGAGTCTCTCCGCAGGCTTTGATAGAATCCAAGATACCTAACCAGCAAGAAGTTTGATCGCCGTATAATTTCTCGGCTGCATCGTAGCGTTGTTGATTTGACTCATTGAGGCCTTGCGAGCCAGTGTCACCCTGATCATTGATGGGGCGAACATCGTTGACTTCGATACGCACTGGGGCACAATAGTATGTTCCAATTCCGGGAGTGGTCGGATTCTTGGTCTCGGGGTCAATCCATAAAGAGTTACCAGAACCGCAGAACAGATCCATTTTGAAGCCGAGACGCTTGCTAACATCGGCGGAAAAAAGGCGAGACATTTCGTTTGCTAGCTCATCCATTTGTCTCTTATCTTTGTTCTTCCAGATGTCTTCATTGATTTTTACGGTGTGAACCATATTTTCGCCGATAAGACTGTCATAGTCATGTTGGATGTTATACATTGCCTGAAGAGCGATGGCGTCCATAGTGGGGCCAAAGTTTTCGGACAGCATTTTATTCCAGCCGGGTGATGAGGCATTTACTTTTCCATCTTGAGTTTCGGAGTCGCTTGTGGCGCCATATTTCTCAAAGACGGTGAAGAGTGCTTTCATAGCCTTCTTATCCTGACTTGGTGTCCAGAAAGCAGAAGCTGCGACCTCAATTCCTGTACCACTGGGTGTTTTTAGCTCGATAGGCCAGGGGCGATCACCGAGATCTCCAGCAACATCAGTTTTCTTTTCAAAGGTAACGAGGTAGTTGCGAGAGTTACATGGATAATATTGGAAATCTCTGTATTCAAAGTCTGTTGTTACCGGAGTCTCGCCGGGCAAAAGAGTTTCGTAAAGGTCGCGGTCATATGCACCATCGCCCACAACAAAGGCGCAAGAGGCGGAACTTGTTGATGGGGATCCGCAGGCGGCAATAGCAATAACCATGACCATTATTACGGCAAACAGATTCCAAAAATTCGTCTTTTTGATCTTCATTCGTATTTCTCCTTGTTTTGGTTTTTCTTCCGTTTTAAAAGTCCCGCTTGATGGATATTATATCTCACGGAACTCCTTTAACCCTAGTTGTCTTTATTTATTTGGGACATGAGAGAATCATATTTACTTTTATCTCTCGCTTTTTTGATCTGGACAGCCAGTATCGCGATGATAATAAAGAAACCAATAACGAATACACCCCAAAACGGTAATGGTACCTCGTTCGTTTTTGGCAATACGATTGGCACCATGGTTGGCCGTGGAGTTGGAGTTGGTTCTGGGGTAGCTGTTGGTATTGGTTGTGGATTGTCTACGAGCCACAAGTGAACATTCTGAGTAAAAGTGATCAAAGCGGTGATGGGATCATTCGAGACACTTTTTGCGCGACTCATTTTGTCTGAGGCGATACCAGTAGGCAAGATGGGACTAAAACCAATAACATCTCTACCAACAGCGAGTCCAATCGTTTTTCGATCGTCAAGGCCGGCAGAAATTTTTTGAGCAATACTGGTAAGATCTGTTCCTGTCAGTGCATCAGGTGGCAACATAATCAGCACGATATTGTCGCTCGACCCCAAAAATGTTTTTAACTGGTCAGATGTTTCACTATTTGTTCCAGGTGTGCCAGGTGCCACATAGACGTTTGAGTGCTGTAAAGCCTCAATCGCATCAGACACGTAGTCTCCTGCGGACACACCACGAGGAATCAAAAACGACAGGACAAAAACACTCAATAAAAACACTTTCAACAGATACTTCATCCGTGCCTCCTTTTCTATAAGCTAGTTTTCAAGGTTCTTCCTAACAGACCATATTGTACCATTTAACTATGTTTTGTCAATGGCTATGGGCCCTTTTGCCAATAAAATCCCCCGCCTTTCGGCGGGGGAGGTAAAACTAACTTCTATTTGAAACTACGCGATACCGAGATCGTTCTTGACGACAGGGGCGGAACCAAGACCCATGAGGGTCTCATTGTACTGCTCGGAGATGGTGGTCATCGCTCGGTTCATGGTTTCAACGTTCTTCACGAGACCAGCGCTATAGCCTTGGGTGCGCTTAATGGCATCGTTGACCTTGATGGCGAAGACCTTGAGATCAGCCAAGTTTTGTTCCTTGGACAGATTCATACGCTCCATGGCGCCGACAGTTTGACCGAGGCGTTCACCAAGGGCTTTCTGGGCCTTGCGAGCAACGGCGTCGGATTTTTCTTGAGTATCTGCGGCATTGACCAAAACATTTTGGGCAATGATGACGGTGAGGGCGGCGCGGATGTCAGCCATAGTGCTGTTGACAGTGTTTTCCATCTCGCTCTTGATGATGCGGGCGGCTTTCATGGAGATTTCGATCACGGGGACCATGATGAAGCCCTTGGCAGCCTGGAAAGCGAGCTGGAAGAGGCGCTGGCGGCAGAGGTCAAGCTGAGTGATCTTTTCATTGACCTCTTCGTCAAAGAGCGGGTTGGCCTGGCCTTTGTGTTCATCCTTGAACTTCTGCGACTTGGCTTTCAGAGTTTCCAGGTTCTTTTCTTCGCGCTTGACGACGATCTGCATGGTGTAGGTCGCCGCAAACATGACGGGCACCATTTTCTTGTACTCATCCTTGAGACCCTGTAGCACAGCGAGATAGCTATAGAGTTTCATGATGTGCTGAGTGATGGTGGCTTCCATGCCTTCGAGCCTGTCGTCGAGTTTCTTGATCGAGTCGAGGAAGGCGGTCAGCTGGTCTTTCAGTGCGCCAAGGACAGCCATGAACTTCTTAATCGCGCCTGGGGTTTGGAATTTGTAGTTGTAATCAACTCTGTTGAGGTCGTTGAGGAAGGCTGAGAAGATGGCGTTGGCTTCGGGAACATCACGAACAGCTGTATCGCGGAGGACCTGTTTGGTCTGATCCTTGATCTTGACCATGATGTCGGAAGCGAAGCCGGAAATCTCCGAGTCGCCACTGGCAGGATCGAGAGCGTCGGCCCATTCTTCTGCTTGCTTGCGTAATTTTGCTGGGAGAACGGCAGCCCAGTCGTATTCGACAGGGTTGGAGACCGCACCACTTTTAAGCATTTCATTGGCTTTGGCGGTGACTTCGTTGGTAATTTCTGCAATAGGTTCGACAGCATCGAGAACGTTTATTTTGGCCATGCGAGTATTTCTCCTTAAAGGTTTGTTTGTGAAACGTTTTTGTGTCAGGTAGCTTCACTTTACCTGTCTTACAAGAGAGAAAAAATCTCCTCTGGTATCCCCACAATAGTTCAAACTACTTACCGTACTTACCTTCATCCCATTCCTTGCCAATCTCTTTGATCTTGGTCATGACAATCGGTAGGGGGGGAGCAATAGTTTGGTACTTCTTGTCCATATCAATTCCGGGAACATTCTCAGGCGGAGTATTGTACGCTCCAGCCTGAAGTCCCATTTTGGAAAGTTCCTGACGGACAATGTCGTCTTTGGCGATGGCGTTGACAAAATCCATACCAGTTTGATCGAGCGGGATGAGCGGAAATTCGTTCACTACCAAGTATTCTTGATAGATCGGAATGTTTTTACCGCTATTGCGCTCTCTCAAGGTGTCGGACATCCCATACCACCACTGTGCATAACACGATTCGCCGGCAACGAGCAATGAAACGGGGTTCTTGTCGTTGTCGAAGTAGTTTAGACAGAAAGCGAGTGAGTCATCGCGGCCGGTTAAGCCGGCAGAGACGCGAATCATTTGAACCAAACTGTCTTGGAAATACTTATCTTCGATTTGTTCCGGGGTAACGGTCTGCTGACAGGTGTCGTTGTCAATGCAGGATAGAGCAAAGGCGAGGCTACCACGCGCACCGGATGATCGAGCAGGGTTACCAAAGCCGAGTTTCACTGGACCTGGGTAATCCACACCGAGAACCTTGGCTGGATCATTGCAGTACGAGTCGTTGGCATCAAGTTTCCAACAATAACCATCGATGTCAGCCAGAATAATCTTTTTGACATTTTCTTTGGTCATGCGATAAATACCCTTATCAAGGTAAGTAAATCCAGCTTTTTCCAACGCAACAGTGAGATCCGGTTTGCCGAAAAATGGCAATGGAGTACGAGCAAAAGTAACCGTTGGATTGACCTTTTTGGGACTTCCTGTTGAAGGAAGAGTCGTTCCACCGTAGGCTGTAATCATTTCCTGTTCAGCCGTAATGGTACCGGGTTGAAGTACGTTTACTTCTTTACCGGCAAATCCATAGTCAACTACGTCACCGTTGGGTTTGTACGCGTCTGCGCCGGAGTTCGATAGAACCTTGGGGCAGTAGCCGAGCTCCCTGTAGCGCGCATAGAGCGCTGGGGAGACCTTCGCCTCGTTGAAGAATGAGTCGCCACCTACCAGATTGACTTCAATACATGGGGTTGGTGTAGGTGTGGGAGGAATCGGTTCAGGTTTAAGGTTGATGCCGGTTACAACCAGGGCAACAACGATTAACGCACCGAGAAAAATTAGGATCGCGCGTTTGCTCATGTCTAGTCTCCTTCAAGGATCTTACTGATATCTTTGAGTGTGGTCCGTCTCATACCTTGACTGGCAGTTTTCATCTTGAGAGCGGCACCATGGGCTTTACCACGAGCTGCTTCCTGAGCGTTAACGGCAGTTTTGAGACTGGAGAAGGCCGAGACAGTATCGGGAAGTTCCTTTCGAAAAGTCGCGGTTTCTGCTTCAGCTCCATCCATAGTTAGTTCACCAGTTTCAAGTTGGAAAATGAACCATAGGTACTTGTCGAAGTCGTCAAGGTACTCATGCAACATGACGAGCTTACTATCGTTGTTTTCACCTGGCTTGTTAACATCACTGAGAGTACGGGTAGCCGTACTAATGATCATCCCCAGTTCTTTGTAAACTGATGGGATCTTAGCGTACCCCTGGCGAATTTTCGTGATGTCGGCGATATCTTCCTTTGCTTCTCTTGCGAGCATGGCTCTTCTGATAAGAGCGCCTGCGTTAGCAAGTTCAGAGGTGGTATACGGTAGTACATTGTAGGTGATAATAAATACCACTCCAGTGACGACCAGTTCGATGATAATCGAAGACCACAATGTGGTTCCGAGAACCAAGATCGTGATAACTCCAAATATTATCGAGACAAGGCCAGCCACTACAATTGCTGTGTTTTGGTTTTTGATCACATTAGCCTCCTTTAATTTCCGAAGATTTTTTCGAAGGCCTTAACAAGGTCTTCGCTATTGGTACCGACAAAACTATCACCACCGAACTGTTGGGTATAGCTGGCAGCGATATCTCCACCACTGCCACCAAATTGGATTCCGGTGAGGGTGATGTTGAGCTTTTGGTTGTTGAACCAGTAGTCGTAATAGTTGCGCCCAGACCAGCCACCCGTATTTTCACCGTCGGTAAGAATGACGATGTAATAGTCCACGTTTGGGTCGTAAGATTGGTTGATGGTTTCGTTCACATAGTAAGCAGCGTTGAACATGGACGTGCCGTTCATGCTAAACGGGGCACCATCCTTGTCTTGAACGTGTTGCGCAATTTTGCTTGCGTTACCGTTCCAATCGTAAAACCCTTGCGTTGGTCCAATCAGCGAAAGAACATAGTTTGAGGCATCACTGGTATTTGTGCCAGTAGATGACGCGACCGCTGTTTTGCTAACGTTTTCAGAGAAGAACCAGTACTTAATGACACCATCAGGACCTGGTTTAACACCGTTCATCTCTAACCATTGAGGGTTCGAAAATGTTTCGATCCCGCACGCCATAGCTTGTAGACGAGGAATGTTGTAGTATTGACGATTCTGGATGTCTTTTTCAACAGTCACATCATTGTGGTAACCACAAGGGTAAACGTCTTTTTCGGGATCAAAATTATCAGGTAAAAAGACCTGTACATCAACATACTCAGTGGAACCAGAGGTGTCGATGATAATGTTGACCTCTTTAGCACGCTTGTAGAGATCGCGATAGACTTCGAGGGCGACACGGGCCACACTGGGTGTGGGAGGTGCCGCAAAGTCAACCGCAGGACTTGCGAGTAAACCCCATTCCGGCTTAAAAACATTGAGGTCCGTGTCAGCCACATTTTTCTGTGGGTGAATACCAACTGACAGAACGTAGAGCTGTGATTCTTCACTCATGACAAACTTGGCAAAAGCCGCATAAGTCTCGAGAGCGCTGTCGGGGATTGAAGGGGCACGACCCATGGCGATTTTGGCTTCCACAGATGGATTGAAATAGAAGAAAACAAAAGGTTGTTTTCCGCCACTGACCAACTGTTGATTGAGGCCATTATTACCAAGGAAAGAGCTTTCGAATCCCACGACGCCGTCATACAGGTTTTGTCCAGACATGGTGTCGTTGAAGGCTAGTTGAATTGGGTTGCTGGAGCTTTTGGTGTAGTGATCGTAGATCCGTTTTCCAAAAGCGCGAGCCCCTTCATCTTGAACCTGTTCCAGGGTCAACTGGTTATACGGTCCATAGTAGCCGGACAAGGTGTTGAAAAACGTCAATGATGCCGCAGTGTCAACAATGGCACTGGCGGTAATCATCTTCAGTTGTCCACTTTCCATATACTGGGCGTACTGTTCCTGAGTCAAAATCTGACCGGGTTCGAGTCCGAATCGATCAGCCGAGTCCTTTCGCAACCAAATTCCGGGGTATGTTTGGCCGGGGTAAACTTGATCACTGAGGTTCTCAGCGTAGATGGCTGAGTCGAAGATCATAGCGTGGTAGTCGGTTCCAGTGAAGGAATCAGATTTTTTTGACAAAATCTGCGACTTGATGCGCTGGGCCTCGGGGCCACCAACATAATCGACACAAACTTTTTTGCCTTCTGCTTTTTCAAAACGGGCAACCAGTCCATCAGATCCATCAAGGATCAAACGGGTATTGAGGTCCGAAAGAATACGCAGATTTTCGCTACCGGTACAGCTGGATACCACACCTGTCGTTGTCGACGGGGTTGGCACACTATTGCCACAGGCGAGCGAAACCATGAATAGAATCAACACAAAAAACCAACCGGCATTTTTACGCATACTTTTCTCCTTTGTTTCAAACAGAATGTCAAAGATCTGCACGAGGGTGCAGGAGATTAAGAACAACGCGAATTTTACTTTATTATGGGGCAATTGTCAAGATAGAGATAGTGACCCAAAAAGACTCTTTTTGGAGGTTAAACATCTCTCATTAGGCACAAAAAATCGGGGCTAGGTTTGAACCTGGTCCCGATTAGTCATTTCTTTAGTTCTAGTCAAGTAGTTCCCCAACCGCTTTGATATACTCTTCTACGAGTTCAGCTTCTGATTTGAACGAGTATTGTTTGATTTCGCCTACAAAGTGTTCCCAAACCATGTTTTCAGGCTGGAAAACAATAAATGCACGCGCATTGTCGACGGAGGTGTGGAAGTCGAGCAAAAATCTGATACTGAGGTCATCTTGGTGCGTGAGGTATTCCCAAACAACCTTCTTCCAATTCCTCACCCTATTGACCTCTTTTCGAAGTTCGATCAGTAGAAGTTCTGCTTTGATGCGTTTTGATGCAACCACAATTCCATGTTTCTTTTCAATTAGTTTTTGCATCCGGCTTACAAGTTTGTCTGAAATGATAGTGGGCATGAGCCCTCCTTTTGAATTGTCAAATTTTGCGAACGGAATATGGCTTATAGTATCACATAGAATGTCCGGTGTCAAGTCGTAGCTTCGAACCAAGCCACCTACGAGGACTGTCCTTGCAGGCCATTACCCCCCGTCTTTGAGCGTCGCCAAAAATTCTTTGTTCGATTTGGTGCGGGCGATCCGGCTGGAAATCACTTCCGTTCGTTCATTGTCCCCAAGCATGTCCAGCATCCGGCGCATAAGCACAATACTTTGGTACTCCACCGAGTCAAACAGCAAATCGTCTCTTCTGGTGCCTGATCTCATGACGTCTATCGCCGGGTAAATTCTCCGTTCGGCCAAGCGCCTGTCCAGGTGCAGTTCCATATTACCGGTGCCCTTAAACTCTTCATAAACCAGGTCATCCATGCGACTGCCGGTGTCCGTCAAAGCTGTCCCAATGATGGTCAAACTTCCGCCACCTTCAATCTTGCGGGCCGCTCCAAAAAACTTTTTCGGTGGGTATAGCGCGGCCGGATCAAAGCCTCCGGAAAGAGTTCTTCCCGAAGTCGGGATGGCCAAGTTATAGGCACGGGCTAGCCGTGTCACCGAGTCCAGCAGTATCACCACATCTTTACCAAGTTCTACCAAGCGTTTTGCCCGTTCCAGCGCCATCTCGGCCACTTTAGTCTGATCTTCGGCTTTTTCGTCAAAGTTGCTAGCCGCTGTTTCTCCGGGCATGACACTCTCTTTGGTCACCGCCAAAATATGCCTGGAAATATCCGTCACCTCTTCGGGCCTCTCGCCCACCAGCACGGCCATGATATGAATTTCGGGATAGTTGGTGGCTATGCCACTGGCTATTTCTTTGATAATCGTTGTTTTGCCGGCTTTGGGAGGAGATACGATGATCCCTCTTTGTCCGCGGCCAATAGGCGCGCAAAGATCAATCAGTCGGGTAGATAAAATTTCTTTACCGGTTTCCAGCTTCAATTTTTCGTAGGGATAGATGGGAATGCCTTTTTCAAATTTAAACCGATCAAACATCTTGGCCGGCTCTTCGCCGTTGACCTGGCTCACTGACATCATGGTCCAGTAAGGCTCGGTCTCCTTGGGTCTGCGAGCCAGTCCGGTCACCACATCTCCGGCCCGGAGCTTGGCCAGGCGTGAAACCATTGAGGGGATCAAAACATCATTTTCACCCGGTCGAAAGCCTTGACGCAGGATCCCTCGGCCGTCCACACTCGTCATTTCCAAAATGCCGGTCACTTCTTCGGTAATTACCGGCTCCTGGGGCGCTCTGACAAAAGCCGGGCGCACTGTACCAAATCTCGGCTGAAATGGTACTCGTGGAGCCATCTCCGGCCGGAGAAACCCTCTCTGAACCGGTTGATTGGTAGTACTTTGAGGCACCACGTACGGTTTTTTGGTCTCGTTCGCTACTTCCATCGGTTTGTCTGCCTCGGTCGGCAAAGGAATCTCTTCCGCCATGGCGGACTTAGTAACAGTTTTTTTGGGCTTAACAGCCATAGGAATATGGGTAATTTAATTAATTAGAGAATTCTGGAAAAAAGGGAGTAAATCACGTACTAAGGATATTCTACATGTTGATACGTCTCTGTCAACTCTCAATCATCACCCTTTTTTAATTTGAGTTTTTGATTTTTTGAGTTTTTTAAATGTGACTGCGCTGTTCTACCAGGGTAAAATGCGAAGCCAAAACCTCCAATCTGGGATAAATACGGAACGTATGTCCTCATTTTTCGAGGATCTTTTAGAATCAACCGAAAGGAAGTTGGTTTGAAATGTAGGGGTTTCATTTATGAAACCCTGTGTAGGGGCGGGGTTCTCCCGCCCTCAGATCTTAAGCCAATGAAGGGTGAAACGCGTAAGGCTTTAGCCGCAGCGCCGTTTTTAAGGTGGCACTGCAAACCAAACCCATTTCACCTTTGATTGACTCAAGAGTATATCAAACTAGTGGGTAGTATAGCACCCAAGCCTACCTTTTGTCAAGTCAACTCTATAGGTTTCTATCAGTATATCAATCTACCAATTTCTACGTCATTGCGAGGAGGCGTAGCCGACGTGGCTCTCCTGGATACCCCTTGCGGGTAAATCTCACTCCACCACCCCACCCGTCATTGCGAGGAACGGAGTGACGCGGCAATCTCACTCCATAAAATGTAAAATAGTCTTATGTCCTTCAAAAAGCGGCTCTTTATCACCTTTGGGATGGTTTTCTGGTCTCTCACGGCTATTTTTGCCCTGCTCCCCTCCTGGCCCCACCTCTACTACCGTCTGTCTCCCCAAACTTCGAGCCTACTAGCCTCTACCATAGCCTCGACGGCCGTTGCGGCCACCGAAACGATTAAACAACCATCATCTCCATCCCCCACACCCGTCATTGCGAGCCCCGCCCTGGCGGGGCGTGGCAATCTCACTCCACCACTCTCTCTTCCCGAAGTCGACCCCTCCCTTCCGGCCGAAAACGGCCTAATTATCGACCAGATTGGTGTCCGTGGTGAAATTCACGAGAGTGAAAACGTCCAAACCGTTCTCAAACAAGGCATTTGGCGCGTCCCCAACTTCGCCACCCCCCTTGCCTCGCCGGAGCCTTCGGCGAAGGCGGGTATTCCAGCCCTCGTGCAACGTGACACTGTGTCACCTTCCCCAGTTATCCTCGCCGCCCATCGCTGGGGCTATCTCGAATGGACTCCAGCCTTCCGCAAACTCAACTCTTTTTACAATCTCCCCCGGCTCAAAGTCGGTGACACTATCAAAATCATCTGGGATCAACGCCTGTTTGAATACAAAGTTTACTCAACCGAAACAGGCACCCGGATCACCGACTATAGCGCGAATCTGATCCTGTACACCTGCCAGTTATGGAATTCTCCCATGAGGTTTTTTGTTTATGCGGATAGGATAAATTAGCCTAATTCAAAAAAACTACTTATACACTTCTCGCCTGTGTCCCACTGATACCACCACCAGTTCGTCTCTCAATTTATCAATCTCATAAATTACTCGATAGTCACCCACTCTCAAACGATACCCATCTCTATCGCTCAATTTCTTTATATCCAAATTCAACTCCGATGTTCCAAAGTCAGCCACAACATAGCTCATCTTCTGCACCACAGCATCGTGAACTTTATCTGATAACTTCATCAGTTGTTTATGTGCCACTCTGGTAAAAACCAAGTTCATTCCTTCTTACTACTATATTCTTTTAGATGATCTTCCAAACTAATTCTGGGATCATTTACATGCCTATCGTACTCTTGCACATCCAGATAATCCTCATAGGACTCCTGCAACATTTCCAGATAATCGCTATCTACCAAAGCCACCTTAGATCTAGAGTTCTGAATTATGTGGACATAATTATTAGCTAAGGCTGATTCTATCACTTTGGTTGTTTTTTGTCTCAAATCTGTTATTGAATACATATTCATATATGTATATATTAGTGCATACACCCCTTCCTGTCAAGCCAAAGTTGTGAGGATGAGGTAAAATACCCCAGCTCAAGGTCGCACTCTAACTTATCGGAGGTCACATGTTCCATCGTCAAGCTCTTTTTACGCTTCCACTTCTTCTAGTCATTTTTATCTCCGCCTGCAACTTCACGGCAATCTCAACTCCAACGGCAACATCTTCACCGACAAGGGAAATCAGGATCCTGCAAACCATGTCGGCTGTTTCTCCAACCGCCACTCCGGTCATCCTCACCCCCACCCCGAGACCCGGGATCAGCTTCTACACCGTTCTCAAAGGTGAGACTCTCTCTGGTATTGCCGCCAAGCTCGGGATCGATATGGCTGGTCTCGCGAAGGCCAATTATCTGACCGATCCCTACTGGGTTTATGATGGTCAGCAGTTGCTCGTTGCCACCGAACCTATCACCGTTGCCGAGCCCACGTTCAAGTCAGGTAAGCAGATTGTGGTCATTCTTTCTCAACAAAAAGTCTACACCTTTGAGAACTGGGTTCTGATCAAGGATTTTCTCGTTTCTACCGGTGTAACCGCGTTCCCCACTGTTGTTGGTGAGTACGCCATCTATATCAAGCTGGACTCCACCCGCATGACCGGCCCTGGCTACGATCTATCCAATGTCCCCTGGACTATGTATTTTTATCAGGGCTACGGCTTTCACGGCACCTACTGGCACAACAACTTCGGCACCCCCATGTCTCACGGCTGTGTAAACATGCGCACCGAAGACGCCGACTGGCTCTATCACTGGGCCGAGGTCGGCACCCCCGTCCTCATCCTCCCCTAATAATCCAAAACCCGCCATGGCGGGGTTTTTATGTGACGTCATCCTGACCGAACGATAGTGAGTGGAAGGATCTCACTCCACAAACTCACCATTATTCTCCCAGTGTAGGAGCTGGAGGATAAGTTGGTTGCGTTACTGGCGCAGAGTTATACTGTTGCCCACCATAGCCAGGATTCGGCTGAGCTTGGGTGTCAGCACTTGGAGTCAGAGCCTCTACCAGTTTGTCCTTGTACTCGGTAGCTTGTTTCATTTCGTCTTCTGCCACCGCCATTTTTTCCTCATACTTTTGGCTCAATTCAGTCAGCTGCTCGTCTTCCATCGCGTCCGCCGCGTCCATTTTCTTCTCTGCAGTTTGCAGTTGGTCCGCAACTTCCTCAAATTCATCAGCCGCCAGACCATACATCTTTACCTCATAATCAATTGTTTTAAGTATCTCTTCCTGGATTTCTGGTTTGTCTATCTCAGGCATTAAGTCCAATATCAAATCCTTGGCCTCTGGAGACAGTTGGGAGTTATCGATAATTTCCTGTAGTTTCTTTATATCCATATTCTTTTGTTCGTTCTTATTTAATAACTATTCACCTGCCATAACAGCCGCTACCTCACGACGAGTCTTCTTGGCCGAAAGTTGTTTATTCTTACTCTCTACCGCAACGTCCTTAACTCGGGTCGCTCTTTCAGCCGCCCCCATAAAGAAATCAGCCACTCCTTCTGCAACTCTTGCTTTCAAGCTATGAAGCCCTGCAATGGCGTCATGAGCCATATCAACGTTCCTTTCATGAACTGCCACAATTTTTTCTTTCCCTTTCGCAATAGTTCTGTTCACGCTAGTGTTTACATTGCTTTCCACTCTCAAATAGGTATTAGTCACACCCTCCCTAGCTTGCCTAAAGTCCCCTCTCACCCTATCTACTGCACCCCAAAAGCCATCAACGGCATCTTGCTTTAATTCCTGAGCCTCATCACGAATCTCTCGACCTATTTTGTTTAGCCAGTCAGAAACATTATCGGCGGTTTCAACAGCATCATCTATTCTGTCTCGCACAAATTCACCAGTTTTTCTAATTGCTATCTCTCCACCTACAACAGCCAATACCACCAATCCAGCCGCTATCTCTCCACCCCTTATCACTGCTCGACCCAATCCTTGTTTAGCCGCTTCTGCACCCACCGCTACTGCATTCGCTGCGTCGTAACCCATGTCTCTCACTTCAATCGCTTTTTCCTGAGCGGTCAGCACCACAGCATCCTTCGTTCCCACCGCTACATCTACTGCGTGTCGAATATCTTTTCCACCCTGTTGTTCCCAAGCTTTAAACTTTTGGAGTTTATCTTTTGCTCCGCTGATCAAATTATTCCAGCTTTCTTGTCTTCTCGTCGCCGCTTCAGCTCTCGCCTGCACCCTGGTCGCTTCTTTTGATGCCGCCGCACCTTCTATCCCCGCCATGTTTTGTTCCAATGACATATTTTTTTTATTTTATAAATCCAAACGTTACTTCAGTATTGCGAAAAAATAGGCAATTGTCAACCGCCCCACACCGCTCCTTGACATCCACCCCACAATATCCGATAATACGCACATTCTTACTTAGCTTCAATGGAGGTTCTCTTGGAAGCTCGCACCCTTAAATACGTTTTTTACGGTCTCTTAATTCTTGTTCTTCTGGCCAATGTTGGTGCCCTCACCGTCTACCTTTTTACTCAAGCCGTGGCCACCCTCACCGTCACCGCCATCTTTGACATCCTCTTCCTTTTTCCCGTCACCCTCGTCTTTGGCCTTTACGTCTGGCTCGTCGGTGAAGGCCGGAAAGTAAAGTCCGAGGCCCTCACGGAGAGTCTTTTTAAAGATATCAAAATCTCGTCCTAAATTCCATCCCGCCCTCTTGGCGGGATTTTTTAAAGCCACTTCGGCTCCACTCTAATCACTCCCAAAACTTCACACTCTCTTATAATGTTTTTCCATATACTCTCTTGCCTTAAGAGGATCAACTCCAATGTTTTTCTTTGGTTTCAAAGTCCCAGCCAAATCTACAATGTCTACATCTTCAGAAAGAAACTCTTTACTTTTATTGTTACAAAAAACTTTTAGACTTTCTTCGCTCCACTCCATCTTCACTTTTTGCCCCTTTACAAACTTTCCAAGTTTAAATAACTCGGCGGGAATAGTAAGCTGTCTTTTACTGGTAATTGTGGCTGTATAGCTCATACAATCCATTATACAAAAACAATGCATCTTTTAACCCGCCTTACCCTTACGGCACAAACGGCTTGAAGTATCCATTGTAGATTCTCATTTTATCTTTTTCTGTATTTTTGAACTTAGAAAATTTTGCCCCGTCACCACCTTCTTGCCGGTTTTTTCTTCCAGCTCCAGACGAGCATTTTTAGCAATTTTTCCTCCTTTGTGTGCCGGCGATTTATTTTCCCATAGACCGTTAGCCTTTTCTGTCTCAGCAATCTGACGGGTAGACATCTCCGCCAAAGCCGTGAAAATTAGCTCGGCTTCATTCATATGATCCCGAAGATTTTGCGTTTTTAGTCCTTTAAGATTTTTGTGTTCTTTAACTGTCAGGTCGGACCATTCTTCATGAATAATATTCGTCAAGATAGCAAATTCCTCCGCCTTGCTCACTTCATGCGTCTTCCAGTAATCGGTCAGCTTATTCCTCGTCTCTTGGCCCATCATTCTCCGCTGAATCCACTCTTCACTTCGACCCATTTTCCGCCAGTACTCACGTCCCCTATTTATTGACTTCTCCGGGTCGGCAATATCTTGAACCCGCTCATATCCCACTTTAGCCAGCCATAGCTTAATCGGTTCTGCCTTTGGACTGGGCACCGATTGAATCAAGCGAAAGAGGTTCTCAGTATCAGTCACATCAGTCAAGTATTTCTTTCCATCTACAGCCATCATTTTCAGTTGGTTACATTTTGTAACCACCTCGCTTCCTTCTTTTTTCAAACGGCTTTTTAGAACTTTCCAATAGTTTCTTGGGTCACCACTATCACTCAAGACACCCACAACGTCCACCACCGAGAAATACCATTTCTCTTCTTTATCATTCCAATGACGTCGAATATTCTTTCCGTCAAAAATCACCAACTCCTTACTCTCGTTTTTTCTTGCCATAAATAAATATATTACGAAAATTACCCGAATGTCAACCCCTTACCCTATGGCACAAACGGCCGGTAAATTTTGGTTCCAAACTCCTTTAAACTCAAAACCGTAACTCCATCCAATTTCTTTTGGTGTTTTATGTTCTGTGTCACCAAGACAGCATTATATTTTTTCGCCAACGCCACAAAAGATGCGTCGTAGTACGACATTCCCGTCAACCTTGCTATTCTAAAAGTCTCAATCGCCAACTCTTCGCTCTCGGATACAAATATTAAAGGTAAGGAATAAAGCAGTTTTAAAGAAAGCCTCCCCGCTTCATAGTCTAGGCTTTTTCCCTTTAGTAGCGCATTTCCACACTCGTACTTTGCCATTTCTGGGACAAACACCCCACACTCTCCCGTGCCACATTTCTCCAATAATTTATCAGCTAACTCAACATCCTCCTCGCCATCTTTATTTAACCACTTAACTAAGACAGACGTATCAACAACCAAAGCTGTCATGTTAATGAGATTGTCTATCTTTTTGGATAAAATCTAAACTGTCAAACGACTCACCAGCCCTTAAGTTTCGCACCTCATTAATTCTTTTCCACAGCTCTTCCATATCCACCGCCTTGGTCTTAGGGCGAATAAGTATTTCATCTTGCTTATTAACCATGATCGTCACTGCCGACATCGTATCAGCCCAACCAACAAACTTCCTAATCGAATCAGGAATCGTCAGTTGACCTCTATTTCTAATGATACTGGTTACTTGCATACTTTCATATTATCAGAAAATCTGATTTTGTCAACCCCTTACTTTACGGCACAAACGGCTGGTAAAACTTGGTGTACATCTTCATCGGTTTCGGCGCGTTCAGGAAAAGATCTTGTCGGTAGGTAAACTTTTCTGAAGGAGCGGTGTTGTTGGTAATACCTCTGGTTCTGCCCAAGGTAATGCCGCTCCAGCCGACAAAGGTTCCATTTCCCAAAAACTGACTGTCGGTCTTGTCACAGCCATCACCACCAACATCCAGACATGGTACCGAAATATTGTTAGCTACGTACCAGCCATCGGCCTGGGTCACGGTCTGGTCAAAGGTGATGGTTCCCTTGGCAATGATAGCCAAAAACGCACCACTTGGTACCGTGATATTGCCGGTCACTCGAAGGTCGCCATTGACGTGGAAAATCGCTTTTTGTGTCCCCGTCGGACTGAAGTCAAAAGCAGAGATCGAGCCGGCGCTCTTAAATATCTGGTAACCAATCCCCAAGTCATCATAGTTTATCGCCTGTCCATCACTCCAAGTGGTTTTGGCAAAAAGATTAAATCGTTTATCAAAAAAATCCCAGTCATAAACTTGTCCGCTATACTTACTTTCTTTCTCCCACAGACTGGCGCTCACCCGAGCGTTCGGATTGGTTCCCAGCATATTGGCCGGACGAGTCACGCCATAGCTCAGAAGTCCTCTCCGATTTCCCGCAGTAGCATCCGGCAAAATCAGCGACATCTCGGTCGCAAGACTCGACGGGATCTCACTCTTGATACCGGTCTTTCCGTAAACATTACCTCCGACTGCCTGCCACCACCCACCATACATTCTCCAAAAACCAAAACTCATGTTATTCACCAAACTACAAGGTTGGGTGGTACAGCTTGGTGGGCTTCCTGGTACGGTCGCTGTTGCCGAAACACAGGTTAGTTTCGGCCCGCCACCGGTGACGTAGATATCACTCAAAGAACTAAAATCATAATCATAACTTCCTGGGGCATACACCGACGTCGAGTAATTGCCACTGGCATTGGTGGTCGCCGCCGATAAAGGTGGCCAGGTACCACTAAAGCCAAAGCTTCGGCTGGGCGCTCCAGCTCCTACCGGCAAACCGGTTAAGTATCCAGTCGCTGGGTCAAAAGCCGGACAACTAGTATAATCCGAGGCGTTAAAGAGGGTTCCCCTCACCGCTCCCAAACAATCTTCAGTCAAAGATACCCCGGCACAGTTATCCGTCCCACAGTTTTCGCTGCAAGTTCTGGTTCGTTTGTGGGTCACCGCACTGCAG
>Ga0265292_1001105_pt1 | contig 26337 bp, 22 predicted proteins | sample Munlanlewell296A_FD_189080 | JGI IMG/M metagenome (GOLD analysis project Ga0265292, IMG submission 189080) | Leachate microbial communities from a municipal landfill in Southern Ontario, Canada - Leachate well 296A | ecosystem: Engineered > Solid waste > Landfill > Unclassified | place: Canada... | reverse complement strand
TTGAGGACATATTATACGCTTACGGTTACAACAATTGGCCCTATAAACACTTCCGAGGCGGATTGAATATGCAAGAGGAACGGCAGCTCTATTCCAGTGCGGGCTTGATACCTCTCATCACCCACCCTTCCGGTTGGGACATGGCTGAAATCACCGAAAGATATTTCAAGGCACCAGCCTGTAAAGCTTTCTGCATCGCTGATCAAAATCCTGGCCTAAAAGACGTGTTCAATGAAGATGAAATGCTGCAAGCGAAAAATGCCGAGCATTTTGCTGATCTGGTAAATGAATATTTGAAAGGAAATATTGATATTGACTATTGGAAAAATAAGGCTTATGAGGCGGTGATGAACAAGCACCTCTACCGGCATCGCGCTATGCAGATAAGAAATATTATTGAAAATATTACCAAATAAATATACTTATGAGCAATGCAAAAAAAATACTTTTAATCACCAGCAATTTCGAGGACATATCAATCGGTACGGTAACACGAGACAACCGGCAGGGCATGCAAACGGAAGACGATACTTCGCACTATCCGTTGGGTTTAGCTTACCTTCATTCATACTTAGAATCACGGGGGCACGTCGTTCAAACTTTGTTTTTAAATAATCGTTCTTTTGAGGGGTGTTTCAACCGGGTCAAGGAAACACTTGATACTTTCAAACCGGATTTCATAGGTTTTCAATTATTAACTTCTAACCGCGTCAGCTCTTTCCATCTTATAGAATACATTAAAACAAATTATCCTCACATCAAAATATCTGTCGGAGGCATGCATGCCACGCTTTTATATGAACAGATTTTAAAAAAATATCCATTCCTAACTGCAATTATCGGCGAGGGCGAAATAACTTTTGATGAATTAATATCGGAAATTTTCAAAGAAAATCCTGATTTGCACATAATCTCCGGCATCGCCTTCAACCGAAACGGTGAGATAATCGTTACCGAGCGCCGGCCTTTGATTGAAGATCTTGATGCTCTGCCCTTTGCCAAGCATGAAATTTTTTTCAAGGGCAAGAGGAAATGCGGAGATATTTTAACGGCTAGGGGCTGCCCGTTTAATTGCAGTTTTTGCTGTTTGGACAAGATTACCATGCGGCGCAACCGCAAACGTTCCATTTCCAATGTCATGGCGGAAATAGAATATATGATAAGAAAATTTCCGCAAATGACCAGTATTTGGATTCATGATGATACTTTTTTTGTAGATACTAATCGGGTTATAGAATTTTGTGATGAAATCATCAAACGTAATATTAAATTGAATTTTATTTGCAGTGCTCGTTTTAAGCCTTTAAATGAAGCGATGGTTAAAAAATTAGAGGAAGCTAATTTTAAAAGAGTGCTTTTCGGCATGGAAAGTGGTTCTGATGAAATTTTAAAAAAATGCCACAAGGGCATCACACAGACTGACATAACAGCAGCTTTCAAAATATTCGCCAAAACAAATATATCAGTTTTCTGCCACCTAATTGTCGGTTTGCCGGGTGAAACGGAAAAAACCATTATGGAAACCGCCAAATTCATCAATAAATTACAAAGGATCAGATATATAAGCTATACTCAACCGCCATATTTGTTGTCCGTCTACCCCGGCACAGAAGTTTATGAATTGGCCAAGCAAGACGGAATGATCAATGATGATTTCTGGCTGACGGACAAGCCGGTGCCGATTTTTACCCTGGAAAATAGCGCAAAGAAACTTGAGGAACTTCAAGAATTACTGATGGATAACATTAATCCTGTCCGAGCCTTTTCTACTTGGAGGGGATTTAAAGCACAATTTTTTCTTATACCTCTTCATATAAAATACTTTTTTAGCAATTGGAGGAATGCCAAAGTATTTATGTTTTATTTACTCCGACTTATACTGCCGGAACGCTCTTTTAATTTACTGCGTAAGATTAAAAAACTGTCAGTCAAGGCTGTTTCTGATCCGCGGCTTTTTCTCCGGATGGTCGGCGTCAAGATAAATTCGATGGTTCCTGCACTCGGTTTCGGCTTACGCAAAGGAAGCTATTCCCAGTCCGGCGAAGACCTGATTATAGAATATCTCTTGAAACTTCTTAATATAGAAAAGCCTACTTACCTTGATATCGGTGCTTATCAGCCGATCAAACTTTCCAATACCTACCTCTTTTATAAAAAGGGCGCCTACGGAGTTTGCATCGAACCCGACCCAGCCCTATGCGAAAAATTTCAAAACAAGCGGAAACGCGATGTCTGTCTTAATATCGGCATCGGTTTCGGTCATAAAGATAAAGCTGATTTTTACGTCATGACCTCGCAAACCCTTAACACTTTTTCCTACGAAGACGCCAAAAAATTAGAGACAGGCGGCACGCAAAAAATAGAAAAAATTTATCAGATAGATCTTAAACCGGTAAGCTGGGTGGCTGATCGCTACTTCAAGGAAGCTGCGCCGAATCTTGTCTCGATTGATACCGAGGGTATGGAACTGGATATTCTGAAAAGTTGGAATTTTGAGCTTTGCCGGCCGGAAGTCTTGTGTATTGAAACTCTATCTTACGAGGAGGCGAGTGACGGAGAAAAAGACACACTTGTTATCGACTGGATGGGCCAGAATGGTTATTTTCTCTACGCCGACACACACACTAATTCAATCTTTGTCGATTCGGCCAAATGGTCTAAAAGATATAGTTAAATTGATATTTCTATGATTATCGCACGATTAATGGGCGGATTAGGTAATCAGATGTTCCAATACGCCGCTGCCAGAAAAATTGCCCTCGCTAACAATGCTAGTTTAAAATTGGATATCTCTGACTATCAAAAAGATGAGCTTCGCCAGTTCCGCTTAGATAATTTCAATATCAAAGCGGATGTTGCTAGCGCTACTGATTTAAAATATTTTTATCGTTATCGCGGTCTCCGGCCCCAAGCTTTTATCCTAAATTTTTTTCAATCAATAAAACCATCGGAAAAACAAGTTTATATAAAAGAAAACGGCAATGGTTACAACGAGAAAACCAAAAAATTATCAAGCAATGTTTATCTTGAGGGCTATTGGCAAAGTGAAAAATATTTTGAAGACATTGAACGATCTATCCGCCAAGAATTCACTTTAAAAAAACCTTTTGATGTTAAACTCAAAAAAATAATTGAAAAAATAGAGCAAGGTAGGGCTGTGGCCATACATATCCGGCGCGGAGATTATTTATCTGTAAAATTAAGCAAAGTATTTGAGACCTGCTCTTCGGAATATTATGCCAAGGCAATTAAACAGATATGCGTGCGAATTTCAAATCCGCACTTCTTTATTTTTTCAGATGACATTAACTGGGCAAAAAAAAACCTTCCTTCAGATATTTCTAGCGAATTTATTTCTCAAAACAATACCGAAGATTTTGAAGATCTGATATTAATGAGTAAATGCCAACATAATATAATCGCCAATAGCTCATTTAGCTGGTGGGGCGCTTGGCTTAATCAAAACCCGGATAAAATTATAATTGCTCCACAAAAAAGATTTAAAGATGATTCTAAAAATTCAAATGATTATTACCCCACTTCTTGGATAACAATATGAATACAAGCCAACCAAAAATTACGGTGGTAATGCCAGTTTATAACGGTGAAAAATACATAAAAGAGGCGATAGACAGTGTTTTGAACCAAACTTTCAAGGACTTTGAACTGTTGATTATTAATGACGGCTCAACTGATCGCAGCGTAAAAATAATTGAATCATACAGCGACCCGCGGATTCATCTTGTTCATAATAAAAAAAATCTCGGTTTAGTTGAAACGCGGAACCGTGGTTTCGCGGAAAGCAAAACAGAATTCATCACCCTGCTCGATTGCGACGACATTGCCTATCCGAAAAGGTTGGAGAAACAATATGAGTTCCTGGCAGCTCATCCTGATTTTGCCATGGTCGGTTCATGGGTGGAATTGATAGATTCATCAGGAAAACTTACTGGGGTGGTTTGGAAAAATACTTTGCAACCAGAGGAAATTTCTGCTTATCTGTTATTTAAAAACTGTTTTACTCAATCAGCTATGATGATAAGAGCTTCCGCTCTGCCACCAGAGCGTTACCGAACTGCACAAGCAGAAGATTTTGATTTATGGATAAGAATTGCTAGAAATTGGAAAACCTGGAACCTCCAGCATGTTTTAGTTAAATATCGAGTCCACCGAGACGGAATTTCTCAAAATAAAGAAGATGTTCAAAATCAATCAATTGATAGTATAGCCATCTGGCAATTAAATAATCTAAAAATCAATCCCTCTCCGGAAGAAATAAAAATACACAGGACTAATTACCGCTATAATCAAAATGATATCAGGGAATTTATCAACCAAAGAGAAAATTGGTTAAAAAAAATTAAACAAGCCAACCTTGAAGCGGGTTATTATGTTGAGCCGATATTTTCCCGCGTTTTAAGCAGATTGTGGTTGGAAGGCTGTAGCGCTAATTCCCAGGCGGGCTTTTGGATCTGGAAAAAATTTTGGCAATCTGATTTAAGCAAAAATTTGGATACAAAACGGGAATGGCCGATACTGATAAAATTTTTCCTGAAAACGCTAAGATAAATCAGATCATTTTATAAATCCAGTAGTGGCCAAGATTTTTTTCCAGCTTGAAAAATTTAAGATCTTCAATTATTTTTTGCTGCTCGCGCCAATCCTGATCAAAATCGGAGATAATCACGTAATCTAACTCGTATTTTCTGATCAAGTCCTCGGCTTTACCATTTTTATATTCCCTATATTTGTTTATTAGTCTTTCTCTGTATTCCGCCGGTACCATGACCGTCGGTTTTTTTATCCAAGGTAAAATTTTGCCGAAAATCTTATATTTCACCTGCGCGTTCTGATACTGGTCAACAAACTTGTTGTTCCAAATACTAAGGTCATCTTGCTTGAGAGTATTTTCATCAAGGCTTTTGTCGAAAATGACTCTCGCCATAAAACGGTTTTCCAACTCATTGTCGGACATCAAATAATAACCGCCGTAACCCTGATAATAAAGATTGTTTCGGCTGTAAACCGGCAGATACATTTCAAGATTGTTGTTGAGAGTAAAAATAACCGAATCGTTCAGCGTATTATTTTTAAGCCAATCAAAAAGCGGAGACATTGCCTGTAGGTCGGCCATTTTTTGTTTACTGAAAGCATCACTAAACCAATCAATGTTTCTTTTTATTTCTTTATTCAGGGCAAGAAAGACGAAAAGGAAGAATATGATTAACAGGGCCACGCTGCGCTTTTTCTCAGCCTTAATTTTATCAAGATTTGCCCGGCTAAATATCAGAATAAAAACCATCATTGAGAACAAAACAGCAATCCGCTGATAATGGGTGGAAAATTGCAAAAATTTCCCGGTAATCACATTTTGCCAACTTAAAATTATTCCGGAAAGCGGCAAGGCCAAAGCAAAATACCAAAGTTTTTTATTGTCAAAAAATCTCTTTGCGAGTATTATCGCGGATAAAGCGGTGGCCAAGATAATGATGTTGTAATAAGCGCTCGGCCAATGGGTGTTGAGCATGCCGAAGCGCAGCATCGTTTCAGTGTAGTTCACATCCTTGACTGCCTCGTACATATTAAACAAATATGGCAGAAAAATAATTAAAAATGCGGCCAGATAATATCCGCAATTTTTTATATATGCGATATTTTTTTTCTCGTAAAAATAAAAAAATGCGGCGCAGATAAAAAATAAAACGAATAAGCTGGTCCAGAAATACGGATAGATATAAACCAAAATTCCGGTGGTCATGCCGGTCAATAAGCTCATCACCGCCCTTACCCGGCCGCCGCTTTCCAAAATATAAACTCTCATCAAAAAATATAAGCCGAAAAAAAATAAAATGAAACTCAATTGCGGATTGACGGACATGTAGTAGTGCGCTAAATAGATCGCTGCATGAAGCGCGGTGAAAGCGAAAGAAAGCAGGCGCGATCCCGAAAGCCTGTAAAAAAGCAGATATAAAAGCAGGATTGTCAGAATGGGCAGGACAAAATCCATTGCAAAAAATAAATCCGGAATATTCAAATGCGTTATTTTGGCGATTGAAGAAAAAAACAATCCGGCCAGCGGCGGTTGGATGTAGGGCTGATTCTTGTGCTCCTTGAAAAACGCATGCCCCAGGCCGAGATGGCCTTCATAAACGTCCTCTATCGTGGCCATATAATGGAACCGGTCATAATTAAAAACCGGGTAAACCCCCTTGAATTCAGCGGCGCCCAACCGATAAATAGAGGCCAGTGTTGGGTAAATAACCAAAAAGCCCACTATCAATGAAAAAATAATAATCGGCCAATGTTTTTTTATTTTAGCGGTTATCATCTTAAATATTATTTTTTACAAATTAGCTGGAATTCTATTTCTTCAAACCCGCCCACCCAGAAGCACCACAGCCGTGAGCATAAAGCGGGCGAGAGATTGGCTAAAAAATCAAAAAATTTTCCAAACACCAGGGCGACGATATACTGATACCGTGGCACGGATTGCTTTTTAAGATATTGCTGGGCAAACCAGCTTAATTTCATTTTTTTCAGTTCAAATTCCACTCCCTGATAACCGCCTTTGAAAGTTTTCTGAAAATACAAAGGAAAAGTGAAATCAAATCCGCGCTTGTGCTCGGGGTGGCTGAAGCCTCTCGAAAAATGCGGCACCCTGATTATTACCATCGCCTGATCTTGAGCGACTCTCCAGATTTCCTTCATCACCGCGAACGGGCTGGTAAGATGCTCCAGTACGTGGTCTGCCTCAACCAATGAAAAACTGTTGTCAGGAAAAGGGTACGGCAACGAGTTCAGGTCGTGCGCGACATCAGGCTTGACCGCGCTGCTCCAATCAACGTTGACATAGCCGGCTTTCGGAAATTCCCCGCATCCTAAATTCAATTTTTTCTGTTCCATAAGATTAATCTAACCATTTCTTCTGCCACATTTGGAAAACTGCCAAGGTCCAAATCAGTTTCCGGTTGTCCGCGCGGCGGGAAAAATGGTCGTTTAATAAATTATTGATATATTTATGATCAAATAAGCCCTGCTGTTTGATCCGCTCTTCGGAGAATAATTCCAAGACTAGCGGCTTCAGATTGCCTGAAAGCCACTGGGCAAGCGGAACGCCAAAACCTTTCTTTTTCCGATGTACTGTTGCTCGCGGCAATTTATCTTCCATTAGCTTCTTTAAGATGTACTTGGTGGTGAGGCCTCGCAGCTTATACTCAAGCGGTAAGCTGTTGGCCAATTCAACTACCGAAGTATCAAGAAACGGCGCGCGCACCTCCAATGAATTGAACATACTGGCGCGGTCAATTTTAACCAAGATATCATCCATCATATAAGTCCGTAAATATTGATATATCAACTGCTGGTAGTAATCAAGCGTTCCGGCTTCCTTATTATAATAATCAATTTCCGCAAATTCATTTTCTTGCGTGAGCTCCCGCCAGACATCTCCTGTGAAAAGAGCGGCCCGCTCGGGCCGGTCAAATGAACCGAGCCAGCGCTGATTGCGGTACTCCTTCGGGCCGTAAAAACCGCTGATAAATTTTTTCGCCTTGAAATCAAAGCTGAAATCTTTGAACGAGACCGGCAAATTAAGCACGGCTTTTTCAATAAGGCTCTTGCGCAAAAATAAAGGCAGCTTTTCATAAATATCCGCCAGGCGGTGGGCAACAAAGGTATCATAACCGCAGAACAGCTCATCGCCGCCATCGCCTCCGAGCGCCACCGTCACCCGCTCGCGGGTGAATTGAGAAAGCAGAAAGGTTGGAATGATTGAGGCGTCGGCCAGCGGCTCGTCCAGGAGATCGGCAATTCGCGGAACCAAATCCAAACTATCTTTGGCGTCCAAAATTTTTTCATAATGTTCTGTGCCTAAATGCTCCGCTACCTGCCTAGCGTAAGGCGCTTCGTTAAAACTCTCTTCTTGAAAACCGATGGAGAAGGTCTTGATCTTTTGGCTGCTGTTTTTCTGTGCGTAATAGGCGATGGTGCTGGAATCAATCCCGCCGGAAAGAAAAACCCCAAGCGGCACATCGGAAATTAAACGACTTTTCACTGCATTATCCAGTTTAGAATCTAATTCTTTAATAGCATTACTTTCTTGTAATTTGTAATTGGTAATTTGTAATTTGTTAAACTCAATGTTCCAAAACTTCTTCTTCACCGCTTTCCAGCCGTCAAAAGTCAAATAGGTCGCCGGCTCCAGCTTAAATACATTTTTAAAAATTGAGTGCGGCGTCGGAACATATTCATAAAGCAGATATTTGTTGAGCGCGCGCAAGTCCAGTTCTCTCTTGAAGAGCGGATGCGCCATCAAGGCTTTCAGTTCGGAGCCGAAAACAAGCGTCTCGCCGAAGCGGCCGTAATAAAGCGGCTTCTTGCCCATGCGGTCGCGCGCCAAAAATAATTTACCGATCCGCTCGTCATAAAGCGCGATGGCAAACATTCCCTCAAGTCTGGCAAAAACCTCCTCGCCGATTTCTTCATATAAATGCAGTATTACTTCTGTGTCTGACTGGCTCGCGAACCGATGCCTGTCTTTAAGGCCGTTCTTCAAATCCTTAAAATTATATATCTCGCCATTGTAGGCTAGCCAGACGTTCTTGTCTTCATTAGCCATCGGCTGATGACCGGCGGGCGAGAGGTCAATAATAGAAAGCCGCCGCTGTCCCAGGCCGACCCGCCCGGAACTATAAAAACCCTCGTCATCCGGTCCGCGATGAACGAGCGTCCGCGTCATTTTTTCCAAGACGTCTTTATCTCCCTGACCGAAATAACCGGCAATTCCGCACATAAGCTTTATGGATTACTTCTCTGCGTAAATCAGCAGCGAGCCGCTGAATTCTTTGATTAATGGTATTTTTTCCAGCCAAAGCAAAGGTTTTCCTATCGCACCGACCAAAAAATCCGGCATAGACGGATGCAGAAAATCAAAATTTTCCACCAGGATATTTTTATAACCGATTTCTTTCAATTCTCCGGCTAAACGCCTTCTGAAAAAAGCGGTTTCATCCGGAGAGTCGCCGGCCAGCTTCTTGATAAAAGGGATGTTCTTCTGAACAGCGATTTGCGGATTCATCATATTCGGTTCTGAAAATATAATTTTACCTCCTGGCGCAAGTTTGCTTAACGAAACCTTCAAACAAGCGGCATAGTCAACGTGATGTAAGACTGAATTACCCACGATAGCCGTAAAATGATTCTCCGGCAGATTTTCCAATGTTTCCATATCAGCGATTTCAAAACGAACGTTCTCTCTGCCGGATAATTTTTTTTGGGCGAGGGCGAGCAAATCAGGAGAAATATCTATGCCGACAATTTCTGCTCCAGTATCCGCCAAGCGCTTGGTAAACTCGCCCGTACCGCAACCCAGCTCAAGTACCATGGAGGAAGTATTGATTCCTCCCCTTTCAATCATAATTTTTATCCGCCGATCAACTCTTGCTTGGCCGGCAAGTTTGGCGTGCCCCCAAACCTCTTCAGCATTACCGGCAATTTTTTTTCCATGCTCAATCTCGTTTAATTTTCTTTGGTCCTTAATTTCCATAGCTTAATTAATTATCATTTTATTTTATAAATACTTATATACGGTCCGGCCATGCTATATTGAAAAATTTTCATCATATTATCCGGATTATTACTGATATCGCTGGCGCTTAAACCGGTTTCTTTTACAAAAGGGCTGAAAGATTTTGCCAAACTGATCTGATGATAACCCGCCAACAATTCCGCCTGCCTGCCGAGTTCCGCCAGGCTGTCGGCGGCAACCACTGCGTATTTGGTTTCTTCGCCGGCTAAATCTTGGTAGCGCAGCTGATCATGGTCATAGGCCAGATTATAGCCTTGGTCAATAAATCTTTCTTTGTTGGCGATTATATATTCAAACTTTTTGTACGCCAGGCCGTTGTTTTCTTTATTCCATAGAGCCGCCCGGTAAGTAAAGGGCAGATATAAATTGTAATAAAAAGAATAAATCCATTCTTGCCGGCCGGTATTATGTTCAAGCCAGGCAGCCGCCTCAACGGCCGTATATCGGGAAATTACCAAATCCCATTTAAGGCCGTACGCGAGCGATGGCAAAATTAATAGCAGGCAAAAGATGTAAGAAATCCGCGTAGGCAGCTTCTGCTTCAGTAATTCATAAATAGTAACCAGCGAAAGCGGATAGGCCAAAACCATAAATACCGCCAGCCAGCGGATGTTGCCCGGACCGACAATCACCGTAACCATCAATAAATAATTGAATATCAGGCCCAGCAAGAAATACCTTTTGTAACGATCCCGCCAAAGCGTCCTGCCGGCAAACAATATGGCCGCGAAAAAAATGGCCGTGAGAAAGGGCTCTATCGCCCAGGAGTCGGAAAATACATAAGCGAATCTTTCGGACAAACTGACTTTAACCAACCCCGAGTAATTGGTATTAGCATAATAGTTATCATTGACATTGGCGATCATATCCCTGATGCCATTATAATTTACTCCGTAAAAAAATATGATGACCGCCAGGCCGAGGGCGGCGGTTTTCAGAAAAATTTTATAGTTCAGCTCTTTATAATGAAAAATCAGGTTGAATAAAGGGAAAATCGCCGCCGAGATGCCGATATAATGCACCGAGGCGGAACAGGCGGCAAAAAAAGCGGATAAATACAAATATTTGGTTTTTTTCTCCGCCTCAAAACGCAGGGTAAAATATAATGAGAGCAAGAGAAAAAAGATCAGGGCGCTATGCGCCTTGCCCCAATGAGATAAAAATACCGCCACGATGCTTGAGGCATAGGCGATCGCCGCCAGGTAAGCGGCCGCTTTTTCTTTATTGAAGATGCCGAAAATTTTATAAACGAGATAGACCGAAGCGGTGCCGAAAATTATGGAATACCAGCGGACAATTATATACAGATTCCCTAGGCCGTTGATCAGGACAAAATCTTTCAGCGCAGAAAAAGAAGGCAGATGGTTAACGAGCATCAGTTGCGCCGAGCGCAGCGCCAGTCCCGGCAGATAAGCGATGGTCAAGAGCGCCGGGTAATGATAGACGGCAGAGGCAAACAAATTTTTTGTTTGGATGATATCAACCAGCTGCATCAAGCTGCCGGTTTCATCCCAGATATAATTGATGCCGCCCGGATAATCAAAATAGATGCCGTAGCTGCGTATTAAAAAGGCGGCCAAAAGTATGCCGGCTAAAATGTAATCAAAGGAGAATAATGTTTTTTTAAGCTTTTCCAGCATTTAATTTATGACTTTATATATCTCAATGAATGGCCCGCTCTTATCCAATTTCCAAAGCTCTGCCCAACTTAACGGATTGTTGGTGTAATCGTCTATTCCCTGCTTGATTATGTCTTGATCAGCCGAGGGATAGAAATTTTTCACCGATTCTAAGTTATGATATTTTTTAACCTGGTTAATTTTTTCTGCGGTGTCTTTTTTGGTAGTGATATCGTATCGGTAATTCGGATCTTCGCCCGATTGCCAATAATAAAAAAGCAGATATTTGGTTTTTGGCCCGGCCAGCTCTTTGTATCTTTGATGATCATAATCGTACAGCATATTGATTCCCGGCAATTTGTTAAAATCTACGGCGTTGTCCTTGATAAAATTCGCCTTTTTTGAAGCGGAGCGCTGATTGTTGTCCAAATTCCAAATTACGGCTTGAAGCGTGAGTGGCGGATCAATGAAGTTATCAAAAGAATATGCTGATTCATCGCCTTTAAGATTCCCCTGGAGCCAGGCCACGGCCTCATTATTTGTATTCTTGTTCAGCAGGCTATCCCACTTCACCGCGAAAACGATATTCGGAATCAACAGTGCGGCGAGAATCAGATATTTTAACGGTGCGGAAATATTTTTTTCTGCCAGATAGACCGGAATTTTTCCGCCTGCATATATGGTAACTAAAACGATGAAAATCACCAACCAGCGGGTCATATGAGGCCCGACGATTATGGTAATCAAGAGGATAAAAGAAAATAACACCCCGATCAATAAAAATTTTTCTTCGCGTTTGTCTTTGATTTTTCTGAAACCGAGCGCCAAGACGATAAAAAATATAATGAAAAAGATCGGTTCAACCTTGAAGGTGTCGCGGAAAACATAAGTCAAACGCTCTATAAGTGATACTTTATAAACGCCGGCCAGACCGGTTTTGGAATAATAAAATTCATAAGTATCTTTAACATATTTTATTACTCCCGGCAGGTTGGCTAAATACAAGGTCGCGGTTGAAACGATAAAAACCGATGCAGCTTTAAAAAATTCTTTAAAATTAAGGCCTTCTTTATTTATATAAAATGCATACAGCGGAAAAATGATTGAGGCGATGCCGGTATAATGCAGGGCAAAAGAAAATGCGGCGAACAGAGATGAAAGATAGAGGTATTTATTTTTTTTTGTTTGATCAAAAATAAGCGCGCAGTAAAAAGAAAGCAGCAAAAAGAACGTCATCGGGCCATGGAGTTTACCCCAATGAAATAAAAAAACCGGAATCAGGCTGAAGCTGTGGACCAGGGCGGCATAGTAAGCGCTCGTTCTATTTTTAAAAATCCGCTCCGAAATTTTATAGACCAAAAAAATACTGGCCGTCCCAAACATCACGCCATACCATCGGCCGACGATGTAAATATGGCCCATGCCATTCGTAATCAAGAATGTTTTCAGCGCGGCCACGCTGTACAGACCGTGAGCTAACGCCAGATAAATTACGCGTAAGACTAGCCCGGGAATATATAAAAGCGGCAACAGCAAACCGTATGAATATGTCCCGGTCAACAACCTCCTCTGTTCAATCATGTTTATCAGGTGTATCATGCTGTGCGGTTCCTCCCAAATTGAGGTCACACCGAACGGATAATCAAAATAGATTCCATAAAATCTGACGGCAAAACCAACCAGCAATATCAAAACCAGCCAAAAATTTTTCTGTAAAAATAATTTTACTCTGATAAAAAAATTTTCTTTACTCTCTTCCATATTATATGAATTTTATTTTATTCATCGCGAAGACCACCATCTTGATAAGCAGCCAGCCGTGTTTGAAACGGGAGATGTTGGTTTCGCCGTATTCCCTGGCGCGATACCTGATCGGCACCTCAACAATTTTTAAATTTAATTTCGCAGAACCGAAAATCAAATCAAAATCGCCGAATGGATCAAACTCGCCGAAATATTTCCGGCTAGCGGCAAGCTTTAGGTAATTGGCTCTGGAAATAACTTTGGTGCCGCACAGCGTGTCTTTCAGCTTTTGTCCCAGCAACCAGGAAAACATTAATGAGAAAAATTTATTGCCGAGCATATTCAAGAATCTCATCGCCTCCTGCTCCATAGGATAGACAAGACGCGATCCGTTGATGTACTCGCCATGCCCGGACGCGATAGCATTATAGAATTTCGGCAGATTCTCCGGCGGCATCGTCAGATCTGCGTCAAGTATCATCAGGATGTCGCCGGTTGCCATGGCAAAGCCCTTCCGCACCGCATCTCCCTTCCCCCTGCCGTCTTGTTTGGCAAATTTGATGTCATATTGATTTTTATACTTCTCGCAAATCCTGATTATCTCATCATAAGTATCGTCGGTTGAATTTCCCTCAATAAAAATAAATTCGGTGTGTTTGCCCATTTGGGGCGTACGCAAAACCGCGTTTTCTATATTGCCATTTTCATTTCTAGCCGGTATAACGACGCTCACGGAAAACTCGGTCTGCTCGCTTGTATCTGGATCTACTCTGGCGATGAGAAAATTAACCAGGCAAAGCTTGTTGATGATTGGTAAATTGCCGACATACTTATTAACTAACCACGAAAATATCGGAATGTATTTCGGAAACAACAGTCTTTTACCTGTCTTAATGACGTCATAATCTTCAAGATATAATAGATTCGTCAAATCTTCTTTGTTCAGCCAATTCAGGCGACGATGACGCATTTTCATCTTTAATAATTCAGCCAAGCGTAATACCGGCGACCATAAGAAACTATGATAAGTAAAAATAATTCTTGTTTCAGGTTTGCACACGCTTTTTAAAGATTGCAGAAACCCTTGTACATCCTCCAAGTATCCGAGCGTATCGGAAATGATAATAAAATCAAACTTCTCATTTAATTTAATCTTTTGCGCGTCCATAACCCGAAATTCCAACGCAGGATATTTCTTTTGCGCCGTCTTGATTATATCATCAGCGATATCAATGCCCACACCACGGCGAGGATTCAAGCTGTTTAACAGCTGTCCGGGGCCGCAACCGATCTCCAAGACAGAACTGCCTTCAGGAATATTATATTTAAAAAAATTTTTCAGATCCTGATGGTAGTATCTGTTTCTATTAATAAATTTCTCCTTGTATTCTGCAGACTGCTCTATGCTATCTTCTTCTTTATGATTATTTTTCATAATTTTAAAAATTTATCTTCTCCCTGATGATATAAGGCTCTTTGTGCTGGGACTCATAATAAGTTCGCATCATCACTTCCGCAATTATACCCATGGCAATGAGCTGGACACCGACGATGATGAGGAGCGCGGACAGGATCGGCAGCGGCGTCTCAACAATATGCCTGATGCCGAACACCCTTAACAGCAGCGAGGCCAGTCCGGCCAAAAATCCCAGAAACAAGGAAATAAAACCGATGCCGCCAAAAAAATGGATCGGCCGGTTCATATATCTTGATAAAAACTTGAAGACAATCAGATCAAGCAGGACTTTGAATGTCCGTGAAATGCCATAGCTGGTCTTGCCCGCGATCCGCGGGCGATGATTGACCGTGATTTCCGTCACCTTGCCGCCATGCCAGGCGGCATAGGCCGGAATAAAACGATGCATCTCGCCGTAGAGATTCACGCCCTGGATCAGTTCGCGGCGGTAGGCTTTCATCGAGCAGCCATAATCGTGAATTTTCACCTTAGTGATCATTCCAATCAGCTTGTTCGCCAGCCAGGAAGGCAGTTTGCGCGACCAAAGCTTGTCCTGGCGATTCTTGCGCCAGCCGGAAACCACGTCAAAACCTTCCTTGATTTTTGTCAAAAATTTCGGGATGTCGGCCGGATCATTTTGTAAATCTGAATCCATCGGAATGATGATCTCCCCGGTAGCATACTTGATGCCGGCAGACATTGCCGCCGTCTGGCCGAAATTATGCTTGAAATCGATTACCTTGATGCGCGCGTCATATGCCGCCGCCTGCTTTAGGGCCGACAATGAACCGTCGCGCGAACCGTCATTGACGCAGATGATTTCGCTTTCCAGGTTGATTGCAGTCAAAACGCGGCCTAGCTCTTCAAACAAAACCGGCAAATTTTTTTCTTCGTTAAACACTGGTAAGACAATTGAAAGTTCCATATGGTTATATTTTTATATAATCTATTATTTTTTTTGCTTTATTTTCCCAGCTATAATTTATCGCTTTGCTGAAAGCATTCGCAATTTTTATCTCAACTGCAGCCCGGTTGTTTTCCGCGAATACATTTTGAATAACCTCGGCTAAATTCTTAGCATCGTCCGGCGTGAACAAAAAACCGCAGTCCGACAAAACTTCTTCGGTCAATTCCAGCCTGGAATAAATAATCGGTTTTTTTGCCGCCATATATTCATAAACTTTCATCGGAAAACCGAAATCTCGGAAATGGGGCTGGTCCGGATAAGGAATGACCAAGGCGTCACAGGCTTGTTCAAATACCACCACTTCCTCAAATTTTTTTCTGCCGAAAAATAAACACCGGTCCGCCACTGCTTCTTTTTCAGCCAAATTTTCATAAACTTTTATCTCCTCCTCCCGTCCCCCGACAAAAACCATTTTATAATCCGCTGGCAAAAAGGCTAAAGCCTTGATCATCGTATCCAGCCCCTTCTCCAGGCCCATGGTCTTGAACTGACCGACATAGCCGATCAGCTTCCCTGCCGCCGGCAACTGCAATGTTTGCCTGGCATCTACGGTACTCTGCGGCCGGATCTTTTTAAGATCAATACCGCCATAAACGGTCAATATCTTGTCCGCAGCTACGCTCGCCTGATTGATAAGAATATTCTTGAGTTTTTCCGAGGTGGTAATCAGCCGGTCGCTCCTGCGCGCCACAAACAGCTCTTTCCATGACGGATAATACATATGCCAGTCAGAACAGATCCGGAACTTCAGGCGGAAAAGATTCTTCCAAAAAAGCAGGTACAAAAGCAAAATCCTGTCTCCGAGAAAAAAAACGTCCTCTTCGGTTCGCACTTTCCTGGACAAAATAAAATACGGCGTCCAAAAAAGCATGACGAGATATGGCAGCCAGTAATTCAATCTGCCGATTCCCTTGATCTCTTTGATTTTCAAATTGGCCAGATTATAACCGTTGAGCCGTTCATCGGTGTTGGCGCAAACGATCAATAAATCGTCATTGAGCTCGCGCCTGAAACTCTCCGCCAGCGCCAGCATATAGGCATTGTCGGCGGAAAAATTATTGAATCTTTTGGCGGTAAAATATATCAGTCTCATGAAACTATGTCATTAATCGTGGTATCATTAGCAATCTGCGCTTCCACATATTGTTTGGCCCGTTCAAGCATCGCTGTTCTTTGCTCGCTCGGCGTCAGGCAAAAATCAATATCCTTTTTGATTTTTTCGTCCGTCTCGCCCGCTTGCCAGACAAAACCGCGTTCGTTGTTTCGGCCGATGCTTTCTATGATTCCCTCGGCGGTACTGCCGATTGCCGGCACATTCATATACATCGCCTCCCAAAACACCACGCCCAGCGCCTCGGCTCGGGACAAAAGCATAAACACATCAGCGTCGCGGTAATAATTCCAAATTTCATCGCGTTCCACAAAGCCGGCAAAATGCACCCGCTCGGACACGCCGAGTTCGGCCGCCAGCTTTTTTAATTCTGGAAGCAGGCTGCCGCGCCCGAGGGAGATGAAGTGAAAAGTCTTGTCCAGCCGGCTGAAAGCACGCAGCATCCGCGGATAATCCTTTTCCGCTTCCAGGCGCGCCACCGTGATTATGATTTTTTCCTCCGGCTTGAGGCCGTATTTCTGTCTGATTACGCCCGCCTGCGCCGCTTGCAGATATTGCCAGTCGCGTTTGATGGTGTTCATAGAAAACAGCTTGACCCACTCGGCCGGTATGCCGATACTCACCAGATAATCTTTCATCGCCTGGTTGATGGTGAAATAAAATTCCGGCAGGCGATAAAATAATTTTTCCAGCAGATACGAATATATAGATTTCAGTCCGCCGAAGCTCCTGGTTGCCGAATAGACTCGGGGCATATTGTTGATGGTCATTATCACCCGGCCGCCGGAAAACTTGGACACAAGCCAGGCGGCGGGCAAAGAACCGAAATCGTAGGTAGTGATGATGTCCGGCTTGAAGTTATTTTTTTTCACCTGATAAGGCACGAAAAAAAGAGCTAAGAAATCATAAAGCGGTTTGAAGAACGGCCCGACAATCTTCTGATGGCGGGTAGCGAAACGATTATTCGATTTCAGAAAGTAGCTCTGATGCGCCCAGGAAAAAATAAAAAAATTATTAGATTTCGGATTCAGCCGGTCGCGTTCCAGCTTTTCCTCCAATTCATAAAACTTCTCACGGTAAATATCGCGCCAGTCGTAATTTATTAATAGGATGTTTAACGGTTTATTACCCATAAATTATTGCTTAATCGGTTTGCGGCAGACGAAGCCGAGCATAAAGGCGAACAGGTTCGGTGATAGCGCCGCCAGCGGCATGTATTTTTTTTGCTGGATCGGCATAATTTCCACTTCGCCAAAATATTTTTCCAGCATTTTTTTCAAAAGCCTGGCGCTGAAATGATTGAGGTGGGTCGGTTCGACCATGGCCGTCAACTCCGGACGCCCGAAAAACAGGCGAAAACGGTTTTTCAGGCTAAAAATATTCGGCACCGTACCGACGAATACGCCGTCCGGTTTGATTAACCGACTGATCTGCTCCACTTTTTTTTCCGGATAATATAAATGCTCCAAAACCTCGCTCATCACTACGGCGTCCCACTGGCCCAGACCCAGGACGTCCAAATCCTCGTTCAAGTCATGCAGAATCGTCTGGCAGCCGAATTTTTCTTTCAGCACCTCTAAATTTTTCTCATCAAAATCGACGCCGGTAACCTCATTGCCTTCAACGTAATATTTGGTCAGCGAACCGTGCCTGGCGCCCAAGTCCAAAACCTTTTTGCCGCCGCCGATAGTATTTTTTATCAGCATTCCCCGTTCGGCCTCGTAGATGCCGCCCTGGTTCTTGTCATTTCTTTTTTCGTATTCCTCAAGTATTTTTTTCATTTTTCAATTTTACGACAAAAGATAAGGCGAACAGATTGGGCCATACCCGGCATAAAAATTTCATCAGCTTGCCGATAATAAATTTATCCTCCCAGATGGTATTCATTTTGATATCTTCAATTTTTAAATTCAGGCCGTTAACCATATCTGATAATATATAATAGTTAAACCAATAACGATGCCCCTTGTTCGGCGTGTTATTCTCCGGCACCCGGCCGCAAAACATCTGAAGCCGGGCGGGCAAAGAACTGAAATTCGGCACGCTGATTATTATGCCTTCGGCCACTCTCTTGGCCTCGACCAAGAGCTCGCTCGGATTAAACAAATGCTCAAGGTTGTCCAGGATGACGGCAAAGGCAAACTTGTTGTCTTCGTAGGGCAATTTCCCTTCTTCTAAATCATATTTAACCACCGTCAGGCCGTCCCGGCGGCATGCTGCGACTGCCTCGTCGGAAATGTCCACGCCTTCCACCGCGATATTTTTTTCTTTAAGCAGCTGCAAAAATATCCCGTTGCCGCAACCGAGGTCTATGACCGGCCCCCGGTCTGCAAACGAAAGCGCGGCGCGGTGGCGGAAAGCTATTTCCGACTTGGGGGGGGCGCTTGACCATCTTCGGTTTTCAAATTTTGTTAAGCTCATTTGCCGGCAATAATAAAAAAACCGATCGGATAATTCTCTTCCCTCAAAGACCTGCCCTTTTCATGCAGGCGCAAAAATTTATCCAAAAATAAATTAAGGCTATAAAAAAACTTTCTGATCAGATCAAATTTATACAAGCCGCTTTTCAATTGCGCGGTGGCGGAAAATACGCCCGTACCCACTTCCTTGATTTCAACTTCCTTGAAACCGGCCTTGGCAAAAATCTTTTTTAGCCCCGGTTTAGTAAAACGCCAGTAATCATCCGGACATGGGTGGTATTGATATAAAAACGGAGTGGTCGCAACCATTCTTCCCCCAGGCTTTAAAATCCGAAAAGATTCGTTAACCGTATTTTGAAAATTAAAAATATGTTCCAGCACATTCAGGCAGACGATGTAATCATACTGATTGTCGTTTAAAGGAAATATGGATTCAATGTCAATTTTATGATAATTTTCGTCAGCAGAATCATAATTGTTGGCTATTTCAACTTTTTCGCAAGCCGCGAGATAGCGATGATAGTCGGCCCCAATCAAGCCGCCTAAATCAAGCGCTCGTCCAGCAAAGTGGACTTTTTCCATCTGGCGATAAATTAAGGTTCTCCAAAGAGTCAGCATATTATTTATATTGCGCTAGTATTTTAGAAATCAAGCCGCTAAGATTGTGATCTTTAATTATAATTTGTCTTAACTTTTCGCCGATTATTCGGCGCTCGTTTGCCGGCAACTCGGAACACGCTTTGATTTTTGCGCTTAAGGCCATAAAGTCACCGGCCGGATAAACCGCCGAACCGGCAAAATCGTTTAATATTTCTTTTGCCGCATCGTTAGAGGTTATAACCGGCAAGCCGGCCGCCATCGCCTCCAGAATCGCCTTGTCCAGACTGCCGGTGCGGCTCATATTGACAAACAGGTCGGCGGCGGCAAGATAATTCATTATTTCTTCATGCGGAATGCCTCCGGCAAAAATAACTTCTTCGCCAAGACCCAGGTCGGCTGTCATTTTTTTCAGCTCGCTCAAATATTCTCCCTGCTCCGACGCGCCGACGCCGCCGATAATCTCAACCTTAAAACGAAAATTTTCTTTCTTCAGAATTTCAGCCGCCTTGATCAACGTTTCATAATCCTTGGCCGGTGAAATCCTGCCGATCGTTATTATCTTAAACGCAGAACTGCGCTGATTATTAATACCCGCTGATTCACGCGGAAACGCGAGTATATTATTTCTTGCTTTATCATATATCCTGCGCTTAATTTCCAGTTTATTGCCAAAATTTATCAATAAACCCAATTTATATTCTGAACCCTGAAGATATAACCAAAATTGTCTATCATCTTCCTTAGCCAAAAATGGTTTGCTTTTTAATTCAACCAACACCTTACCTTCAACAACTAAATCGGGAACATATGCTCCCACTTTTTCATTTTTATATAAAATTGGTATCTGTTTTTGTATTTCAACTTTTAATCCTTGAGACGTAATTTCTTTAACCAACGCTCTTTCAATTATTTTTTCTTTAAAGGCACCACGAAATTTTTTCCAAACATCAAAACAGGCGCCCCTAATTTTATAAGTTAACTCGGGATATAAAAATTCTTGTTTTCCGCGTGTCTCTGCGTTTCCATCCGCGTGTCTCTGCGTTTCCATCCGCGTGTCTCTGCTTCTAAACTTATTAACGTCTATCCCCTGCCCGACAATCCTGATTTTTTTGCTGTCCAATCGGCAGCCCTCTTTGGTGGAGGTGAAAATCAGATCGGTAAATTTTTCTGCGGCCCTCAAACTGAATGATACCTTACCGTGCGCATACCATAGGCCGATTTTCTTGCGCCACAATCGCCAGAGCGGAGCGCCGAGAATCACGTAGATCTGATTCATATGGACAAAGACCGCATCGTAATTTTTCCGCTCCTGCCGGATATATTTATAAAAATTGTAAAGATACTTGAGGCGTGAGGCGCCGCTTTCTTTGCCAAGCGACAAAACCTTAACATTGGCCGGCAAATTATGCTTGCCCTGATACAAGCAGACCGCTGTTACCGCTTCGCAATTTTTCGCGAACTCCTCGATCCAACCATGGAAAAAACCGAGTACGCCGTCGTTCAGATCAATTTTTTGGGTTAAAATTAATAATTTCATGGCCCTAAGTAATAGAAAATATTTTTTTGAATTTCCAGGGTGGTTTGCGGACTATATTTTGACCAAAAATCTTCTTTTATTTTTTTTGAAAATTCTTTGAGCTTGCCGGGGTCAGTAGCCAAAACTTCCAGTTTTTCCGCCAAACCCTGCGCGTCGCCCTGACTGACCACAAAACCGCTGACTGTGTCTTTGACGACGTTGGCCACGCCGCTTACTTGTGTGGTGACGATCGGCAGGCCAGTCGCTGCCGCTTCCATAAAGACCTTGGCAAAACCTTCATATATGGAGGTCAGAATCAAGAGATGGTGGTCGGTAAAAATCTTGACCATCTCTTCCCGGCTGACCCGAGGTGAATAATCAACCAAGTCTGTCAGTCCGCGCTCTTTGATCTCGGTCAACAAATATTTTCTTAACGGCCCGTCGCCGATTAATGTGAACATTACTTTATTTTTTATTTCGCTGTTTTTGATTTTTTCCATCACGCTGATGAGTAGAGGCAGATTCTTCTGCTTGACCAACCGACCGACAAACAGAACTTTTATCGGCGGAGCGGTTTTTTCCTTTTCAATCTTGAAATCTTCAATGTTGCTCGGTACGATCGGCTTCCAGAAAACTTTTTCGCCATACCTTTTCTTCAGGTCCGCGACAGTTTCATCGCCATCGGTCTGGATGGCGTCCGCCCGCCGAAAAACTTTTTGCCCGATTATTTTAAAAATCCGATGCTTCCAATTTTCACTCTGCCACAGCGGATCAAAAATATTATTACCATAAGCGCTGACCAGTAATTTCAGTTTAAATTTATTGGCGAGCCGGCAGGCGACCCAGCCGGTCAGATACGGCTCCTGGGCGACCACCAGACCGCAAGCCTGCTCCCTGATGATCTTCTTGCCCAGCCTGAAGGCATCACAGAGACGGAAAAATTTATGCCAAGAATTCGTCGGATAAAGCATCGTGTTGCCGGAAAGCTGCTCGTCCTTTTTGCCCCGACCGGTTAAAACCACGATATCCAACCGGTCAACGAGCTTGCCATACTCAATCATCCGCTTCCTCGCGTCGCCCTCTTCAAATAATTGCCGGTCAAGGCTGTACATCAAAACTTTCATAGTTTGTTATGGCCGATCAGATAAGACGCCGACCAAATGATTAATCATCTTGCTTTTACTGAAATTTTCTTTAATTCTCAAAGCCGCATTTGCGCGTAGCCGGTTGGCGAGCTCCTTATCCTGCCAAAGCTTCTGTATTGCCGCAAAAAGCTGATCGGATTCGCCATATTTTACCAATAAACCGGTGACTCCATTTTCCACCAGCTCCGGATTGCCGCCAGCGTCGGTCGCAATGACCGGCGCGCACATCTGCATCGCCTCAATCAGAACATGGGACAGGCCCTCATAACTGCTGTTGAGGATAAAAAGGTCAGCCGCACCTAAATATTTTATTACTTCAGCATGAGGCAAACTGCCGGTAAAAATCACCCGCTCTTCAATTTTCAACCTTTCGCTTATCGCTTTCAGTTTCGCCAGATCCGGCCCGTCGCCGATAATTACCAATTTAAAATTATTTATCCCGGCGAGTTTCGGCATGAGTTCAAGCAATAAGTCAAAACCTTTCCAGGGCACCAGCCGGCCGACAGAAACGATGATGTCGCCTTGAAGATTCAGTCTTTTTTTGTAATCCGCGCGGGTCAAATTATGGCTTAAATCTTCAACGCTGTTGTAAATGACCTCGGCCTTAATTTTGTCGCCCCAGCCCTCCACGATTGACTTGAGGTAGGCGCTCGGGGTTATTACCAACTCTGCCCTTCTGGTAACTTTTTTTTCAATCCGGCGCATCAGTTCCACCGACCAACCATAGCGGCGACCCTGAAAATCATCCAGTAAATCCGTCACGCCGAATCTTTGGCTGGCCTGCTCCCAGGCATAATCGCCGACCACTTTCAAAAAATATTTTTTGCCGCGCAACATGCACGCGACTGCGGTCGGCAGGCCTTCTGACACCGGACCTTGCAGATACACAATATCCGCCCAAGAGAGCATCCGGTAAACCGCCAAGAAATATTTGAAATATCTCAAGATGATATGCTGTTGGCGCCTGATTCTGATCACCTGGTCTTTCCCGGAATCATCACCAGCATAGGTGATAACCCTCACCTCAAAGCCGGATTTGGGCAACTCCATTTCCAGGGTTTTGACATAGGTAGCCGGTCCGCCGATGTCGGGCGGGTAAATTCCGGTGGCGATCAGGATTTTTTTCTTATGCTCCATCTTCAAGGTTCGTCTTATGTTTAAAAATCACCAGCTGATAAACAAAATAATTCATAACGGCGATGCCGGCGGCGGTGATAAATTGCGCCAGCATATACCAAAGATGCGCCTTATCCACTAACAAATACATGCCAAAAGCGTTAATAACCATGCCGCAGATGCCGAGCGAGATGAATAAAACCAATTGATGATGAGTTTGCTTTTCTTGCTCGCCCCTGAAGGTCCAAAATTTCTGGAGCGTAAAACTGACGATTACGCCGAAAAAAAATGCGAGCACTGAAGAGGTGAGATACCAGAGTCCGATGATATCGGTGAAAAAATAAACAAAGAAAAAGGTGGTGCCTGCCGCTGTGCTGCCGGCAATCAGAAATTTGATTATTTTTTTATACTGGCTAATTTTTCCGGAGATAAACTTAATCATATTTGAACGGTTGCAAACTTTTCCGCCCGTTTTGCCGCCAAGTATAATGCCAGTTCATACGCGCCAAACAATACGCCCGTATAAAATACGTCGCCCAACAGGGTGTTGCGGAAAAATGGCAAAGCTAAAGTGAAGTTTGTAATTAGCCCCGCCCAGGTGTGCGGATACCAGTCAAAAAACGCCCAGACCGCGAAGTTAGTGACGAGAAAAAACGTGATTGAAGAGGCCAAGGAAGACAGCGGCACAAAAAACCATTTCTTGTTGCTGGCGTATTTGCCGATGAAGAAAGCCAGAAGAATTGAGACATAAACTGAAGCCATCATCTGCCAATCATAAAAACCGATGAAATAATCGCTGATCACCATCGCGGCCAAAGGCAGTAAGGCGGCCCACTTGTTCTTCAGATAGTATCCGCCGAAGATCGCCATGGCCACAATCGGCGTAAAATTAAACGGATGCTTTACGAGCCGCGAGGCGGCCGCCAAAACCACGATCAGCGCGATGATGGCAATTTTTGTTCTTTGATTCATAGTTTTTATTAATTAATGCATTAAATATATTATTCATCTTTTTAGCAATTAGATCCCAATCATATTTTTCCTGAACCAACTTTTTGCCGTTGGCAATCAGCCGGTTTCTTAATTCCTGGCTGTCCATCAGCTGCTGTACCTTTTCAGCAATGCTTTTTGGATCTCGCACCCGGCAAAATAAGCCGGTCGGTTCCTTGTCCGGGTTTGCTTCCGGGTCAAAAAGGAAATCGGGGATGCCGCCGACAGGCGTGGCAATCACCGGCAGGCCGGTCGCCATCGCCTCCAGGAATGAACTGCCAAGGCCTTCAGAGAGCGAGGGGCGGATAAAAATGTCGCAGGCTGCCAGAACGAGTGGCAATCTGTCATGCTCCACCAGTCCCAAAAATTTCACCCGTTTTTCCAGTTTTAAATTTATTACCTTACTCTTCAATTCACTTTCAAGCGAACCGAGACCGCAAACCACAAAACAGATATTTTCAGGCAGTGGGGTGAGCGCTTCAATCACATCACCAATGCCGTTTTTTGTTTCGAGACGAGAGCTGGTTACCAAAATCTGCGCATCGGCAGGAAAGGCAAAGCTCTGTTTGGTTTTTAAAATTTCCACCGCATCCTGAACTTTGGAAAAAACCTCTAAATCAACGCCGTTCGGTACAACCTCCGCTACCTTTCCCCGAAATCCCATCCGCGCGCCCCAGTCAAAAAGATACTGTGAAATCGCCTGCAGGCCGTCAGCCGAACTGAACATTTTTTTAAAGTATGGAAATATCAGCCTGCCCTTTTTCTCAATCTGTTCCAGAGGGTCGCCTTCTTGCAGGGTCAAAAGATATGGCAATCCGGTTTTTCGCTTCACTTTCAACGCCGATATGCCGCCATACGATGCCATCACCGCCCAAATTAAACTATATGGCTCGCTTCGGTGATTTTTCAGCGCCTGGCGATGGCCGACAAAGGCAAGTATTAGCTTATCAACCATCGGCACGCCGATGCCAAGCCGATAGATACTGACCTTACCTCGTTTTTCAAAGGACGGCCGCGAGCTCGCGAGCCTGGCGCAAAACAGGTCAAACTCATATTCCGGCAGTCTTTTAGCGATTTCACCGATGGCGATTTCCGCGCCGCCGGTCGGCGGGACAAAGTCGGAGGTTGAAAATATGAGTATTTTTTTGCTCATAAAAACATAAAAAGGGTTAACGGCAATTAACCCAAAAACTGCTATTATTATTCCATAATCAGGAGAATAAATCAAGGAAAAAATAACAAAAAACAGTCCTGGTTCTTATCGGGACTGTTTTACTGTTTGTTTAGCTAATTTTCTTTCTGAAATATTCTATCGTCTTGACCAAGCCGGTTTCCAAGGGTATGGATGGCTCCCAGTTTAATTTTTCTTTGGCCAGCGCGATGTTCGGTTGGCGCTGTTTCGGGTCATCTTGCGGCAGAGGTTTGAAGATGATCTTGCTTCTGGACTCGGGAATCAACTCCAAAACTTTTTTTGCGAGCTCCAGAATAGTAAATTCACGCGGATTGCCGATGTTGACCGGGCCGATGAAGTTCTCTTGGTTGTTCATCATGCGGGTCATGCCTTCAATCAGGTCGTCAACATACTGGAAGCTCCTGGTCTGCGAGCCGTCGCCATAGATGGTGATGTCCTGATTCTTCAGGGCTTGCACGATAAAATTTGAAACGACCCGCCCGTCGTTGGGATGCATGTTCGGTCCGTAAGTATTAAAAATTCTGATGACGCGGATGGGCAGATTATGCTGACGGTAATAATCAAAAAACAAGGTTTCGGCACAGCGCTTGCCCTCATCATAGCAAGAGCGGACGCCGATTGGGTTGACGCGGCCCCAATAACTTTCCGGCTGGGGATGCACCTCCGGGTCGCCATAAATTTCCGAGGTGGAAGCCTGAAGAATGGTGGCCTTGGTGCGCTTGGCCAGGCCGAGCATATTTATCGCGCCATGCACCGAGGTCTTGGTGGTCTGCACCGGGTCAAATTGATAATGGACCGGCGAGGCCGGGCAGGCCAAGTTATAAATCTGATCCACCTCTACATATAAAGGGAAGGTGATGTCGTGCCGCAAAAATT
>Ga0265292_1001104_pt1 | contig 26346 bp, 39 predicted proteins | sample Munlanlewell296A_FD_189080 | JGI IMG/M metagenome (GOLD analysis project Ga0265292, IMG submission 189080) | Leachate microbial communities from a municipal landfill in Southern Ontario, Canada - Leachate well 296A | ecosystem: Engineered > Solid waste > Landfill > Unclassified | place: Canada... | reverse complement strand
TTTTTAAAACCTATCAGGTCCGCATATGGTTCGATTGTCGTAACCGTTTCTTTTGTTGCTTTAATCAAATAATTACCTGCAGTCAATCCATTTTTTAGGTCAGATACATACGGAATAAAAGAAGCCCAGTAAATTGATTTCGATGCCTTTTCAAGATTTTGGTATTTATTAGAAAAATCATCCAATCTCATTCTTAATAACTCAATATCATTTTTGGCTAAAATTGATTTCATCTCTTTAGCCGAAGCAATGACGATATTGGCTTTTGCTTTTATATTAACAATGGGTCGATATATAAAAAAATATCCAAAAATTAAAAACAAAATAATGAAAATTAAACCGTTTTTATTTTTTTTCATACTTTATAGACTTTATAAACTTTATAACTTTACAAACTTAATTATACAGCACCTTTCCCACTTACCATTATAACCGGAGTTAAAAAAATAATTTTTAAATCACTCCATAAGGACATATGTCTTACATAATCAGCATCAATCATAATTCTTTTATCAAAATTTATTTCCGACCGACCGGTCACCTGCCAAAGACCAGTAATCCCTGGTTTTACAGAAAGAACGTCATTAACTAACTTTTTTGTGTGAGGATATTCACTTAATTGATTTTCTAATTCATCTGGATAATATGCCCTTGGCCCAACTATACTCATTTCACCTTTTATCACATTTAATAATTGTGGAATTTCATCTATTGAATGACGTCTTATGAATTTTCCAACATTGGTTACTCGAGGATCTTTTTTTAATTTGTAACTGCTTTTTTTATATTCATTAAATAATTTTTTAAAACGGGGATCAGTTCGAAGTAAATAATGAGCATTATTAATCATTGATCTGAATTTGTACATTTTGAATTTTTTTCCTTTTTCGCCAATTCTTTCTGGAACGTCGGCGAGAACAGGTCCTACTGAATCGATTTTTATTAATATAGAGATTAACAATGCTAATGGTAAAAATAGTATCAACAAAAAAATCGCCCCGACTATATCTACGACTCGTTTTAAACCTTTTTGATATCCTTCATTTGTTAAATAATTATTCATAATAGCTAAGTAAGATTTTCATGTTCTGTGCCTGGAAAACTTTCAACAATTTTTTTAACTTTTCCCATCGAATTTTTTTTCGTAATTAATATTGCGTCTTGAGTATTAATAATAATGTGTTCTTCCAAATCAACAGCTACAATAATTTTATTTTCATCATAATTATAAATTAAGGAGTCTTGGACATTGTCTAAATATACTTTTCCGTTAGTAACATTTTCTTCCATTTTTAATTGTAACGCTTCCTTTAGTGCTTCCCAACTGCCAACATCGCTCCAACCGATATTTTCAAAAATAACATAAGCGTCTTTCTTGTCTAAATTTTCCAAAATTGCATTATCAAAATTAATATTCTCCACCAGTCCATAAGTTTGCTTCAAAAATGATTGATAGTTTGCTTTACCATAATTTTTTAATATCGATTCAGTATTATTGTAAATATTTGGCGCCAACCTTTGAAAATATTTATAAATAAAATTAGCACTAGTAACAAAATAGCCTAAATTCCAGCCATATTTTTTTGATTGGAAAAATTTTTTTGCAGTTTCTTCGTCTGGTTTATACTTTAATCCTTCAAATTTATATATACTTATATTATCTTCTTTTTTTATTTGTTCCCCAACGTGGATATAGCCTAAATTTGTACTGGCAAACCGGGGCTTATTGGCAATAAAAACTATTTTATTGGGATTTTTTTTAATTTCTGATCCGGCTAATTTTAATATTTTTTTAAATAGTGTAACTTGTTTAACTAAATGATCACTCCATAGAATGGCGACTGGTTCATCCTCCGAACTTAGTTTTGAAAGAATTCCCATAGCCAGTGCGATTGCAGGAGCAACATCTTTCTTAACTGGCTCAAAAAGAAAATTTGAGTTTGGAATCAGCGGAAGTTGTTTTTTAACAATATCTGCATAAAGCATGTTGGTGGAAATATAAATATCAGAATAATTAAAATCAGGAACCAGTCTCTCAACCGCTAATTGAAGTGTAGATTTATTACCTATTATTTTTTCAAATTGTTTTGGAGATTTTCTTCTCGATAGTGGCCAAAGCCTAATGCCGGTCCCGCCAGCGAAAATGACTACTTTCATAAAATAATATCAAATAACAAATGATAAATAACAATTGAATTACAAATAACAAATTTTAAATGTTTTAAACATTGATTATTTGATATTTGTTATTGATTTGACATTTGAATTTTGTCATTTGTCATTTCAATAGATTCTACAAACCTTTTCTCAAATATTTTTTTACAAAACTTCTCAACATTCTTAATCCCCAGCTCTTTAACCTTAGTTCTCAAATTGTACTTAATCTTATCAAATCTTTCAATCGCTCTCCTTAAACTTTGCTCACTTTGGTGGTCAAAAAATAGTCCTGTTTTTCCATCAATGACAGTTTCTATTACCCCTCCCTTTTTATAAGCAATAATCGGACAACCGAAAAACTGAGCCTCCAAAGAAACATAACCAAAATCCTCTTCCTGTGGCATAATCAAGGCTTGAGCATTTGAATAAAAATTTCCTAACTCAACATCAGATAGTTTTGATAGAAAAGTAATGTTTTTTCCCGCCATTTGTTTTAGCTTCTTCTCTTCACTCCCCTCTCCAACAATAACTAACGGTTTATTTAATTTATTAAATACTTTAATTGCCAAATCAATTTTTTTGTACGGCTCCAAACGAGATACAAGTAAGAAGTATGTTTTGTTATCTAAAATTTTTGATTTTTGATCTGTCGTTTTGATCTTTGATATTTGATTTTTGATATTGTTCCAGTACCCAATATCAAACCCCGGATAAATAACTTCAGAATTTCGTTTATAATATTTTTTACAACGTTCCCGAGCCGTCTCTGAAATAGAAATAATCTTATCTGGTCTTTGAGCTGAAACAAAATCCCATTCCTTTATTTTTTCCAAGTAACAACGAACAAAATAACCAATTAATTTATTGTTCAAATAATCCTTCTCGTGACTCCATAAATATCTTGTTGGTGTTAATAAATAACAAATGTGCTGTGTTCCCGGTTTTGTAATAATTGACTTTGCAAATGATGAGGTGACTGAAATAACTAGGTCATATTCCGAAAAATTAAATGATTCAAATGCGAAAGGATAAAAAATAAAAGATAAAATTCTATTTTTTTTAATAAAATCAGGGAAATTCTGCAGAAAAGATGTTTTTATCTTTGAATCTTTTGCCCAATCGGCTTTTTCTTTATCAAAATATGAAGTATAAAAAATTGCTTCTGGAAACATTTCATTAAGATTTAAAAGTACCCTCTCAACTCCACCCCACTTATCAATCCAGTCATAAATTATGGCTATTTTCTTGTTTGAAAACATACCATATTATATCAACAAAACCTTCTCATAGATCTTCATGGTTTCATCAGTCATTTTTGAGAATGAATACTTACTTGTTAAATTTCTATAATCAAACTTAGGTTTACTTTTGACAAAAGTTTCTATTTTTCCGGTAATATCATTAACATCGTTCGGATTAAAAGATAAATAATTATCTTCTAATAATTCTTTAAAAACGTTAATATTTGACGCAATGATTGGACAGTTAAAATAGGCTGCCTCAATTAATGGCAGACCAAAACCTTCAGATAGAGAAGGATGAATTAAAGCTAAAGCATTTTTATAAAAAAATACTAAATCTTCTGTTGATAAGCTATTAATAAATAATATCCTTTTCTTTTGCTTCAATCTATTGATTAATTGAAACAAACGATTTTTGAAAAAATCATTTGGTCCAAGCAGAAGTAACTTACTTGAAGTTTTTATTCTTGAATAAGCTTTAATTAATTTTTCAACATTCTTATGGGGGTAAAAATTGCCGACGTAAATAAAAAAATTAGAATATTTTTTACTAAATTCTTTATTTTCTTTTGACTCCAATATTTGATAACTAACTCCCTCATGAATTGGAAAAGTTTTCTTTGATATTTTCTTTCCATAAATACCCTCTAATTGTTTTTTAACCGTTTCTGTAGGGGCGATGATCTTCATCGCCCGATTAACCTGACACCAAAGAATGATTCTAAAAAATAAATGCTTGATATTATAAATCAATTGATTTTTAGTTGATGCTTTTCCAGTTTTGAATAATAAAGGAGTTACATCGTGAACAGTGGCAATAAATTTTTTCCAATAAAAAATTGGGTAGCTAAAATAGGTAAAATGTATTAAGTCTAAGTTGTCAGAATAAAGTTTTAATGCAAAATCAAATTGTTCACCAATTGTGTGCCAGCGATAGTTAACCATTCTTTTGATAATATTTTTGTTTTTAAAGAAAAGATTATTGTAATCGTCGGGTAACAAATATATATAAAATATTTCGTCTTTAAGTTCTTTTTTTTCTAAATAATAAATAAGGTTCTTTAAGTAAGTTCCTACTCCGGTTTGAGAATACAATCGGGCGTCGATTCCAATTTTTTTCATTTGTTGAATTGTTTTTTAATATCTATTGCTAAGTAAACTAATTTATTAGTCAGCCAATTATGATCTTGAGCATAATGTTTACCGTAAAAAATCTTCATAGAATCATAAAAATAATTATTAGTTTTTTTTCTAATATTCAAATCATTTTTCTTCAATCCTGATACTGACTTTAAATGAAGTACTTTCCATAAAGGATAATAAATAATTTTGTATCCTAATTTTTTTATCTGAAATGCCATTTCAATATCTTCCCCATAAGCAAAATAGTCGTCATCAAATCCGCCGATTTTATCAACAATTTCCCGTTTAGTAAACAGAAAGGCCCCGGTAAGGACGTCAATTTCGTGAATATTATTTAAATTTAAATTTACTAAATGATATCCTCCAAATAATTTATTTAATACCGGTATATTAAAGAATGTTTTTTCTAATCCAGAAAAATAGGTAAACGACCTCCAAAGTGTTGGAAAACCCCGATGTGAGGCGGGATCAATTTCGCCTGTTGGCAGAATTACTTTTACAGTCAATGCTCCTATATCTTTTTGTATTTCCATTAACTTAATTAAATCTCGAAAATCTATGTCAGTTATAATTGCATCGGAATTAAGATATAGCACATATTTTCCTTTACTCTTTTCTAACCCAAAATTATTTCCTTTACTAAAACCAAGATTTTTTTTACTTAAAAATACATGTAAATTATCCCACTGTTTTTCTAAACCCAAAAGGAATTCAACTGTCCCATCACGAGAATCATTGTCAACAACAATAATTTCGTGTTCTAGGGGATATTTAATTAAATTTTTATGTAGTGAAAAAAGGCATTCCTTAGTTACCTCTTTAGTATTAAAAGAAATAATAATAATTGAAAGAGGGATCATAAATAAAAAAGTAAATTATCGCTTTGGTGATTGCTTCATTCTTCTTGCTTTTCCTCCGGTACCTACTTTTCTTGTTTCTTTCTTTCTTGGATCTCGCGTTAACAAACCATTTGCTTTCAATAAAGGTCTGTAGGTATCATTGTCAACAGTCAATAGTGCTCTCGCTATCCCATGAACCATTGCATCCAATTGACCAGTTGTGCCACCACCTTTTACAATTATAGAAATTGCAAATCTGCTTTCATTTTTTGTTATAATTAATGGAAGTGATAAAAACTTTTTTTTATAAGTTTTAAAAGATGTTTCGGCAATGGATCTACCGTTAATAAAAATTTCCCCAGCCTTTATTTTTAGCTTACCTACTGATACTTCGGCGCTTTTTTTTACCAAATAAAGTCGTACACGAGCCACTGACTGTTTTCGTCTGCCAACGGCTTCATAGTAACTGATATCTTTAGTTTTTTTTACCATATTTTTCTTTATAAACTTGACAAACTTTATAACTTTATAAACTTGTTTTTGAAATTGTGTTCTGCATTTGGAAAAACATTGACTCGATTCAATCTATCACTACGAAATTTATTTTTAGCCAACATTCCAGATACGGCTCTTTTAATAACTTCTCGTGAATCTTTTTTTAGTAAATCTTCAAAATTAATCTTTCTCAAACCACCAGGATAACCTGAATAATTTGTATACTCCTTAGCTAATGCTTTTTTCCCAGTAACCACAACCTTAGACGCATTAATAACAACAATATAATCACCTATGTCCATATTAGGAACGTAGCTTGTTTTATGTTTTCCTTGGACTAGTCTAACGATTTGCGGTGTTAAACGTCCTAATACTTTTCCAGATGCATCAATCAAGTGCCATTTTCTATCGATCTGCTTTTCTTTAGTCGGTTTTGTTGATTGGGTTAATTTATTCATATCTATTTTTGTTTTATAATTGGATAGACCCATTCAATACGACCTACCTCAGCCCCATCAGACTCTCTTTGACCTAACTTAATAACTCTTATATATCCACCATTTATTTTTGCTATGATTGGACTTATATCTTTATACGCCATTTCTATAACCTCTTTATTATCTAATTTTTGTTTCAAATAATTAACATTCGCTTCGGTCCTTATTTTCATTTTTTCAATTAATCTTTCAATTACCGGCTTGATTGCTTTAGCTTTTGACAAAGTTGTTGTTAATTTTCCTTTTAAGAAGAAATTAACCGCCAATTTTCTGACTAGTGCGCGATTAGCATCAATACCACTACTAAATTTTATTTTTTTTACTCGATGTCTCATATTGATTTCAATTGTACGGAACAAAAATTTTTGTTCCCTACCTTATTAACTAAGGCTAATTTCCATCTTCTTCAATTCTTCTTCTATTAACTCGATTGATTTTTTTCCAACGCCTTTCATTCCAGTTAATTTTTCTTTTCCAGTTTTGACTAAGTCAGCTACTGTCTCAATTTTTTCTCTAAGCAATGCATTGATTACTCTGGAAGGTAAATTTAATTCATCGATAATAATATTAAATAATTTTTTATCAATGGCCTCTTTTCTTTCGTCGGCCACACTTATTTGTTTCTTTAATTCTGGGGCGTCGCGACCAGAAAGTAGATAATCAAAATATTCTGTTAATAATTTAGATGCTTCTTTAATGGCTGTTTCTGGCTTAATACTTCCATCTGTTTCCAGTTCGATAATCAATCTGTCAGAATTATCTTTTCTGCCGATTCTGGCTTCTTCTACTTTAACGTTTACTTTTTTTATAGGAGAAAAAAATGCATCAACAGGAATATAACCGGTCTTTTTTTCTTCCCGATCTTCAACTGTCGAATAACCAACTCCTACCTCAACAATCGCCTCAAAAGAAAATTTAGCTTTATCATCAGTCATTTCACCAATGTAAAAATCTCCATTGATTGGTTTTATCTCACCTTCTAAATCTTTTGCAAATATTTTTTTGGCGCCTCGTCCTTCAAAACTAACTTTGTAAGGGCCTCCTTCTTTGACATCAAATTTAAGCTGTTTTAAATTCAACATTATCTCCAATATTGATTCTTTTACTCCTGGAATAACCGAAAAAAGATGTGGGGCTCCATCAAATTTAATATTTGTAACGGCTACACCTTTTAAAGAAGAAAGAAGGGTCCTTCTTAAGGCATGACCCATACTCTGACCAAAACCTTGTGGCAACGGTTCAATAACAAACTTTCCATAATTACCCTCTTCATTTTTTTGGGTGAAAAAAATTGGACTAAACATATTTTTTATAATTCGACATTAGTCGAAACTATTAATTATCGAGAATAATATTCAATGATTAATCTCAGATTTATCAATTTTTCAATTACTTCTTGAGTTGGCTCTGATATCAGTTTTCCAATAATAGCTTTTCTTTCTAACCATGATGGCAAAATGATATCTTTATTATTCAAACAACTTTCAATATACGGAATTTTTATTGTCTTAACATCACCAAAACTTATTTCTTCTCCCACTCTGACTAGGTAAGAAGGAATCGATAGTTTTTTTTTATCAACAACAATATGTCCGTGAGTGATTAATTGACGGGCCGCCGCACGAGTAGGAGTAAAACCTAAATGAAACACTATATTGTCAAGCCTACTTTCCAAAAAATGAGACAAATACGAAGCGGTGTTGCCTTTTTTCAAACTGGCTTTTTTAAAATAATTTTTTAATTGTTTTTCAGTAATTCCAAACATGTATCTTAATTTTTGTTTTTCTCGAAGTTGAGTACCTCTTTCCGAAACTTTTTTTCTTTTTCGTAATCCGTGTTGACCCGGAGGCACATTAAGTTTTTTTAGAAGGCGCGCATGAGATTTAGAACCGACTGTCTTTAACTCTAAATCTACCCCCTCGCGCCGAGAAATTCTATTTTTAGGACCTGTGTAACGCATTTATATAATTTTTATAATATTTATAATGATTATAACTGTTATACCCTTCTGATTTTCGGCGGTCTCACACCATTATGGGGAACCGGCGTAATATCTATAATTCTATTAATGTCAATCCTTGATGCTTTAATTGCTCTTAGAGATGCTTCCCGTCCCGGACCAATTCCTTTAACCAAGACATCTGCAACCTGAAATTGATATTTCTCTTCTGCTTTTTTTAAGGCATTTTCAGTTGTTACGGTAGCTGCATAAGGAGTTGATTTTCTCGTGCCGGAAAATCCATGCATTCCAGTCGATCCGACCACTAATGGGTTGCCTTTTTCATCGGTAATCGTAACTAAAGTGTTATTAAAAGTAGAAGTAATATATATTTTACCTTTAATAACAGTTTTGTTTGTTTGTTTTTTTATCATATTTATAAATAATTTATTTTGTCGCTTTAGTTTTTACTGCTTCAGTTGTTTTATTTTGTTCAAGCTTAGCCCACATTTCTTTCTTTAGAGCTCCAACCGTCTTTCTTTTTCCTCTTTTAGTTCTAGCATTAGATTTTGTCCGTTGTCCATCGACGGGTAATCCTCGAACATGTCTTATTCCTCTATAGCTTCCAATCTCTCTTAATCTTTTGATATTGTCATTGATTGCTTCCCTCAAATAACCTTCTACTTTATAGTTTGTTTCAATTACTTCAAGAATCTTTTTAAATTCTTCTTCCGTTACTTCTTTTACTTTTTTATTGGCGTCTACACCTGTTTGCGATAAAACAGCTTTAACGTTTGTCCAGCCAATTCCATATAAAATAGTTAATGCATAGTCAATTCTTTTTTCATCCGGTAATGTAACCCCAAGCATTCTCGCCATAAATTAGTTTATAAAGTTTATAAAGTTCATCAAGTTTATCAAGACATTTTTTCTTGAAAAACTTGACAAACTTGAAACTTGATAAACTTATCACCCTTGTTTTTGTTTGTGCTTAACGTTTAAGCAAACAACATATAAATTACCTTTTCTTTTAACTATTTTGCACTTTGGACAAATTTTTTTTACTGATGAGTGAATTTTCATAATTATTGTCTATAAATAATTCTTCCTCTATTTAAATCGTAATGGGTCATCTCTATCTTAACTTTATCTCCTGGAAGAATTTTAATATAATTCTTCCTCATCTTTCCTGACAAATAGCACAAAATTACTTTTTCCGAATTTAATAGCTTTACTTTAAATAAGGTATTGGGAAGATTTTCAATCACCTCTCCCTCGACCGTAATCACGTCATCCTTCATAAAGTCTATATTCTAACATAAAATAACTATATATTCATGTCAAAATTATTGGTCCTCGATCGGTAACAGCTATTGTGTGTTCAAAACAGGCTGATATACTTCGATCTTTGGTAATGACTGACCAATTGTCCTTTTCATAGATCATAACATCAGTCCCCATTGCATAAATAATTTCTATTGCTATTACTAAACCTTTTTTTATTAGTAAAGATTTATTTATTGGTTTATCTACAAAACCGAATACATATGGATCTTCGTGTAATTTTTTTCCAATTCCATGACCGGTTAATTCCTTTATAATAAAATATCCATTGCCTGTAACTTCTCTTTCTATAACTTCGGAAATTTTTCCTAGTCTATTGCCCATTTTTGCTTCTTTAATAGCTAAATAAAGAGTGTCTTCTCCTACTTTTAAAAATTTGTTAACTTTTTGATCTTGGCTTTCTCCCCCAACTATTTTAGTTATTGCATAATCAGTATGCCAGCCTTGATATAACATTCCAATATCTAAAGTTAAGACATCTCCGGAATTCAAAACGCGATTACTAGGTTTTGTATGGACTATTTGCTCATTAACAGGAGAACAAATACTAAATAAATATCCGGGAACAGTTTTAAAAGAGGACCTACCTCCTTGTTTTTTGATTAATTCTTCAGCTCTGTCATCTATTTCTTTAGTAGTAATTCCTGCTCTGATTAATGGTAACAAGTCTTCAACAACATTCTTTAATTTTTTACCGCCTTCTGTCATTATTACAATTTCCTGGGTCGACTTTAGATTCACCATTTATGAAAAATAAATTGTTCTATATGTTAATTCTAATTTGTCATAAAATTCTTCTTTAGAATAATTATTTTTAATCACATGGTCTGCATACGCAATGGTTGGACCGGCATTGATCCCGACTATTTCATTAATGTCTCGTTCTTCACCGTAATGTTCAGATAGATTGTTTCTTTTGGAAATTCTTTTATATCGAAGCAGTTTTTCAGAGTATATACAAACGATAACTAAATTAACTTCCGGAAATTGTTTTTTTAAATATAAATATTCTTCCCATGAACGCATTCCTTCAATAATAATTATCTGATTATTTATTAAAACTTCTTTAATCTTACTCGCGTTTAAAACTGCTATGGCTTCCTTTCCATACTTTACTCTTAATTCTTCCCTAACTTTTTTGTGAACTTGTTCACTGTGAGGTAAGTTATTTTGATTAATATGGTCAATAACAGTTTTACCAAAAGAAATAACAGTTAAGTTTTTACTTTTGAAAAAGGTAGCTGCATCCGTCTTTCCGCTCCCGGGTAAACCAACAATGGCAATTATGGTTTTTTGTTTTCTTTTCCAATTTGTTACTTGATTTTTAATAAGTTGTTTACCTAAACCTTTAAGAATCTCTTCATTAACTTCTTCAATTTTCATCGTTCCATCAATGTCAATCAACTTACCTTCTTTTCTGTAATATCCAATCACCGGTTCAGTAAATTTATAGAATAAAGTAATTCTTTTTTTTAAGGCTGGCAAAGTTTCGTCACTTCTTGTATTGTCATCCCGATGGAACAACCTCCAAATAGCTTCTTTTTGAGAAATATCAAGATAGATTATTTTATCGACATTATTTTTAAATTCTTTTACCTGTTCCAGGGTTCTGGGAAATCCGTCCAAGATATATCCCTTTTTATATTCTGGGCGTGTTAGATAAGAATTAACGATTTCAATTGTTTTTTCGTCGGGAACAAGAAGTCCGGAGTTAACCGTTTCTTTTATATACCGGCCTAATTGTGTCTTTTCTTTGGCAATTTCCCTAAAGATATGACCTGTTGAAAGATATGGTAACTTTAACTGTTTAGATAATAAATTTCCTTGAGTTGATTTACCAGATCCTTGAATACCAATAAGAACGAGCTTCATATAATTTTAATCTAACTTCTTTTTTTCTTTATGAGCTGTATGCTTTCGACATTTTTGACAAAATTTATTCAGCTTTAGACTACCTGTTGTATTGACTTTATTTTTTTCAACCACGTAATTAACAGATTCGCATACTCCGCAGACCAGACCAACATCGATTCTTGAACCTTTTTTAGCCATATTTTTATTTTATTAAATTTGTAACAACTCTGTACGGAACAAAAATTTTTGTTCCCTACTTCACAAATCTATCATAATTCCTCATTACTAATTGAGATTCTACCTTCTTGAAAGTTTCCAAAATTACGGAAACAACGATTAAAATACCGGTACCTCCTATCACTAAATTCGTCATACCTGTTATTTTTGAAACTAATACCGGCATAACGGCAATAATACCTAAAAACACGGCTCCAACAGTTGTAATTCTGTATAAAATTCTTTGTAAATATTCTTTCGTAGCAATACCCGGACGGATTCCTGGAATAAACCCTCCTTGTTTTTGAATTTCTTCAGAAATTTTTTGCGGGTTAAAAACAATAATCGTATAAAAAAAAGTAAAACCAACCACAAGAAAAAAATAGAAAAAATTATAAAAAAATCCTGTTGATGAAAAAACTGTCGAAAGAAAGTTCCCTATATTAGCTAATGCAGGATTTTTTACATATTTTAAAAAATTACCAATTAATTGAGGAAAAAGAACAAATGAGACTGCAAATATAATTGGAATAACACCAGCCTGATTTAGTTTTAAAGGTAAAAAATTAGTCGCTCCTTGATACATACGGTTTCCTTTAATTCTTTTCGCATAAAGTACAGGAATCTTTCTCGTCGCCTCGTTAATAAAAACAATAGCCGCAATAACAAATAAGGAAAGGGCCAAAAAAATAATCACATTAAAAATAATTTCTTGATTAAATATCGTCGCAGTCCTTCCAAGTAAAACATGAAGTCGTCCAACGATTCCAACAAAAATTAACAATGATATTCCATTTCCAAGACCAAATTCGGAGATTAACTCACCAAACCAAACTAAAATAAACGTACCGGCGACCATAGTGACAATAAATGAAAAGAATTCGAGCGGGCTCAAAACTCCAATTACTTTTTGGTTTTTAAGAAGCATAAATATACCAATCGCCTGAACTATTGTTAAAGGAACAGTCAGCATTCGAGTATATTGATTTATTTTTGCTCTCCCATATTCTCCCTCTTTAGATAAATTTTCTAGGTGAGGAATCATCATTGTTAGCATTTGTAAAACGATTGACGCATTGATATACGGATTCAAACCTAACGCCATAACAGAAAAATTTATTAATGTTCCTCCGGAAAATATATCTAAGAGCGATAGAAATTGATTTTGTGAAAATAAGTCCCGAAGTTTGACTAAATTAATTGTTGGAACGGGTAAAAATGCAAAAAATCTGAATGCTAAAAAGATAAACAAAGTAAATAAAAGTTTTTTCTTCAATTCAGGATCTTTGAGGAGAATGTTGATTTTTTCTATAATTTTTTTTATCATTTTTTAGGGTTCAACCTGACCGCCGAGTTTCTCGACGGCTTTCTTAACTTTTTTAGAAACAGGTAGTTTTATAATCAACTTTTTTTTCAACTGTCCATTGGCTAAGATTTTTATCGGTAAATTTTCTTTTCCATTAGTAATTATATTTTCTTTGATTAATGTTTCTCTGTTAACAATTGAGTTGTCTTTTAACTTATTCAAAGATTCTAAATCAATTACAAAAGCTTTCTGTTTAATAGAATTGTTCTTTCCTTTACCTCGTAAAAGTGGAAATTTTTTAACAATTCTTCCCTGTCCACCTTCAAAATGAAGAGGGATGCTTTCTCGAGCTTTTTGATGCCTGGTCGTTCCCCGTCCTGACTTAGATCCTTTTCCACTACCAAGACCCCGACCAAGTCGTTTTTTCTTTTTAATATTTACTTTTGGCAAATTGGATAAAAAGTTTTTCATATTAAAATTTCGTGCGTAATAAGCTTAAAGCCTTCATAACTGCATAAGTATTAACAATTTGATTCCTCGAGCCGATTATTTTTCCTGAGGCATTTTCTACTCCGGCCAAGTCCAATATCACACGCGTAACACTTCCAACTTTTAATCCTGTTCCCTCTGGAGCCGGTTTTAATAATATTCTAGCTGCTTTAAATTTTACTCTGACTTCATGAGGAATAGTTTTGTTTCTCATTGGAACATTGATCATGTGTTTTTTAGCATAGCTTATGGCCTTTTGAATTGCTGGAGGTACTTCAAGTGATCGCCCCAGCCCAATTCCAACTTTACCTTTTTTGTTCCCTACAACCACTAATGCAGAAAAAGTCACGTAATTACCTCCGGTAGTCTTTTTAGAAACCCGTCTGATCTTAACGACTTTTTCCTGAAATTCTTTATCTTCTTGTCTGTATCTATTAAACATTTTTTGAAAAATTAAATTTTTAATCCACCTTCTCTTAGACCTTCGGCTACGGCCTTAACTCGACCATTATACGCATAAGATCCTCGATCAAATATCCCAACTAATATTTTTTTTTCAATAAGTTTTTTTGCTAAGCCAATACCAATCTTTTTAGAATTTTCGCTTTTTTTATTTTTTTTAAAATCAGCTTCTTTTTTGAGATCTGAATTAGAAAAAGACAAAATCGTTTTTCGGTTCACGTCATCAATTGCTTGGGCATAAATATACTTGCTTGATCGAAAAACTGAAATTCTTGGCCTATCACTCGTACCATGAATATTCGCACTAACTCTTCTTTTTCTCCTTAATTTGCGATCTAAGTTTATATTTGTCATATTTTTTTAGGCTGCGGCTCCTGCGGCTTTGGCTTTTTTACCCGGTTTAATTCTTAATTTTTCTCCTAAATATCTAATTCCTTTTCCTTTATAGACATCGGGTTTTCTAATCATCTTTATTTGATAAGCTACCTGACCAACCATTTGTTTGTCATATCCTGAGACAGTTACTTTATTGTTTCCTTCAACTTGATATTTTATTCCCGGTTGTTTTTTAAAGGTGACCAAATGGGAATATCCGATTTTAAAAACCAGATCTTCTCCTTGTAATTTTACCGTATAACCAGTTCCAACCACCTCTAGTTTTTTCTCCCATGGTTTTTCTACACCGGTTATTGCATTACTTATTAACTGTCGATACAAACCATGCAATGATCTGACTTTTTTTTCATTATTATTTCTTTTAATAATTAGGTTTTTTTCTTCTTTTATTAAAGTGATTTCTTTGGGCACATCAAAAAACATCTCCCCTTGGGGTCCTTTGACGGTAACCTTATTATTGTCAATAGTTAAGTTTACTGCGCTTGATAGAACAATTGGTTTTTCTCCGATTTTTGACATATTCTTACCAAAAACTAAATAACAATTCTCCACCTAACTTTGCTTTTTTTGCCTCTCGATCTGTCATAATACCTTTTGAAGTGGAAAGGACTGAATATCCAAAACCACTAAGTACTGGTTTTAAATTTTTATAAGATATATATAATCTCATTCCCGGTTTTGAAAATATTTTTACATCTGTTATGGCTGGATTACCTTCTTCATAACTTAAATTAATTATAATATTCTTTTTAATTTCGCCTTTAACTGAATAGCTTTCAATAAATTTTAAATTCATCAACTTTTTTAAAATAGCTTCTTTATATTTTGAATGGGGCGACTCAATAGTCTCTTTTTTCGCCATATATCCGTTTTTAATTCTTATAACCAGATCAATGATTGAATTTTCCATATTTTTATGTTGCTTCAACAACTTTTTTTGTAACTTTCCCATGGCTTCGGAATGTCCGAGTAATCGAAAATTCTCCTAACCTGTGACCAACCATGTTTTCAGTTATAGAAACTTCTATAAATTTTCTTCCATTGTGGATTCCAAATTTATGTCCAACGAAATCTGGAGGAATTTGACAGGCACGAGACCAGGTTTTGATGGCTGTGTTATCATTCGTTTCCTTTTGCTTGAGGACCTTTTTCATTAATCGGTCGTCAATATAAGGACCTTTTTTTCTTGATCTACTCATAGTGAAATTTTTTTAACTCCGGGAATATCTCCCTGTAATGCTTTTTCTCTAAAACAAATTCTGCATAATCCAAATCGTCTCATATATCCTCGAGCTCTTCCACATAAAGAACAACGATTGTGAAATCTTACTTTAAATTTTTGTTTTTTTAAAAATTTAACTACACTAGACGTTTTTGCCATAATTATTTTTTAAAGGGAATACCTAACATCTCAAATAATTTTTTTCCTTTTTCTTTATTTTTAGCATTGGTGACTACGGTCACTTGCAAACCTCTTATTTTATCAATTTTATCGAAATCTATCTCAGGAAATATTATTTGTTCAGGAAAACCTAAATTGAGATTACCATTCTGATCAATATTATTTTCAGGAACACCTCGAAAATCTTTTAACCGAGGAATGACTATTTTAATTAATTTTTCCAAAAATTGATACATTCTTTTTCCCCTCAAGGTTACTTTAACTCCAATTGCCAATCCTTTTCTAATTTTAAAGGCGGAAACAGAGGTCCTTGCTTTGGTAATTATTGTTTTTTGTCCTGTAATTGTTGATATTTGTTCCTGGATTTTTTCGATGACATTTTTGTTAGTTACCGCTTCTCCTGCCCCAACGTTAATGACAATTTTAATTAATTTAGGCACAGCCATAAGATTTTTAAGGCCTAATTCTTTTGTTAGTTTTGGTGCTACTTCCTGATTGTAATAATCTTTGAAACTCATATTTATCTTTATAAACTTTATCGTACGGAACAAAAATTTTTGTTCCCTACTTATATTTTGCTATCGCACTTTTTGCAAACTCTATATTTTTTATTTTTTTCAATTAAAAATCCTATTCTTGCTGTTTTTCCACATTTTGGACAAACAAAGTTTAATTTCGAAACATCCATTGGTCTTGGTATTTCGACGATTCCGCCCTGAGGCATTTTTTCATTTTTCTTAACATGTCTTTTGTAAAGATTCATTCCAGTCATCAAAACCTTATTAGAATTTTTATAAACTTTTTCTACCACTCCAGTCTTACCTTTATCTTTACCAATTGCTATTTTGATTTTATCGCCTTTCTTGAGTTTCATATTAATAAATTTCTTCCGCCAAACTTGCAATTTTTGAAAAACCATTTTCTTTAACTTCTTTTCCAATAGGACCAAATATTCTGGTTCCCTTTGGATCTTTAACTTCTTTACTAGCCAGTAGGACACAGGCATTATCATCAAATCTTATATAACTGCCGTCTTTTCTTCTTACTTCTTTTCTTGTCCTGACAATAACCGCGCAGTGGACTTCTCCTTGTTTTACTAAGCCGAAGGGCTGTGCTTCTTTGACGGTAATATTTATTACTTCGCCCAAGTAGGCAAATTTTCTATTTCCCATTTTAGCCATACCAATCATAGAAACTTTTTTGGCTCCACTGTTATCTGCCACATTTAGCATCGATCTTAGCTGTAACATTTCTTTATAAACTTTATAAACTTTATAACTTTATGAACTCGATATTTTCTCAATAACCTTAAAGTGCTTATCCTTTGAAATTGGTTTTGTTTCTTCAATTTTAACCACATCGCCCATTTGTAAACTTAATTTTTCATTGTGAGCTTTAAATTTTTTGTGTCTGATAATGACTTTATGATAAACTGCGTGTCGAAACTTTCTTTCAACTAAGACTACGACTGTTTTTGTCATCTTTGTCGAAACTACTTTTCCGATCAGTGTTTTTTTCATATAATTATTCTGTATCCTTTTTTTCGCCAAGGACTGTTAATAAAACTGCTAACTGCTTTCTTTTTTTTACCAAACTATTTGTATCCTTTGGAGGGTTACTTTTAAAAGACAACTGCATTTTAGCAATTTCTTCCCTTATTGTAATAGCTTCTTTTACCAGCTCTTTACTGGTCTTTTCACTATATGTTTTGGTAATTTTTTTCATATTATATTTCTTTACTGACAATTTTTGTTTTTACCGATATTTTAGATGCAACATCAGTTAACACCTTAATCGATTCTTCTTTTGATAATCCATCAATTTCAAATAAAATTCTTCCCGGTGTGACACTGGCTACAAAATATGCCACGTCCCCTTTTCCTGAACCCATCGTTACCTCTGGCGGCTTTTTAGTAAATGGTTTATCTGGAAATATTCTAAACCAATACTTGCCGCTTTTTCTTGTACCCCGGGCAAAAATAACTCGAGCTGATTCAATTTCTCGATCTTTTATCCAAGCACTTTTCATTGCCTTTAGGCCATAAAAACCAAAATTCAACTTATCACCTTTAACGGCAATTTTTCTGAATGTACCCCTAAACTGTTTTCGATATTTTTGTCTTTTTGGTGCTAACATAATTTTAGTTAAAAATTAAAAGTTAAAAATTAAGAATTATTCAAGTAACTCTTAACTTTTCACTATTAACTATTAACTTTCTTACATATCCATACTTTAACTCCCACATATCCTGATCTTGTCAGGGCTGGGTATCTTGCCAAATCAACATCTTCTCTAATTGTTGATGTTGGAACTGATCCTAAGAAATATTTCTCTCTTCTGGAAATTTCGGCTCCACCGACTCTTCCACCTAGTTGGATTTTGACTCCTTTAGCTCCAGCTTCCATCACTTTATTCATGGCATTGTGAACTGTAGAACGATGTGGAAAGTTTTTTACTAGCTTTTCCGCAACTAGTTGAGCTACATAATAAGAGTTTAAAAATGGTTGTTTTACCGGTTCGATCTTAATATCGATCTTTAATTCCTTGACTTTTTCACCTTTTCTTAAATTATCAAGGACAAACTGCTTGATTTCTTCCAACCCTTTTCCACCCCGACCAATTATCATACCGACTTTAACAGCATAAATTATCAAAGTAATTCTATTTATGGCTCTTTCAATATCTATTTGAGTTACCGAAGAAAAGGCTAATTTGTTCATCAACACTTTTCTTATTTTCAAATCTGATATCAAAGAATCCTTGAAGGCTCTTTTGTTTGAAAAGAACCATCTTGAATTCCAATTGTATATTATCCCAAGACGTAAACCTCTTGGGTGAACTTTTTGTCCCATATATTTAAAATAATTTCAAATTACAAAATTCAAATAACAATTGAATAACAAATTACAAATTTTAAATGTTTAAAACATTTGTTATTTAACATTTGATTTTGATTTGACATTCTCTACTTTTGATTCAACCGACTTGACTGATTTAACCGATTTAACTGATTCAACTGGCTTAACTGATTTGTTCGCTTCAAGTATAATTTTAATGTGGCTCATTCTTCTATTGATCGGCTTAGCATTTCCTCTCGATCCCGGTCTATAACGTTTTAATTTTTGTCCTTGCTCAACACTGAGAAGTTTAAAGTTTAACAGATCGTCTTCTACTTTCAATATCTGTCGAGCGCTACTAATTGCTGACTTAATGGCTTTGTATAAAATCTCTGATGCATCGGTATTTTCGTACATTAGAAATTCCAGGCTCTCAGCCGGTTTTAATTTTTTAATTGCAGGCAAATAAAAACGGGCTTTCTTCGGTGAAACTGGCAAATTGACAAAATACGCTTTTGTTTCCATAATAGTTTACCCTGTACCGAATTTATTCTGGTTCAGGGTTATTTTCTTCGTCTTTTTATAATTAATGATCTACTCCATTTATTTTTATTTCTGGTTCTTTTCCCTCGAGCTGGCTTTCCCCAAGGAGTTTTTGGGTGCATTCCTTCTCCTGATCTTCCTTCTCCTCCACCGTGTGGATGGCTACGGGGATTTTGAGCCGTACCTCGCACAGTTGGTCTCACTCCCATTAATCTTTTTCTTCCGGCACTTCCAATTATTTCATCTTTAAATTCTATGTTTCCCAATTGACCAATCGTTGCCCAACAATCTTTAAAAAATCTCTGGACTGCGCCTGACGGCAGTTTAAGATGAACATACCTATCTTCTTTGGCGATGACTGATGCGGCCGTTCCGGCGCTTCTTATCATTTGTCCGCCCTTTCCAATATAAAGTTCAACGTTATGAACTAAAGTCCCAATCGGAATATTTTTTAGAGTTAAGGCATTTCCAATTTTTATTTCCGCATTTTCACTGGCAATAATTTTATCCCCTGCTTCAAGTTTATTAGGACAAAGTATATATCTTAATTCATTATCTTTATATTTAACCAAGGCAATAAAAACATTCCTGTTTGGATCCCTCTCAATTCGAATAACTTCTGCTTCAATATCTCGTTTATCTCTTTTGAAATCAATCACACGATAAAATCTCTTCTGTCTTCCGCCTTGATGCCTGACTGAAATTTGACCACTATTATCACGACCTGATCTTTTTTTCAAAATCTGCATCAAGCTTTTTACCGCCTTAACTTTTTTTGACAATATTTTTTTATTCATAATTATTTTTGAGGAAATAAATCGATTTTACCCTCGATTAATTTAACAAAAGCAATTTTTCTGTCAGCGGTTTTTTTCAATAATCCTTTTTTTCCAACTTTTTTTTCTTTTCCTTTTCTTATCATCACTTTCACCTCGCCTGTTTTTACTTTGTAAAGTGTTTCTAAGGCCTGTTTTACTTGGTGTTTATTAGCTTTCTTATCTACTTCAAACATATAAACATTATTTTGAACTAAATTAGTTGCCTTTTCAGTTAGAATTGGTTTAATCAAAACTTTATTTATTATCATTTTTTGGTTTGTCTTTAAAAACTTCTAAAGCATTTTCAACAAAAATTAAACTACTGCTTTTTAGTACGAGGTAAGGATTTAACGAATTAACATCAGTAAAGGTTAAATTAGATATATTCCTCATTGCTAAAACTAAATTATTTTTTTCTAGTTTTTTCAAAATCATAAGGTTGTTTCTACCGATTAATTTTAATTCCTTGAGAAAATTAACAACTATTTTAGTTTTTGGTTTTATAGTCAACGATTTTTCGTCTAAACCAAATATCTTATTTTCTTTTAATTTTGCTGATAAAGCCCCGTATAAGGCTATTTTTCTTTCTTTTTTATTGAACTTTAAATTGTAATCCTTTTGTTTTGGTCCATGAGCAACTCCTCCACCAACAAAAATTGGAGCTTTAATAGCACCATGTCTGGCTTTTCCTGTTCCTTTTTGGCGATAAATTTTTCTAGTTGATCCAATAACTTCACTTCGAGTTTTTACTTTAACGTTACCTTGTCTTTGATTTACTAAGTAAACTCTCACTGCTTGAGCTAATAAACTTTTATTTTCGGCTACGGCAAAAACTTCCTTTGGAAGTTCGACAGTTTTTTGTTCTTTACCATCAATGCCATAGATGGGTAAAGATAATTTTGATTTTTTTTCTACTTTTTTTGTTTTGACCATATTTTTAACCCCTAATTTCTAACAACCCGTCCTTTGCACCAGCGACCAACCCTTTAATTAATATTCCATTTTCTTTAACTTCAATTACTTCAATATTTTTGATTGTCACCCTGTCTCCTCCCATTCGACCAGCCATTCTTTTTCCTTTAAAAACTCTTCCTGGGGTAGTTGTCATTCCAATTGAACCAGGAGCTCTTTCATCGCGAGACGCACCGTGAGTGTGTGATCTTCCTTTAAATCCGTGACGTTTGACTCCTCCTTGAAATCCTTTCCCCTTAGATGTACCCGAAACTGTTATTAAGTCACCGCTTTTGATTAAAAGAGTTGGATTAATGACATCTCCGGAAAAAATTTTGACTTCCCCAATTTGAATACCTTCTTTCTCACCTTCTTTAACTAGGAGAACTTTTTCTTTATTAGTTTCCTGCCTGCCGGCAGGCAGGCCTGCCTGTCCGTTAGGCAGGTCCAACCTAAACTCCCTTAAAAAACGAAGCGGGGTCTTTATCCCCGCTTTTTCTAATTCTCCTTTTACAGGCTTTTTAATATTTTTAGTTTGTCCGTATCCGAGTTTAACGGAAAAATAACCCCGTTTGTCCGGGGTAATTATGTCTATAAGATGACACGATGAAGTATCAATAAAAGTAGTAGGCATCCTTTCCCCATTTTTATCAAATTGCTGAGATGAAACCGATTTTTTCCCTAATAGAAATACTGGCATAATATATATTGTCCAAAAAAAATCCTTCTTTCCCGAACAAAAGGATAGTTAACATGTAAACAGCATTATATAACAACGATTTAAAATGTTCAAGCAGAATTTTTTACTTACATTTTTACTTCAACCTCAACACCTGCAGGAAGTTCAAGATGCATTAGAGAGTCAATTGTTTGGTTGGTAGGATTCAAAATATCAATCATTCTTTTGTGAGTTTTTAAACCAAAATGCTCCCGAGCATCTTTATCAATGAACGACGATTTATTAACTACAAACATTTCGTTTTTTGTAGGTAATGGAATTGGGCCAACTACATTAGCACCAGTTCTGATTGTTGTATCAACTATTTTTTGACACGTTTCATCAATAAGACGATGGTCATACGACTTAAGCCTAATTCTAATTCTTCCTTTCGGCATAGTATTAAAGTGCGAATAAACAACATAGTTTATCAAGTAACAAGTTTTTCAAGTTCATCAAGAATTTTAATCTTGACAAACTTTATAACTTGACAAACTTTATGAACTTATTTGATGATTTTAGTGACTACTCCAGCTCCAACTGTGTGTCCGCCTTCACGGACAGCAAATTTCAATCCTTCTTCCATAGCAACCGGATAGATTAATTTACCTTTTATCTTAACATTGTCTCCCGGCATAACCATTTCAACACCTGCTGGTAATTCCACTTCTCCTGTAATATCAGTGGTTTTGATGTAGAACTGAGGTCGATATCCTTTAAAGAATGGTGTGTGTCGTCCACCTTCATCTTTAGTTAAAATATAAATTTCTGCATCAAATTCTGTGTGAGGAGTAATTGATCCTGGTTTGGCAATTACTTGTCCACGAATTACATCTTCTTTTTCTACTCCTCTAAGTAGCAAACCAACATTGTCTCCCGCTCGAGCTTCGTCAAGTGTTTTTTTGAACATTTCAACACCGGTAATAACTGTCTTTTTCGTTTCTTTAATTCCAATTATCTCCATTTCTTCATTTACTTTTGCTATTCCTCTTTCAACTCTTCCTGTGACGACTGTTCCTCGTCCGGATATTGTAAAGACGTCTTCAACCGGCATCAAGAACGGTTTATCAGTGTCTCTAACTGGATCTGGTATATAATTATCAATTTGTGTCATTAAATCTTCAATTGACTTAAGTCCAGCTGGATCGTCGGCTAGTGCTTTAATTGCCGAACCACGAATAACTGGAACTTTATCACCAGGGAATCCATATTTAGTCAAAAGTTCTCTCACTTCCATTTCAACTAAATCTAAGATTTCCTTATCTTCAACCATATCAACTTTGTTTAAGAAAACAATTATGGCAGGAACGTTTACCTGACGTGCAAGCAAAATATGCTCTCTTGTTTGTGGCATTGGACCATCTGGAGCGGAAACAACTAAAATAGCTCCGTCCATTTGAGCGGCACCGGTAATCATGTTCTTAATATAGTCGGCATGTCCTGGGGCATCAATGTGTGCATAGTGTCTTTTATCTGTCTCATATTCGCTGTGGTGAAGATTGATAGTGACTCCTCTTGCTTTTTCTTCCGGAGCTTTATCAATTTCTTCGTATTTTAGGAATTTTGCTTGTCCTTTTTTTGAAAGAACATAATGAATTGCTGAAGTCAAAGTAGTCTTTCCATGATCAACGTGACCAATCGTACCAATATTTAAATGAGGTTTGTTCCTCTTAAAAACGCCGTCTGCCATATATTTATATAAAATAAATTAATAATAAAAATAACAAGCCTTACTTATTATAACGAAAAAAAATAAAAAAACAAGAAGGCTTTTTAAGCTTTAGAATTTATGATACGGATCGAAGGTAAGAAAGTCAAATGTAATTATAAAGTTTGTCATTAATTTTGCATTGTAACATTTTTTCAGCGCCCCTTGACAAGAAGAAGAAGAAGAAGTAAAATAGGCCCATAATATGGAACTCGGTAAAGCGATAGAATTTGCTCAAGCTGTTTGGCCTATTGCAAAGGTTGTTGTGCCTGCACTTTTTGCTTTAGGTTGGGTATCTCCAGCTTTTCCTACGCGGAAACGTAAAGACGGTCGTGGACGTATAGATAATGGAGTCGTTGAAAAATCAGCTAGTCTTTTTGGTAAAATAAATGCCGCAAAGGATTTGGGGCATAAACCAAAATTGTCAGATAAAATTAATTTAACAATATTCAATATTACTCGAGGAGCTTTCATTCACAGAGCGATATTTCATTTACGAGTTGATAAAGAAATAGCAAGATTAAGAAGCGAAATCAGAAATTCAAAATAAATCTTCAGGATTATTTTATCAACTTCAACCCTCTCGCATTCAATTTTGTAATAACTTTTTTGCTTGTTCGTTTTTTGATTCAGTTGGTTACATTTTGTCACCAACTCATTTCTTCCATTTATTTGTAAATCTATTATCTTATGAACGATCGTATATAAGATAATATTTTCAAACCGTAACAATTTGTAACGGTTTCATTTCCTTAAAAGTTTTTTGCTACAATGTTTGACATGAGCGACTACGTTTTAAATAAAGAACAGCAACAAGCTGTGAAATATAACAAGGGTCCCCTGTTGATAATTGCTGGAGCCGGGACGGGAAAAACATCCGTCATCGTTGAAAAAATTAAATACTTGGTAAAAAAGAAACTGGCCAAACCGGAACAGATACTTGCTTTGACCTTCACAGAAAAAGCTGCTTCGGAAATGGAAGAGAGAGTTGATAAAGCAATGCCTTATGGATATTTTCAAATGAATATCTCGACCTTCCATGCTTTTGCTGATCAGATTTTAAAAGAAAATGGTTTTCAAATCGGTCTTTCCCCAAGTTACCGATTGATGACCGAAGCTGAAACAATTATTTTATTAAAACAGCATCTTTTTCTTTTCAAACTTAAATATTTTCGGCCGCTTGGCAACCCAAATAAATTCTTAGAGGCGTTACTTCAACATTTTTCGCGACTGCGAGACGAAGATATTTCGCCGGAGGATTACCTCAAGTGGGTAAAGAAACCCTTCTTCGCTAAAGCTACGGAGGGCGAGGAAGAAAAATATCAAGAGTTGGCAACTGCATACCAAACCTACCAAAAATTGAAAATTAAAGAAGGATTGATGGATTTTGCCGACCTTGTTTTTTATGTTCTACAACTTTTTCAAAAAAGACCAAACATTTTAAAACGCTATCAACAGCGATATCCATTTGTTTTAGTTGACGAATTTCAAGATACTAATATTTCTCAATATCAATTAATCAAATTACTTTGTCTTGCTAAATCAACCCCACATCTAACCGTTGTTGGTGATGACTCACAAGCCATCTATAAATTTCGTGGCGCTTCAATTTCAAACATTATTAATTTCATGAAGGACTATAAAAAAGCTAAGCAAATAACTTTAAAAAATAATTATCGTTCAAATCAAACTATCCTTGATCATGCTTATAAACTGATAAAGAATAATGACCCTGATACTTTAGAATTTAAACTTGGTATTTCTAAAAACCTAATTGCCGCTAAACCAGTACAGACGCAAAATTTTGCGTCTCTACAAAAACCATGTATTAATTATTATCTGGCCGAAAACGTCGAGGACGAATCTGATAATGTTGCCAAACAAATTCTAAAATTATCAAAAATATACAAATATTCTGACTTCGCAATATTGATCCGTGCTAACAATCACTCTGAGCCTTTTGTAAAATCTCTGGCCCGTGCTGGAATTCCTTATCAATTCTTGGGTCCTGGAACATTATATAAGCAGCCTGAAGTCAAGGATCTGATCGCTTATCTTAAAGTCCTTTACAACTTAGAGGACTCGCCTTCTTTGTTCCGGCTACTATATATGGATATATATAATGTTGATAAAAAAGACGTTTCTTTACTTCTTACTTTTTCAAAAAAAACCAATCAATCGCTCTTCCAAGCCATGGAAATTTATCTCTTTGATCGAAGTGAGTTTGATATTTATAAACCATATTTACCGTTATTAAAATCCGAAACAAAGCAAAAATTGTTAGTAATTTACAAGATGATTGTTAAACATTTGGGTCTTTTGAAAACAAATACAGCCGGACAAATACTTTTTCATTTTCTTGAAGATAGCGGATTATTACTGACGCTCACAAATTATAAAAACGAAACACAGGAAAAAATTGCCATCAATATTTCTAATTTTTTTAATAAGCTTAAAATATTTGAATCTGAACACGAGGATGCCTCTGTTTTCGCCGTCGTTGATTTTATTAACATGAGCATGGAAATGGGCGAATCACCAATCATTTCCAAAACTGATATTTCTTCTTACAACGCGGTAAATATTCTCACGGTTCATTCGGCTAAAGGATTGGAATTCCCTGTTGTTTTTTTGGTTAACTTAACCGAAGAGCGTTTTCCAACGCGTCATAAAAAAGAAACCATTAGTATTCCAGAGACTCTGATCAAGGAAATACTCCCAACTGGTGACTATCATATTGAGGAGGAACGGCGACTTTTTTACGTCGGACTAACTCGAGCCAAAGATAAGGTATTTCTATCATCTTCAAAATTTTATGGAGAAGGAAAACGACAAAGAAAAATTTCTCGGTTTGTTATCGAAACTTTGGGTGAAGAACTAATCAACAAAGAAACAAATTTGAAAAAAGAACAAAAATCCCAACTCTCGATCTTTGATTTTAAAATACAAAAACAAATCCATGATGGTACGGGCATTGCGCGCAATGCCCC
>Ga0265292_1001103_pt1 | contig 26403 bp, 24 predicted proteins | sample Munlanlewell296A_FD_189080 | JGI IMG/M metagenome (GOLD analysis project Ga0265292, IMG submission 189080) | Leachate microbial communities from a municipal landfill in Southern Ontario, Canada - Leachate well 296A | ecosystem: Engineered > Solid waste > Landfill > Unclassified | place: Canada... | reverse complement strand
CCTTGAAATAGAACGATTCCCCAAGCGAAGAAAATAATGACGACGGTGCGAATGGCGGTGGCGAGATTGCTGTCAATCCCCTTGATGCCAACCTTGGCCAAAATACTGACTAGAGCGGCGAAAAAGGCGGATAGAAGGGCATAAATTAACCAAGAAGGAATCATCGGGCGAAGCTGACGAGTAAGCCAAAGAGAATCAAGAGAAGCGGAAGGACGATGTATTTGAGCCAGGGTTGCGGTTCTGGCTTTTTGGCTTTGGACATTAAGTTTAATTTACCACTTTAACGGCGTTTTTGCGGTAGTAGCGTTCGAAGGAGGTGCGGAGGACTTTGTCGCGGTTTTGATTCTTACTGAAAGGCAGGGGCAGGGTGTAGGCCGGGAAAGGATGGGAGATGGTTTCGTCGATGGCCAACTTCATGACGATCTGATAGCGGACGAGGCTAACGAGGTCGTCCTGGGTATAGGTGGTGCCCATTTCGGCGATGAGGCGGTTGGCGTCGTCGGCACCGACAACAAAACTAATAATAGTACCGGCATTACCAAAGATGGCTTTTTGAATCTCTTCGGGAAGTTGGGCGGTGTATTGATTGGTGAGGATGAGATTGAGGCGGAATTTGCGGGCCTCGGAAAGAATCTTCACAAAGGAAGTGGTAGCAAAGTTCTGAAATTCATCGACGTAGAGGTAGAAGTCTTTTCGGTCTTCTTTGGCGATGTTGACGCGGTTCATGGCGGCGATTTGGATCTGACTGATGACCATGGCGCCCAAGAGGGCGGCGTTGTCCTCTCCGATCTTCCCTTGAGCCAGATTTAGGATAATGATTTTGCCCTGATTCATCATGTCTTCCAAGTCGACAGAGTTGTTCGGGTGGTTGATGATATTTCTGATGGTCGGGCTGGTAACGAACTGGCCGACTTTGTTTAGGATCGGCGAAATGGCTTCGTTTCGAAATTTCTCGGTGTAGGCGTCGTATTCAAGTTTCCAGAAATCGACGAGGATTTGGTCGTCAATTGATTCTAGGAATTTGTCGCGGAATTTCTTGTCCGTCAGAATCCGAATGACGTCGACGAGGGTACTCCCCTGCTTCTGGACTAATGTGAGAACAGCATTCCGCAGGAGATACTCGAGACGAGGGCCCCAGGAATTACCATAGAGTTTGTAGAAAATGCCGACTATGCCGGAGGCGACCAATTCACGGTGCTCGGGATTTTTGACAAAAAGCGGATTGAGGTGAAAGGAAGTCTCTTTGGTGGAGGGGTCAAGATAGGCGACGTCGTTGACCCGGTAGCTGGGAATAAAGTCGAGAAGAATATCGGAGAGGTCGCCGTGGGGATCAATGACCGCTACACCGGCGCGGTTTCGAATATCGGCGATGGCCATGTTGGAGATAAGAGTGGTTTTGCCGGTGCCGGATTTGCCCAAGATATAAATGTGGCGACGGCGATCCTCACCGTTTTTGATACCAAAGATGGCCATGCGGTTCTTGAATTCGGTGCGGGCGAAAAAGTTTATTTTGCCTTTATCTTCGTCGGAGAGACCTTCGGCGACAGGAAGGCTGGACGGCGGTTCCCCTTTCAGGGTTTTGCCCCAAGCGATGTTTCTTAGGCCAGTGAGGTCAACGTTAGGGAAATGATAAAGAGAAGCGATCTCGAGAAGATTGAGGTGCTGGTGAGTCGGGGTGAAGTCGGCGCTGCGAGTGAATAGGGCTTTGATTAACTTGTTTTTTTGGCTAGAAGAAAGCTTCTTTTTGTTTTTTACCTTGAAGGAGTTTCCCTCGGCCAAGGCGTAGACACCAAAGGAGGTGACGACTTGGGTCAGAATGAGGTCGGCGGCAGCCTGATCGGGGGCGATACCAGCAACGCGGACATCGACGTCAAAAGCGGGTAAGGCGATCTTTTGTTCGATGAGAGCTTTTTGGGGATGGACTTCTTTCTTGTCTGGAGCAGTTTGGATCCCCTCGTGGACCAGGGCACGGGGGAAATTTGCCCAACCGCTTGGGGCGGCGGAAAGACAGAATTGGATGATTCCGGCTTGGTTGGGGGGAAGTTTGCCTAAAATTCCAAGGATGGCGGCGAGTGGATCGGGGGTCTTGCCCTGAATGGTATTGATGGGGAGATAGGATGGGGCCGAAAGAGTGAGCTGAGCGAGGGCCTGGGAACCGTGAGTCAACCACGACTCCATATAATCGGCCATGTGGGTGATGATGGCGTCGGGGTATTGGGCGGCAATTAAGGCTTTGACGAGGGGGGCAATTTTCTCCGGGCAGGTGACGACAAAAAAGACGGTTTGGTTGAGGCTGGCGATCTCCAGGGTAATAGTGTCGAGTTTGCCGAAGAGACGAAGAAATAAGGAGGTCTTGAGAGTGTTTTTTAGGGAAGCCAGAACGTGAACGAACTTCTCGTAGGTGACGAGTGAGTCTTTGGCGGGACGAATTTCAAGAACCGCGCGTGGAGTTGGGGCGGGCATGCTATTAGTATAGTTGAATTAGGAGCAAAACAGAAAGGTGTTGTAATTTTATCCAATAAAAAACCTGGAGTGATTCGTTTTGCGGAATCCACTCCAGGTTATTTTGTTTCTCTTGCCTTAGCCGAAGCTAATTTTGTCTTTAGCTTGGAGCTTTGATGCTTCCCAATTGTCAATGACTTGTTGGACAATGAATTTGGCCATGTCCACAGTGCAATTCATCGACTGCAATCCGGTTCGGGTATAGTCAGATTCGTCACCAACAAAGGTGATTTGATCCTTACCGGACCAGAAGCTGAACATGATTCGGCCAGCGGTTGCAAAAGTGCGCAGTTCGGTCTTGCCGAAGACGCCAGACATTCCTGCCCTTTTGCACTTGTTGACCTTTGCCCAAACCCTAGGAGCGATGCTCCTCTCAAACTTATCAACCAGTGACTCCAGTTCTTTCATAGCTCTGGTTGCTTCGTTTTCTTGGCGATAGCCGGCCATACCGATAGCCAAGAGGTCGTTAATGGGGACGTTCTTGGTGAGGTCGGATTCTTGAATCAACTTCGAAAAACCCTGTTGAGGTTTCTTGAAGATGATGGTCTGGTATTCGTGGTGCGAAAAGGCGCCAACGTAGGTATCCAGACCTCTTGCGAGCCAGTCCTTGACCTCCAAGAACCAGGTGTACTTCCTAACCAGGGCCACCGTCTTGACGGACGCTCCAGTAATCACTTCCTTGAGAAAACTGTCCTTTCGGTTATAGCCCCAGGCCATGGATTTAACCACCTTGTTCGCGTCGTCGAAGGCGTAAACAATTGGTTGGACTCGACCGACATATTTCCCATCCTGGCTACCAATCCAATGTGGTGGCAGGCAGAATCTAGGGATGATAAATAGACTTTCGGCGTCGGCGACTGAAACCAAGACTGACAACCGGAATTGCTTTACCATCCTTGCTGACTCTTGGTCGAGAATGGCCTCGAGAAAAGGAAATTCTCTGTAGTATTTAGCAATCTCTTTAGCTTTTAAGGTACGCATTTTATCCTCCGTAGCTTCCAGCTACAATGGGTATTCCGATTTCCAATCGGAGAGAGGGATATTTGCCTAATGGCAGGGCGCAATATAACATCCAGACATATAAATGTCAATTATAGGTTAGATTGAGGCTGAATTAGGGCTTTGGTGAGGAGAAGACGATGCGTTCGGCGTCGCTGGGATTCTCGAGGATCTTGACTTCGGAAAGGAGGACTCCCTCGACGATGATGCCCTTGTCTGCAAAGAGTTGATTAAGTTCATTTTTCAGGGTTTCCTCGATCTGGCCGCGGGAATGAGGAATATCTTTGCTATTGGTCTCGGAAAGGACGTGGCTGATACGGGAACGGCTGTAAGGACGGACGACCTTGCTAACGAAATTGTCACCAATGTTCTCCCAAAGTTCAGGGGCGTTGGCTTTGTCAATCTTAAACAGAATCGATCCCTCGATACTGATACTCTTGTTGTCTTTGGTGGTGGTGAGAATAGGCTCGTCACCCAAGGCCTCTTTGTTGTTGACGTCAAAGCCGTGACGGATGGTGTATTCGAGGATCTGGGCGTTGAAGAGCTTGGCGATCTGCCAGAATGGAATCTTGAGATGGAGTCCGGGTCCCCAGACCTTCTTCAGAACACCATATCCCCGATCGTAGACGCAGGCAATGTGTCCGGGAGGAACGGAGATGAAAAAACCACCGACGACTTCGTCTACCAAAAAACCAACTACTAGTTTGTCAAAATCAGCCATTATTTATTGGATGAGTAGTAATCTCTCCTGTAAGGGTATGATACCAAAATAGGGCTTGTTTAATCAACAGAACGGCAATTGAGAAGAGTAGCGAGGTAATGATGAAGAGTTTTTTACCGGCGGGGAGGAACATAAAGATCAAAAAGGCAGTAATGGGCAGGAAAATGGCAAGCTGGAGGAACTCCCGACGGCTAGTGGCGCCGGGAGTGAAAAGCATATGAAGGGCCTCGATGGCGAAGATGAGGAGGGACTGGACTAGGTTTAAGGTACTGTTTGTCTGAGAAAGATCGAAGACACCAAGAAACATTAGGTTAATTGGGGTCTTGATTTCGGGTATGAAGGAATAAAGCAGGTGGAGGTCTTCCCCCTCGAGACCGGTCTTGAAGATGCGATAGAGCATCAAGACGATGATCACCTGGATGGTGATGTTGATCGTCTCCCCAATCACGGCACCGCGGTTGTTCCTCATGATGGCTTTGCTTTCGGCGCGGAGACTGACGGGGTCGGATTTGTATTTCTTTTCGATTTCCTTGATCTTGGCGGCGATGGCGGCTTTTTCTTTTTCGGAACGGTCAGCGGAAAGATGGAGAGGAAGAAGAATGATCTGGACGACAACAGCGAAGACAATCACGGCGATACCCATGTCCGGGATGCCAGCTTGGCCGAGGGCCCAGTAGATAAAGACAAGGATATTAAAGAAGGGCTGGTAGATATAGGTGACAAAAAGGGCTCCCACGGGATTAGTATACCGCTTAATGGCCCGGTTTAACTTCAAGGGCGTGATAGATTCTCTGGAGCCTGAACAAACCTTTTAACTTAGCTTCATCAAGTAGATTGAATAAGGCGAACCCCATGGCTAGGGCGGTAAGATGGGCATCATCAATGAGTAAATTGACAACCTCTTGGTCAGAAAGTGATGCTATCCTCGCTGTCTCCCAAGTAAGATTTTCGGCTGACATCACAATAACATGAACATTACGATCACAACCCCAACCATCATTTTCGTCGGCAAGATGTTCTAATACGACAAAATCGGCCGCGTTTGAGGGTGAACAGTGCATGCCAATACGGCAAAAATCGTCGGCCAAAAAATCCTCCGCAACGATGACCAGAACGTCGAAGTCGCTTCGCTTTCCTTCTGCGGCTCCGCGGTCGAAACGACTGGTGTCAAGGAGGCTGCCAAAGGCAAATACGGCTAGTGGGGTGAATCGATTGGGACGGTCATAGACGACCTCCCTTTCAAGATCCGCCACGATATGGGTGACAACTCCATGGAGTTGGTGGTTGAGTTCGGGGTTGACAGCAAGAATTCTGAGCTTTTCGATTGGCATCCGGCAGATTATAGCCCAGCGGATACTCAAGCGTCAGTTTGCCGTCGTTATCTGATACCGGTGTCGATATCAAATTGTTGAGCTATGGTTTTCCCGGAAGTGATCGTGAAGTCTGGGTTTTCGATGTTTCCGCCAAATTCGTCTGGATATCTTTGTAGTTGATAGCTTCCCGCTGGTAATGAAACCGTAAATTTTCCATCTTTATCGGTATTTACTGTTTGAAACACTACACTGTCAGCGGACCTCACAATATTAAGTGTTTTGTTTGCTAATGGTGCCTCACACGCCGTCCTGTCTGTGACCGATACTGGCCCTCCGCAGGTTGGACTGCGCATCACCGTGGCCATTAGCGTCCCTGTGGAGGTAAGTGGATCGAAAACGAAGAAATATTTGCTGGCAAAAATTCCCAAGAAGATGCCAAGAATCAAAAGCGAGATTGAGAACAATATAGGACGCGTCATAAACTACAGCTAATCATAGTGTAAAAGTCCTTCAGAAAAGATGCCTGCGAGGCGTTGGTCATATTCCAACCAGACAGGCCTGCCTTCCATAGTTTTCCGGCGGAATACCAGACTACCGTCAACCCTTCGGGGGATGTCTTGGGGTCAGAAGAATTCGCAGGATAGATAGTCAAGGCGGAATTTCCGTTTATATCAGTGTCGGTTACGGAGACTAATTGCTTTACCTCCGGATATTCATTTGCCCAATAGGCAAAGTAAGCTTCACGCCGTGAGCCGCCTGAATAGGGTAAGTTTGTAATATAGGTAATGCTCGGCCGGTAGCCTTCGTCTCGGTTAAAAATAAGGTGGTCGTAGGCTTCCACTTCCCATTTGGGCGGTAAGCAAAGATTTACGCCGCTTTGGGTGGTGAGCCTTTTCCAACTAACGGGGACTGTGTATGTTGTCTTTGGTTTGGGGGTTGGCGTGATGGTCGGGGTGGGGGTTAGAGTTGGAGTGACCGAGGTGCCTGTAAACTTAAACGTGGAGAGGATTTGGTCAAAGATATTTTCAACGTCAGTAGAAATAGATGTGGTTTTCGTTTGGATGGAAACTGAATACAAGGAGTCATTTCTATTCGAAATTATATAAGCTGTGATTATTTTTGAGCCTTGATAACTTAGTGAGGATAAAGATCCCGGTTGTCCACCAACAGTAATTTTCTTTCCTTCGGCGGCGATATCGTTTATGAACTTCTCTGATTCTTCACGAGCACCCCCCTTGTTCATCCCTGAAAGAATTACAATTCTGTAGTTTGAATCTTCCAAAGAAATTCCGTTGATTCCTGACGAACCAGTGGTATCTTCTTTTAGTTCAGTAGGGTGCTTAAACATGATCCCTAAATCTTCATTGGAATAAATTTTCCAATTTGTGGTGGGGTCGGCGAACTGGGTGGGAGTGGGGGTCGGCGTGAAACATTGAGGAGGATAGCTTTCTCCGAGAGCACCACCGCGTGAAAGGCAATCTTTTATGAGACGGTCAACTTTGACGGCAGGTAGGTTTTTGTAGCCAAAATAACCGACAACTGAAAAGACGGCGAGAAACAGAATGGTAAAAAGAATTGGAAACATCGGAGTTTTTGGTGCGGGGATGACAGGGGAAACTGGCGGGGCTGGAGTGAGCGTTGGTTGTGGTGGTACTTGATCCATTTTATCTAGTAAATTTGAAGGTATCGATGATTTGATTCGACAATTTTTCATTATCCATAGTTGGTTCAGCAGTAAATAATGAAAGAAAGCCGTTGTTTATGAGCAGGTGAGTAACAAACCTGTTGCGCTGTCCAGAAATTTGTCCCCTGGTTCCAATGTGACCATCAATAATGATAGAAGTAATAGAGTTAGGAATCAGATCTTGTTTGTGTACTTCCAAATCTTTTTCAGAATAATTCGTATTGGGAGGATTTTGGTAAGTACCGTAAAGTTGATAAAACTTCTTGATATCCGTGGAATTGTTTTGTATATAAAGAGAGTATCCAACAGAAGCTCCTGTGTTTGAATTTTTTGTTTCAGTCAATTCCACTGATAAATTGGCAGGGGCTTTAAATGTTAACCCCACGTTCGGAAAGGAGTACTCTTTCCAATTTGCAGTTTCGTTTTGTTCCACAAATTTAAACGTGGAGAGGATTTGGTCAGGTATCTTTTTACCATTTATCGCATCTAAACCCATGTGGATAATTATGGCGTCACCCTTCTTGTTTAGCAGGTAGATATCATTTTCTATAACATCAGTAAATTTAGAATAGGAAACTTCCCTTATTAGTTTTGGAAATCCGTTAACTATTCCCCTTTCATTTTTTAGTATACGTATTTGACCTGCCGGATCGCCAAGATAGTAAGCCTGGTCGCCTTCTTTTGGAAGCCTTGCGATTAATTGATCTAAATCATAAACCGCCCCATCTCCAACCGGTAATCTACCAACGCTTAATAAATATTTCCCTTTGTCCTGCGTAGAATCGTACCCTCTCCCCGGAGCTGTCGCGGGATCATAATTCTGAATCCGTAAGTTGGGAAATTGAGTCGAACCGGTTTCGGTTACAAACCAAGTGGGTGGATAAAGAAATGCAAAACTCATTCCGGAAGTGTAAGTTTTCCAACTGACGGTGTCCCATTCTGCTGGGGTTTCGGCGGGCAAGGGGGTGGGGGTGGGTGTATCGACTTGGGAAACTTGGCTACGCGAGGAATATCGAATATAGCCTATGAGCGATTGATAGAGGGACTTGTTCCAATGCCAACCAATTCGTGGACAGTTCGTTTGTCCGGGCTTACAAGACACTTCTTCTGATTGATAATAGGGGGTCGGGGCGACAAAAAGCAGAAGGAGAATTCCAATGAGTATTACCACATACGTTGTTGGTTTTGTGTGAGGCGAGGGCGGTGTAGGCGGAGTTGGAGTGATTGGTGAGGATGGTGTGGAATTATCCATTTGTTTAAAGAAATTTAATTGTGGCTAGGAAGTTCTGAAATCTTTGGTCTAGTCCGCCGCCGGCAACAAACATTTTAAATTCTAAAACGGGGGCTTGGGTTGTCTGCACAACGTGGTAGGCGTTATCGTTTCCTCCGGATATATAAAAACTCTTGGCCGGTATTCCATCTACGATTACGTCGGCGATATCTTTTGCCTGACCCCAACCCTTCCCATCATTGAGACAAAATTGTCCGGCGGTCAGATTTCCGCACTCTGTCGATGGACGTAGTGTTTTGAGGTTGATCGTTGGAATATTTGTGACAACGAGATACTCGACGGTATCGAAACCATAAGAGGCAATATTTTTTGTTGACCGCATTAGCTGAAATGGATCTGGTAGAGTGACACTAAAGGTGGAGTTTAGCGGATTGTTTTCGATAAATTTGAAGGTGGAGAGGATTTGGTTAAATGTTTTTTGAATATTTTCGGGAACTGTGCCCCCCGAAGGATAAACTACAGCATAGATTTTGCCGTTATATTTAGTGTATAAAAATGTAAAACATCCACCTCCGCACCCTTCAATTTTTACAGCTGGCTCTCCCCCTAGAATCGCATCTTTGCTGAGCTTTGGGGCTTCATTACCAGTATATGCTGTAAGGATGTTTTCCCTATCTATCCAGTCTCTTAATCCAAGAGTTGTTTGTACTGGTTTCGCTGCGGTTAAAAGGAAGTTTTGGTTGGAAACTTTGGCGTTATATTGAACCGTCGTATAGATCGATATCGCATCTCCTTGCTTGAAGGAATTGGTACCTGGATTTGTTTTCCATTCCGATGGGTATTGTAATGAAAAGTCATCATCAGTGTATGTTTTCCAATTTGTTGTTTCATCGGGGGGTTGGAGTTTTTTCTTTTCTTCGTCTGTAAGTATTTGTTTAAAACTTCTTTTACCATCTTTGGTTATACATGTGGCTGGATAGCTTTCTTGTAGAATACTTCCGGGAGTTTTTATACACTCTGCGTAGGTAGTGGGGGCGTTGAGTTGTTGTCTCAACTGCCAGTTTTGATAGGCAAAGACGCTGGTGGCGGCAAGGAGGACTAAAATTAGAACTACGAAAAAGATGGGAAAGAGCGAGGATTTTGGAGGAAGAGAAGGAATCACTGGAGAAACTGGTGGTGTCGGGGCGATGGATGTAGGAGGTATGGGGTTATCCATTATTGATTAAATCTGAAAGTTGATAAGGCTTGATTGTAGACAGTCTCTTCGGTAACTGTGGGGTTGCTGACTGAACCAAGGTACTTCAGGGTGATTGAATAGATGTTTCCCTGGTAGAGAAAATAAGTGTTGACTACTGGCTTTGCGAAGGCGGCAGCCAACCAGTTCTCTTCCCGCCTGACGACGCTGTAAGCATTGATTTTCGTGAGCTTAGTGGAAATTACTTTGATCGAGGGCTGTCCTTCCCAAGCGGTTTGGGATTCCTGGTCTGCCAATTGTAAGTAGCTCTGGATTGTATTGCTGGTGGTCGGGATAATACTTAGGCCGATTTCAAAGTCGCCTTTTCGGAAATTAAACAAGGTTTCATTTTCGGGTGGGCCGGCGAGCTTGGTCCAGTCTGATGGAATTTCAAGGCTATAACGATATTTGGAACTGCTGACTATTATGGGTGTGGTGTTTGATCCATCGGTGAATTTAAATGTGGAGAGGATTTGATCAAGTAACTTGGAATTTTCTTCGCTGACTTTTCCGACCTTTTCTCTTACAAGACTAGTTTTCGTAGAAAATGGCAACTCTTGCATTTGGAGATAAATATACTTTCCCCCTTGGGGAATAAGATATTCTATATATGATTGTGCTATATTCCCTCCAATTTCACCCCACCAGCCGGTCAAGTATCTGACCTCTAGACCATTAATTGTTTTGGATACTTTTGTTTCGATAATAGAACAATCACCACGGCAGTTCTCGGGATTGGACGGATACGTGCCTATTGATAGATGATCACCTATTTCTATACGTCCAGTATCGATAATTTTTAAATCATTAGGGACTTTTATCTCAAATACTTGTTGATATTTATATGTTTTCCAATTGGCGGTCGGGTCGATGGTTGGGGTTTCCGCCAGAGGCGGATTCGCTACGCTCGGTGTGGGGGTGGGTTGGGATTTGATCAGGACGTTGAGTTTTTGGTTGAGGCGCCAGTTTTGGTAGATGAAAAAGGTAGATAGGAGGAGAGAGACGAGGGTGATAATTAGAAAGGCGAGATTGAGAGAAATGGGTGGTTTCGGAGCGACAGGCGTTGGATCCATGTGGATTCAGTTTAACACGACGATAATAGTCATTTATCTTCCGGTTTGATTTTCAGAAATAAATCCCGGGAAAGTTTTTTGTAAAATTCGTTGTATTTTTTCAGATCTAATGGTTTTAACAAGACCGGCATTTGCGAGGCTGTCTCAATTTGATCTATCGAATTAGCCAAATAAAATTCAGTTAAACCCAGATCTTTCTGTTTGGCCAACGAAACCAAATGTTCAAATGTAAAATCTGTTTCATTTAATATGTAGTACAAATCTATAAAATCTTTGTGGTCGGTCCGGCCAAAAATGGCCGTGATTTTATTTGAACCCATATTTTCCAATGAATCCAACCTAACTTTACCCTCTTGTTTAAATTCTCCAAAATGCACTGGAACATCTTTGACCAAGTCCACTTTGAGCATGTTTTTCTCAGTATCTTCAAATATAAATTGTAAAAATGTATTGGTGGTAACTTGTTTGATGGTTGTTAGTCCTATCTCACGACCAATGCGTTCAATCTCTAGATTTATAGCGGAAAAATCCAATTGTTGGTTTTGAGAAAATAAATCCAAATCCACACTTTCGCGGTGCTGGAAATAAAATCTGGCTAGGGCAGTACCCCCCGTCAGGTAAAAATCGGCTGCAAAACGACTGGAGAAAAAAATATCCAAAAATTTGTCCTGAAGGGCGTAATTTACTGCCATACCGATAGGGCTCTCTCCCATGCCTCACGGATGGGCTTTTTAATTTTTAAAACAGGCATCATTTTTTTAACATCAGATAAAGACGTATACTTCCAGACATCTTCAAACCTAGCGCTTTCCAATATCCGTGACAAGATCCAAACTTTGTCCGTTTGATTTTCCCCACTCAAAATCCGCCGCACATCAGCCTCGGTCAAATCATAATCCCACAAAAAATATGGCCTCGCAGAATTCATAGGTCAATTATACCCCGAGCAGCATAATCGTTCGGGTGGAAGTAGGCGGAGTGGAGAGTGATGGTTTCGCGGGTGATTTTTGATTTCATGTAGTGGTACTGGAGATGGAAGGCGAAAGAATTAAGAAATTTAAGAAAGAGATTCCTCGACTTCGCTCGGAATGACAGGGTTGGTTGTTGTGGCGGTGGGGGCGATTTAGAAGAGGAGACAGATGAGCTGGCGGATTTGTAGGCATTTGCTAAATATCTTGAGGTCCAGGAGTTGGCGAGGATGAATTTGGTGTAGATGCCTCCCCTATCAAAAATGGGTTTGGCCTGAAGTACCTCGTGGGCAGTATACAAATTGCGTTTACTTTCCGGAACTGCCAAGGCGGATTCATCAAGCCAAAGGTTGAGACAGACGGCATCAGCGATTTGAGATTTGATATTTGCCGCCTTTGGCGAGCCTCGCCTTTGGCGGGAGATTTGATATTTGGGTAATCGACGTTTGAAAAATATGCCGATTAAGGGGATAACAATAAGTCGGGTGAGCCAGAGGGTGTCGGCCCGAGTAATTATGAAGAAATCGAGGTCGTCATCTACGCGGGCATTATCAACCGCGAGCGAGCCGGTAACGGCGATGAAGCTGATGGTTGGGAAATATGATAAGAAGCGGGCAATGCGCTTGGCTTTTTCGATCTTGAGCGCGGAAACTTCTTTATGCGTTTGGATATCAAGAAGTTGACGTTTTGATAGCTTTTGAGGGAAACGGGCGAGGAGTTTCTTGGGAATAATTTCTTCTGAAATTAACCAATTATGAAGACCTTCGTCGTCTAGATGAGAACGAAAATAGGCTGCGTATTTTGTTGTTTGACGAACTGCTTTGGCGAGATTGACCATGCTACCGACCAGTTGGGGAGGGCAGTGGAGTAACGAGGCGATATTGAGAAAGGACTTGGTTAAAGCCGAGATTTAAGGTTTCGAGAGTTTTGTTGGGATCCTGTCTCTTGATGGTGGAGTTGACAGCGTCCTCGAGATATTTGATCAGACGGGAGTTGAGGGCGGTGTCGTTGTCATGGGTGAGGCTGCCGGTATAAAAGGTCTTGGCACTGGCAAGACTGGCGACGAGGGGAGCATTAACCGGGTTTTGGGAGACGAGGGCGGAGACGGCCTTGTTGGCGGGGACCTGAGCCAGATTTCTCTCTTTGACGGCAGATTCAAAGAGAAGCTGTTGGGCTTTGGCGGAAGCCAAGAAACTAACAAATTTCCAGGCCTCTTGGGGGTGTGGTGCGTTTTTGGGAACTGTTTCTATCCACATTGAGGCCCAGTTTACCGGATCAACGTCGGGCAGCTGGGGAACGGGGGCGGTTTGCCAATTCAGGGACGGGTTGATGGCTTGGATCTCGGGTACGACCCAAAGAGGGGCAAGGACGATAGCGACTTTTTCGTTGGCAAAAGCGACAATCGAGTCAGGCATAGTGTCGTCCCAATACTGACCGGGGGCGGCAAAGGAGGTATAAAAAGAGAGGGTTGAGGAGACCTCTTTTCCGCTAGGATTCAAAAGATTGGCACCGGCTTGAAACAACATGAGAGAAACTATATCTGGCCAGAGCCTGACGTTGGTGGTGTTCCCCAAGGCTGCCCCAGCCCGAGTGATCTTCCCAGTGACCTGGTCTCTAATGGTCAGGGTTTTGGCGGTAGTTCGAAGCTCCTCCCAGTTTATCGGTGCGGAGAGATTGGCCTGTTTGAGCATGTTGGTGTTTATAAACAGGACTAGGCCGTCCACGTTCATAGGAACGCCGAAGACTTGATTATTCATAACGACAGAGTTAGCTACTATGGGATAAAAATTGGTTTGGATCTCGGTAGCCGAAACAGTGTTGGCGGGGGCGGGGAGTAAGTTTTTGATAAATAAGGGGAGCCAAGTCGAGTGAATGCGGGCGACGTCTGGCGATGAAGTACCTGCGATGGCGGTTTGAAGACGATCCTGATAGTCCTGTTGTGACTGAAGTTGATAGTTAACTTTGATGTTTGGGTTAGCCGACTCAAAGGATTCAATAACGGGAGCCATAATACTGGGAGTTTCCCAGAGACCCCAATAATTGATGGTAATGGCTTGAGTTTTGGTAGGATTTTTGGATCCTGGGGATAGACCGGAGAATACCTTGCTTACGACAAAAATGACGAGGCCAATGACAGCTAAACCAACAATGACCGGAACAAGAAATTTAAATGGTGAACCTTTGATGGGAGGGGCGGCGACTGGTTCCGGGGCTTGATATGCAGGGGGGACGGCTGGGTTCTCCTCAGGGGGAGGCAGGGGGGTGGTATCCGGGTAGACCGCTTGAGGGCTCGGAAGTGGTTCGGGTAAAGGAAATTCGTTGGCCATGTTAATTTAGTATACCAAGAGAGTAACCAGATGGGTTAAGATGGAGATTGTGATACGCCACCATTTGGTTAAAGCAGGACATCATGTGGCCTTATCGGTCGGATTGTTTTTTTGTGTAATTTTTTTGATTGGGACGATCGTGGCCGTAGCTTATCAATTGGCCTATGGGGCAATGATTTTCCCCCGAGTAATGGTTTCTGGAATCGAGATTTCCAATTTGAGTAAGGAGAACGCGAAAAGGAGGTTGGAAATTGAGTTTGGCAACAAGTCAAATGTGGTGCAGATTCTTTACCGCGGGAAAGTCTTGGCTGAAACAACTGCCTTGCCAAAAAGTTATGATTTTGGCTGGGCGGCGGAACAAGCTTGGGGCTTGGGCAGAAGCGGAAACGTCCTAACAAAGATTAATGAGAGAGTAAATATGTTTTTTGAGCCAAGGATGGTTGGCTTGCCAATTAATTATGATAACGATGCTCTGGACGGGATTATTTCCAAGGTGGTCGCTGGAATAAACCAAGACGGGGTGGCGGCTAGAATTGTGATGAACGGCGCGGGAGAGATAAGAGTTGAGCCCGGGATTGATGGTTTGAGGGTTGACGAGGAGGATTTGCGAAAAATGATCGTGGCCGCCCTAGTGCTTCCCGGAAGTCAGAGTGTGGAAGTACCGACAAAAGTAGAATCGGCGGCAATAGATGGCGGGAGAATAAGCGAGGCTTTGGCAATTGCTAATTGGTGGAAGAGTAAAACTATGCGAATCTTTCGGAACGATTACAACTATTCCCTATCAACCGAAGCCGTTTTTAAGCTGATTGGGTTGACCGGAGAGATAATTAATGCCGAGGAAATTGACCGGATATTGAGCGAAATCAAACCTAACGTTGAAGTCGAGGCGAGGAATGCGGTGTTTAATATTGATCAGGATAAGGTAGTCGAATTCTCTCCAGAGATTGCCGGAGTGAAAGTTGATGTAGACAAGTTTCGAGAAAAATTGAAAATGGTGGTGATGAGTTCCGAAACCTCTGAGCTTGAGATTCCCATAATTGTGACTGAGCCAAAGATTCGAGCGGGTGATATTAACAATTTGGGGATAAAAACATTGATTGGAGTTGGAACTTCTAAGTTTCATAACTCGATCGCCAATAGAATTCATAACCTAACTCTCGCTTCGGCAAGATTGAACGGGGCAATCATCGCACCAGGGGAGACTTTTTCGCTTGGTAATCAAATTGGCGATGTGTCGAGAGCGACTGGCTATCGAGAGGCCTATGTTATTTCGCAAGGGAGGACGGTGTTGGGTGATGGCGGAGGGGTGTGCCAAGTATCGACGACACTATTTCGAGCGGCGCTTAACGCCGGCTTACCGATCGTGGAAAGAAAAGCCCACGCCTATAGAGTCCACTACTACGAAGAGGACATGGGGCCGGGCTATGACGCGACGGTGTTTTTTCCGAGCACAGATCTCAGATTCATTAATGATACTCCGGGGCATATTCTGATCCAAACAAAAGTAGATCCAAAGAACTTCTCGATGAGATATGAAATTTACGGAACGAATGATGGCCGAGTGTCGGCGATATCAAAGGCAAAAATCTACTCCCAGACGGCTCCCTTATCAACTATCTACCAGGAGGATCCGACTCTCCCCTTGGGTACAAAAAAACAAGTTGACTGGAGCGCTTGGGGGGCAAAAGTTTCCTTTGATTACAAGGTAACCCGGGGCGGTGAGACCCTGCAAGACCGGGCTTTTTTCTCAACCTACCAACCTTGGGCAGCGGTTTATTTGGTAGGAACAGGGAAATGATTGTTCTGGCAATTGAATCTACGTGTGATGAAACCGGTGCCGCTGTCGCAAAGGGTTATGGCGAGCCAATGGCGATCGAGATATTGAGTGACGTCAAGGCGACAAGTACCAAGATGCACGCCAAATACGGTGGTATCGTTCCTGAGATTGCAGCGCGAGAGCAGATGATATCTATCATCCCCGTAATTGAAACCGCGATTGAAAATTCAGGAACTAGAATTGAAGATATAGATTCGATAGCGGTGACGCAGGGGCCGGGATTAATCGGAAGTTTGTTGATTGGGGTTGAGACGGCAAAAGCTTTGGCGCTGGCTTGGAAGAAACCGCTGATCAAGGTAAACCATATGGCCGCACACGTGTTTGCAAATTGGATTAGGCCGTTAGTTACTCCCGAACTTCCGGCGATAGCACTAATTGTTTCGGGGGGACATACGGACCTGATATATTTGGAAGGTCTGACTGTGTGGAAATGGATTGGGGGCACTAGGGACGATGCGGCCGGGGAAGCGTTTGATAAAGCGGCGCGAGTGATGGGCTTCCCCTACCCGGGAGGGCCTCAAATAGAAGTATTAAGTAAAAAGGCGAAAGGTGAAAGTAAATTTAAATTGCCGAGGCCGATGATTCATGAAGATAATTTGGAGATGAGCTTTTCCGGTTTGAAAACGGCGCTGGTACAAGTGGTTGGCTCACCCGCCTTCGCCGAAGCTACGGCGAGGTCTTCGCGAGAGCAAGTTATTTGCGCCCTCGCTCGAGAGTTTAATCAGGCGGTTGTGGATGTTCTAATCAAGAAAACGATGAAGGCGGTAGAACTATATCAACCAAAGTCGGTTTTGCTGGCTGGTGGGGTGGCGGCCAACGCACTGCTACGCGAGAATCTAGTAGCTAGTATTAAGTATCTAGGGAAGAAACTTTTTATCCCAGAACTAAAATATTGCACTGATAATGCGGCGATGATCGCCGCCTGCGCCCTGATGAGACCCGATTATGTTGATTCCTTGAAGCTAAGGCCAAACTCCGGCTTGGAAGTAGGATAAAATAGGAGTGCATGGAAAAAAACTTTAATCATACGGAACATGAGGAGAAGATAATTTCGGCTTGGGAGAAGAGTGGAATTTTTGTGGCACCCACCAAGAAAGAGGCTGAGGCCAGGGGACAGAAGCCGTTTACGATTATTATGCCGCCGCCGAACGCGAGTGACCCTCTTCACGTCGGCCACACGATGTTCGTGACGATTGAGGATATTTTGATTCGCTATCACCGAATGAAGGGCGACGCCACCTTGTGGCTCCCGGGAACGGACCACGCTGGGATTGAGACTCAGTTTGTTTTTGAAAAAAAACTTGCCAAACAGGACAAGAGTCGGTATGACTTTGATAGTAAAACTCTTTATAAAATGATTTCAGACTACGTGACGGTATTCTCTGGTGTGTCAGTCCAGCAGATGAAAAGACTGGGGGCGAGCGCGGATTGGAGCCGGTTTAAATTCAGCTTGGATGAGGATATCGTCGAGTTTGTCTTGAATACGTTTGAAAAACTACATAAGGACGGATTGGTTTACCGCGGAGAGCGATTGGTAAATTATTGCGTCAAGTGTGGGACGAGTTATTCGGAGCTGGAGGTTGAGTACGAGGAGAAGACGGGGTCGCTCTATTTTATTAAATACCCATTGGTGGATGGTGGCGAGATTGTAGTCGCGACGACCAGACCGGAAACAATGTTTGGTGACACTGCAGTGGCGGTGAATCCAGAGGATGGTAGGTATAAGCACTTGGTCGGAAAAATGGTGAGATTGCCTCTGACAGAGAGGGTCGTTCCAATCATTGCCGACCCGATGGTTGAAAAAGATTTTGGATCGGGGGCGGTCAAGATTACACCGGCTCATGATATGGCTGATTTTGAGACCGGAAAGCGACATAACCTGGCTTTGATTCAGATAATTGATTTTTCGGGGCGAATGGCGGAGGCTGCAGGAGAATTTGCCGGTATGAAAGTGGAACCAGCGAGGGTGGCTATCTTTGAAAAACTAAATTCACTGGGCTTAATCGATCACACAAAAAACCACGTCCATGACGTCGGTACTTGTTACCGGTGTCATAGCGCGATTGAGCCGTTGCCTCTTGCGCAGTTTTTCGTGAAGACTAAGCCGCTGGCAGAGAAAGCATTACTTTCGCTAGGGACGGGAGAAACGGTGGTTTTGGGAGCAGGCCGAGATAAAATCTTAGTTAACTGGCTTACAAATCTGAAGGATTGGAATATTAGCCGGCAGATTGTATGGGGCATCCGAATCCCGGTTTGGTACGATACCGAGAAGAATCAGGAGATGGAGGTCGGTTTTTTGAACCAGACGGGTGAGTTTGTAAAAGGAAAGTTTGCGGAGATGCTCAGGTTGGGACACTCCCCGACTGAGATCGAAACCGGTTTGCAAACCCTGCGACCGACAGTGGGGGCCGAGTTTGTGGTTTCAAAAACAAAACCGGGTGAGAATTACTTGCAGGAGACAGATACTTTTGATACTTGGTTTTCTTCAGGACAATGGTCGGTGGTGACACTGGCAACCTGCAAACCTGGGGATTTAGAGTATTACTATCCAACCTCCGTAATCGAGAGTGGTTACGATATTTTGACCATTTGGATCATGAGAATGATGCTGTTATCGATTTATCTGACAGGCAAAACACCCTTTAAGCGGGTCTATCTACACGGATTGATCCGGGATGAACAGGGACGGAAGATGAGCAAAAGCATTGGCAACGTCGTAAACCCAATGGTTTTGGTTGAGAAATATGGCGCCGATGCACTTAGGATGGCACTAGTGATGAGTACGACCCCTGGTAACGACAGCAACGTGGGGGAAGCAAGGGTAAGGGGAATGAGGAACTTTTCAAATAAGATTTGGAATGCGGCGAGGTATGTGAATGAGAACTCAAGACAGAAGATAGATTCCTCCACTTCGGCTCGCCTCGCTGCGAAGCGGGTCGGAATGACAACGAATGGAGATGGGGAGTTTAATGAAAAGTTAAAGGGGGTAATTGACGAGGTGACAGGGCAATTGGAGGACTTGAAGATTGGGTTGGCCGCGGAGACGGTCTATAACGAGTTTTGGCATTGGTTTTGCGACGAAGTGATTGAAGCTCATAAGAATTCGGAAATTAGTGATGCGGTGTTGACTGGTGGTTTAACGACATTTCTAAAATTACTCCACCCCTTTGTCCCCTTCGTGACTGAGGCGGTTTGGAAACAGCTATTTCCAAACGAGGGGTTGCTTGCAGCAAGCAGTTGGCCTAAGATGGATTGATGCGTGGTTTGAAACTAGATAGTTCGTCGCCGGTTTTACTCTCATTACTTCACTTACTCCCCTCTCTATTGTTGATCGGTATGGTGGTAATAGGAATTGTAAGTTTGGGATTTGGTGAAAAGAAGGTGGTACTGGGCGCCCAAACAAACCATCCCCAAGTCAGAACCTTGACAGTAGAAAATAGAATTAAGGAATTATCCGGTTTGGGGAATAAGGTAAAATCCGAGGCAATCGTAAGGTCAACTGAAAATCTGAAGTAGGTAGCTATTTCTCTTTGGCGGGGGCCTTGGGGGCTTCTTCTTTCTTGGCTTCTTCTGGTTTGGTTCCTGTTTCGGGTGTGGTTTCGCCGATAATTTCCGTTTCGACGACTGGTGCCGAGGCGGCCTCCTCCTTCTGCTGTCCGGCAACTGTAACAACAATGGTTTCAGGGTCGACCTTAACTTCAATCTTGGTGCGATCAATGTTTAGATCAGAGACCTTTATGGAGTCACCAATGGACTTGAGGAGGGATATGTCTACAGCAAAGTGGTCAGGAAGATCAGTGGGGAGCGCTTCTACCTCGATCTCATCGAGGCTGGTAATAAGGGTGGCTTGTAAATCTTTGATGGCGGGAGACTCACCAATGATTTCGACGGGAACGTTGGCAGTAACCTTTTCTTTGAGGTTTACTTGGTGTAGGTCGACGTGGAGAAAGTCTCCAGTCATTGGATCATAAGAAATGTTTGTTAGAAGAACGGGGCGGTCTGTCTTCTCTCCCTCGACCTGAACATAGACAATCTGGGTTTCGCCAGCTTGAGAGTAGATTGGGCGGAAGATGGTTGACTTTACCTGGACGGGGGTGCTTTTGATTTTGTTGCCAAAAATATTGGCAGGAATTATTCCTTGTTTCCGTAAAGTTTTGACTTTTTTGCCAAGAACTATTCTGGGTTCTAGTGATAAAGTAATCTTTGTCATTAGGCGTATTTTAGCACAATTTAGAGCGCGTTGTTCTTGAAGATGATTCCGAGGTTTTCCTGATTGACCACACTTGGCTGAAAGACCAGTTCGTTGGCGGATGTTTGTTTTAGCGGCACCGTCATATTTCTGACCACCAAATTCCCGGGGTAGCGAACCTTGACTGTGATGGTGTCATTTAATGTTCCTGGTTGTTTTAAGATTGCAAGTGTATAGGGCACAAGTTGCTTCTTTAGATCAAGCATGTTTGGGGACGTAAACCTAATCTCCAAATGGTGCGGCTGATTTATAGAAAGAAGGGCGGAAAACTCGATTTTGGTTAAACCAACCTGACTGCTTTTCACAAGCGTCTTTGGATCAAGCTCTTGGGAGTCTAGAATAATGGTGGTGTTCTTTCCCTCGGTGGGTATATATAGTTGGTAGTAGACTTTGTATGATCCTTCTTGAGTTGTTGGGGCTGGGACTGGATAAGAGTAATCGTAATTTATGGTGTAATTTACCTCTCCTGTTGGGGTGATCTCGGCTATTATGTCTTGGTTTCTCTTTAGATAATAATTAAGTTTATTTACACTCATGTTACTTTCGTTTAGATAGACTGTATCGGCGCGGCAGTTGTGAACCGAGAGTTGAGGATGACATGACTGAACTACGACCTCACCAGAAATTTGACCAGTTTGAGCAAGCGACTGCTGTTGTGGGGAACTAAACCACACCGTGGTTTCGTGAAGAGAGACAGCTTTTAGTAGGGCGCGGCTAAAGTGAGAAAAGGGAATTCCCCCCATGACAAGTTTGTTTCCTAGCGTCTGAGTGAGAGCAGTAATAATATCTAGTCCCTTGCTGGCAGTGAGATTGCTGGAAAGAGAAGACAGGTTGTCTGGAGTTACCTCCTGATTATCAGAGAGGAGAACTTTTCCTGTTTGTTCTAGAATAAAACGCAGGAGATTTGTATTTATGCCGATGACGCCCTCGATATTTACACTTTTAAAGCGTTGATAGAACCAGGCCATTTGTTTGCCGCTTATTTTGAAGTCCGCGTCGAGATTGCTATCGTGAAAATTCCAACTTTGTTGTCCAAGAAGTTGTTTTACGACGGCCGGTGGTTCGATCTTTCCTTCAATTGACCGGTTAAGTGAGAGTGATGAATCAATTTGAAAATCGATAATTTTCCCCTGATCCAAAGTCAGAACACCGTACGTGGTAATGAATCCCCCGGTCGGTCGAAGCTCGTTTGGGTCTTGGACGATTATTAAATACCTTTGTATTTCTTGGTTGGTGGCAATTCTCTCAATAATGTTTAGCAGAGGGAGGGCGGTGGTGATTTGAGATTTGAGGAGATTGATTGATTGATTAATGTCGGTGTGTCGTAGATTCTTGTCGAGACCAAACGGCAGTTTTATTTCTCCATATATTAGTTGTATTTGAGATAGTTTCTCAGAAATTGACAAAAGGTTTAGCCTGAGGGCCGCCGTGAGCGTCTTTGGCTCCGCGGCTTGTTTCCCGAGCAAACCTAGATAGAGTTGATTTCCGAGAGAGTATGTGTCAACGATTGACCCGATTAGGGTCTGCCCGTGACCGAGCACTAACAGGTAGTTGTTGGTTGAATCCGTGTCGGTTTTTTTGATTAGACGGCTAATGGGAATGATTGATTGGAAGGTGTTTTCAGCCAGCCCTTGAAAAAATCTCCCTTGCCGTAATTTTTCTTGTGATTTGACAACCTCTCCGTTTCGGATTTCTTTGAAGGCTTGGTAGGTATTTATTGTTGAAAGGTAAAGACTGGATATGAAGATCGCGAAGGGAATTGCAGCCAAAACTACGACTGATGCCAACCCAATAATTATTATTTTTACTAGCCCCCTCTCCTCCTTTTGATGTAGGTCTTGTGGCTTTGTTTCCACAAACGAGTTGAGTTTTTTCAATTCTGGTTTTTCCCTCCCTTCTTTCTGGCGATTGTAGGATAAGATCGTTGCTAGTTCGTCGGAAAAGTTTGTTTTCGGAATCCAATTTAGTAAAGCCTGAGTCTCAATAGATATCGCCATTGGGTCTTGGTTGTCAGCCATAGCTATGTTATTTGTTTTTTCATCTAGGTCTATATCGAGAGAGTTTTCGGTTTTTTCCAATGTTTTCTTGATTAAATATGCAAGTTCCAGGTCTGTGATTTCCTCCGTCAGCCCAACAAAACTTTTGCCTCCGGTGTTTGTTATAAACAGGCTTTTTATTATCAGGTCACACAAATCAGCTATGCTGGTTGGATAGTGCTTTCTGGATCCGTCGGCAGTGACACTAATTTTTCGGGCATCTTTGACATCGGATATATATTCTTCAAAGCTTGTTATTGTTTTGGTTCCGTGATGATAGAGGTCTCTCGTTAGTACCAGGCGGAGATTTGTTTTCCTGTCAATTAAGTATGGTTGGATGGTTTTGTAATACTGCGTCACCTGATTTTCGTTTTGATGGCTGTAGGCAACTAGAACCAAGCATGTTTTTGCCGTAGTCGTTGGTGTTTTCCCAAGCTCATCTAAGATCGTTGTGGTTAAGTTTTCATTTTCGTTTCTAAGGTCATAGACAAATAGTTGATAATCTGTGGCGTCGTTTTTTTTACTAAGTACTTCTAAGTTTTTGTTTTTCAGGCATTTTTTTAGATTGGCGTTGAGGTTGTCGTTATTCCCTGAGAGATAGATTCTTGCTGAATTGATTGCCATTCTTGATTTAGTATACCTATTTCGATCTCCTGATTTCTTTGTCCTAGCGGTATTTCTTGTTCTTACTTTTTTTCTCTACTGATTTCTCTCAATTTTTGTGTGTAGTTTATTTTTTTATGTCGTTGTTTTTGTACTTACCGGCTCACGTGAAACAGATGAACGTAATTGAGCGATGAGTTGTCCACATAATAATTACATTTGTCATTCCGTGCTTGATACGGAATTTATACAAATAGATTCCCGATCGGGCTCGCCTCGCTGCGAAGCGGGTCGGGAATGACAAGGAGGTTATTGTTGAGAGTCGAGGGCTTGGTTGACTAGTTCGTCGGCCCTTTTATTTCTATTTCGGGGGACATTTATGAAGTCAATGTTTTTTAGCCTATGTATTATTTTTTGTTTTTGGATTAGGTTTTTTACGTTTTGGTTGAGTACTATTAGGCGAGGTTCTTTGACTTTATAGATACCCTGTAACTGTCTAACGATTAATTCTGAGTCGAGAATATAGGTAATTTTTTCTACTTCGATTCCATGCTCTTGAAGATATTTAAGGCTGTGGATTACTGCGGAGTATTCGGCAACATTGTTGGTTTCTTGACCAATATACTGTGATATCTCAAAGAGAGTTTCGCCAGAACTTGTGACTGCGGTGACGCCAACGGCCGCTGGCCCGGGGTTCCCGCGAGCGCCGCCGTCGGTGTGGATGGTGAGTTCAGTGTGAGTCATGGGGCATATTTCTTAGTAGGGCAATTGCCAGGATGATTATAAGTTGGTTTTGGGGTAGCGTCCACCAGTAATGATCCAGGGCTCCGGTGATGAATACTACGCCAAGTATTTTTGTAAGATATTTCCTCGTTTCGTGGTTTTTAAACAGTGGCTTGACTGTTTCCGAAAATAATATGTATAGAATAATTGCTCCGGCAATCCCGAGCTCCGCGGCAATCATGAGGACGGTGTTGTGGACCGGCTGGAGGCTTTGGTAGGAAAGTTGGTTTCCCGGAAGTTGCTGGGCCAGTGTAGGGATAAACTGACGCAAACCGACGCCGGCCAACCAGTGATCTTTGATCATCTCGAGAGTTGGGGGAATGAGATTGTGTCTGGCAACGAAAGACTGTTGAAGCCATTGGGGTAGTGCGCGGGCTGGTTTTAGTAAGGGGGTTAGGGCCAGCGTGGGGCTGAAAATTATGGTCCACAAATAACTTGGCCGAAAAGCTTCAATGAGGACAAGGGTTAAGATGGCTGTCTTTGAAAAGGTCAGAACGATGGTGGCTGAGATTAAAATCTTTAGAAGTTTTGATCGTGTGAACAGGGGAAGCAGGATGAGGCAGACAAGAAGATAGCCGGCGAGCGAGTTGGGGTGACTGAAGGTTGAGTAGGGACGGAGAATTTGAGTCCACGGGAGATTGATTTTGGCGATATTTGGGAGATAAACCGAAAGTGGGCGCTCCCCTATGAAGTAGAAGGGGCCGCCGATGGACGACTGAAAAAGAAATTGGAGAGCAGAGAGAGAAAGGATCACGCACAGGGAAAGTAGAAATGGTTTTCTGGCTTTGCTAGTCAGGTTGCTCTCGGAACGAAGAACTTGAAAGAGGAGGTAATATTCCAGTAGCCTGAGCCAGGCGAAGATGGTAACGGGGTTGCCCTTGGTGATCCAAAGATTAATTGAGACTAGAATAATGAAGAGTGGGTTTAATTTAATTCTGCGAAGGTTAAGAATTAGGTAGCAAAGAATTAGAAGGTCGGTCAGATAAAAAGTAGGAGAAAGATAATCAACACGAAAGCTTGAAACAAATGACTGGGGGAGCCAAAAGTGGTAACCAAGCTGAAAGGGAAGGCAGAAGATGAGGAGAAAAAGTATGGCCCGTTTAATCACTAAGAAGATTGTACCCCCTGTCATCCCGACCGAACGTATTCGTGTGTGGAGGGATCTTTGGAGTTTGAGGTTGTTCTAACCACAAGAGATCCCTCGACTTCGCTCGGGATGACGTATGAGTTTGACTATTTGGCCTTTGGTATAACCAGGAGTTGGCGGAGGGGCGGTTCTCCCCGTGACTCGGTGGTGACATCGGGGCTGTTTTCCAGATGTAGATGAACAAGACGGCGTTCGTAGGAGGAAAGATTTCCAAGAACGACTTCTTGGTTTAGGGAGATGGCTTTTTCGGCAGCGGATTCGGCTAGATGGCGGAGCGTGTCCTCACGGCGCTCCTGATAGTCGTTGATGTTGACGGAAACTCGGTACCAAACCGCGGTCCTTTGGCTGATCATAAGCGAGAGCAGGAGCTGAAGAGCGGTCAGGCCTTCACCGTGGTGGCCAATATAGATACCTGTTTGATCCTCCGGAAGTTGGATGTGAATCTTGACAGCATCTTCGGGTTCGATCTCGATACTAAACTGATCGGGGGCCAGATCAAGGAGAGAAAGGACGTTCTCGACTAATTTTTGAACCTTTGGCTCGGCCATAAATTTATATTGATTTGATAATGCGTAGTTTGACAAGGACGGGCTTGAGGCCACCCAGACCACTGACGATATATTGTTGGACGAGCGAAAAGAGGGTGGTGATTACCCAGTAGAGGGCGAGGCCGGAAGGAAACTTGAGGGCAATAATCACGGTCATGGCAGGCATGAGATAGAGCATTTGTTGTTGCATGCTTTGGGCCATTTCCATGCTGTCTTCTTCTTTTTTCTTTTCGTCTTTGTTCTTTGGAGCTTTGACGTGAGATTCAAGGCCGGAGGTCATCATAAAGGAGAAAATCAGTTGGGTGAGGCCCGCGAGAACCGGCAGAATATAGTATGGGTCGGCTTTGCCGAGATCAAGCCAGAGAAAATTTAAATTTAGGGATTGGCCGTTATATTGTCCGCCGTTGATGAAGTTTATGAAAACTTGATACAAGGCGATGAGTACAAGAAGCTGGGCAATTTGGGGGAGACAACCGGCGGCGGGGTTGATGCCGTGTTGTTTGTAGAGCTCAAGAGTGGCAAGCTGGAGTTTTTGCTTGTCTTTGTGTTTTTGTTTGAGTTTGTCGAGGTGGGGTTTTAGCTCTTGTAGCTTCTTGGCTGACCGAAGCGAGGGAATGGTAACTGGAACAAGGATGCCGCGAATGATTAGGGTAAGTAAAATAATGGCAAGACCCAGGTTTTGACCAGAAATTCCGTAGAGAAAAATTAAGAGGCTGTTGATGGGGGCGATGAGGAAGTTCAACATTTATTATTTGATATTTGTCTTGCGAAGCGAGATCTGGCTTCGCCAGAAGATTTTATATTTTGTGGCACTGGGTCGAGGTGGGGGGTGCCAGAGTAGGGGTGGCATTTAAATAAGCGCCGGAGTCCCAGGAAACCTCCGTGAATGATACCATATTTAGCCACTGCGGTGACAAGATACTCCGAGCAAGTTGGGCTGAAGCGACAAGCGTAGGAAGGACCAAAGAGGGCTCGGCCAAAGATGTGGGAGGGGGGAGAGATGAAGCGCTTGTAAAAGGAGAGAGATCCCTCGACTACGCTCGGGATGACACGGGGTAGCATATTTATAATTACTGTTTAAGAATGTGTAATAGGTCGGAGAGGATTTGGTCGGGGGCTGTGGTTTGAAGACCTTTCTTAGGAATGAG
>Ga0265292_1001102_pt1 | contig 26406 bp, 19 predicted proteins | sample Munlanlewell296A_FD_189080 | JGI IMG/M metagenome (GOLD analysis project Ga0265292, IMG submission 189080) | Leachate microbial communities from a municipal landfill in Southern Ontario, Canada - Leachate well 296A | ecosystem: Engineered > Solid waste > Landfill > Unclassified | place: Canada... | reverse complement strand
CTATCCGAATCACCAATGGATGGCGAGCCTGATAAAACATTAAAGTCCCCACCTGCATATACTGTTGATCCAGAGATGGCAAGTGCATAGACAATACCGTTCGCATTCGGATCCCAGCTTGTCGCAGCACCTGTGGATGCATCTATAGCCGCTATGTAATTCCTATCTTCACCTCCAATGGATGGCGAGCTATATGAAACAGCAAAGTCTCCACCTACATAGACTGTTGAACCAGAGATTGCAAGTGCATAAACATCACCATTCGCTTCCGGATTCCAGCTTGTTGCATTACCTGTTGATGTTTCTATGGCGGCAACGTAGTTTCTCCCTACCGTTCCACCAGCAAGAGCAGTGAACCTTCCGCCTGCATAAAGTATTGAACCAGAGAGTACAAGTGCATCAACTCTACTGTTCATATCCGGATTCCAGCTTGTCAGAGCCCCCGTTGATGCATTTATTGCTGCGAGACGATTTCTCGTCTGTCCGCCAACACTTATGAAATTTCCACCTGCATACACTGTTGAATCGGAGACTGCAAGAGCATTCACGCTGCCACCCGCATTCGGATCCCAACTTGTCGCAGAACCTGTTGAAGTATCTATTGCCGCAATACAATTTCTCGTCTGCCCGCCTACGGTTGTGAAACCTCCGCCGGCATACATTGTTGAACCGGAAAGTGCAAGAGCATTGACGGAGTTATTCGCATTCGGATTCCAACTTGTCGCATTGTTTGTGTTCGTATTTGCATCCAATGCTGCAATACAATTTCTTGTCTGTCCGCCAATGGTCGAAAACTCTCCACCCACATACACTGTTGAGCCGGAGGTTGCAAGAGCAATTACATTACCATTTGCATCTGGATTCCAATTTGTTATGCTGCCTGTTGATGCATTTATTGCTGCAATTTTATTTCTCGTTTGCCCCCCCATGCTAATAAAATACCCGCCAGCATATATTGTCGTGCTATCGGGTGAGACTGCAAGAGCAATGACGTACCAATTCGCATCCGGATTCCAACTTGCGACTGAACCTGTTGACGTATCGATGGCAGCAATACGATTTCTCGTCTGTACTCCCATGGTTGTGAAGATTCCGCCAGCATAAACATTTGACCCGGCAAGCGCTAAAGCCCAAACAGCGTTATCTGCATTCGGATTCCATGATTTTGCGTTACCTGTAGAAGCATCAAGAGCTGCGATGCGATTTCTTGTCTGCCCGCCTATAATCGTAAAATAGCCACCGGCATAAATAGTCGAACCATCCGGTGACATCACCAAAGCACGAACAGAATTGTCCGCATTCGGATTCCAACTATCTACACTTTTATCCGCATTAATGTGAGCAATGTAGTTTCGTACTACTCCACCTACAGAAGTAAAGTCACCGCTGATATACCAGCCACCACTTCTGTCTGATATAACTGCCAAAATATTTCCGTTTACATATGGAAAGCCCGATATCGTATTTCCTGTTGAACTATCTATGCCAACTCCGCGACCGGTATTAGGCCCAACATAGGTGAATCTGCCTCCAATGTAAATGAGGTTACTTGTAGAATCAAAAAGCACCGCTTTGACAATGTCATTCGTTACCGGAAGATTTTGCTGCACTGTTTGTGATGCAAGCGGCATGCTCATAATGGCGAGCACTAATCCAAAAAAGAACACGGCGTATTTCTGTGTCATAGCTTTCCCCTTTATTGGTGAATGTAATATTACCGTACGACTGAATTTTTTATTACTTTCGAATAACCGTATACCACTAATCGGCAGAAATAATCACCGCTTGAGACACTGGATGCGTTCCATTGTACTGAATAACTTCCTGTTTCTTTTATATTGTTCACCAGCATTGATACTTCTCTTCCAATTGCATCATATTCTTTTAATAATACGCTGCCGTTTACCGGTAATTGATATTTAAGTGTTGCTGAATGCTTAAAAGGATCGGGTATTGTTGCGAATGTCGAAATACTGACAGTGCCGTTCCGATTTCCTCTTCTATGGACATTGAATAACTGAACGCTCCTTTTCTTACAGTCATCTTAAAATCAGCTCACCCTATTTAAAATTGTTTCAGACTCTACTTAAGAATCTTTTAAAGGTTTTCTGTTTTACAATTCAATTTGTGACAATGTATTGCCGTTGAATGGGAAGTTGTATTCATAAAAATTGACAGAATAAAAATGACAATATGAACTGCATCATCACACACCGAACAATTATTTCATTTCTCACTTTTTATTCGTAATGGAAACAAATGAACATAGTAATCCCGATAAGGGATGCTTTTATCTTGAATGTAAAGAGTTTAATGTTCCGGCTGTGCCGGTGGATGGAAAGAGGGAAGATGTGTGTTCGGAATCAATGATCCCGGGAACCAATTCGCGGCATGCGCCAGCGAAAAATACTTATCTGTGGCATAACATACATGGAAATACAAATAGAATCAATCATAAATAGAAGCCATCTCTAAAAATGAATTTTACTGCAATTCTGTACGAAGACCCGAATGGTCGAGAGAGGAATCTCGTTTTATTACTTGAAGTCAAAACCGGGATTTCTCTACCGATAAAGTGGGATTGAAAAGACAACGACCAGGTATTTTTAAGATGGCTTCTACTAATCTTCCCTTACCGGTGCAAACAATTTTGAGTAACTGTTCTTGATGATGAAAAATAGTAATTCTTATTGGCATGCTGAGAAATATTCTTACCATAAAAATGATTAACGCGTTTCAATCACTGCTTGAATTTGCATGATATGATATCCGGAATATCTGATCATAAGAATTACCTTTGTTTGTCATCCAGTTATGGGATGTGAAACTAAGAAACGATAGATTAACGCCATGCGCGATCCCAATAAACGTCCACTTATGCGGACGTTTCATTCAAAATATGTCAAGAGTACTTGTGGCTCCCGTTACGCTCAACCCGTTGCTTTTCCTGACATTTCTCGGTACATACCTCCATCATCAATTGCCACTAAAAGTGAGAGTTTATGAACAATCATCCACAAAGAACTATTCCCAAGCTATTTGAACAGAGTTGTGCTTCATTTCCTTCCAACTATTTGTTTCGTGAAAAAAAACATGATGCGTACCTTGGAGTGACATACGCAGAGGCGAAAGAGAAAGTGTACTATTGTGCGGGGGGATTAATGAATCTGGGCATTCACAAAGGGGACCGCATTGCACTGATTTCGGAAGGAAGAAATGACTGGGTGATTGCCGAATTGGGAATATTATATGCTGGTGCAATTAATGTGCCGATCTCCGTTAAATTGGATGAACTCTCAGATCTAAAATTCCGCCTGCTGCATTCGGAGACGCGTCTTGTCATCGTTTCTGGCGGGCATGTCCATAAAATCCGCGCCATCGAAAACGATCTTCCCGAATTGGAAACTGTCATTATCCTGGATGGCGACCCACAGAGCGGGGACGAAACGACATTTGCTGCACTGTTGAAAAAAGGAAAAGAGTTTTGTCAATCGCATAGCAATCAATTGGCAGACCGTTGGCAGTCATTATCGGAAAGTGATCCCGCAAATATTTGTTACACTTCTGGAACGACGGCGGATCCGAAAGGAATTATTTTAACGCACCGAAACTATACGGCAAATGTCGAACAAGCGTCCGGTCTGCTCCCGATTCCACAGGAGTACTGTTCTTTATTGATTCTGCCGTGGGATCATTGTTTTGCTCACACCGCCGGAATTTATACACTGATGAAAAATGGTGCCAGCATGGCATCCGTGCAGATCGGGAAAACACCGTTTGAGACTTTAAAAAATGTTCCGGTGAATATACGGGAAACACAACCAACGTTTCTTTTAAGCGTTCCTGCACTAGCAAAGAATTTCAGAAAAAACATTGAAAAAGGAATTAAGGAAAAAGGGGGATTGATTGAGAAATTATTTCAGCGTGCTCTAACGCTGGGATACAAAATCAACGGCATTGGTTGGGACCGGGGAAAATATGGAAACGTCTGGGAGAAACTACAGTATAGAGTGCTCGATCACATCCTGTTGAAAAGGATTCGCGAAAGTTTCGGAGGGAGATTGAAATTTTTTATTGGAGGAGGCGCACTGCTGGATATTGAGCTTCAACGTTTTTTTTATGCGATCGGAATTCCAATGTTTCAGGGATATGGGTTGACAGAGGCGTCGCCGATTATTTCTGCCAATGTTCCTGTAAAACACAAACTTGGTTCGTCGGGGAGTATCGTTCCTAATCTTGAAGTGAAGATCTGTGACGAAAAGGGAAATTCTCTTCCGACCGGCACGCAAGGAGAAATTGTAATCCGCGGCGAGAATGTTATGGCCGGTTATTGGAAAAATGAAAAAGCGACAAGTCAGACGATCCGGAATGGATGGTTGCACACCGGCGATCTTGGATATCTTGATGTCGATAATTTTCTCTATGTTTTGGGACGGGAAAAAAGTCTATTAATCGGTCATGACGGTGAAAAATACAGTCCAGAAGGTATTGAGGAAGCATTGGTTGCAAATTCACCCTACATTGAACAAGCAATGCTATATAATAACCAATCGGTATATACAATTGCGTTGATTGTTCCGAATAAAGAACGGATCATCAATTATCTTCAAGAACATTCGCTCTCCCTTCATACTGATGAAGGTGAAAAGGCGGTGTTGATGTTGATTGAATCGGAAATCAAAGCGTATCGTTCAGGCGGCAACTATGCCGGTGAGTTTCCCGAACGGTGGATTCCGACGGCTGTAGGCATTCTTGGTGAAGGATTTACAGAACAAAATCATTTCCTTAACAGCACCTTAAAAATGGTCAGGGGTAAGATCACCGACTTCTATACGGAGAGAATAGATTTCCTCTTTACATCCGAAGGAAAAGACATCTTGAATCACCAAAATCGGAATATTATCAAACGTATGATTATTGATATGTAGTTGAATGGATGTTTTTCTTCAATCAATCCTTGCAATCACGCAGGGATTTTTTTTATGGAAGTCGGATTTCCGAAAGAGTGCTTGAATATCGTTCCATTTTTTTCTTTTTTGCGTATACCTATTCTATGAAACGGTTGTATATATTTTTCATCCTGTTGGTTCCGCTGTTTTCACAGCAACGTCCGTTCTTCGACCGTTCCACGGCATTAAACGTTCCGAAGCAAACGGGAAATTATGGCGTCTCCGTTGTTGATTTCAACAATGATGGCTGGGAAGATATTTTTATTGCCAACGTTCCATATACAGCAAATGGTGATACCTCATATTGTGTGTTGTTAAAAAATAATCTGGGCGAAAACTTTACAAATGTTGCTACCTCTTCTGGTATTCGTCTCTACGGCAGTTATAAATGTGGAGTATGGGGAGATGTGAACAACGATGGATACGCGGACCTTTTTATGGCTGAAGCGTTTCAGAATGGACGCTCCCATCTGTTTATCAATAACAAGGATGGAACATTTAAGGATATGGGCAATTCTACAGGAATTGATTATTCGGCGATGGCATCAACCGCTGTATTCGGTGATTTCGATAATGACGGCAAACTCGATCTATTTATAACAACCGAATATCCGGAATTCGATCTGCTCTATCATAATACGTCCAGTAAGGATAGTATCTCATTTCAAGATGTTTCATCGACAGCCGGCATCGGTGGATTCTCCAGTTTAGTACCGATGCAAGTAACATGTAGTGATATCGATCATGATGGAGATCTGGATTTGTATGTCGTTCATGATGGATATTTTCCCAGCACATTGTTCCGTAATAACGGAGACGGCACATTTACTGATGTTTCTTTCCAGACTGGACTAAACGATTACGGCGCCGGAAATTGCATGGGTTTGTATTGGAAAGACTTTGATTTCGACGGTTGGGACGAGGTGTATGTTTCACGAATTGGAAAAGCGGGATTATATAAGAGGCAATTGAACGGGAAATACAAAAACATAGCTGACTCAGTCGGTGCTGAACTCAATGGAATGTCGTGGGGGATAGTATGGGAAGATTATGATAACGATGGGGATGACGATATCTTCACAGTGAATAGTTTTGGTTTTAATAGTGTTCGCAGTCTCTACTATGAAAATGTGTCTGGAATGTTTATTGAAAAAGGAACTGACTATGGCTTGAATTTCCCGAATGACTTTTATGGATTGGCGTACGGAGATTTTAATAATGATGGATATCTCGATCTTGTCGCATCGGCAACGGACGGGAATAATAAATTATTAATCAATACAAAAAATCTTTCAGGTAATTGGTTGAAAGTATCACTTGCCGGAACAACGATCAATAGAATGGCAGTCGGCGCCTCTGTCCGAATTGTTGCGGGTGGTAAAATCCAAAGAAGAACAATTACCGCAGGGAATAGTTATGCTTCTCAAATGAGTCCCACATTACATTTTGGGCTTGGCACAATCCAATCCATTGACACACTCGAGATTATTTGGAAGAAGGATATTCGTCAGACATTCACAAATGTTACGGTGAACGAACACTATCACGTACTTCAGGGAAATACACTTGTTACTTCTCTGCATCCGATTGAAAGGGAAGTGGTCCCAACACAAGTTACGTTATTGCAAAATTTCCCCAATCCTTTTAATCCCTCAACCACCATCGAATATGTTCTTCCACAGGTATCATTCGTATCACTGAATATTTACGATATGTTGGGACGCATTCTTGGCACCCCGGTACATTCGGTTCAGCAACAGGGGAAACATTCAATTCAGTTCGATGCTTCGACATTTCCAAGCGGAACGTATGTGTACCGGTTGCAGACACATAAACAGACTGAAATACGGAAAATGATAGTTGTAAAATGATGGAAACGCTGAGTGAATTGCACTTTTTGGAAACTGCAAACGAATTATAGAGGAATTAATAGGTTACCGTTCTTTAAATCTCTATCTTGAAACTGTAAGAAGATAGTCTTTTTACCACATCAAGAGGAGTACAGAGTGAAATTATACGTAGGAAATTTGGATCGGGAAGTAACAAAAGAAAATTTACAGGAGGCATTTCAAACGTTCGGTGAATTGGGCGAAGTAACAGTGATTCGTGACCGTTCGAATAATGTGTCCAAAGGTTTCGGGTTTGTAGAACTCCTGAAAAAGGAAGAAGCGGAAGCAGCTATTGCTGCATTGCATGGAAAAGAGTTCATGGGACGATCCATGGATGTAAATGAAGCTCGGCCGAAGACAGAAAGTTCATCCCGTGGCGGCGGTCGTCGTCGTTATTAAAAAATAGGTAATATTGGTAAGAATTATCATCCCGCGTTTAGCGGGATTTTTTTTAATCCATACTCATGCTTCTTTTCTTGAGCCGACATGGTATAAAGATTTGGTCGGCATTCCTTCGGAACCCCGTCAAGAAAAGAAGCAATAAGTTTTTCTCTTGTATGATTTATTTTGGACAAGTATGATCCATACTCTAATGTAAACGCCAGTATTGATTTTGCCAACTGCAAAAAAATTGAATCTTTGAGTTTCAAAGAATATATTGGGAGTAAAATTCGGACTATTTTATCAACAATCAGAGACTAAACCGATGAGCATCAATCACCGTTATACGTTTGTTCTGTTCTGTTGTATTGTCGTTTCGTTAGCAGCGGAAGCGAAACATTCGGTCGCCCGTGAGTGGAACGAAGCGATGATGAAAGCAATTCGAAAGGATTATGCCCGTCCGCCGATACAGGCGCGGAATCTTTTCCATGTTTCAATTGCGATGTATGATGCATGGGCAGCGTTCGACGCGGTTGCAAAAACGTTTTTTCTCGGGAAAACCTTCGGAGGGTATACATGTTCGTTTAATGGAATCAACACTCCCGCCAATGTCCAGTCCGCTCGTGAGCAGGCAATAAGTTATGCTGCGTACCGATTATTGAAGCACCGGTATCAGCGGTCACCGGCAGTGAAGGATGCGTATTCGCGATTTGATTCATTGTTTATGGCACTCGGGTACGACACATTGATCACCTCAACGGATTATTCGTCCGGTTCACCAGCAGCTCTGGGAAATTATATTGCGCAGCAATTGATTCAATTCGGAAATCAAGATGGATCTAACGAATTGTTTGATTATGGAAATGCGTTTTACAAACCGTTGAATCCCGCAATCGATCCGGTGAAGTTCGGCGATTCATCCATTACCGATCCGAACAGATGGCAACCGATTACTGTTGGAACATTCATCGACCAAAATGGAAATCCGATTCCAGTTAAAACACCGCCGTTTCTCTGCCCCGAGTGGGGGAATGTTACTCCTTTTGCAATGACGGCCAACGATCGTACCACATTCAAACGGGGCGGGAATGATTATGTCGTCTACCATGATCCCGGACCGCCGACAATGTTTGATACGTTGAATCCGATGAATGAAGCGACCGATTTGTACAAATGGACATTCTCACTCGTTTCCATCTGGCAATCGCATTTGGATCCTTCGGACAGTGTACTGTGGGATATTTCTCCTGCATCCGTTGGTAATGTGCACCAACTGCCGACAACCACCGAAGAGTTGAAGAATTTTTACAATCAAAAATCCGGCGGCGACATCGGGAAAGGACGCGCACTGAATCCTAAGACGGGGCAACCGTATTCACCGCAAATTGTACCGCGAGGAGATTATACGAGAGTGCTTGCGGAATTTTGGGCTGATGGACCTTCATCGGAAACACCTCCCGGACACTGGTTTACGATTCTGAATTATGTCAGCGATCATTCGTTGTTTCAAAAACGGTTTAAAGGTCAAGGTGCGATCATCGATGATCTTGAATGGGATGTGAAAGCATATTTCATCATGGGCGGTGCCACACATGATGCGGCAATCTCAGCGTGGGGCATTAAAGGATGGTACGATTATGTCCGACCGATTTCTGCAATCCGCTATATGACGGATCGTGGACAAAGTACGGATTCCACTCTTCCGAATTATTCCAAAAAAGGGATTCCGTTAATTCCGGGTTTGATTGAACTTGTGCAACCGGGCGATTCGCTTGCAGGTGAGGGGAATAAATATGTCGGGAAGATAAAATTGTACACCTGGCGCGGGCATTACCATATCAAAGATCCGAAGATCAATACAGCAGGAGTTGGATGGATTTTGGCGGGTGATTGGTGGCCGTACCAGCGACCATCGTTTGTTACGCCACCGTTTGCCGGATATATATCCGGACATTCGACATATTCCCGGACTGCGGCAGAAGTGATGACATTGTTGACTGGGGATGAATATTTTCCTGGTGGAATGGCGGAATTTGTTGCGAAGAAGAACGAATACCTTGTTTTTGAAGAGGGACCGAGTACAGATGTCAGTCTGCAATGGGCGACGTTCCGGGATGCTTCCGATCAGTGCAGCTTGTCGCGAATATGGGGCGGCATCCATCCTCCGGTTGATGATATTCCGGGAAGAAAGATTGGGATGAAGATTGCGCCGGCAGCGTTTACACTGGCCGAAAAATATTTTACTGGACAAGTGGTCAGTGCGCAGAAAGATCCGTCATCTGATCGTACTCTGCACGATTGGAAGCTATCACAAAATTATCCGAATCCGTTTAATCCTACTACAACGATTGCATTCGGGATTCAAAACAGTTCATTTGTTTCATTGAAAGTCTTCGATGTTGTCGGTCGCGAAGTGGCTACGGTGATCAACGAATTGATGTCAGCAGGAGCTTATACACGTCAGTGGAATGCTGAAAATATAACCAGCGGTGTTTATTTTTACCGTATCCAGGCAGGGAATTTCATTGAAACGAAAAAATGTATCGTAATGAAATAATATTAGCAGTGTAAAACAAATTTACTCCGATATAGTAATCCCATCAGTGAAACTGAACATCATGGACAGTTTCATTGATGGCAGATTTATTCCTATCTTCGTTCATGGTATCTCTTCCAATAGACAGTATTCTTTCCGAACTCCAGTCAGTCCTGCGATTACATGCAAATGTTGTCTTATCAGCAGAACCCGGTGCGGGGAAAACGACGCGTGTTCCAGTGGCGTTGATGGATGAACCTTGGTTGCAGGGAAAAAAAGTGATCATGCTAGAACCGCGGCGTCTCGCGGCAATCCGTTCAGCGGAATATATGGCGGAACAGCGAAATGAACTTGTCGGTACTGCAATTGGTTACAGGATCCGCGGAGAAAATAAAATATCTGCAAAGACGAAACTGGAAGTGGTGACCGAAGGTATTCTCACGCGCATGATCCAGGACGATGCGTCGCTGGAAAATATTGGACTGATTATATTTGACGAATTCCATGAACGCAGCATTCATGCAGATCTCGGTCTGGCGCTTTCGCTCGATATCCAGCAGCATCTGCGGAATGATTTGAAGATACTGGTCATGTCCGCAACACTCGATGCTGCTGCCGTATCGGAATTGATGGGGAATGCACCATCACTCACGTGCCACGGTAGAAATTATCCTGTGGGTGTAACGTATCTTGCACAACCGAATCGTAGGAAGATAGAACCTGTTATTGCCAACACGGTTGTTAAAGCGCTTCGGGAACACGAAGGTGACATTCTCGTGTTTCTTCCGGGCCAACATGAAATTCGGACAACGGAATCGCTGCTTCGGCAAAAAGAGCTCCCACCTAATGTATTCATTCATTTACTCTACGGACAGACATCGTCTGCGCAGCAACGTTCTGCCCTGCAGCCTGCAAAAAACAATCAACGGAAAATTATTCTTTCCACAAATATTGCTGAAACCAGTTTGACGATTGACGGCGTACGGATTGTTATTGATTCCGGTCTCATGCGCACATCCACATTCGATGCACGCCGAGGAATGTCCGGATTAGTCACTGTCCCGGTTTCGAAAGCATCGGCAGAGCAGCGGAAAGGGAGAGCGGGACGCCAGAATTCCGGTCATTGTTATCGGTTGTGGACAGAAGCAGAACAACAGATGTTAACGCCGTTTTCTAAACCGGAGATAGTAGTTACCGATCTTGCTCCGCTAGCGATGGAACTGGCGTTATGGGGGGACGGTAAAGGGTCAACACTTCGTTTTCTCGATCCTCCGCCGGCTGCCTATCTTACGCAAGCTCGAACGCTGTTACACTATCTCGGAGCGTTGGATGATTCCGGAAATCTTACTGCTCATGGAACAGTGATGGGAAAACTTTCAATCCATCCTCGTTACGCTCATATGCTGTTGAAAGGTAAAGAAATGGAATGCGGGGAAACGGCGTGTGAAATTGCAGCGCTGCTTGATGAACGGGATGTCCTGCGTGGAACGATGGGAGCGGATATCGATTTGTCTTCTCGCTATTCGGCGTTCTGTCTAAATAAGATCGACGATCGGTTTGCATTTCAGCGGATTAAAGAACAGTCCGATCGTTTGAAAAAAATGGTTGGTCTGACAGCCAATCACCAAAACCCGAAGGAAAATAAAAAAAAACTGAGTGGCGATCGCCATATAGGAATTCTTCTTGCTCTGGCGTATCCCGAACGAATTGCGAAAAGGAAATACGAACAAAAATACCAGCTTTCGGGAAACACTGTCGCGTCACTTCCCAAAGGGAGTATGCTCTCCAGAGAGGAATATCTCGCTGTCGGGGATGTTGATGGCGCCGGGAGTGATGTGCGAATATTTCTGGCTGAAGCGGTAACGGAACAAGAACTCCGTTCAACGTTTGCGGATCAGATTGTTATGCGGGAAAGTGTTGTATGGGATGAAAAAAGCGAAGCAATCTCTGCGCGGACTGTCACCATGCTAGGAGCGGTTGAACTCTCTGAAAAAGCTTTTCATTCTACAGCAGATCGGACGATACCGCTTGTGATTGAAGCAATACGGCGATATGGTTTGACTGTACTGCCGTGGACTAAAGAGACTGAATCGATTATCACTCGTAGTGAATGGCTCCGCAAAAATTCTCTCGTTCATGATTGGACGGATTTGTCGAAAGAATCATTATTCGGTCACTTGGAATTGTGGCTTGCACCATTTCTCGATGGAGTTGTGCGTAAAAATCATTTCGCCAAATTGGATATGAACGGGATTATTCGTTCGATGTTTACATATCAGCAACAACATGAGTTGGAACGACTCGCACCGACGCATATTACCGTTCCGACAGGCTCGAATATTCCGCTCGATTATTTGAATGACCCGCCGATTTTGGCAGTACGACTACAGGAAATGTTCGGTGAAATAAATACACCCACTGTTGGCGGGGGAAGAATTAAAGTTCTTTTACATTTATTATCGCCTGCTCGACGACCGCTTGCGGTAACGCAGGATTTGCCGAGCTTTTGGAAAAATGCTTATGTGCAGGTCCGGAAAGATATGCGGGGGGAATATCCGAAACATTACTGGCCGGATGATCCGCTGTTGGCTGAACCGACAAGAAAAATAAAACGAACAATGGGAGGAAAGGTGCAATGAAACTCCGTTCTTTATCTGATCTTAAACAAATTCTTCCGGAGTCCGAAAGAAATGCTCTTAAAATAAATATTCCGGCACACACAACGGAACATTCTGGAAAAGGGAAAATAGTTCGGGTCTCGCTTGAAACGGCTGGACGAAAAGGGAAGAGCGTTACTGTCGTTACCGGCTTACAGCATAATCCTGAAACGCTGGAAGATATTGCGAGAATCTTAAAACAACATTGTGGAGCGGGTGGAACAGTGAAAGATGGAGTGATTGAAATTCAAGGCGATCAACGGGAAAATATTTCGAAGAAATTACGCGCGATGGAGTATGTGGTGCGGTAAAAAAAAAATTGACTCACGTTACGCAAAACAAGAAAAACGGTCATGGTGAGCAAGGCGCAGGCTAAGATAGTTACGTCATCCTTCTGCCGAAGGCATCCCTATCGGGAGACGCATACTTTCCCGCAGGGATTCCTTCGGAACAATCAGCAAAGGATTTGCTCAGGATAACCGTGTTTCTGCGCCGCGTCGAACCATTTTTACCTTTTGCGTAACATCAGTAATTGAATCATATTACTGCAAACGTTTGAATGTATACCCCTTCTCTTTTAGTCTGCCGATTATTGTTCCCAGTTGCGTATAAAATTTATCTGTACGATGGGCATGTGTTCCGATATGCGAAAGAAGAATGAATCCATTCAAACCGTTTGTTGAAAGAGACTCATAGCGAAAAATACGGCCAACGATTGAATCGGAAGAAAGAAAATTTGACATCTCCGGCGTCGTATAGTCGGCATTGGACGAAGTGCCAGAAGAAAAATTGATTACTGTCAGTCCGTATTCATCTGCCCAATTAGCAATTGTTTGGTTATGCCATTCAAACGGCGGAAGAAAAAATCGGGCGGCAGATGGGGATATCCCGAATTTCGCCATAGACGCGTAATTGCCAATAAGGTCCTCTCGGAATCGATTCTGATCGATCAACAGAGAATCTCTTTTCTCCCACGATGCATACAACAGATGTTTATCTGAATGTGCTCCAAGATAATGTCCGTCTTGCAATAATCGATTGATGAGCGGAGAAAACTGTTCCGTCCGATAAAAATCCCCGGTAAAGAAGAAAGATCCCTGTACGGTATATTTCTTGAGAATATTGGCGATAAGTTCTCCGCCATCGGCGAATTCATGTCCGGTAAAAACCAAATAAATCTCTTTTTTCGTTGTATCAAACCGTACAATCGCACCATGCGACATGACGCGATGCGGCGGATCGTTCCTAAGTGAGCGTGAATTGTTTTCGGATTCGAGTGCTGAAAGCACCATCGTTAATCCGGCAGTGCCATCCATCGTCGGTTCATTATTAGTATAATCTCCCCAGTCATCATGGTAAACGGCGAGATCGGATTGGAATTGTGCATACGGATCGGATTTCGTCAATCGAATATATTTTTTATGCTGCTCAAAGATACTTGAACGCACGGGACCATCCACCAATCCGCCGGTAATCGGATATCCATATACATGCGTTAATGCGGAATGCGGATCAAGTGGAGTATCGCCAAACGCCGGCAAACCGACGATCATACTTGTGCCCCACGGGTTGCAGCCGAACAGCCAATCGCGCAGCGAGGCTTCCATCTCTCCATAACGGGAATCGGATGTGAGGGAACGGTATAAATACAATTGTGTGAGGAATGAGCTGACAAGATTGTTGGAACACCAGATAAACGGTATTCCGAATTGAAATGCATTCGATTTTCCTTTTAAATACACTCGTTCGATTCCCGTCTGAAGCAATTCAATAAACTCCCGACGGTGTTTGGGGGATTGTTGTGCGATAATGTAGTGTCCTAAATTGACGAAAGGATACCATTGATAATGCCGTGCTGTGTCCGCGCCGAACCAGGGTGTATATGGTTCCTCTTTTCCGAAACTCACTGCATCGTGAAGATACCCAGTCGAAGAATCGAGCGTATGTAATTGTGCGGACGCCAACTCCATATCATCTGTCCAATTATCCTCTTCATAAAAATATGGAGCGCGGCAGGGAGCTGTTTGTGCAACTCCAGGATTCTTCCGGGCAAAATCATATGCCTCCACCGACCGTTGCTTCAAAGCAGTAGAGTACTCCGGATAATATTTGTGCAAAAGATCAGATCCCAGTGCAAAGGCAGAGGAAAACTTTGCGACAGTCGAAGCTGCACCGGTTGTCCGATTTTTGTATTGGTACACTCCTTGCGGTTGCCCATTGATAAAATACACCGGACGTTCTTTCCCTTTACCATAAAAGACTGTGTCCTCGGTCGGCAGGCGAAATCCACGGTGGTCCCGATCGTCGGCAATTTGATTGAAATATATCTCTTTTGACGGATTCATTTTCATCAACCAGTCTAATCCCCACTTTGCTTCATCCAAAATATCGGGAATTCCATTTGATCCCGGATCGCCGGCTGCGCGGTAATAATCGTTGAATACGGTGGGATGTTGTTGGTACGCAAACAACATTTGATAAACAGCCGTGGCAGAGGTTGTTACGTATTGCAGATAATCAGCTGCATCGTGCCACCCTCCGGCAACATCAATATGGGTGGAATCGAGTGTGGGATGATAGATAATGAAACCGTCAGAAGTGTGACAGGAATCCCGAAGATAGGGATTATAAAAACTTCGTTGCTGACGCATATACTGCAGAAGGAAATCGGCTGTTCCGTCGTAAACATAATTACCGATTCGAAAAACAGGAGATCGGGTTCCTCCAGCGTTGATTAGATAGACTCCTTCACGTGTAAGGTTAGAAAAATCTAACCGAAACGTGGATGCAAATGCACCATATCTGCCGTACCTTACTACATTCGATGATGTTTGTACAAACTCACCGGAGAGCGCATCCAATATCTCAAATGATGATACGCTATCCATTTCTATCAGACTGACCAACACTGCGGTTTTTTGTGCATTTTGCTGGTATCCAATCTGATTCAACCGGATCCATCGCACTGAATCAGCCGGAAATGTGGTAGCGGTAAAGATGGAAAAGAAAAAAAAATATTTTTTCATTGTTTGACCTGGAAAAAATACTGAACTTTGTCAAAATGAACATTCCACAAGCTAAAAGCAAAATGAATTTGGCTGCAACAGAAAGATAAAGGAATCGCGAGAGTGAAACGCATAATCTTACTTTGTCTTCCACTATTCATATTTGCATGTCCGGTTCTGACGCAATTAACGGACATACCAGTGGAAGAACAAGTGCCAATGCTGGTAAAAGTGCTATCGTTTGATAAGAATGCGCCACTAAAGAAGGATGATGCTGTGGTGGGCATTCTGTATCAACACGATCGACCAGTGTCTAACACAGTTCAGCATGCGATCATGTCGTTGCGTGACTCTGCCGATGTTATGTTGTCCAATGGTACTGCAGTTCGGTTTATACCCATCGCGTTGGATGCAACGGGGAGGTGGAAGAAGAAAGCACGAGAGAAGAATACCGTTGCATTGATTGTTACTCAGGTCGACGATGTGTTTCTTCCAGAGATCTCCACATTCTGTCGGGAACAGCGCATCATTTCTATGACTACAGTTGCCCGATACGTGGAAGAGGGTATTTCTCTCGGGGTGGCATCGTCACGCGGGAAAAAAGTGCTTCTCGTAAATTTACCGGTCAGCCTCAGTGAAGGGGCGCAATTCAGTTCCCGTGTTTTGCAGATTGCAAAAATACTTCGATGAAAAAATTATTTTCCGAACGGTTTACTTCGACATTTCGCTTTCGATTATACATGCTCTTTTCGGGAGCGGTATTGTCGGTATCTCTGTTCATTTATTTCTATTTTCCTCATCAATTTAATGATCAGGCAATCGTTGCCGCGCGTTCCAAAGCAATGACTATTGCGGATATTTCCGCCTATAGTATTGCTCCCGCCATTTATTTTAACGATAGTGATGCCCTGCAGGAAGTTCTTTCAGCAACGCAGCGGAATAGTGAAATCCGGTACATCATCATCACCGATTATAAACAACATGTTGCCGCCGGATATAATGTCGAAATCGGCCTTCGGATGAATTATGATATTGCCTCTCATGATGGAACGTTGAGTAACGACCGGTCGACAGTCATGACAAGAGCGGTCATTCAGTTTAATAATCTGACGCTTGGGAATATTTATCTTGGGTTGTCGCTGGATAAGCTTGCCGAAGACGTTGCGGAAACGAAAAAAACAATCACCTTCATCAGCGGTATTATCCTGATTATCGGTCTTTTGGTGGTCTACATTGTTGCGCGTTTTCTTACGAAACCATTGGAGACAATGGCACAGACGTTCCATCAGATTGCACGGGGAGATTTTTCTCAGCATGTGCAAACCTCCGGATATGTTGAAATTAGCCAATTAGGCGAGGCGTTTAATCATATGGTGGACGATCTCGCGTCACTTCAGTCTGAGCTACGGTCGGTAAACCGCACTCTGGAAAATCGCATCAGCGAACGAACAACAGATCTGCAGCATGAGATCGTGCAACATAAAAAAACAGAAGTAGCGCTGCGGGAAAGCGAAGAACGGTTCCGTGCACTGGTTGAACTTTCACCGGACGCAATCGTCGTACTTTCTGATGGCACGTTTGCGTTCATCAATCCCTCCGCATTGTCGATGTTCCGCGTCTATTCTATCGAAAAGATGTCCGGCAGATCCTTACTCGAATTTCTGCATCCAGCGCAAGTAAATCTTTTCGAAGAATCGTTGAACAGGATTTTACACGGCAATATGGTAAACATATTTTCAGAATATGCTTTCGTCCGAAATGATGGAACTGAATTTATCGCCGAAGTAGCGGCAACTCGACTGATATTTCGCGGAAAGATCGCAGTGCAAATTGTTATCCGCGATATTTCGGAGCGCATCAGGAACGAGCGGAAAAAGATGGAACTAGAGCAGCAATTATTGCATGTCCAGAAAAAAGAGATCATCAGTACGCTGGCAAGCGGTTTGGCGCATGATATTTTGAATATTCTCGGTATCATCGGCACATCGATCAATAAGTTACTGTTTATGAAGATTGTGAACCAGGAATCGCTGTTGGAAAGCGCAGAGCAGATTTCAAAAGCATCCGAACGGGGAAAATCGCTCGTGCGCCAATTGTTGTCGTTTGCACGCAAATCGGAATTGAACTTCGATTCGGTCAGCATCAATACTATTGTCATGGAAATTACCTCCGTCATTCAGAGAACATTCCCCGTGACCATTGCAATTAAAATTGATCTCTCCAACGACCTGCCGCAGATCAGGGCGGACAATAATCAATTGCATCAGGCATTATTGAATCTTTGTTTGAATGCGCGTGATGCAATTCAGGAAACAGGAATGATTACCATCGCAACAACGGCATCGATTAAGCCTTCGTTGCCTGGCCTACAGGGAGATTACATTTGTGTGAGCGTCAGTGATGACGGCATCGGTATGAATGAAGAAATTCAACGGCGAATCTATGAACCGTTCTTTACGACGAAATCGGAAGGAACGGGCTCCGGACTTGGAATGGCAATGGTGAAAGGAATAATGGAAAACCATCGGGGATTTATCGAAATTGATTCTGCAGAAGGGAAGGGAACAACGTTCAGGCTGTTCTTTCCGGTGTAAAGAGAAAAAGCCCTGATGGGTCTACATCAAGGCTTCTCAGAAAAAATTATTGTCGAATTCTTTATCGGAATAACTCTACAACCCAATACGCAAAAGCACCGATCGCTGCCGAAGTGGGAATGGTTAATATCCATACAATGACAATATTTTTAACCACACCCCATCGTACGGCGGAAAGTCTTTTTGTTGCGCCGACACCCATAATGGAACCGGTGATTGTATGCGTCGTGCTGACTGGAATGCCGCCGACTGCTGTCCCTAATAACATTAACGCTCCAGCACTTTCAGCACAAAATCCATGTACCGGTTTCAAATGAGTGAGTTTTACACCCATCGTGCCGATCACTTTCCATCCGCCCATGAGCGTTCCCAATCCAATTGCAGTATGCGCGGAAAGAATGACCCATACTGGTACATACATCTCGCCGCCTTCGAAATAACCCGTTGAATAGAGCAAGATAGCAATAATACCCATTGTTTTCTGAGCATCGTTTGTTCCGTGTCCCAAACTGAATGCAGCAGAAGAAATTAATTGTCCGACTCTGAAGTATTTATCAATTTTACGCACATTCCATTTTCTGAAAATCCATGTAACGGCAATCATTAAAAAAAAACCGACGACAAAACCTATGAGCGGAGCAAGGAAAATGAACAACACCACTTTATTAATCCCGGCAAAATTCAGTGAAGCGATACCAGCTTTAAACATACCGGCACCGGCGAGTCCGCCGATCAGCGCATGAGAGACGCTGATCGGGAATCCGTAGTGGGTACACAGATGCGTCCAAATAACTGAACCAACTAATGCTGCAAGAATTAAGTCTGGGGTGACAATGTTGGGATCGATAATGCCTTTTCCGATTGTCGTAGCTACCGCTACTCCGAACCCGAAAGCTGCTATAAAATTAAAAAATGCCGCCCAGGCAACAGCCATTTTTGGAGACAATACGCGCGTAGAAACGATGGTTGCAATTGAATTTGCTGCATCATTCATACCATTCAAAAAATCAAATACTAACGCTACAAAAATAATAAAGATGACATAAAAATCCATTACTATTCCTTCACTCTCTTATGCGTTTTTGATCATGATCGATTCAAGCACGTTGGCAACATCTTCGCACTTGTCCGTGGCTGTTTCCAGTGTGACCAGGACTTCTTTTGTTTTAATTAATTCGATAGCATCCGATTCCTTTTCGAATAATTCTGCAATTGCCTGGTCGAAAATAGTGTCAGCATCATTTTCGTATTGGTTGATTTTGTGAAGGATCTTTCTTAATTCTTCAGCTCTGCGCGTATCGGTGATTAGCAATACACCCCTTTGAATTTCAATAGCACATTGATAGACAATTTCTGTCAAACGTTGTATATCTGCGGAATTCTTTTTGATTTTGTAAAGGAAAAATCGGTTGGCGCTTCCGTCGATTAAGTCAATAACATCATCCATCGCAGAAGCAAGAACGTGGATATCTTCTCTGTCGAGAGGAGTCACAAACGTACTGTTCAATTCTGTGAAAATTTCATGGGTGATCGTGTCAGCTTTGCGCTCTATTCCCTGGATTTTCATTACCGTCGTTTCCCGTTCACTTTTCGGCAATGAGGGTAATGTCCGCAGCGTATCGGCACCTTCCAGAATCGTAGTCGATAGTTTATCGAATAAATTAAAGAATTTATCATCGTGGGGGAGTAATGCTTGAATCAGTCTGTCGATACGCATAGGATTCTAATTTGGTTGTGGGTGATGGACAATTTTCTTGCGTAAACATAAACAAGATTGAAGTAAAAAGAAAGACCCAAAGTGTTAAGGAATTGTTACCAGTGATTTATTGGGAATTATTTTATATACTCAGGTACGAATTACTTCGAATATCCGCCTATCGGGAGATCACATGAATAAATCACGCCGCTCTTTTTTTCAAAGAACCGTATCACTTGTTGCTGCAAGTTCTATCTTTTCATCGATTCCGTCTTTTGCCTTCAATACACAGGGGACCAAAAAGATGAAAATGACCTTCCGTCCGTATACGCTGGAATTAAAACATGTGTTTACCGTCGCATCATTAAGTCGCACAACGACACCGGTGGTACTTGTGGAAATTGAATATGACGGTATTGTGGGATATGGCGAAGCTTCGATGCCTCCATATCTGGGTGAATCGCAAGAAAGTGTGATGGCATTTCTTAAACGAGTGGACATTTCAAAGTACGGCAATCCGTTCGATCTGGAATCGATTCTTGCTGATATCGATTCGCTGGCATTTCACAATACTGCCGCAAAAGCATCTGTCGATATCGCGTTGCATGATCTTGTAGGGAAATTGATCGGTCAGCCGTGGTATAATATTTGGGGATATGATAAAACAAAAGCGCCGAATACAACTTTTACCATTGGTATCGACAAAGCTAACGTTGTTCGCGAAAAAACTAAAGAAGCTGTCGGGTTTAAGATCTTGAAAGTAAAACTGGGAAAGGATAATGATAGAGAAATGATCGAATCTGTCCGGGCAGTAACTAATGTTCCACTAACGGCGGACCCGAACCAGGGGTGGAAGGACAAATTCTATGCACTGGATATGATTCATTGGCTGAAGGAACAAGGAGTGGTGTACATTGAACAGCCGATGGCAAAAGAACGGTATGATGATCATGCGTGGCTAACGGAACGAAGTCCTCTGCCGATTCTGGCGGACGAAAGTTGTCAGCGGTTGGCGGATATTGCGAGTGTTAAAGGGGCATACAGCGGCATCGTTATTAAGTTGATGAAATGCACAGGTATGCGGGAAGCGCACAAGATGATTACATTAGCACGGGCAAATAATATGAAGGTGATGTTCGGTTGTATGACGGAAACATCGTGCGCAATTTCGGCCGCGTCACATTTGTCGCCAATGGTGGATTGGGCTGATCTTGACGGTATGCTGTTGATTAAAAATGACGCATTTACTGGTACGATTGTGAAAGAAGGAAAACTGGTGCTGAGTGATGAACCTGGAATCGGCGTAAAGAAGATCGGTTAATCGTTGTTTCCGCTGAAGCCATAATCATCCATCATGGTTTCATTGTTTTTTGTAACTCCCACAGAAGAACCGCACTGGCGCTTGCCACATTGAGCGAATCCACTCCCGGACGCATCGGGATTGTGACAAATTCATCACAAAGTCCCAGCACCTCTGATGAAATTCCATGACCCTCCGCACCAAGAACAATACAGCACTTTTCAGCTTTCTTGGATTGTTGAATTTTCACACTGGAAGAATGCGGATGTGCGGCAATAAACCGAATTCCGCTTTCCTGCAATAAACGAATCTCTTCGGTAGTATTCCGGATATAAATAACCGGCAGTTGAAAGATATTTCCCATGGAATTTCGGACGGAACGTCGTAAATAGGGATCGCATGAAGAGGGCAACACCAGCAATGCATCCACGTTGAAGCAAACACAATTCCGAACGATCACACCCATATTTTCCGCATTGGTAATTCCATCCACCAGAACATAGAGAGAACGTTTGTTTTGCCGTTCCGTTAGATATCCGGCATGCAGTTGGTCCGGAACCGTTCCCAGACCCATAATTGATTGATGCAATTCATGCCCGACGATCGTTTCGAGAAGTTTTTTCTCCCCAAGATAAACGATAATTCCATTCCGGTTCGATTCAATCAATGAATGATGTTTGTCGAACCAATCTTGCGAAAGAAGAATGGACAGAACGGTTAACGAGCTCTCCAACAACCGCACAATCACTTTTTCCCCTTCGGCTACGAAGATGCCTTGCTGCAGATGTTCGATCGGACGCCGAAGCGTTTTAAAAGGTTCCAATACCGGAAGATCGAGTGATGTAATATGGTGTACGGCAGTGATCATGTTCTTTGAAGTATAGCAAAAGTTTGGTATTTTTGTTTATTAAAATATCAGTTTATTGATTCTTCAGCTTCTATCGAAAGGTTGTTCATTTCATGTTCGTTCGTACACGTTTCGCACCATCACCCACAGGATATCTTCATGTCGGCGGACTTCGCACCGCGTTATATGCATACCTTTTCGCAAAGCAACATCAAGGGACATTCATTCTTCGCATCGAAGATACCGATCAATCGCGCAAAGTGGAAGGGGCGACGGAAAAATTGATCGATGCACTCGAGTGGGCGGGCGTAGAGTTTGACGAAGGACCGGGGAAAGAGGGAGTGTACGGACCATATATCCAATCCCAACGTCTTCCAATCTATCATGAGCATGTGAAACAATTGGTTGACCAGGGGAAAGCGTACCATTGTTTCTGTACACCGGAACGTCTGGAACGTCTGAAAGCGGAGGGCGGAACTATGTACGACCGTCACTGCAGAAATATTTCTATGGACGAAGCACGCAGACGTGTATCAGCGGGTGAACCAAATGTTATCCGGATGAAAATTCCAGACGACGGAGAGCTTCAATTTCATGATGAAGTACGCGGAGATGTGTCAATTGCATTTTCAACGATCGATGATCAAGTCTTGTTGAAATCCGACGGTTTCCCGACATACCATCTTGCTGTTGTTGTCGATGATCATACCATGGCGGTGAGTCACGTTATTCGTGGAGAAGAATGGCTTCCCAGCACACCAAAACATATTCTGCTGTATCAATATTTCGGATGGGAAAAACCGAAGTTTGCGCACCTTCCGCTGTTGTTGAATCCCGACAAAAGTAAATTAAGCAAACGCCAGGGGGATGTAGCGGTGGAAGATTACCGTGCGAAAGGATATCTCAAAGACGCGTTGGTGAATTTTGTCGCATTTCTCGGTTGGAATCCTGGCGACGAACGGGAGATTTTTTCGATGGAAGAGTTAGTGAAAGAATTTTCCATTGAACGGGTCGGAAAAGCAGGTGCGGTTTTCAATATTGAAAAGTTGAATTGGATGAATCAGCAGCATATTAAATTGCAGTCGGAATCGAAATTGTTGCCGTTGATCAAACCGTTATTAAAATTAAAAGGATGGGATTCGTTTTCCGACGAATATCTGCAGCAAGTGATTGGTTTAATGAAAGAACGGGTGGTTGTCACGGATGATTTCGTCACTTCTTGCCCTTATTTCTATGAAGATCCGTTATCGTATGATGAAACTTCCAGAGCAAAAAATTGGAAACCCGAAACCACCGGGTATATTGCCAAACTCATTGAACGACTGCAAACGTTGGTCCTGTTCGATGCTGCCTCGGTTGAGACGGCGCTGCGTACCACGGCGGATGAATTTCAAGTTGGCGCCGGTAAACTGATACATCCGATGCGTCTGGCTGTCTCCGGTGCAGCAAATGGTCCGTCACTGTTTCATATGGCGGAAGTTCTGGGAAGGGAACGAGTTGTTCGCAGGATTCAGAAAGCATTGGAAATGTTACGATGAATTGCTGGATAAAGTTTTTGTCCGTCAGTGTCTTGGGTATTTCACAACAGAAATATTCTGTTTCCGAATTTTCCTGGTTAACAGGACAGTGGGAGATGCAGAAAGGTGAACGGCAAATGGAGAAAATGTGGCTGGAGCCTGCTGGCAATACAATGTTTTCCGTCAGCAGGACTGTGAAGAATTGAAAAACAATTGAACACGAATTTGTTACAGTAGAACAAGATTCCGTCGGCAATATTTATTTTTGCGCACAGCCATCGGAACAAGAGGGCGGCTCATTCCGACGTATTGTTTTGCAACAGATGTCCGTTGTCTTTGAGAACCTTCGGCATGATTTTCCGCAGCGGATCATCTATCGAAGAGTTTCGGAAGATTCATTGATTGCCCGCATTGAAGGCATGATCAATGGGGCAAAACGAAGCATTGACTTTCCCTACAGAAAAATCAAAAATTGATTCTCGATCCTTGCTTCGATATATTCAAACACTATGTCAAAATATACACTCGATATCATAAAATTGCATAACGCTGTTTTTTACGCGTATCACGGTGCCATGTCCGACGAACAAAGCCTCGGAGGTAAGTTTGAGATCGATGTCGAACTGCACTGTGATCTTACGGCAGCAAAACAAACGGACAATCTTGATGAGACAGTGAATTATGAAAAAGTGTATGCATTAATGAAATCGATCGTCATGGGAAAGAAATATTATCTGATCGAAGCGCTGGCGCATTCAATTGGTACCGGCATTATTGCGGCGTTTCCGAAGGTGCAGCAGACAATCGTTCGCGTCCGGAAACCCGGAGCGCCGGTACACGGAGTGGTGGATACGATTGAAGTACAAATAAAAACAGTACGGTAAACAATGAAACACACGGTCTATCTTGGTCTTGGTTCGAACGTCGGTCACAGAGTGGAATTTATCGCCGCTGCCATTCGCGGCATTACGGATTTTGAGAAGACGGTGGTTGATGCCGTATCGAACGTGTACGAAACGGAGCCAGTCGGGAATATTCCTCAGAGCGAATTTCTGAACTGCGCGCTCTCGGTCAGAACGGATCTGTCGGTAGAACAATTTCATGCTAAGATGAAATGGTTGGAAAAAGAAATCGGCAGAACCGACTCGGAACGATGGGGGCCGCGTGAGATCGACATCGATTTACTTTTTTTCGATTCGGTTGTCCTAAATACAGATGCCATCAGGCTTCCACATGCCGAACTGGTGAATAGAAAATTCGTCCTGCAGCCGTTATCCGATATCGCGCCGAAGATGGTGCACCCGGTCGTGCAGATAAATATAGAAGAATTAAACAACGAAACATCCGATCGACACGGTGTGGCGTATTCTGAAATGCACACATCACAATTGCTTGCATTGATCAATGATTCAATTACAAACCCGACCGTCTGACATACGCTATATCGCCATCGAAGGGGTTATCGGCGCTGGCAAAACGACGCTGGCAAAGATGATTACCGAGCGCCTTCAAGCAAAACTTGTTCTGGAAAAATTCGAAGAGAATCCGTTTCTTGCGAAATTTTACGAGGATCCGGAACACTATGCTTTTCAAACACAGATCTTTTTCCTGCTCAGCCGATATAAACAGCAGCAAGAGCTTTTTCAGGGTGATCTGTTCCATGAATTCCTGGTCTCGGATTATATTTTCGATAAGGACAAAATCTTTGCGTATCTCACATTGCAGGATGATGAACTAAAATTGTATGAATCACTAATTACAACCATTGAAAAGAATATTCCGACGCCGGATCTGGTGGTGTACTTGCAGTCCAGCGCGGACCGCTTGATGACAAACATCAAAAAACGGGGAAGAAGTTTTGAAGAAAACATGTCCGAAGAATATATCAAGGACCTGAATGAAGCGTATAATTATTTCTTCTTTCGTTATAAATCCGCGCCATTGCTCATTATCAATTCAACGGAGATAGATTTTGTGAATGAACCGGAAGATTTTGAAGATCTGCTCACGCAGATTCTGCGGAAGGATAAAGCTCCGGTGGAATACTATAATCCGAAAACCAAAGGAAAGTCGTGATGGTACGCTTCATCATTTGGATGATCATCGTTTTTTTCGCAGCGAAGATTCTCGGACTTGTGATGCGTGCCGTTCGCCTGATGTTCACGCCGAACAAAGATGTATTGAACCGCCGTACCGGTGCAGCGATTCATCGTTCTCATCCCATTGAAGATATCCCGTATGAGGAGATCAAAGACAAGCCATGAGGATGATAGAACGGTTCCTGAAACGGCTGTTGGTACAGCTCATCGGCCTCTTCCGATCTGGCAGAATGATCTCGCCTCGCGAACTCCCTATTAACAGGTTTAATAGAATTCTTATTGTTCGCCAACATGACCAGCTTGGTGACCTTCTGATAATAACACCGACGATCCGTGCAGTTCGTAAACGATTTCCCAACGCGTATATTGGCGTGGTTGTTCGTGAATATACTGTACCCGTCATATGGGACAATCCGCATGTAGATGAAATTATTGTCTTCTACGAAAAACTGAAAAAATGGAATGTGCAGATGTTCTCCCTTTTCTTAGACCAGTTGAGAAGAGATGGGGGGTATGATTGTGCCATAGTCCTGAATACAATTTCACGTTCCGTTTCTTCTGATATCATCGCCGTACTAAGTAAAGCGAAGTACATTATCGGTCCGAATCATCTGAAACTTGATTCCGATCTACCGGAAAAGATTTATAATGTGTTAACACCCCGGTCTTCACAACATCAATTGGAGATTGAACATAATCTGGATATCGTCAAAGCAATCGGCGTTCCTGCCGATGGGTACGAATACGATCTTTCGATTGATGAAGACGAACAGAGTGAAGCGAACAAAATCTATCAATCGCTTCATTTTTCTGGTAACGGATTAAAAATTGGCGTCCATTTTGGCACGTTGGATGAAACGCGCCGGTTTCCGTTGCCCAAACTTGCCAGGGTGATCGACTGGATTAAAACAAATACGGATTGTGAGGTAGTTCTGA
>Ga0265292_1001101_pt1 | contig 26409 bp, 24 predicted proteins | sample Munlanlewell296A_FD_189080 | JGI IMG/M metagenome (GOLD analysis project Ga0265292, IMG submission 189080) | Leachate microbial communities from a municipal landfill in Southern Ontario, Canada - Leachate well 296A | ecosystem: Engineered > Solid waste > Landfill > Unclassified | place: Canada... | reverse complement strand
ATTTTGGTTTGAATTACACCCAAGGCGGATTCCTCCCGGCAACGATTGCGGTGGGGTTGGTTTTTTCGGGCCTTATCGGTGATTGGCTTGCCCATCATATAAGCCGCCGCGTTTTGTTTTGGAGTGGTGGCATCGTCTTGGCAATCAGTGTCATCGCGCTGAGCTTGAGCCGCCAATATTGGTTGGTTATCATCAGCGTTTTAGGAATGGGATTCGGCGGTTCGCTCACCCAAATCATGATCCAGGCCCTGCTCTCAGATCAGCATGGCGAAGGGCGGGCCATTGCTCTTACTGAAGCGAATGTAGCCGCCAGCCTTTCCGCGACGTTTACCCCTTTTGTTATTGGCATGTTGCAGACCACAGCCGCAGGTTGGCGTGCCATTTCAATGTTTGCTGTCCTGCTTCTATTACTCCTGGCAGTGCCATTTCGACATGTCCCCATTCCCGGAAGTGCTCGGATGCGCTCGCAATCCACTGCAGATAAAAGCCATTTGTCGGTCTCGTTTTGGTTGTATTGGATGGTGCTTTTTCTTGTCGTCGCGGCGGAAATGACGCTCGCTGTTTGGGCTACAGATTTTCTCAGCAGTGTTGCCGGATTAAGCCGCACAAATGCCGTACTGGCCTTCGGCTCTTTTCCTGCCGCAATGCTGATCGGACGTTTCGGCGGTAGCCGCCTCATGCGTCGCTGGTCAAGCCAGACTCTTTTGCTCGCGGCCTTGGGCCTGACGTTGGTGGGCTTTCCGATTTTCTGGTTATCCCGCCTGGCAGTCTTCAATATTTTTGGTCTGTTCATCACCGGCTTGGGCATCGCCAATCTCTATCCCCTCACTCTCTCTGTTGCCGTCGGTCTGGCAGCAGGCCAGACCAACCAGGCCAGTGCGCGGGCCTCACTGGGTGTCGGTGCTGCGCTTCTGACAGCGCCTCTGCTCTTGGGTTGGCTGGCCGACCGTTTCGGTCTTCAAAATGCCTATGGCATCTTCCTGGTGTTCATTATTGCCGCCTTCGTGGTTGTTGTAAACAAAGCCTTCGATTGGCGTAAAAGGCAAATTCTTGATTAGTTAAAAGAAAGTTGTAACTATGCAGATATTGAAAAAAATCGATACCTCGCTCGGCCTGGCTCTCGATGACGGAGCCAAAATCATGTTTCTGCTTTTTTCCTCCGTGGCGCTTATTGTCTGTCTGGGATATCAGCTTTTAGCTATCGGATACCCCTATTCGATGGACTATGGCGAGGCGCCCTTGGTGGATCAGGCTATGCGCCTGGCATCCGGCCAAAACATTTATCGTGCAGATATTTCCCAATCACCGTATACCATTTCAAACTACCCGCCTTTGTATATCGCCATTTTGGCCGTCAGTGTCAAGCTCTTTGGGCCGGCTGCCTCCTTTTTCGTTGGACGCATTGTCTCTGCGCTCGCTGCCTGGGCAGCAAGCATCTGCCTCGCGCTCATCGTTTATGGGCAAACGCGTGACCGCTTCGCCGCATTGAGCACCGGGGCGATTTTCCTGGCATTTCCCTTCGTCGTGTTTTGGTCACCCTTGCTTCGCATAGATATGGTTGCCCTCGCTTTTAGTTTGGCCGGATTGTGCCTGCTGGTCCGGGGAGATATTTCCTCCCGGCGCCTGGTCGCTGTCTCCATTCTGCTGGTTGCCGCTATTTACACCCGACAATCCTACGCTCTCGCCGCCCCGCTGGCAGCCTTTGTCTGGTTGCTATCGCAAAACTGGCGGCAGGCGCTGCGTTTTGCGTTGCTGGTAGGCGGGTCTACCTTGGTTCTTTTCATCGTGTTCAACACCTTGACACAAGGTGGTTTTTACTTCAATATCGTCACCGCCAATGTCAATGAATTCAAACTGGATCAACTTTTATACCACTGGGATCGTTTTCGCAATGCCGCACTCGCTTTGCTATGGATTGGAGGTTTTTCTTTTTTCCTGATCCGCCGTTGGAATCCTTTATGGGCGCTTGCGGCTCCATATCTCATCGGGGCTGTTTTGTCTGCCGCAACAATTGGCAAGATTGGCTCAAACGTCAATTATCTTTTGGAACTATGCGCAGCGCTAAGTCTCGCGGCTGGCGTAGTCATTGCCTGGAGCCGGAAATATTTACGTATTCACACCTTGCGAGTGGCGCTTATCATCCTCTTGGCTTTGGCTCTCGGGCAAATGACGCATGTTATGTTAAATGATTACACTACGGAGTTGCGAGACCGCCAGGCAGCCGCCACTGAGCTCAGCAAGTTGGCGGCCTTTGTGGCCGAAACACCCGGGCCCATTTTGGCGGACGAATACATGGGCATGCTAACTCTGCTGGGGCGACCGCTTGTCCTCCAGCCGTTTGAAGTGACCCAGTTGGCCTGGGCTGGGAATTGGGATCAGACCCCCCTGCTCAACAGCATCAACAACAAAGAATTTTCCGCCATCATTATCTTTGACAAGCCCTGGGCAAAAGAGCGCTGGACAGAAGAGATGTTTAATGCGATTAATCATTCGTACAATCTCACAGGTATGATCGCAGGCAACAAGGTTTATTCATCCATTCAGCCCGAAGCTTCAGCCAGTCTGCTTGCCTGTCCGGGCGCGGTATGGCGATTACCAAGTGATGGCTCGTTGGGGGTGCAGCCAAAGGATGGCGGCCTCGATTTTTTTGGCAAGGGCAATGCAGGTAAGCTGCCAGTATACGCAGTAGCCGATGGCCTGTTATCCCGCTTGCCCGGCTGGGTGGATGCTGTCGCCATACAACATGATGATCCCCTGCATCCAGGAAAGAAAGTTTGGTCGTACTATAGCGGCATGGGCGCCCCCAATGGGAGCGACTCCTATGTAGCCCAGGATTTCCCTCTAGGGACAGCAAATGTGCCTGTCAAGGCCGGTCAACTGCTGGGTTACCAAGGCTCATGGAGCGGTACGCCTCAGTGGCCCGTGTGGGTACATGCGCATTTTGCCGCACTGAATGTTGCCGACCGAGGCGCCTTTCCAGATAAGATTTCGCTTGAGAATATCATTGACCCGCTCCCATATTTGGGCCTGACTCTTGATATGAATAACAAACTTACTCAGTCATTAAAATGTCCCCAGCCATGATTAAAGTAGACCATTTGACAAAAGACTATTCGCGCCCCGTGCGCCAGGATGGTTTTCTTGGCAGTCTGCGCACGCTCTTTAGCGCTCAATATCAGACCACCCGGGCGGTGGATGATATTTCCCTTCACGTCGAAGAGGGCGAGTTGGTTGGTTACATCGGGCCAAATGGTGCTGGCAATCCTTTCCGGTACCCTGATCGAAACAACCCTTGGTTTACTGGTCGCCTGCGTGGCTTTTTGGACAGGTCGTTCGCGGCGGGTGGGAAGCCTGGTAATACAACTCAATATGATGCTCCAGCATTATCCCATGGACATTTTCGGCTACACCTTCCGCGTCGTCGTCACCGGCCTGATCCCGGTCGCGTTCATGAATTACTATCCCGCGCTGATGTTGCTCGACAAAACCGAGCGGCTGGGAGCCTGGTGGTGGCTCAGTTATCTGTCTCCGCTTGTCGCCCTGGTGATGATCGGATTATCCGCCCAATTGTGGCATCTGGCCCTGCAGCGCTATTCCAGTTCAGGCGGCTGAAAGATTCAGGAATAACTCTATGAAAATCGCTCAACGTTTTCTCCAATATTTCCTTGCATTTTTTCTACTTGCTGGCTGTGTTTCCAGTCCGGCAGCCGAAACGGCCACCGGGCAGGCGGCCACCCTTCCGCCTGCCAGCACGGTAACGTTGTCTCCTACGCAAACGCTTACCGTTTTGCCGACAGCCACCCCGCCTCCCACTCCCACGCATCCCCCTTTGCCTACCATTCCACCGGTCCAACCGGTGATTGGTCTCCCGCAGGGCACGGACAATTACCCCTGGTGGAATGATACGGTCTTTTATGAGATTTTCGTCCGCAGCTTTTATGACTCCAACAATGACGGCATCGGCGATTTTAACGGTCTTACCGCCAAACTGGATTACCTGAACGATGGTGATCCGAATACAACCACCGACCTGGGTGTGACCGGCCTATGGCTGATGCCTATTAATCCATCTCCTTCATATCATGGCTACGATGTCTCAGATTATTACGCTGTGAACCCCCAATATGGGACCATGGATGATTTTAAGCATCTGCTTGCCGAGGCCCACAAGCGCGGCATCCGCATTGTGATTGATTGGGTGCTCAATCATACCTCTGCCCGGAATTCCTGGTTTCAACAAGCGCAAGACCCTGCTTCGCCTTATCGCCAGTGGTATCGTTGGTCTGCAGATAGGCCCACTACTCCGGGTTGGTATCCGGGAGGCGGTAATGAGTATTATTACGCTTTCTTTGATGTTGGGATGCCCGACTTGAATTACCGTAACCCGAAGGTTGTCGCTGAGATGAAGAACGTCGCTAAATTCTGGCTGAAAGACGTGGGTGTGGATGGTTTTCGCCTCGATGCGGTTAAATATATTGTCGAGGATGGTAGCACAGTGCAAAATACACCGGAAACGCACGCGTGGTACAAAAAACTGCGCACGTTTTACGAGGGCGTCAATCCACAGGCCCTGACTGTAGGCGAAGTGTGGGATAACAGCGAGGTTGTCAACACTTACCTTGCTGGAGATGAGTTGGATCTGGCCTTTGATTTCGACCTCGCCAGGAACCTCGTTTTCACCGCTGGCTCCCATCGCGCGAAAGACATGACCGATGTGTTGAACCATGATTTGCAACTCTTTCGGCCCGGTCAATTTGCCACATTTCTCACCAATCATGACCAGGATCGTGTCATGTCAGTTCTGAATGACGATCTGGATGCGGCCAAGAACGCGGCCATGCTCTTGCTCACATCTCCCGGTGTGCCTTTTCTCTATTACGGTGAAGAAATCGGGATGTTGGGCAAGAAACCGGACGAAAATATTCGCCTGCCCATGCAGTGGTCAGGCGATGCCAATGGAGGCTTTACTACAGGAACGCCGTGGCGTGCGCCCAATGTGGATTACACTACCAAAAACGTTGTTGCGCAAAGCTCAGATGCCAATTCGCTGCTTTCGCTCTATCGTACCCTCATCGGTCTGCGCAGTTCGCATGCTGCTCTGCGCGTGGGCGATTTCTATCTGATCGATTCGGGTAACCGGGCTGTGTCTGCCAGTTTGCGCGTCAGTCGCGAAGAGACTGTACTGGTCATTGTCAATCTCGGTTCTGAGCCAGTGAGCAACTATGTCTTGAAGCTGGATCAAGGGCCGTTATCTGCCAGTTATTCTGTTGCCTCTCTGCTTGGCGAGGGCGAATTCTCAGCTCCGCAGATTACAGATAAGGGCGGCTTTAATAATTACCAGCCTTTGCCTGAACTTCCCCCTTATGGAAAGTTTATTTTGCAGTTACAAGAGAAGAAAAAATGAAACTTCAGCGTCACCCCGCAAACCCTGTCTTACTCCCCGATCCCGCCTCAGATTGGGAAACCTACAACGTTTTTAACCCTTCGGTCATCCATCACAACGGCCTGTTTCACATGCACTATCGGGCTCAAGGGCTGGACTGGATCAGCCGCATCGGCTACGCGGTCAGTGTGGATGGTATTCATTGGAATCGCCTGCGCCGCCCGGTGCTCGCACCGCACGACATATCCGACGCGCGTGGCGTGGAAGATCCTCGCGTGACCGAGCTCGAGGGACGTTTCTATATGTGTTACACCGCCTATGGAAGTGAGTTCAACGGTGCTGGTGAGCCAACTCACGCGGGTGGTGGCGTCCTGCCGATGATTGCCGTAAGCGATAACCTTGTTACCTGGGAACCTCTTGGCCCGCTCGTACGTGGCGAAGACAACAAAGACCACCTCCTTTTTCCTCGTCGCATCAATGGGCGTTACATGGCTTTGCATCGCCGTCCCCCACAGGTATGGCTCGCTGAAAGCGATGACCTCAGGCATTGGCCTGAAGGGCGTATGCGTCCCATCTTCGGCCCGCGGCCCGGCAATGGCTGGGATGAAAAGCGTGTCGGTGGAAATGGTGTTCCTATCGAGACCGAGCATGGTTGGCTGATGCTTAATCACGCTTATGACGAACAGCATGTTTACCGTCTTGGCGTTTGCCTGCTTGACCTGGATGACCCTGCCTGTGTGATTCACCGTCCGAAAGATTTCATCCTTGAACCTGGCGAATTGTGGGAACTGCGCGGCGACGTGCCCAACGTGATTTTTTCCTGCGCCAACCCGGTAGTGAATGATACCGTCTACGTTTATTATGGAGGCGCCGATCACGTTATCGGTCTTGCGACCTGTTCCTTAAGCGAGCTCCTCAACTTTGCCCGCTCAGGACAAGACTGATACGGCGCATCGATTTATTTTGACAGATCAACAAAGGACAATTCCCGTGACCGACCTCTGGACCATCACTGAAGAGGGGTTCGACCCCCAAAAACAACACCACCAGGAAACCGTCTTTACCCTTGGCAATGGTTATCTTTCAACACGCGGCGCATTCGAGGAATTTTATCCTGACGATCGGCGCGCGACCTTTATTCACGGCGTCTTTGACGAAACGCCTATCGTTTTCACCGAGCTTGCCAACGCTCCAGACTGGCTGCCCATTCAAATTTACCTGAATGACGACCGCTTCTCCCTGGATTCTGGCACGCTAAGCTCTTTCCTGCGCACACTCGACCTCCGCACCGGATTGTTGACACGCAAAGTGCGCTGGGTCTCTCCCTCTGGACTTGCAGCTGCGTTCATCTTTGAGCGTTTTGCCTCCCTCGCCGACGAACATACCCTCTTTGTCCGTTGCCGCGTCGTCCCCGAGTTTACAGGCACAATTGAGTTCCGCGCTGGCCTGAACGGGAACATGCACAACGAAGGGCTGGTTCATTGGCAGTGGCTGGGCCAGGGCCAGGAAAGCGGCGCGATCTATCTGCACAACCGCACTCGCAAGTCGCATATTGTTATCGGAACTGCTATGCAAATTACCAACATCCTCGGACGCGAAATGGCCCGCGAAGTTTGGGATGCGCACAACGTGCCGACGCAAATGGTCAGAGTCGCGGCGCTTCCTGGTCAAACGGTGGGCATCGATAAACGCGTCGCGGTTTTCACCTCGCGTGATGTCGAAGTAGGCCAGGAGGTAAATACCGCTCTCAACCGCCTGCATGATAACCTGACTTGGGATTCGGTCCTGGATGCCAACAATCGAGCCTGGGCCGAAGAATGGGCGCGAACAGACGTGATTATCGAGGGCGATGACGAAGCCCAAATCTCCATCCGTTTCAACCTTTTTCAAATGCTCATCGCTGCTCCGCGTCACGACGACCGGGTCAATATCGGAGCAAAGACTCTCTCCGGGTTCGGTTATCGCGGGCACGCTTTTTGGGATACGGAAATCTTCATGCTCCCCTTATTTATCTATACCGCGCCGCATATTGCCAGGAATTTATTGAATTACCGCTATCGCAATTTACCTGGTGCCCGGCGGAAGGCGCAAACCAACGGTTTCGAGGGTGCGCAATTCCCTTGGGAGAGCGCCGATACCGGTGACGAAGTGACACCTGTCTGGGTACCACATTTTGCCGATCACACCAAACTTGTTCGCATCTGGACCGGTGATATCGAGATTCACATCTCCGCCGATATTGCTCACTCCGCTTATCAATATTGGCAGGCTACCGGCGATGATGAATGGTTCATTGAGAAAGGCGTGGAACTGCTTCTGGATACTGCCAGGTTCTGGGGTTCGCGTGCCGAGTACAACCAGCAACTGGATCGTTATGAATATAACGATGTCATCGGCCCGGATGAATATCACGAGCATGTGGATAACAACGCCTATACCAACCGCCTTGCCCAATGGAATTTGCAGACAGCGCTGGATGTATTGAAGTGGCTGGAAGGACATGCACCGGCGAAAGCCAGCGAGTTGGCTGAACGATTGGACTTAAGTGATCAGCGCTTGAAGAAATGGAGCGAGGTGATCGAGAAGATTTACCTGCATATTGACCCATCCGGGCTGATCGAGCAATTTGAAGGCTACTACCAGCGCAAAGATATCGATCTTGCTGCACTGGAGCCGCGTACCAAATCAGCGGAGGAGCTCTTCGACTGTAATGAGACCCAGATTCTCAAACAACCTGACGTGCTCATGCTCCAATACCTGTTGCGTGATCATTACTCTGACGAGTCTGTGCGCGTAAATTACGATCACTACATGCCGCGTACCGACCATACCTATGGTTCCTCCCTCGGCCCGTCTATCATGGCAATCATGGCCTGTGACGTAGGCAAGCCAGAGGATGCCTACGAACACTTCATCAGGGCTGCTCGTGCCGATTTGCGGGATGTGCGCGGCAATGCCGGAGATGGTGTTCATGCGGCCTCGGCCGGTGGTACCTGGCAAGCGGTCGTTTTTGGTTTCGGTGGTCTGCGTATAACAGCTGAAGGTTGGAATATACAGCCGCGTCTGCCCAAACACTGGAAGCGGCTTGCGTTCAAATTCATCCATCGCGGCAAAGTTCAGGAAGTAGATTTAAAATGACCATGATCACCCGCCCTGCTTACCATTTTACCCTCCCGCAGAACTTCATGAACGACCCGAACGGGTTGGTGTTTTTCAAGAACGAGTATCATTTATTCTATCAACATAACCCATTTGACAATGTCTGGGGACACATGAGTTGGGGTCACGCAGTCAGTCATGGTCTGGTTCATTGGGAACACCTGCCTGTTGCACTTTACGAAGAAGATGACATTATAATTTTCTCCGGCAGCGCGATCGCAGACCATCAAAACACGAGTCGTTTGGGCTCCTCCGGCCAGCCGCCAATGATTGCTATTTATACAGGGCACACCTCTGAAAAACAAACCCAGAACATTGCCTACAGCACCGACTGCGGACGAACTTGGACAAAATATAAGGGCAACCCGCTCCTTGACATTGGTTCATCAGAGTTTCGCGACCCCAAAGTGCTTTGGCATGAACCAACCCGTCAGTGGATTATGCTTACTGTGCTGGCCGACCAACATAAAATTCGCTTCGACGGCTCTCTTGACCTCAAACGCTGGACTTATCTGAGTGAATTTGGCCCGGCCGGATCGGTAAATGGATTATGGGAATGTCCGGATTTATTTTTGCTCCCGGTGGAAGACCAGCCTGAAATAAGTAAATGGATCTTGAAGGTGGATGAACAAAATGGCATCGGTGCCCAATACTTTACCGGTGATTTTGACGGCAGATCTTTTATCAACGATGCGCCGAGCAGTTCCATTTTTCGGGTCGATTATGGCAATGATTTCTACGCCGCGCAATCATGGAGTGATACACCGGACGGGCGGCGTATCTGGGTTGGCTGGCTGAACAACTGGGCATATGCCAATGTGATTCCAACCTCGCCATGGCGCGGATTATTTTCCATCCCTCGCGAGTTGCGACTGCGAAAATATCCTGAAGGATTTGGCCTGATTCAACAGCCCATCCCCGAATTGAAGGTATTGCGCCAACCGATCTGTCCCTTCACCGGCATCGAGCTTGCGGCAGTTAATGCCCAACTTGCGGAGCTTGAACCGGGTATCAGCCAAGAGATTAAAGCCGAATTTACCCTGGATACAGATACAGCCCATGAATTTGGAATCCGAATTTGCACAGGCGATTCCGAACAAACTGTGATCGGCTATGACTCTCAAGCGCAGGTGCTATTCGTGGATCGCCGCCGTTCTGGGGACGAGACCGCCTTTTCGCCTGAGTTCGCTGGTTTGCATTCTGCGCCATTGAGCCCGGAACAGGGCAAAATCGCGGTTCACATTTTTGTAGATTCCTGTTCGCTGGAAGTCTTCGGTAACAATGGGCGTGTAGTTATTAGCGATTTGATCTTCCCTGATTCACGTTCCGCTAAACTGGAACTATATGCCATCGGCGCTGATGTTCAGTTGAACACGCTGGAGATTTGGCAGATGGACAAAGGGTTCAGACATGCTTAGCGCTTTCATCTTTGACCTCGACGGTGTTCTTACTGATACCGCCGAATATCACTTCCGCGCCTGGAACCAGCTTGCGGCTGAGGAGAACTTGCCCTTTTCTCGTGATGATAACGAACATCTCCGTGGAATTTCGCGGCGCGAATCTCTCATGCTTATCATCAAAGACCGCATTTATTCCGAAGCAAAGATCCAGGAAATGATGGAGCGCAAAAATAGTTATTATCTGGAATTTATTCGGGAAATTTCTCCGCGAGATTTGCTGCCGGGTGCAAAGGAACTTTTGGATGAGCTTTCTTCTGCCGGTCTAAAAATTGCCCTTGGTTCCGCCAGCAAAAATGCCAGCGATGTGCTCGAACGCCTCGGCATTCGCTCTTTATTCGATGCAATATCCGACGGATACAGCGTGGAACACCAGAAACCCGCGCCCGATTTATTTCTGCATGCCGCACGCCAGCTTAATCTTCCGCCGGCACAATGTGTGGTGGTCGAAGATGCGGCTGCAGGCATTCAGGCGGCTCGCACAGGTGGATTCCGTTCCATTGGCCTTGGGCCACGCGAACGCGTTGGCGAAGCAGAAATTATCTTTCCAAGCCTGGTTGGGTTACACTTGGCCGATTTGCTGAAAGCCCTGGGCGCATAAGACCCCCAAAGATTAAATGCCGGCTGAAGCATGTTTACAGGGAATAAGGCCTGGCGGTTCTCGGTTGGTGGCGAGGTGGGCAACCACCCGCCGCCAACCATTGAGCAGACATCTCCGTTATTTAACAAAAACCCGATACCCCCAGGGCTTTAACGTCAGTTGGGTGGAGCCTGCGAAATTAACAGCTTCTTTTCCGAAATAATCAATATACTCTCCCTGATAAAGGCTTTCGTTAAATGTCACCGCCTGTGATTGGTCTGAAAAATCAAACACTGCAAAAACCTTGTTGCTTTCATTTTGGCGATCAATGCTCAGTACTTTGGTGGCACCACTATTGGGCACATTGATCATGCGCGAACCCCATTTAGCGTTCCACAGCGCAGTATTCTCTTTCTTGAGAGCGAACAGCTTTTCATAGAGCTCGCCAAGTGGATGTTCCCTCCATTCGATCGGATCTTTTTCAAAAAACGCAAGGCGTTTGGTGTTCCCTGCTTCTTGTCCGTTATAGATCAATGGCATGCCTTCACCCACGACAGACAACGCGATTGTCGCTTCCAGACCATCTCCAAACTGCTCAAACTCGGTTCTTACCCACGCGTTTTTATCATGATTGCTCACAAAAGTCATGCGCATACCGTTGGCTGGAAACGCTTTCTCGTTCCACGAGTACTAGACATACAGGCTGTTTAGGTCCGCTTTCCCCATTGCGATCTGGTGCATGGCATCATTCCAATTCCAGGCATAGGTCATATCGAAAGCTTCTGCATGTAAATCCCGGGATTCCCATTCGGCCAACATGAAGACCGGTTTAATCGCGTCGAGTTCTTTCCGCGCATTATTCTAAAAATCAGTCGGCACGAAGCCGGCCACATCACAGCGATAACCTCCGCGCAGGAGGAAGAACGCATGTGGCTGGCGCGTGAATTGCATGATGACACGATACAAGCCGTCATCGCGCTCAAACAACGAGTGCAACTCGCGCAAAAATCCGTCAAGGATCAGAGCGGGCGGAGTCACTGACAGAACTGGAAACTCTCGCTGAACAGACGCTTGAGAACCTGCGCCGCTTGACTCGCGCTCTGCGCCCCATCTATTTGGAAGACCTGAGACTTGTTACCGCGTTGGAAATGCTGGTGCGAGAGACAAGTCAGAATAACTCAATAAATATTGAATTCCAAAAATCGGGCGAAGAACAAAGGCTCTCACGCGAGGTAGAACTGGCGTTATACCGCATGGCACAAGAGGCACTGAATAATGTCGTGCGTCATTCGCAAGCCAAACATGCAGACTTGCATATCTCGTTTGGAGAGAAAGAAATCAAACTGGAAGTGAGCGACGATGGTATTGGTTTTGACATGCCGAAGAGTCCCACGGATTTTGCCCCGAGCGGACACTTCGGTTTGCTGGGTGTGCATGAACGTGCCGACTTTGCGGATTCCGGTGATGTCGCACAGTGATTCCGGAGCATGCCGCACAGTCAGGAGAGGGGAAATGCTGGTTGAATATATTGTACATCAGGTGTGCGACATGGTGCGGAATCCTCGTAGTTTTCTTTGGGAATCACCCAGCAAGGAAAGACAATAAGCGTTGTGGACAGTTCGATCCAGGATAGCATCAGCCAGAGTGGGATCTGGGAATCTAGCATGCCAGTCAGAGACGGGAACTTGCGAAGCAATGATCGTGGCAGATTTACCGAAGCGATCATCGAATATTTCTAACAAATCCTGAGCAGCAGACAATTGAATAGGATCACGCATCCAATCATCCAGGATCAACACTTCTGTTCTGGATAAGGAACGAAGTAAGTTGAGATACGAACCATCCTGCCGGACGCGGGTGAGGGTATGCAGAAAACGGGCAGTGTGCAGGTAACGGACGGAATAGCCTAATCTGCAGGCTGCCACCCCCAGAGAGCAAGCCAGGTAAGATTTTCCTGTACCGGTGGCACCTGAAACGAGGATATTTGAAGAAAAAGTGAAATGCCGGTAAGTTTGGCTTCATGAGATCGAAAGCAATAACAGCCCACCGGTCTCTGCCGATGGGCTGTTATTGCTAATAAAACCAGACAGTCTGGCTGACGTTAGTCATACCAGGCTGTCTGTCTACTAAAAATTTCTTCAGGCGGACCCGACGGGATTCGAACCCGCGATCTCGGCCTTGACAGGGCCGCATGTTTGGCCACTACACCACGGGTCCAGAAGCGGGCTGAATATACCATACGGGTTTTGCGGCGTCAAGGCGCACCGGCTCCATAAACTGACGAATCTACCGGAGTCTGACCGGATGGGTCGTAGACGTAAACAGTGTCGCCAACGTTGGCCCAATCAAAGAGCCAGTGTGAATCGCCAACCGATAAATTGACGCAGCCGTGGCTGCGCGCGTAGCCAAAGCCATTATGCCAGTAGGCTCCGTGCAAAGCGCGTTTTTCATCAAAATACATCGTCCAGGGCACATCTTCGAGATAGTAATAATCCGAGCGGTCGGCGGCAGTGGAACCGCTCATCGTCTCTGGGTGTTTTTTCTCGTAGATTTGGAAGATACCAGGCCTGGTCCAGAAGGGATCGACACCGGTGGATACCAGCGTGGCAAAGATCAGTTGATTGTTATCATAAACTGATATCGTTTGCTCAAATAAATCGACTTCGATCCAGCGGTGGTCGGTCACTCCTTTGGGAGCAGCGGTGTGCGGGTCCACGCGGGCAACTTGACGGGAATCCACCCACTCGTTTGGGCCGACCAGATTCCAGGTCAGGTTGCTGGCTTCCTGTGTATCGTAGATTTGGACAATATTGTAGCGGTATAAAGTGTGCCCCGTTTCCGGATTATTCAATCCGGGAGCGGTGCGGGGGTTTGTCTCCCCCATCACCCAGCCAAAAGCGCGTTGCGGCTGGGAACTGAACAACAGCCCCTGAAACGTCGGAACACCTGCTTTCGCACCGTCGACGCCTATCAATGCATCCGAGCGAAGCCTGTAATAGGAGTTGCCATTCTGGTCTATTTCGATACCCACATAAGAAACGTACAGGAAACCCGGGGCTAATTGACCGGATGGTTGGTTACTGGAGGCGTCCTCCAGCGAAGCAAATAACGGCGCACCCTCGTCGGTGACTTTAAAATAACGATACGGGATGTCGTTTAGCGCGGCAGGCGGGGTGTAGGCTGGCAAGGGCAGGATGGGATAAGGAATGCCGGTCGCAGCGATTTGAGTCAGATACTCGGATGGACCGAGAGGCAGGCAACCATCCGGCGCAGCTTCATAGACCCCGGGCGGGCAGACGACGGACCCGGAATCCGGCTCGAGCTCCGACAGCCTCCCGCTCTGAGCTGCGACGATCGTTCTGTTCAAAGGCAGGCTTTCCAGCAGGAAAAAAACTGCAAAAAAAGTGGTCAGAATACGGCGCATAAGGGATACCTTTATTGACGGAAAAAGATTATAGCATGTTTTGCTTGCTGACTATTTTGTAAGCCGCCCGTCACAAATTGAATCAGATAGGCAAGTCAGATAGGCAACTTGACACATTGTGCGCCCTGTGCTAAATTTACATCAGGTTACAAGGAGGTAGTTTTGACCAAGAATCGCTCCCAACTTATGGTTGACCGCTTGCGGGAACTCCAGGCGTCTTCACCCGATACTGAGGGCACGGCAGTTGTCAGTGTGGATGGTTTGAGCATTGCCTCTGCCCTGCCGCAGGGTGTGGAAGAGGACCGGGTCTCGGCCATGTCGGCTGCCATGCTCTCGCTGGGCGAGCGAATTGCGACCGAACTGGGACGCGGGTCGCTGGAACAAGTGTACATCAAAGGAGAGAAAGGCTATGTTATTCTGATGTCAGTGGGCGAAGAAGCAGTGCTCACGGCATTGGCACGCGAGCAAGCCAAACTTGGCCTGATCCTCCTCGATATGCGCCGCGCGGCCGAAGACCTGTCGAAACTCATTTAAGGCGGCAGAGACTATGCAGCAAATCCCAAAAAGCGGTTACTATTACGCCAACAAGTTCGCCCGCATCGCTCTGGAATTCTATGAAGAGGTGATGGGGAAAAATGGTCTCAATGCCATTTTGAACCTGGCAGGCTTGAGCAACTTGATTGACAACTATCCTCCCGATAACCTTGAGCGCCAATTTGACTTTGCTGATTTCACCGCCATCCATATTGGGTTGGAAGAGATGTACGGCCCGCGCGGCGGGCGCGTGCTGGCTTTGCGCGCCGGACATGCCACCTTCAACGATGCGCTTAAGAATTTCGGTGCATTGGCAGGCGTTGGTGACCTCGCATTCAAGGTGCTTCCCCTCCAGGCCAAGATCCGCATCGGCCTTCCGGCCGCGGCCAAAATCTTCTCGCAGGTTACTGACCAGCAATCTACCGTGGACGAAGCGGACGACACATTCATTTGGACGATCCATCGCTGCCCAATCTGTTGGACTCGCAAGGGCGCTGACAAACCGGTCTGCTATATCTCGACCGGTCTGCTCCAGGCCATGCTCACTTGGGTCTCCGGCGGATTGGAATTTCGCGTCAACGAATCCATGTGCTGTGCGGTAGGCGATACCGTCTGCGAGTTCGTTATTCAAAAAGAACCCATCTCCTAAGATAACACCCATGGCCGAGGCGAAACCGAAGATCCTCATCGGTGAAGACGACCTCGAAATAGCCGATATGCTGAATGCATATTTCCGCGTCCAGTGATACGAGGACTTTGCCGTAAAATGGGGCGAGGATCTGGAACAATCACTGGATTATTTTTATCCAATCAAAGACCGTGAACTTTCTGCTACGCACAGCAAGCGGCTGGCGTTCAAAATAGGCATATTGCACTCAAGCGATGGCCTTTTCACATCCCTTGATGTTCTCAAGTCATCTCTCTTGTGCAAGAAGCATTAGGAGCCAGATTGCATATTGTCGTCGTTATTCCAACATATAACGAAGCGGAGAACCTGCCCAATTTGGTCTCCGTTTTATTTGCGCTTCCATTAAATCTGGACATTCTCGTTGTAGACGATAACAGTCCCGACGGTACTGGCCGCATCGCCGATGATCTGGCCGCCGCGAATCCCAAACGGGTGCATGTGATGCACCGCACCGGGAAATTGGGGCTGTCGTCAGCCTACCTCCAGGCGTTCCGCACCCTGTTCGATGGCGCTGTGGATGCCATTGGCCAGATGGATGCCGACTTCTCCCATGACCCGGCTGCACTGGTCGAAATGGTAAAGCGTCTCGAAACCTGTGACCTGGTGTTGGGGTCGCGTTACATCCCAGGCGGCAGCACCGATGTCCGCTGGCCCATCTGGCGGAAAGCACTCTCAGCCTGGGGGAATTTCTACGCGCGCAGTATTCTGCGCATGCCCCTGCGAGACGTGACCGGCGGATTTCGCCTCTGGCGGCGCGAAACGCTCCAGGCAATGCCGCTGGAGCGCGTCAAGGCCAGCGGGTATATATTTACGGTCGAGATGGCTTACCTGGCCTGGTGTCTGGGTTTCAAGATCGGCGAAGTCCCCATCTATTTTGCGGACCGGCGTTGGGGAAAATCGAAAATGTCGTTCAAGATTCAAGTCGAGGCGGCAGTGCGGGTGTGGCAGGTAATGTGGGCCTACCGCGACTTGCAGCACAAGGGCCAAGCAAGATGAGCATAATGATACCGTAACGGCGGCGCATGAAACCGCTGCTACGTTTCATATTCTTTCACCAAATTACCCCACTCTTCCAAACTTAGTGTCTCCGCCCGCCGCTGTGGGTCAATCCCCGCCGCGGAAAGCAGTTCTTCTGATTCGACGGGTGCAATCCGCAGGCCGCCGGAGAGCGCATTTCGCAGGGTCTTGCGTTTTTGCGAGAACCCGGCTTTGATTAATATGAAGAACCTATCCAGCCTGTCGGCAGGGATGATTGGCTGAGTATAAATCTCAATGCACAACACCGCCGAATCTACTTTTGGCGGCGGGTAAAAAGCCTCCGCAGGGATGGTTGTTCCAATGACCGGCTTCCCGTAAACCTGCACACTCAACGCCAGCAGACTCATTCTACCCGCACCGGCGCAGATGCGCTCGGCAACTTCCTTTTGCACCGTCAGCACCACGCGGCTCGGATGCTGCTCCGCCTCCAGCAGATGGCGGATGACCACCGACGTAATGTAGTAGGGAATATTCGCCACAACAATATAACCCGGCGTTTCCATTAATTCTGCGGGATTGAGTTTCAGAATATCCCCCTGCACCAACCGCACATTTTTATAAGGCGCCAGTACGCTTTCCAAGGCCGGAAACAGCTTTCGATCCAGTTCGACGGCGGTGACAGAACGCGCCGAGAGCGCCAGGTAACGCGTCAGGCTGCCCAGGCCGGGACCAATCTCCATGACAACGTCCGCAGGCCCCAGGTCCGCCGCGCTGACGATTTCCTGCAGGGCATGGTTATCCTGCAGAAAATTTTGTCCCAAGCCTTTGCTCGGGCGCAGGTCATATCGCCGCAACAGTGCGGGAATGTTCAGGAGCGGGAGAGAGAGTCCGTTCATGGCAGGATGTACCCCGGATTTGCCGGGACGGGTGTCAGGAAGTAGACCGTCACGCCGTTGGCATACGTCAGTGGTTCGTATTCTTCTTCAGACCAGCCCAGGTCCACCCAGTAGTGGTTGCCGGGTGGCCAACCGCCGCCCACGTCGCCAACCACTGCCTCGCCGTAACCGGGGATGTAGAGATGCTCGAACCCGAATAGTAGATACCACGAATAGACCATTGCTACCACACCGCGCTGAACAGGTAGTCCGCTGGAAGTGCCATACAGGCATTGCGCCACGGCCGAACGGCAAGGCGAATAGGATGTGGCTTTCAGGTTCAGGGCCCGCCAGTATTCGATGGTCACACCGTCCACCGTGGTCGTGCGGATGACGATCTTCGTCCCGATTCCCATGATGCGGTCCTGCGGTGGACGGACAACACTCTCACTTTCAGATTGCTGCGAGACTTGCACACCCTCCTCGCTACGGGTGCGCAGGCGGGCAATTGCCAGTCCCGGCTCTCCGCCCTGCAGGAGCGCCTGCTGATCGATTTCCAAATCCGCGGAGAGTTCGGTGCGGGTAATGAACGGGATGGTTTTCTGGGTCAGGGCAACCGACTCGACGACACGCACAACGCGGATTTGACCATCTTCGGGGAGCGGAGCAGTTTCAGGTGGGATGGCGTAATCCAGCCCGGCGAGCGGAACGCCAGCCTCGGCCAGTGCTCGCCCCACCGTGGCCGCCGCGGAGCGCACCCGCACCTGGGTCCCGTCCACCGTGACGACGATTTCGCGCCCAGGCTGGTAAATGACGGCCAGCGGACCGGTGATGGGCGTTTCGGCAGGCGGGTCGAGCCGGTCGGCAGCATGGAGCGTGTACCCGGCCTCGGCCAGCGCTTGGCCGACGGTGAGGGCGGAAGTTTGGATCGTCTGCTGTCCATCCGGCGTGATGACGGTCAAAGCCACGGCGCGGCGGACGGTCAGTGTATAGGATCTGGCATCCGGGAGGGCTGTATCGAGCGGGGTGGAAGAACCGAGATAGAGGAGACGGTCGTTTGCGCCGAGCGTGATATTTGCCTCGGCGAGCAATTCTGCCGGGATGGTTTTGGCGGTGGAAAGAGAAAGTACCTGTTCCCCATTCAGGATGGTGACAGAGATGGCGCTCGGCTGGCAGGCAGAGAGGAGCAGCAGGAGTGCCAGAATCGGCCAAACGATTTTCTTCATGCGGACAATTCTAACAGATTATGACATCCTCTTTTGCTCCCACAATTGCCGCGTCAACTGGATGTGACCCGTATGCAAGGCGGTATGTTCGAGGGCATGGGCCAGGCACCACCCGACCGTGAATGCTTTGGCATTGCGCGGGGACTCGCGAACAGTTTCCAAATCAAGTAAGGAGAAACGGGCCAGCGCCTGCCGGGCATAATCATCAGCAGAAACCAGGCGCGCCTTCAACTCATCTGCACTCAGACCCTGTGTCCGGAACTCAGATTCGCGGTCACGGGCAGGCGGCTCATTTAAAGCCACTCCGATCCAGGTGCGTTCTGCGCCGGCCAGATGGACAACCAGCACGTTGATCGAGTTCATCTCCGGTCCGGCCATCCAGTCCAGCGCTTCGGTGGGCAGGCTTTCGATGGCTTTGGCGGCATCTGCGTGCAGGTCGCGGAAATGGTCATTGAGATCGTCATAGAAACTCATTTTTCCTCCTCACAATCGCATTCCATTCCTTTGGCTTTCTCAAAGGATTCCTTGCCCTCGTTGAATGAAAAGTAGATCAGCCCCAGCGCGCCGATGCTGTCCACGAAACCGAAACCGGTCAGCTCATAGATGAGACTGGCTGCCAGCAGAACGAGCGACATGTAGATGCAGACCAGCGTGCAGTTGGCATCCGCCAGGATGGGGGCCGAGTCGAGCACCCGCCCTACTTTGCGCTTGGCAGAAACCAGCGCCCACAACATCGCGATGGATACCAACGAGATAATCAAGCCGGGCAGGGTGGTTTCGGGCTTATGGCCGATTACGATGTTGAAAATGGCTGTTACTGCCAGTCCGGCGGCCAGCAAGTAGAAACTCGTCCCGGTAATGCGCAGGGCGGTGCGTTCAAATTGTGAGCGCGGCGTATTCGGGTTCCGCCGGATGCGGTAGACCATGGCGACAATTCCGATACCTGACATTACTTCGATGAACGAGTCAATGCCGAAGCCGAAGAGAGTCAGGGCTTCGTCATGTACGCCAAAGAAAATCGAGACCAGCCCCTCAAGCAGGTTGTAGAAGACAGTAAAGAACCCCAACCAGAGGGCATAACGGTAATACCGTTCGAAGGTCGTTGTCACGCGAACTCCTTTCTTTACCGAAATTTACTACATCAGGTGATAGGAAAATTATAGCCGATTCAGGTACAATCAGCACATGCCCGAATTGATTTCCAGCCATGCCAACCCGCTCGTTAAACAAATCCGTTCCCTGCGCCAGAAAAAGGGGCGCGAGGAGACGGGACTATTCCTGGTCGAAGGCATCCACCCCGTCGGCGAAGCCGTCGAAGCGGGCTGGCACTTGGAGACGCTGGTCTACGCTCCGGACTTGCTGACCAGCGACTTCGCCCATCACCTGGTGGACGAGCAGTCCCGCCGCGGCGTGCGCTGCGTTGCTCTCACCCGCCACCTGTTCGCCGCCATTGCCGGGAAGGACAACCCGCAGGGAATCCTCGCCATCCTCCGCCAGCAACAACTAAACCTGGACGGCATCTCACCAAAAACTTTTCGCTGGGGCGCGGCGGCAGTCTCGCCGCAGGACCCTGGCAATGTCGGAACAATCCTGCGCACGCTGGAGGCGGTCGGTGCAGACGGGCTATTCCTGCTGGACGGCGGCGTGGACCTATACCACCCGTCCGTGGTGCGGGCCAGCATGGGGACTCTGTTCTGGAAGCCGGTGGTACAGGTTTCATTTGATGAATTCGTGCATTGGAGGCAAAAGAATGGCTATCAACTGGTTGGCTCATCGGCACATGCCGGCACCGATTATCGGGAGTTCCAGTGGGGAAACAAACCGATCATTCTGCTGCTCGGAAATGAGCAAAAGGGACTTTCCCCGGAACAAATCGCGGCCTGCGACGAGGTCGTGTCCATGCCGATGAAGGGACGAGTCAGTTCGCTGAACCTGGCAGTAGCCGCGGGGGTATTGTTGTACCGGATGATGGAAAACAAATAGGGGCGCAGTGGGTGCGCCCCTACGAGTAACGGGAGCAGGTTATGGGTCCGGAACGAAACGGGCGGCAGAGAATCTGCCGCCCCATTTTGTTATAACTCGTCCTCGTCTTCTTCCCAGGTGTCATCATCCTCGTCGTCGGTTTCCTCTTCTTCCCACTCTTCAAGTTCCCCTTCTTCCCAATTATCGTCTTTGGCAGCAGCTTCTTCATTGGGAGAATAGGTGGCGCAGCCGGTATCGGGGTCCAGTTCGACCGCCGCGGCGCCGCAATAGCCGTCGTCTACGAACACACAGTCAGCGTAATGGCAGCGGATGCGGGGCATGAATTCCTCCTAATGTGCAGTTTGTTTGATTAGCCGGATAATGGCCAGGATAAAAATCAAGGCGATGATGACCGCCGAAGCCACACAGAATGGGCAGATGGCATGGATAACGTAAATCTCGAGCCAGGTGAGGTAAGCCGTAAAAGCCACGCCCGCCAGGCTGATCCCGAAAATTGCCAGCGATCCATTTTCTTTCACAATTTTGAGCCGCGGCTCCAGCAGCAGGATGCCGGCAATGGCAAGAAAAGCGACGATCCCAAACACCGAGACCGGGATCCCACTAATTTCCGCATAAGGGCTGAAATTGACATCATGACAGCCGCCGTTGCCCAGGCACATGGCATTATTGTTCGTCAACTTATAAACGAGCAAATAAGTGGCATCCAGAGCGCCCAGGCAGGTGAGTCCAAAAGTGGCCCAATAGAAGGCCGGACCGGTTTTATCGTTATGAGTGGGTTTTATGCGATGGGCCATATCTCTACGTCCGAGTTTGCAGGGAGCGATTTTACACCAGAGGGCACAATCAGTAAAGCGTTTGCGCGCACTAAAGAGAAGATATTTCCGGAACCCTGGTGACCGGTCAGACGGGCTACCAGAACGCCATTCTCCTGGCTGATAACTGCGCGCAGGTAGGATTCGCGCCCGTCGGATTCCAGCGATTCGGCTAGGCGTGCCATCTGGTGCGGGCGGGGCCGGAGTTCCAGTCCGCTCAGTTTCTCCAGGGCGGGTCTCACGAAAACTTCGAATCCAACAAAGGCCGAAACAGGATTTCCCGGCAACCCAAAGAACGGGACGCCGCGGTACTTGCCAAAAGCCAGCGGTTTGCCGGGGCGCATGTTGACTTTCCAGAAGTCGAGTTCGCCATCTTCTTCGATGACAGACTTTACGTAGTCGAATGCACCGACGCTGACTCCCGCTGATGAAACGATTACATCCGCTTTTGCTTCCACCGCCCGTTCCAGCCGGGAGCGGACATCTGCTTCAGTATCTGCCGCCACGCCCAGCCGGATGAGTTCCACGCCCGCCGCTTCGGCCAAGGCGGCCAGGGCATAGGAATTGGATTCGTGAATTTTACCGGGAGTGAGGGGAGCCTCCACTGGCAAAAGTTCGTCTCCACTGGAGAGCAGGGCAAACCGTGGCTGCCGGTAGACCAGCACTTCCGCCGCGCCGAGCATGGCTAACAGACCGATTTCCTGCGCCCGCAGGCGCATTCCCGCAGACAGGACCTCATCGCCATTGTGCAGGTCATCGCCGCGGCGGCGGATGTTTTCACCCGGCCGGACGGACTTGTGAATGGTCACCGTCTGCGGGGCGGGCGTGCCGGGAGTGCGCACGTTGAAGTCCGTATCTTCGACCATGACCACCGCCTCCGCTCCGGGCGGCAGGGGTGCACCGGTCATGATGCGGGCAGACTGTCCGGGCTGGATGAGCGTCTCAGAGGTTTCACCGGCGCGGATATCGGCGACCACGTTCAGGGTCCGGGGGCAGGCGAAATCTGCCTTGTGCAGGGCAAAACCGTCTACAGAGGAATTATCGAAAAGGGGCAGGTCTGTCTCGGCGGCTATGTCGCGGGCCAGGACGCGCCTGGCAGCGCGGTTGAGCGAAACGGTCTGGGATTCGACCGGCAAGAAAACTGCCAGGATGCGTTCACGGGCTTCCGATACACTTAGCATAAAATAATGTCACCGCTCCTTCTGAAAGCGGCGACATTATACCACTCCTCGTTGCAGAAATCCGCCAGGATTTTTCAAGCTTTGGGATATGCTGGTTATATTGTGCGATTCAACTTTTTATGGCTTATTACCTTTGATGTGCAGTAGTGGAGCAAGGCTTTCAGCCCACAGGCGGATGGCGTTCCAATCCCGGTGATCGCCCTCCGCCCAGACGCCGAAGAGGACGCTCAGCCGGAATTTCAGCCGGTTGCTGAATGACGGCACTTTGCGGATGTCCAACACCCCGGCGAATAACCCCTCGCTCACGGGCCTTACCAGGGCGCGCACCGGCACCAGGAATTCGGCCACAAACGGGCGATAGGTCTCTCCGTTGCGCATGGCCAGCGTCATGCACACCAAAAAAGCGGCGAAGGGTTTTTGTGCCAATTCTGATTGATGTGCCTGTAGGAATTGCATGGCCTCCGGCAGCCATTGTTTGTTTTGAATGGCGCTGCCCGCCACCACTGCCCGGTAAGGCGTCAGGTCTTTCACCTCCTGCATGGGGAGCACGTCCACCTATGCGCCGTCTTCGGACAGGGTTTTTCCAATGGCTTCGGCCACGCCGGCGGTGGAACCAGCCCGGCTGGCATAAGTTACCAGAATTTTATTATTCATCGTATTTGCATTTTCGTTCGCATATTTCCCAGGTGGTTCGAAGGCAGCAGGACCATATACCAGCGTGCTGCAGTAATGAATAGATATCTTGCATAACTAAAAAAACATCTCGTAGTAACGACTTCAGTCGTTGGTTTCGTGGCAAAAAGCAACTGAAGTCGCCGCTACAACCCACTTTTGCAAGAGGTCTAATGTGTCAGGTTGTGCTTTAACCCGGTCGCTCTTACGAAAAGCGGCGACATTAAACCACGCAAGGAAGAGAAGTCAACTACCCGTTCTTCTGCTGGAACTCTTTCATGAACTTGACCAGTTCCTCGGCCGCTTCGACCGGCAGGGCGTTGTAGAGCGAGGCGCGCATCCCGCCCACCGAACGATGACCCTTCAGACCGATCATGTCGCGCTTCTTGGTTTCGCCGGCAAATTGTTCTTCCAACTGCTCGTTGGGTAGGCGGAAGGGGACGTTCATGACAGAACGGTCGGATTTAGCATGCCCTTTGTAGAACCCGCCGGATTCATCAATGGCTTTGTAGACCAGCCCGGCCTTGGCCTGGTTGCGCTTGGCAATACCTTCCAGGCCGCCGAGTCCCTTGGCCCATTTCAGCACCAGCCCAACAATATAGATGGACCAACAGGGCGGGGTGTTGAGCAGGGAATTCTCTTCGGCCAGGGCTTTGTAGTCAAGCAGGTTGGGCAGGTTGGCCGGAACTTTTTCCAGCATATCGTCGCGAATAATGCAAACCACCACGCCCGCCGGGCCGGCGTTCTTCTGCGCGCCGGCGTAGAGCATGGCATATTTGGAAACATCGATCGGGCGGCTGACGAAGTCGGAGCTGGCGTCGCAGATGAGGGGCACGCCCGTCGGCGGGACCGGCTCAGCGAAGTATTCCACGCCGTGGATGGTCTCGTTGGAGGTGAAGTGCAGGTACGCAGCCTGCGGATCCAGTTTGAGTTCCGACTGGGCCGGGAGGTGGTTGAAATTGTCGGCCTCCAGGTTCGCCGCGGCTTTGGCCGTCCCCAGTTTTTGGGATTCCTTGAAGGCTTTCTTGCTCCACGTGCCGGTGACGATGTAATCCGCCGAAGCGCCCGCCGGGCGGAAGTTCATCGGGAGCATGGCAAACTGCAGGCTGGCGCCGCCTTGCAGGAACAAAATCTTGTAATTGGCCGGGATACCGAGCAGGTCGCGCAGGTCCGCCTGGGCTTCGGCGACAATGGCTTCGAATTCTTTCGAACGGTGGCTGATCTCCATCACCGACATCCCCGTGCCCCTGTAATCGAGCATTTCCGCCTGCGCCTGCTGGAGCACTTCCAGCGGCAGGACGGCCGGGCCGGGATTGAAATTATGGATACGTCTGGTCATTTTCATCTCCTGTGATTGAAGAAGTAATTTTTCGATATCTTGCGTTCAGATTATAGTCCACACCCGGTCTTTCGCACACTAACAATAGACACCGTCCGCGCATGAAGGAAATCAGTTGACAACGAAAGAGGCCGTGTTACAATATTTTCGTGAAACAGCAGAATTCCAATAACGGGAGACACGGGCATCCGGCTCGTATATCTCTGTTTTTAATTTGACATCCAAAAAGGAGAAATATCATGAAAATCCTGGTCTGCGACAAAACCGAATCCGATGCCATTGAGAAAATGCGCGCCGCGGGGCTGATGGTGGACACGAACTTCGAGATCACCCCCGAAGAACTCCCGAACATCCTGCCGAACTATGCTGGCTGCGTGGTGCGTTCCCGGACCAAGATCCGGCAGCCGTTGATTGACGTTTGTCCCAACCTGAAGGTCATCGTGCGCGGCGGCGTCGGCCTGGACACCATTGACGCGGACTATGCCCGCTCGAAGGGTATCACCGTCATGAATACGCCCAGGGCTTCCTCCGTTTCGGTGGCTGAACTGGCGATTGGTTTCATGTTCGCCCTGGCCCGCAATCTCTACAAAGCCTCCTCGACCATGAAGGCCGAAAAATGGGAAAAGAAAGCCTTCGAAGGCGACGAGATTGGCGGAAAGACGCTGGGACTCATCGGCCTCGGCAACATCGGTAAGGAAGTTGCCATCCGCGCCAACGCCCTCGGCATGACCGTCATCGCTTACGACCCGTACGTCAAGGAAGCCGAAGGCGTCAAGCTGGTCACGCTGGACGAGCTGCTGGCCCACTCCGATTACATCAGCCTGCACCTGCCCAAGACCAAAGAGTCAGCGGACATGATCGGCAAAGCCCAGTTCGAGAAGATGAAGCCCAGCGTACGCATCGTAAACTGTGCCCGCGGCGGCATCCTCAACGAAGCGGCTCTCTACGAAGCCCTGACCAGTGGCAAGGTGGCCGGCGCGGCGCTGGATGTCTATGCCGAGGAACCGCCCATGGACTGGAAACTGGCCAAACTGGATAACGTCATCTGCTCGCCGCACATCGGCGCAGCCACGAAGGAGGCCCAAGGACGCGTGGGCGCCGAAGTGGCAGAGAAACTCATCGAGTTCGCGAAAAAACATTAGCGTTCGTGTCGTTGCGAGGAGGTCTGAGCGCGGCGAAGCCGAAGACCGACGAAGCAACCCCCTCGTGAGTTGGAGATTGCTCACCTGCACTTGCAGCAGGAGCAAGAGTCGGGACAAACCTGCCCTGGCGGCGGTGCCAGGGAAGTACGCCCCTCGCAACAACACAGGCTGGGAACTATGAAAATCTACGACGACATCGGTATCCAAATCCCCCAAATCTACCTGCCCAGGAAGAGTACAAACCTGACCAAATGGGCGGTTATCGCCTGCGACCAGTTCACCTCCGAGCCGGAATACTGGCAGGAAGTGAAAAAACTCGTCGGCAAGGCGCCCTCGACCTATAACCTGGTCCTGCCCGAGGTCTTTCTCGAAAAGCCAGGCGAGGCCGGACTCGTCCAGAGCATCCAAGCGACCATGCGCGAATACCTGGACAAAGGCATCCTCCAGCCGTGCCATGGACTTATTTACGTTGAACGGACCGCCCTCGGCAAGACCCGCCGTGGCCTGATGTTATGTCTTGACCTTGAACGCTACGACTTCACCAAAGGTTCCACCAGCCTGATCCGTGCCACCGAAGGCACGATTGTCGAGCGCCTCCCACCCCGCATGAAAATCCGCACCGGCGCAGTGCTGGAGTTACCCCACATCCTGGTGCTGATTGACGACCCGCAACGGACCGTCATCGAGCCGGTGGAGAAGGCTAGGGGCGGGCTGGAAAAAGTCTACGATTTCGATTTGATGCTCGGTTCCGGCCACCTGACCGGGTACGCCGTCAGTGAGGCGTTGGAGGCACAGGTGGTCACGTCCCTGCGCGGGCTGGCGAAGCCGGAAGTCTTTGCTGCAAAATATGGCCTCAGCCAGGATAAACCTGTCCTGCTGTTCGCCATGGGCGACGGCAACCACTCGCTCGCCACGGCGAAAGCCGTCTGGGAAAGGATTAAGCCCGAAGTGGGCCTGGACCATCCGGCGCGCTACG
>Ga0265292_1001100_pt1 | contig 26417 bp, 21 predicted proteins | sample Munlanlewell296A_FD_189080 | JGI IMG/M metagenome (GOLD analysis project Ga0265292, IMG submission 189080) | Leachate microbial communities from a municipal landfill in Southern Ontario, Canada - Leachate well 296A | ecosystem: Engineered > Solid waste > Landfill > Unclassified | place: Canada... | reverse complement strand
ACCAAGTGCATCGCCGCGGCAACCAAACTCGGCGCCACATTACGGGGAGCCGCCTGAACTATACGGCTCAGTGGGTTCCCATATGTGAGTATTTCTAACCGTGCCACACCTCTTCGTTACTGTGCATTTATGGAGCCAACTCAAGAATCGGTCACAGATCCCATCCTGAACGTGTTAACCAACGTAATTACCTCATTTGAAGGAGGTTCGATCGGTATGACCTTCTTAGTTGGGGGTAATTGGATTACCGGCGTGGTTATAAGTCCGCGGGCATGGTTTGAAGACCTAGCGATGTTCATAGACCTATCTTCGTCAGATAAAAACTTGGGAGAAGCGATGCGTTTGGTCGGCAAGGAGGCCTATCCATCAAGTTCCGAAATAGACGCCCCTGAATCCATAGGCGGGGTCGATCCAACCACTAGGCGGTTCATTCATTTGCGCGATTCAAAAATGTTTTCGACAAGCGGAGACCTACCGATTCCGAACGAAGGGGGGCTTCTACGTCTACGTATGAATTCAATAGATGGTTGGATACTTGGCAATTTGGGTCGGCGAGAAAATATGCCACCTCCGCTTAAATGATTTACTATTCAAAATTGGGGCTTCCATATCGCGAATCCCAAAATCGGTTGTTTGATAAGTCAGGCCGTCAAGTTGGCAAGATTTCCGGACGTAAGGTGTTTCGAAGAAATGGCAAGTATGCGGCCACAATCGTTGGAAATCGTCTCGTATACCTTTCATCAGACTCGAGAGCCACATCATCCCCCTTCAAGCCATCGGCTGGCGAGAGTTTCGATGCGATGCGGATCGTACCCTCGGCCATTTCAGGTGATGAGCCAGAGTTTGATGTGAAGTAATAGCACTATTGGGAGTAGAGCGGCCGAATTGAGCTTGCAATCGCTAGTTTTGCGGTCCCAATCATTGCATATTCATACAGTGATCTGTATGCTAATGCGTCATGTTCAATGTGGGGATTATTGGCGCTTCGGGTTACACCGGCGTAGAACTGTTACGCCTGTGCGCCCAGCACCCGCAATTCAATGTTGTCTATGCAACGGGGGATTCCCAAGCGGGCACCTTGGCTTCGGCGCTGTATCCATCATTGGCCAAAACGTACCCGAATCTCGTATTTGAGGAATTCGATCTCGAACGCGCCGCAAGTTGCGATGTCGTGTTTCTCGGTTTGCCTCACCAGGTCTCCATGCAGATCGTTCCGCAGTTGTACAAGCGGGTCCGTCTAGTCGTCGATCTCTCCGGCGCGTTTCGGCTAACGAACGCGGCGGATTATCCGCAGTGGTATGGATTCGAACACACGAGTCCAGAATTGCTCACCGAGGCGGTGTATGGATTGCCAGAGTTGTATCGCAAGCAACTCGTTGATGCGAGCCTCGTCGCCACTCCTGGCTGTTACGTCACCGCGGCGAGCCTCGCACTCGCTCCGCTGGTCACTTCCGGAACGATCGAGACACAAGGCGTTATTGTCGACGCCGCATCGGGCCTGTCGGGGGCGGGACGAACTCTTAAAGACAGCACTTTGTTCGCGTCTGCAAATGAGGACTTCAGCGTGTATGGGCTACAAGATCATCGACACACACCGGAAATGGAGCAAGTCACCGGGGCACAGATCCTGTTTACGCCGCATTTGGCGCCGATGAACCGAGGCATTCTCGCCACCTGCTACGCGCGACCGGTTGGTGATTCGACTCCGTCAACTTCTTCACTTCTCGCCACATTGGCAAGGGCATATCACGATGAGCCGTTTGTCGTGGTGCGCCCAAACCCGCCATCAACGAAGGCGACTCTCGGAACAAACGCCGCCCACTTAACGGCCCGTTTCGATGAACGTACGGGATACGTCATCGCGCTATGTGCAATTGACAACCTCACCAAAGGTGCATCCGGCGGGGCAATCCAAGCGGCAAATGTTGCTCTCGGCATCGAGGAGACTCTTGGACTAACCACCGTTGGATTGTTTCCGTGAGCAAGTCGACCTCGCTCGATCAGGCGGCTGGCACATTACTGATTCAGGCGCTTCCCTACATTCAGAAGTTTTTGGGAAAGATTGTCGTCGTCAAATACGGCGGCAACGCAATTGCAGGGGCGAGCGATGAATTTGCCGCGAGCACTTTTGCCCAGGACATCGCGCTAATGCATGCGGTCGGAATCAAACCCGTTGTCGTTCACGGAGGAGGACCACAGATCAGCGCGATGATGGAGCGACTGGGCAAGAAACCAGAGTTTCGTGATGGCCTTCGGGTCACCGATGCGGAGACAGTCGAAATTGCGAGCATGGTTTTGCTCGGCAACGTGAACCCGCAAATAGTCTCAGCGATCAATCTTCACGGCGCGCGGGCCGTAGGGGTTTCCGGCCAGGACGCGGGACTATTGCGAGTCAGCCAACGAGACCCATCGCTTGGTTTTGTCGGCGACATTGCCAGCGTTGATTCCACGATTTTGAAATCGATGATCCTCGATGGGGCGGTGCCAGTTATTGCCACGATCGGCTCGGATGCAACAGGCCAGGCATTCAATGTCAACGCAGACACCGCCGCCGGCGCAATTGCCGAATCGATGGAGGCGGAGAAACTCATCTACCTCACCGACATCGAGGGTCTCCGAACTGATGCGAACGATCCCAATTCTCTTGTCCGTCAGTCGTCGCCGTCACAGTTGAGAGAGATGATGAAGAACGGCAGCGTCGAGGGCGGAATGATTCCCAAAATCGAGAGCTGCATTCACGCGCTCGAACATGGCGTCAAGCGGGTTCACATTCTCGATGGACGAATTGCCCATGTGCTGCTTGTCGAGTTGTTCACCGATGCCGGCGTCGGAACGATGATTGAAAATTCGAAGAAGGGTGGAATTCGGTGATGTCTACACACGCATTTGCAGCATCGAGTGTCGCCACAGAATTGCTTGCAGGGCGCGACACGTGTCCTTTCATGCCCGTATTTGGCGCTCCACAGGTGATGTTCGTGCGGGGCAAGGGAACCGAACTGTGGGATGTCAACGGAAAGCGATACTTGGATTTCCTCTGCGGGATCGCCGTTACATCGCTCGGTCACAGTCATCCCGAAGTGTCAAAGGCGATCGCAGATCAGGCCAAGACACTGATGCACGTGAGCAATTTCTTTACCAATCCGGTGGCAACCGAAACTGCGATCTTGGTCGACGAACTACTTGGCGGCGGTGGGCAGGTGTTCTTTTGCAATAGCGGAGCCGAAGCGGTCGAGGCAGCGATCAAGTTGGCTCGCAAGTTTGGCGGAAGAGGTCGACACAGCGTTGTGAGCGCGTTCGGAAGCTTCCACGGACGGACACTTGCCGCGTTGGCCGCAACCGGTCAGCCGGCCAAACACGAACCGTTTCAACCGATGCCCGAAGGTTTCCGTCACGTGGCCTTCGGCGATATCGCCGCGCTCGAACAATCCGTCGACGGTGAAGTTGCGGCTGTGCTACTCGAACCGATTCAAGGCGAAGGCGGGGTCATCCCGGCAACGGATGAATATCTGCAGGCTGTCAGTGCGTTGTGCACCGAACGTGGCGCGCTGATGATGGTCGACGAGGTGCAAACGGGTTTTGCCCGCACCGGTCGGTGGTTTGGTTTCGAACATGCCGGAATCAAACCGGACGTTGTCACTCTGGCCAAGGCGATGGGCAACGGTATGCCAATCGGTGCATTGTGGGCCACGAAACCGATCGCCGGAGTATTTCAACCGGGCGATCACGGCAGTACTTTCAGCGGGACCGCAATTGCCACTGCGGCAGCACGGGCGACGATTCAAGTGATGAAGAAGATCGACGCGCCACGACTTGCTCGAGAGCGGGGCGAATATCTAAGCAATGCGCTACGCAAGATTCCTGCCATCGTCGACGTTCGCGGCCGCGGTCTCCTACTTGGCGCCGAACTACGTGAAGGTCTTGATGCCAAAGCGGTCAACATCGCATTGCTTGAGCGGGGGATAGTTGCCAACGCCGTAACTGCGACGGCACTTCGGCTAGCGCCGCCAATCACAGTGAGCAATGCAGAGCTTGACGAGGCCGTGGCAATCATCGCCGAGGTTCTGAAATGACGAATTCATGAGCGGCTCAAAGACTCGGCGTCACTTTCTTGAAGTCACGGACCTCAGCGCGGCCGAACTCCAACGCGTTTTGGAACTCGCTACGCAACCGATAAAGAAATTGGGGAACCCGCTGACGGGCAAGGGAGTCGCTCTCATTTTTGAGAAGCCATCCAATCGCACTCGCCACAGTATGGAGATGGCCGTAGTGCAATTGGGTGGTCATCCCGTGTATACCCGCGGCGAAGAAGTTGGATTTGATGTGCGGGAGACCGTAGAAGACGTCACGCGGGTATTGAGTGGCTACCACTCGGTATTGGCTGCCCGCGTATTCGATCATTCCACGGTGCAGCGGATGGCTGCGGTGGCCAGCGTTCCCGTTGTCAACATGCTGAGCAACACTGCCCATCCGTTGCAGACGCTTGCGGATGTATTGACGATGCGTCAGGAATTCGGCGATCTCGCTGGCAAGACCGTCACGTACATCGGAGATTTCAACAACGTCGCCAGGTCGCTCACTCAGGCCTGCGCGATATTGGGCATGCACATTCGGCTTGGATGCCCAGCAGGTTATGACGCCGCCACTTCAGAACTCGAGAAACTTATTGAACTGGGCGCACGTTCGGTGGAGCAGTATCGCGATATCAAGGTTGCTGCCGAGGGCGCACATGCAGTGCACACCGATGTTTGGACGTCGATGGGGCAGGAAGACGAATCCGAGCAGCGCGAAGTTGCATTCGCACGTTTCCAGGTGACGACTGAGGTCATGGCCGCTGCTCGCCCCTCGGCGATCTTTATGCATTGCCTACCCGCGCACCGCGGTTACGAGGTCGCGGCCGACGTGATCGATGGAAAGTCGAGTCGAGTCTTTGTTCAGGCACACAATCGGATGCACTCGGCGCGTGGATTATTGGCATATCTCTTGGAGGCATTGACATGAGTTCCAAAACGCAACGTCAGCAAACCATCTCACGAATTATTTCCGGTGGCGACGTGACGAGCCAACCAGAGTTGCTCACACTGCTGAAAAAATCGGGCATCGTTGCCACTCAGGCGACCGTGTCTCGCGACCTTGAAGAACTAGGGGCGACCAAAATGCGCACGGGAAGCGGTGAAACGGTGTACGCCATTCCAAACTTTGAACCGGATCGATTCTCGCCGCCGGACCAATTGAAGCGTGTGCTTACAGAGTGGGTTGCCGACGTACAGGTGAGCGAACCGATGGTCGTAGTCCGTACGCCACCAGGGTGTGCCCATGTGGTGGCCTCGGCACTTGATCGATCCCGTTTGCACGGGCTGGTCGGAACTGTCGCAGGAGACGACACGATGTTTTGTTTGGCCAGTGCCGATTACAGCGCCAAAAATTTGGCAAGGGATATTGCAAAGTTGGCCGGTTTGAAGAGTTCCAAGAGGTCAAAGAAGTGACTAACGAGACCGCGTCCGGCGCGCCGTTGTGGCACGGCCGATTTAGCGAGTCGCCCGCCGACGCGCTTATGGCCTATACGCAAAGCGTCGGTTTTGATCGGCGCCTATGGCGTGACGATATTGCCGGTTCCATTGCTCACGTACGCGGACTCGGGCACGCCAACATATTGACTGCGGAAGAATCTGAAACCATTGCGCTTGCTTTGCAACAGGTTGAACTCGAATTCGAAGACGACACGTTCGTCTTCGAGCCCAGCGATGAGGACATTCACACGGCAATTGAGCGTCGTGTGACGCAAATTGCCGGTGACACGGGAGCCAAACTGCATACAGGTCGGAGTCGCAATGATCAGTGTGCGACGGCGTTACGTCTGTGGTCAAAACGCGAGTTGAATGTTGTGGCCAATCAGTTAATTGGGTTGTGTGAAGTTTTGGCCAGCCGCGCCGACGAGTCCGGTTGGGACGACGATGGCGTGTACCTGCCCGGTTACACACATGTGCAGAGGGCCCAACCCGTTTTGCTTGCCCATCACCTGTTGGCCCATGCCTGGGCATTCATGCGCGATGTTGATCGCTTGGCGCAATGCATCGACCGCCTCGATGTTTCACCACTTGGCGCCGGTGCTTTGGCCGGATCGTCTCTGCCACTTGATCCGGATTTCGTCGCACAGCAGTTGGGCTTCAAAAATCGGTTCGCAAATTCGCTCGACGCTGTATCGGATCGAGATTTTGTTGCAGAGGCGCTGTTTGATTTGGCGCTTATCGGCGTGCACCTCTCGCGTATCGGTGAGGAGTGGGTGTTGTGGACGTCTGAAGAGTTTGGTTTTGCCCACCTCGATGATCGGTACGCCACCGGCTCGTCGATGATGCCGCAGAAGAAAAATGCGGACATCGCGGAACTCGCGAGAGGAAAATCCGGTCGTCTGATTGGAAACCTGACCGGCCTGATGACGACGCTCAAGGGTTTACCGCTGTCGTATAACAGAGACTTGCAGGAAGACAAGGAACCGCTGTTCGACTCCGTCGATCAGATTTCACTCGGAATTTCGGCGTTGTCTGGGATGATCGCCACGGCAACATTTCATCCACAAAACATGGCGCTCGCCGCCGATCAGCAATCACTTGGCGCCACCGATCTGGCCGAATGGTTGGTCTCGCAAGGCACGCCATTCCGTCACGCACACGCGACGGTCGGCGCACTCGTGACGCAAAGTATTTCCAGTTCAATTTCGTTGCATGATCTCGTCCTCAACGATCCCGCATTTGGTCCTGAGGCGGCCGCGCTCATCGCACCGGGAGTATCGGTACGTCGTCGCAGTTCGCCAGGTGGGGGAGGTCCGCTCGCCGCTCGGGAACAGCGCGAACGATTTGAACGCGAAATTGGCGTGCTGAAATCTCGACTTTCGACGACGTAATCCTCCCGATTTTGATAGTTCTGGGCGCATAACATCGGATGGTGGCCGCGAACAAAGACGACGTCAACAACGGCTTGCTCGCTGATTTTGCGAGCCGCGGACTCATCCACGACAGCACCGATCTATCGTCGCTTGGCCTACGACTGAACAGCGGCCCAATCGGTGCCTACGTCGGGTTCGATCCCACAGCAGACTCGTTGCACGTGGGGAACTTGCTAGGACAAATCTCGCTTCGCCGATTGCAACTTGCTGGCCACCGACCCATCGTGCTGGCCGGCGGCGCAACCGGCATGGTTGGCGACCCATCTGGCCGCAGCGAAGAGCGCAATCTCTTGGATTCCGAGACCCTCAGTCACAATGTGCAGGCGATCAAGTCGCAACTCGAACGCATTCTCGACTTCTCAAAAGGGAGTACACAAGCGGTGCTCGTAGACAATGCCGACTGGACGCGCAAGGTTTCGCTGCTCGAATTTCTTCGCAACGTTGGCAAGCACATCACCGTCAACCAAATGCTGGCAAAGGATTCGGTCAAAGGTCGACTCATCGACGGCAACGGATTGTCGTTTACCGAATTCAGTTACATGCTGTTGCAGGCCAACGATTTTTGTCAACTTTTTGAACACCATAATTGCGAAATGCAAATGGGTGGATCCGATCAATGGGGAAACATCACCGCCGGTATCGATCTCATCCGCAAGAGTTTGGGCAAGAGCGCATTCGGATTGACATGGCCACTCGTGACAAAAAGCGACGGGTCAAAGTTTGGCAAGACGGCCGACGGAACCGTGTGGTTGGATGCCAAGCGCACCTCGCCGTATCAATTTCGTCAGTATTGGATGCAACTTTCCGATGACGAAATCGAGCGATTAATGCCTCAGTTTTCGCTCCGCTCGATGGAAGAAATCGCGGGAATTCTGAGCGAGCAACGCGAGCGACCAGAGTCGCGTGTCGCACAGCGCGCGTTGGCAGGCGAACTCACCACAATGTTGCACGGCGAAGATTCAGCAACAGCCGCAGAACAGGCCGCCGACATTTTGTTCGGTGGCAATCCCGTCGCGGCGAGTCGGGAGGCGTTGAATCTCATCGCTACCGAGGTCGATCATTCGCTCATCGGAACTGCTGCATTGTCCGACGCGGTGAGTGTGTTGGTGACAACTGGTCTGGCCACATCAAATAGTGAGGCCCGCAGACTGCTCTCCCAAAAGAGCATTCGCGCCAATGGTGCGCAACTCAATGAGCAGTCAAAACTCGGCGAAATACCGCTATTGCATGACCGCTGGCTCTTACTGCGTAAGGGAAAAACGGTGTATCACTTATTGGACTGCGGATCATGAATTGCTACGACGTTGGTCACACCAGACGACGCGAAGCGCAAACCCAAGAGAATTCAGGGGAATAACGGCATATCTCCGACCGAAAGGTTGACGATTGCCCCATTTTCCCGCTATTGTTGCACCTCGCCTCTGGCGCAGGATTTACTCGACAAAACGTCGTGTGTACCTAGCCGAGTAGGCCTATCACCGAGATTCTCGTGTGATGGCTCCTTGAAAACGGAAGAGAAGACTGAACGCCAGTGCGGGCAGTTACACGGTCCTTTTAGGACCGCTATTAACTGTCCGTCAATTCCGGCCGGATGCATAATCCGGCCAAAAAAATCGTTGATGCAAATCAACAAAAGTAATTATCGATCAGAAGAGCTTCTGATCGGTCAGGACACGATGATGCGGTGAAGCTTCGGCTTTGATTATTTATCGTGAACTCTTTAACAGAATGTCACCTGTTCACAGCGCTTTGTTGCGCAAGCAATATTTGTGAGTGTCCAGGTAGTTCTTGACGGAGAGTTTGATCCTGGCTCAGGACGAACGCTGGCGGCGTGCTTAACACATGCAAGTCGAACGATGAAGCAGAGCTTGCTCTGCCGATTAGTGGCGAACGGGTGAGGAACACGTGAGAAACCTGCCCCAGACTCTGGGATAACAATTAGAAATGATTGCTAATACCGGATGACGTCGGAGAACCGCATGGTTCACTGACGAAAGGAAATCCGGTTTGGGAGGGTCTCGCGACCTATCAGCTTGTTGGCGGGGTAATGGCCCACCAAGGCGTCGACGGGTAGCTGGTCTGAGAGGATGATCAGCCACACTGGGACTGAGACACGGCCCAGACTCCTACGGGAGGCAGCAGTGGGGAATCTTGCGCAATGGGCGAAAGCCTGACGCAGCAACGCCGCGTGCGGGATGAAGGCCTTCGGGCTGTAAACCGCTTTCAGCAGGAACGAAAATGACGGTACCTGCAGAAGAAGGAGCGGCCAACTACGTGCCAGCAGCCGCGGTGACACGTAGGCTCCAAGCGTTGTCCGGATTTATTGGGCGTAAAGAGCTCGTAGGCGGTTTAGTAAGTCGGGTGTGAAAACTCTGGGCTTAACCCAGAGACGCCATCCGATACTGCTGTGACTTGAGTTCAGGAGGGGAGCGGGGAATTCCTAGTGTAGCGGTGAAATGCGCAGATATTAGGAGGAACACCGGTGGCGAAGGCGCCGCTCTGGACTGAAACTGACGCTGAGGAGCGAAAGCATGGGTAGCAAACAGGATTAGATACCCTGGTAGTCCATGCCGTAAACGGTGGGCACTAGGTGTGGGTTTCAACTAACGAAATCCGCGCCGTCGCTAACGCATTAAGTGCCCCGCCTGGGGAGTACGGTCGCAAGACTAAAACTCAAAGGAATTGACGGGGGCCCGCACAAGCAGCGGAGCGTGTTGCTTAATTCGATGCTACGCGAAGAACCTTACCTGGGTTTGACATGTTTGGAAAAACCACAGAGATGTGGTGTCCGCAAGGGCCAAACACAGGTGGTGCATGGCTGTCGTCAGCTCGTGTCGTGAGATGTTGGGTTAAGTCCCGCAACGAGCGCAACCCTTGTTCTATGTTGCCAGCAAGTAAAGTTGGGGACTCATAGAAGACCGCCGGGGTCAACTCGGAGGAAGGTGGGGATGACGTCAAGTCCTCATGCCCCTTATGTCCAGGGCTGCAAACACGCTACAATGGCCGATACAAAGGGTTGCTTACTCGCGAGAGTTGGCTAATCCCGTAAAGTCGGTCTCAGTTCGGATTGAAGTCTGCAACTCGACTTCATGAAGCTGGAGTTGCTAGTAATCCCGGATCAGCACGCCGGGGTGAATACGTTCCCGGGCCTTGTACACACCGCCCGTCACACCACGAAAGTCGGCAACACCCGAAGCCGGTGGCCTAACCGTAAGGAAGGAGCCGTCGAAGGTGGGGTCGGTGATTGGGGTGAAGTCGTAACAAGGTAGCCGTACCGGAAGGTGCGGCTGGATCACCTCCTTTCTAAGGAGCCTTTCAAGCGCTCGAAAACTTTTGTTTTCGAGTCTTGAATCGCGTTAGTGCACTGTCGTGTCGGTCGCAGATCTCATCAAGGTAGAAGGTTTACCTCCTTTGATGAGCGAAACGCCCGACGTAGTCTTCTCTTTCGTTTTGAGGGAGTAATCCCTCGGTCGAACACGATCAAGATCATTTGATCCGCTGTGAGTTGAAGACCTTTGAGAATTTCAGAGCAAGCACGAGCATCTTATTTCTTTAATTAAATTCCAAGCTACAAAGAGCCAACGGTGGATGCCTTGGCGCCAATAACCGATGAAGGACGTGGGTGACTGCGAAAAGCTACGACGAGCCGTCTACCAGGCTTTGACTCGTAGATATCCGAATGAGGAAACTCGACACCCGTCATGGGGTGTCACTCTGAAGTGAATACATAGCTTCAGTGGAGGGAACCAGGGGAATTGAAACATCTCAGTACCCTGAGGAAAGAAAAGCAAACGCGACTCCCTTAGTAGCGGCGAGCGAAAAGGGAAGAGGCCAAACCATGTCAGTGCAATAGCCTGATGGCGTTGCTGACGTGGTGTTGTGGGACGTTGAGACACTGCATCAGAAGTGTCACAGAGTTACAAAGTTGCTGTGTAGTAGAACGGTTCTGGAAAGGCCGGCCACAGTGGGTAATAGCCCCGTACATGAAACACAGGCAATCTCTGCAATCAATCCCAAGTAATGCCGGGACCGAGCAAACTGGCATGAATCTGCGGGGACCACCCCGTAAGCCTAAGTATTTATTGGCGACCGATAGTGAACCAGTACCGTGAGGGAAAGGTGAAAAGAACCCCGGGAGGGGAGTGAAATAGTACCTGAAACCGTTGGTTTACAAACAGTCAAAGCGTCGTTGTATGCACTTGTGTATACAGCCGCGATGGCGTGCCTTTTGAAGAATGAGCCTACGAGTTACGGTTAGTGGCGAGGTTAACCCGAGAGGGGTAGCCGGAGCGAAAGCGAGTCTGAACAGGGCGTTCAGTCGCTAGCTGTAGACCCGAAGCCAAGTGATCTTGCCATGGGCAGGTTGAAGCGGGGGTAAGACCCCGTGGAGGACCGAACACACGTCAGTTGAAAATGGCGGTGATGACCTGTGGTAAGGGGTGAAAGACCAATCAAACTTGGCGATAGCTGGTTCTCCTCGAAATGCATTTAGGTGCAGCGTCGTGTGTTCAGTACCGGAGGTAGAGCACTGGATGGGTAAGGGGGCCTACAAGCTTACCAATCCCAGCCAAACTCCGAATTACGGTACTCCAGAGCACGGCAGTGAGACCACGGGGGATGAGCTTCGTTGGTCGAAAGGGAAACAGCCCAGATCATCAGCTAAGGCCCCTAATTCAGGACTAAGTGGAAAACGATGTGGATTCGCACAGACAGCCAGGAGGTTGGCTTAGAAGCAGCCACCCTTGAAAGAGTGCGTAACAGCTCACTGGTCGAGTGAATCTGCGCGGACAATTTAACGGGGCTCAAGTCCTGAGCCGAAGCTATGGATTTCAACATTTATGTTGGAGTGGTAGAGGAGCGTTGATGATGCAGCGAAGCGGCGGGATAACCCGACGTGGAGCGTCATCAAGTGAGAATGTAGGCATGAGTAGCGAGAGAGGGGTGAGAAACCCCTCCGCCGTAAGCCCAAGGGTTCCTGGGGAAGGCTAATCCTCCCAGGGTAAGTCGGGAGCTAAGACGAGGCCGCGAGGCGTAGTCGATGCACAACTGGTTGATATTCCAGTACCGCTTTATACGCGCAAAGTCCAAATTTGACGACGTGGGGGCTGCCTTCGGGCGAACCTGCTTAGTCGGAAGAGGATAACTGAAGGGGGACACAGAAGGATAGGTGTACCGGGGCGATGGTAGTCCCCGGGTAAATGTGTAGGAGGACTTCGATGAGAGTTGAAGTCACATACTCCGAGACATGATGCCGATCGGATTTCCGAGAAGTCACTAATTCCACGCTGTCAAGAAAAGCCCAGCAGTGAGCAGATAAAGCGCCCGTACCCCAAACCGACTCAGGTGGGCGAGTAGAGAATACTAAGGCGATCGGGAGAACTATGGTTAAGGAACTCGGCAAAATGCCTCCGTAACTTCGGAAGAAGGAGGACCCACGTAAGGTGATGAGACTTTTCGTCTCAAAGCCCTAATGGGTGGCACAGAGCAGGGGGTAGCGACTGTTTAACAAAAACACAGCAGCGTGCGAAGCCGCAAGGCGCGGTATACGCTGTGACGCCTGCCCAATGCTGGAAGGTCACGAGGAACGGTAAGCCGTAAGGCGAAGCTGTGAATCTAAGCCCCAGTGAATGGCGGCCGTAACTATAACGGTCCTAAGGTAGCGAAATTCCTTGTCGGGTAAGTTCCGACCTGCACGAATGGCGTAACGACTTCCCCGCTGTCTCAACCATAGACCCGGCGAAATTGAAGTACGAGTAAAGATGCTCGTTTGCTGCGGAAGGACGGAAAGACCCCGTGGACCTTTACTATAACTTGGTGTTGAGCTTCGACCTGAGCTGTGTAGAATAGGTGGGAGACTTTGAAACCGGTGCGCTAGCACTGGTGGAGTCGTTAGTGAAATACCACCCTGCGTAGTTTGGAGCTCTAACTTTGGTCCGTAATCCGGATCAGGGACAGCGCCAGGCGGGTAGTTTGACTGGGGCGGTCGCCTCCTAAATTGTAACGGAGGCGCTCAAAGGTTCCCTCAGACTGGTTGGTAATCAGTCGTCGAGTGTAATGACACAAGGGAGCTTGACTGCGAGACTGACAGGTCAAGCAGGTACGAAAGTAGGACATAGTGACCCCGCCATGGCTTGTGGAAGCGTGGTGGCTCAACGGATAAAAGGTACCCCGGGGATAACAGGCTAATCTTTCCCAAGAGTCCATATCGACGGAAAGGTTTGGCACCTCGATGTCGGCTCATCGCATCCTGGGGCTGAAGCAGGTCCCAAGGGTTGGGCTGTTCGCCCATTAAAGCGGTACGCGAGCTGGGTTCAGAACGTCGTGAGACAGTTCGGTCCCTATCCTCCGCAGCCGAAAGTGAATTGAGGAAGGCTGTCCCTAGTACGAGAGGACCGGGACGGACGTAGCTCTGGTGTGTCAGTTGTCCTGCCAAGGGCACGGCTGATTAGCCACCTACGGAAGGGATAACCGCTGAAAGCATCTAAGTGGGAAACCCGTTCCAAGATGAGTTCACTCATGCAGTCAATGCAGTAAGGCCCGTGGCTAGATCACCACGTTGATAGGCCGGAAGTGTACACATGGCAACATGTTCAGCTGACCGGTACTAATCGGCCGAGGGCTTGGATTTATTAATGCTCGTGCTTGCTCTGGAGTCCTTGAGGGAAGCCTCGACGACGCAAGATTTCTGGTGACCATAGCGACGGGGTCACACCCGTTCCCATTCCGAACACGGCAGTTAAGCCCGTCCGCGCCAATGGTACTTGGGGGTAGACCCCCTGGGAGAGTAGGTCGTCGCCAGAATTTATTTATCAACAGCCTCCGCGAAAGCGGGGGCTGTTGACGTTTTGGGGAGCGATGCGGACACTTGGTCCGAAGCCATTCTTATTTCACATCAGGAAGAGTGACTGCCTTAAGTCGCGCCATTTGTGAGACATTTTGCTCACTATGCGGTCATCTTGAATCGCTACCGAACTCTTTCTTTAGGTCGCTTAGTGCGAATATATGAAAATCTATCGGAAATGGTGCATTCTCAGTAACTAAACGAACGTCTCGCATAAAATTCTCTATTCCTTCGTTTTCCTTCGATATAAGAACGAAAGCCAAAACAAGTCTGAAGACCTTTCTCACAGACTTCTTCGTGATGAGCTCAGATGCCAAACTTCCACGATGGACAACTTCGTTAAGAAATGAAGATTCGATGATGGGGCGAGCGAGAAGTTTCACCTCTACTGCAACATATACGTCTTTATCCGACATCACGCCGTCAAAAGCAGTTGCTATCCCATTTCCAAAACTTACGTCTCGCTGGATCTTAGAATCGTAAAACTTCTCCAGTCTTTTAAGCGCAAGGCTCTCGGCTCCAAGGTACGCCGATCGGATTTGCTGGTCTTCTTGTGCGGTCTTTGTCTCGACACTTAAGAGAGTTTGTTTTGGTTGCGCAACGCCGTTTTCCAAATTAGATGGAGCGACAAAATCTGCCGAGTCAATTTTCGTCTTCACTACAAACGCACTTTCTAGCCGAGTCAGTTTTTGCGGAAATCCTTTATCTGTTCTGTAATCCGATGGTGCATACAGATAATCGTGATATCTCGTGACTAGTATGAAGAACACCCCGAGCACAACAAACGGGAATATGACGACAAACCATATCAACGGTAGTTTGTCACCACTCTGCCACTTGTCTACTCCGACCCCGAGAAGCAATGTCGCAAAACTTTGAACAAGTGTTATGAAGAGGGCAATCACACCTAATGGATTATGCGCGAGACTCTTCGCCGATTCCGAAAACCCTGACTCTTCGGCCACTGTTTCCTCCCCAAATGAGCAATCTGAAGTAGATATCGCGAACAATCTTTATTGCTTGGTTTACTTCAAAACCCGAACCTTTACTTGATTGCTTAGTCTGGCGCCGGGAGCAACTATTTGCAAAAGGGAGCCCAGAGTTTGACCCGCAAAGTTCAACAGGTTGCCTCCGCGACGTCTAACTTGGCTCACAACGCAATCGATCGCTGGTGGTAGTAGCGGCGGGGTCGCAACCATTGACATGACGAATATGGCGGTTAAGCCGGCCCGCGCCAATGACGCTTGGGGGTTGACCCCCTGAGGGAACTGGTCGTCGCCAGAATTTTCTTATCAACAACCTCCGCCAGCGCGGCCGCTGTTGATGTTTCCGATGTATCGCACTGGGACGTTCTTTCTAAGCAGATCAAATTGGAACATAGGTCGATTCGCTGGTTGGAGAATGTAAATGTTCGAGTAATGCTGCTCTGTAGAGTCGCGAATGCACTGGTTTGGAGTATTCGACTTAATTGACCAAGACTTATGCGGTACCAAATTGAGGTTGAGGGCTCAATTGTCGGACTAATTCTTGAATTGGCGACCTAATTTCGACTACGACCTTGCTTTGGCAAGGATTGTCACGCTAGTGGTGTCAAGTTCATAACGCATTGTCTTAATTTTCATTCTTTGTAGTGTCTTCATTATGTCTCCTGGAATCCGCTCATTAAGGGGAAGAACTATTACGCGTATGCAATTCGCGGACGCGCCATGAACTATGAGTTGGCCGATTGCGGTATAGCAATCTTGTCGGTTACAACTTGTCTTCACTTCAAAGACTTCAACTACATTTCCCCGAGCTCTAACTCCTAAGTCAATGAACAAATTATTGAAAATGTGGCCACGATTTGGCAACTTGTTTGAGGACCGCCAAGTTTTCAACGCTTCGACAACATCTCCGTGTCGGGAAATGTAGTCAATCTCGGATGATCGTCGACCCTTTCGTCTGCCACTCGACTCAGAACGGAAGTTTTCATAGTCCCTCAGCATGCGCTTGAAACTTGGCGATCTCAGATATCCGGCACGAACAGCGCTCTTAAAATTGGCTACCGTTTTGATATAGCGAACTGCCGGGCGACTTGCTGCAAGCCCCGTTATTGGCATAATCAAAATTCCATCTCTGATGCCGCCAGTCGAATCTGCGACTTCGACCGGAATTTGCTGGCCCCATGCTAAAAATGCGGTTTTGCCTACGCCTTTTCTTCCGCCTTTTATATCTCCAGAGTGAAAAAGATAAATCGATCCGGTGTTGCTGTCGCGGGCAAAAAAGCCTGCGACTTGTCTCGTCCGCTTGACTATTGGCACATTGATTTCGACGGTGATGTGTAGATCATTAACTTGATCGAAGATTCCGAACCAATTCAGAAATCTTGGTATCTTGTCCTTCTCGGAGCGCTTAGACGACGACCAATGCCAAAAGATCCCATCGGTGAAAACTGAGGCTTTTTCCTGTGTCCCACCTTTGTAACCAATGTTTTTGGACACTTGCGTTTTGAAATCTCTCCTAATCGTCGATTCCAAGGTGCGCTGCGCTAGGGCAATTTCTTCTCGAGATTCTACAAGCGTGAACATAATTTGAATTCCAATTTCTTCAATCAAATTGTCCGTAACGGCTATTTAACAATTCCAACAGATACTTGGAAGAGAATCCAATCCTTTCGCCGAGTGTAGATTCAGCTACGGGTACCTTCTTCGATTCCCCTAGTTGGCGACCGGGATTGCTCTCGCCAACGTAGGGCGAACTTGGATCTATTACTATTCGTTGTTGTAATCTTCGAATACTGAATGTTCATCTTCGGGAGAGTACAACTCCGCGGCATCAAAACTAACTGTTGATTTGTATGTTGCCCCCAAGGCGAAGACGTTTAATTGCGAAATGCCAAGCATCTTTAGTCCGCATGCGGTGCATTCGAATTTCGTTGGCTGACGCTCCTGCGTCGTAACTATTATGTCTCCGTCCAAAATTCGAATTGGGTCAGAAATTGGACTACCCATTACTAGGGCGTCACTCCTGCAAGCTGGACAGACAACTCGATGTCCAACGGCACGCGACGCCCTTATCGAAGCCTGATATGAAAGTGTTCGCTTCTCCGCGTCCGACTTTGAATCCCACATTCGAGTGTGCGCAATTACCGCGTCACGAACGTCTTTTTCAGATTTGACCTTTGAGGCTGCAATCAACTCAGTTGCATGCTTTGTCTCTGCGGATCCAACCAAATATTCAAGTTTCAGACCCATTGAGGAGAGCAAAACGGTCAGCGCTTCGTAGAAGTGGGCCTGCCAGTCAGTCGTCAATCCGTAAAACGGAGTTGCTCCCGTATGCAACTCTTCATTTCTTCTATTCATGTGCTCAATTGAAAATCGCCTCAGATCGTCGGTAAAGCCGGTAATTATTTCTGCTGCGTGATTCAACACGTCGCTGGTGATTTTTGACTTTGGAGCGAACGTGGTTGATTTTGGTGTATGGCCGAGTCCGTAGTAGAGATTGTTCCACTCTTCCTTTGCAATAAGTACCGGACTCACGTTTGACAATGCAGCGCGTGCCACAAATTCAAGTACGAAAGTTGATTCTCTGCCGAATTGCCAATCGTTGTGCGAGTAGCGACGCATTTCCTGTGCATATAGCTGGGCTTTCGCTAGGAGTGCCTCTTTTGACCAAGGGTGGAGCAATTTCGCAGCCATAACTTAGATGTAGATAGTAGTCACACGAGAAAACTCAAATATCCGCGATCGACATGCCTCAAATTTGAAATTGAGTCAGCGGATGTGCGCCCGTGTAGCCATAGCCAATTGTCAATAATCAAGGTGTCGCCTGGATCCCTAAGCACAACGTGCTCTGGCTTAATTAGGGCTATGAATGAAACGAGAGCCAAAAAAATCTCTTCAGCAAGGCTGGATGCCGGTTCAAGAAATTGGCTATCCCACCTAAATCTAATATGCGGCGCGTCATCCGTTGGTTCGACTAGTCGAAAGAGTTGTCGGCTGTTCCTCATGGGTCTACGAGGTCGGACCAGAGTACTTTGAAGAATTTCCAATCCAAATTCGCTTGATACTGCCGTACCATCCAGAAGATTCGTTCTAATTGTCGAAGAACCATGAACGCATCTAAGTGCTAAATACCGTGGCGGTACTGCCCAATGAGCTAAGTCTGTATGCATCGGGAATTCTGACTTACCGAAAATTCTGCTGTATGTATTGGGTTCAGCTTCACTATTACTCCTTGGTTTGAGAGCTTGAATTGCATTTAGACCTTCCAGATACTCGACGATTCCAAGCAACTGGAACGCTTCGAGTGACTCCTGGGTCGGTTCGAATTCTTTGAGAAATACGAATCCGTTTGCAGATATTTCTTTAGCTAGCGACATTAATAGGATCGTAATTCTCGACACGACAACCAAACCCAACCGTGCCAAAGCCGGTTGGTGTAGATCCCCGAGACGATTTTGAGCCACAGACGGGGCTGTCGTTGTTGTACGACTAAGGCAGAATACGATTTGTGAGCCACTACTACTTGAGGGAGTCTCTATGTCGCGCGTTCGTGTCCACAATTTCTCGATTTCGGTCGACGGGTTCGCCACCGGCGAAGGGTTGACGCTCGAAGCTCCGTTTGGTCACGCCGGACATCGGCTCCACGAGTGGATGTTTGCCACTCGCTTCGCCCAACGAGAGATCTTCGGTAAGTCAGGAGGTGCTGAGGGCGTCGACAACGCCATGGCTGAACGACACGGACCCGGGATTGGCTCGGAGATTATGGGCGCAAACAAGTTTGGCCCTCCCGGCTGGCAGGACGACCCGAAATGGCGCGGGTGGTGGGGCGACAACCCACCGTTTCACACGCCGACATATGTTTTGACCCATCGAAAACTCCCGTCGATGAAGATGGACGGTGGTAGAACTTTTCACTTCATCGACGCCTCGCCGGCTGATGCACTCGAAGTTGCGCGCGAGGCGGCCGCGGGACAAGACGTTCGTATCGGTGGCGGTCCGACGATGGTGCGTGGGTTCGTCGCCGAGGGTCTCGTCGATCATTTGCATGTTGTGCAGGTACCGATCCTGCTCGGCCGCGGTGTTCGACTGTGGGACGGTCTCGAAGATTTGCACACGAAGTACGACGTAGAAGTAGTGTCGACACCAAGCGGCGTCACTCACTTCACATTCAGCCGATAAGGAGTTTGACTTGAATCCAAATAAAGCGTTGTGGGAAAAAGGCGATTTCACGGCCATTGCTTCGATGATGCGCCCATCGGGAGAGGCACTCGTAAAGTCTCTCGAAATCAAGCCGCCAATTCGTGTATTGGATCTCGGTTGCGGGGATGGCACGACTGCAGTTCCACTTGCTCGCTTGGGTGCCGACGTGGTTGGTATTGACATAGCGGCCAACCTCGTTGCCGCTGGGAACAAGCGTGCTGCGGATGAAGGTCTCAAGAATCTGACATTTCAAGAAGGCGATGCCAGCGACCTCCAGGGTGTTAGCGACAATTCGTTTGATTTGACCCTCTCCGTCTTTGGTGCGATGTTTGCTCCAAAACCATTCGACGTAGCCAAGGAGATGGTGCGGGTCACAAAACCTGGTGGTCGCATCGTGATGGCCAATTGGATTCCTAACGATCCAACTTCGTATGTGTCTCAGTTGCTAAAAATAAGTTCGTCGTTTTCGCCACCGCCTCCTGAAGGATTTGTCAGCCCAATGACTTGGGGTGTGGAAACTAACATCATTGAACGTTTTGGTGGTGCCGGGGTCCCGCCAGAAAAAATATCGATGGTCAAGGACACGTGGAACTTTTCGTCACCCGATAAAAGTCCGGCGGATCTGATCGAAATTTTCAGGCGGTTCTATGGCCCGACGATGAATGCATACGAAGCGGCGCAGAGTAGCGGGAAGGTGGATGAGCTCCATCGCCAGTTGTTGGAACTGGCGAATGCGCAGAATAAGAGCACCTCCGGCGGAATCTCGATACCCGCTACTTTCATGCGAGTAACAGTTCGAATCTAATTAATTTGCTACTTCAATTCAGTCAGGGTTGAGGAGGAAAGCAGCGCCGGACGAATGCTGTCACGTCCGACGCGAAACGGCTCGGGTCTTCCCATCGCGGGGTGTGTCCAGCGCCGGGGTAGGTAACCAATTCCGAACGCGCAATCTGTTTTTGTAACACTTCTTGCATCTCGCGTCCAACTACTCCGTCGGCGTCTCCCCAAATCAAAAGGGTTGGCGCAACGATTCGACCAAGTTCATCGATGTCGTCGTAGTGAATCAACTCGGCGAACATCTCTCGCCACACATGGGCGGGAACCTTTATCTGTTCGTCAATCATTTCGTCGAGAAACTCTGGCCCGATCTCGCCGGATGACGTGTCGATGGTGAAGGACCTTACAAAATCCGTGTCGATTGGGTCGGTCAAGTTGGAAACGACCGACCGCACGAACCTCTTGAGATCCGCTTCTTCTCGCAATGTTGTCGGTGAGGATTCGAGCACTAATCCGGCGATGCGATCAGGTTGATCGATCGCCATGCGTCGGGCGGTAAAACATGAACCAGAGTGTCCGACCAAGACCGCACGTTCGATCTTGAGAACATCGAGTAACTCCACCAAGTCGGTGGCGAAGTTCTCAACCCGATACCCGCTCAAGGGTTTGTCAGAGTCGCCGTGACCTCGTTGAGACACAGCGATGGTTCGAATCTTCGGCGAAATCAAATCAAGAACTGGTTTGTAGGAAAGCGACGAATCCGTTGGCCCCGGCAGCAACACGAGTGTCGGACCGGATCGTTCGCCTTGCTCCAAGTATGAGAGCGTCAGTCCGCTACCAAGAGTGAGGGTCGAAGCCCCAGTCATCTAAGTCGTGGATGTTGTAGCGGCGCGCCGGTTTGGCATGAATGTCGTCGGACTGGCGTCGCCTTCGAGGAATTCAAGGATGACTCTGGCTGTCTCGTCGGGACGCTCGATCGGGAGGGCATGTGATGTTCTCGGTATGACAGAGAGTTGCCCATTTGGGAGTGCTTCGTACAACGCCGCGGTGTGTTCCAACTTGATCAAATCGTCGTCGCCCACCATGACAAGGGTTGGCGCGGCAATACCTCTTAGATCGTCAATGGAGATATTTGGTTCGGTCGAAACCAAGGTCATGAACTTGCCCGCTATCGCGTCAAAGTGTTCGCTGCTATCGGGAGAGCGCTCGGCGTAGGCCTGGAAAATACCTGTGAAGAATTCTGAATTTGGATCGATGTTCATCGGAAGCACACCGTCGAAGTGGTAATTCGTTCCGATCGCGACAATTCGGCCGACTAAATCTGGTCGGCGCAACGCAACGAGCAAACTAACAATCCCGCCATCACTCCAACCCACGAGGTGAGCTGGTCCGCCGACGACTTTTTCAAGCACTCCGATTGTTTCGTTGGCCATCGATTCGTAGTGAAATGGTTCAGCTGTGTCTGCCGTGTAGCCGTGGCCTCGACGATCAAATGCGAGTACTCGGTACTTGGTTTCGAGCGGCGCGCTTAACGCGTCAAGCAACAAGTCGCTATTGGATAGCCCACCGTGGAGCAACAACACTGTCTCTTTGCCGTTGCCTCGCGATTCAACCCAAGTTGGGTGTCCGTTGATATCAACTTTCTCGGCCATTTCGCACTCCAATCATTTATCGACGGAACACTACTGCCAATCGCGCCTCGCCCGAACGTCAAAATTCGTTTCGACAGTGTCCGTGCTAAAGTTCCGCGGCTATGCCGAGCGTGCGTATCCAACGCCAAATCGAACGCCTACTTGACGAAGCGGAGGCGGCAGTTATCGAACGAGATTGGCACCTCGTTCGTGAACGAGTTGTGCACGTCTTGGAACTTGATCCAGACAACGTCGACGCTCAGGCATTTGCCTCTGCCGCGGATCGTGGACTTGGCACCGCGGGCGAGTCGTCTCCAATTGCTCAATCGACTGCATCAAGATCAGTAGTCCCAACCTCATTTGGCGACGGTCGCTACGCGGTGAAGCGATTCCTTGGTGAAGGCGGCAAGAAAAAGGTGTATCTCGCCCACGACACCAAACTGGATCGCGATATTGCCTTTGCCTTGATCAAGACCGAAGGGCTCGATGCTGCCGGTCGCACTCGGATCACGCATGAGGCGATGTCAATGGGTCGCCTCGGCGGACATCCGCACATAGTCACGGTTTTGGATATTGGCGACGAAGGGGATCAGCCGTATCTTGTTGCCGAACTGATGGGTGGCGGCGATGTCGAGGCACTGATCGAACATGCTGAGTCACATCGGCTACCACTGGATCGCACGTTGCGCATCGCCGACGAAGTGTGTCGAGCATTGGAACACGCTCACGTGAATAACATTGTTCACCGCGATCTCAAACCGGGAAATGTTTGGTTGACTACCGACGGCACGGTCAAGTTAGGAGATTTCGGACTGGCGATTGCACTCGATCGATCACGAATGACACTTGCAGGAACCATGGTCGGCACGGTTGCCTATATGCCACCCGAGCAAGCGATGGGTGGGAATCCTGATTCCCGCGCCGACTTGTATTCCCTAGGAGCGATGCTGTACGAAATGACGACGGGTCGACCGCCGTTCATCGGCGACGACACGGTGTCGGTGATCGGTCAGCATCTCAACACCCCGCCTATCGCGCCGACTTGGCATAATCCGGAGTGTCCTGCGGCGTTGGAGGCATTGATATTGCAGTTGTTGGCCAAATCTCCGGCCGACCGACCGGCGAGTGCCACCGATGTGCGTGAACGATTGCGCCTGATCGCCGAGGCACCCGCCGAGATTCGCACCGATGCACCGGTCGTGGCACAGGGTGGTCTTGGTCGGCTGGCGTGGGGTCGATTCGTTGGTCGTTCAGACGAACTTGGCACGTTGAAGTCAGCCCTGGATGCAGCTCTCGGCGGACAGGGGTCGCTTGTGATGTTGGTCGGGGAGCCAGGCATTGGTAAAACACGACTCGCTCAGGAAGCACTCGTCTACGCCCAGCTTCGAGGTGCCCAGACGTTGTGGGGCCGTTGCTATGAAGCCGAATCGGCGTTTCCATATATGCCGTTTGTTGAGGCACTACGTCAATATGTTGCGACGCGTCCAGATGAGGCGCTACGTGCCGAACTTGGCAATGGGGCATCGGACGTTGCCAAATTAGTTTCTGAGGTTCGTCAACGCGTCCCAGCATCTGCAGTCACAACAGAAACTCCACCAGATCAAGAACGCCAACGCCTATACGAAAGCGTCGTGACATTCTTAATGAACGCTGCCACGGCGAATCCGATCGTGCTCGTGCTCGACGACCTGCACTGGGCCGATGCACCAACTCTCAATCTGTTACGAAATTTGGCGCGAAGTGTGAAGGGAAGCCGCCTCCTTGTCGTTGGTACGTATCGCGACATGGATCTGGATCGGCGTCACCCGCTTGCCGAAGTGCTGGCAGATCTGCGTCGCGAACGACTCTTCGAGCGCGTACTTCTACGCGGAATGTCTCCGCTCGAAGTGAGCGCACTGTTGGAAATGGTGGCTCAGCACGAACTGGATCAGGGTGGCATCGTCCTGGCTTCGGCATTGCATAGGGCAACCGAAGGTAACCCATTCTTCATCGAAGAAACGGTTCGTCACTTGGTCGAGACCGGCAGAATCTTTCGCCGTGAGGGACGTTGGGTTTCGAATGCGGCAAATGTAAGCGACATGGGCATCCCAGAAGGAGTTCGCGAAGTAATTGGTCGAAGACTGTCGCGGCTCAGTTCGGCGTGCAATGATGCGCTAACCAGCGCGGCCGTGTTGGGTCGAGAATTCGAATTTGCGGTTCTCGGATCCATGACGGGATTCGATGAGGACGCTCTGCTGACGGTGATTGAAGAGGCACTTGAGGCCCAGGCGATAGTGGAAGTGAAAGGTAAAGCAGTTGCGGCTTATGTGTTCAGCCATGCCCTCGTGCGCCAAACGTTGTACGAAGAACTGAGTTTGCCGCGAAAGCAGCGATTACATGCCAGGGCGGCAGAGGCAATCGAGACAGTGCATGTTCGAAACGTGTCGACTCATATTGCGTCATTGGCAAATCATTTCCGCTTGGCGGGTGCGGCAGGCGATCCAGAAAAAGCGGTGTCGTACTCCATTCGGGCCGGTGACGCGGCTCAGTCGGCATTTGCTCATGAAGAAGCTGCAACTCACCTTGAGGGCGCCATCGAAGTGATGGAGGACAAAGGATTAGATCCGCTACGACGTGCCGAGTTGTTACGCAGGTTGGGTGACTTGATGTTTATCAGCGGCGTCGATCTGCTGAAGGGAATCGTCTACGGCGAAAGGGCGCTGGCGCTGTACGAAGAAGCAGGCGATGTCGATCGTGCTGCCCAAATGCATTCTCGCCTTGGACGTGATCTCTCGACCTACCCGCCGACAATGAATATTGATCGCGCGCTCGAGCATTTTCGAGCGGCAGAGGCAGTGTTCGCAGCGGGACCGGACCGTGCCTCTCTCGTTGTTATGTACACCGGCCTAGCCAATGCCGCCATCTGGGGACTACGTCTGGACGAGGGTCTTGCGGCGGCGCGGCGCGCTCTAGAAATTGCGGATCGCCTCGACGATGAGCGACTGTGGTGCACGGCGGCGCCTTTGTATGGATGGCATGTTTGGGGTAGCGGTCGGCTGAAGGAAGGGACCGACCTCATGGAGAAGGCTTGGGTGACTGCGGATCGGCTCAATTTGGCGGCGGCCGCATTTTTCGCCGCATGGGTTGGGGCAACACCTAGTTGGATTGCCGGAGACCCAGCCGACACCATCCGATGGGTGGATCGCGAACTGTCAAAGCCAAGGGTTGCTCAGGCACCCGGGCAACGGCTAATTCTGGCGGGTTACCGAGCGCAGGCCCAGTTTGCCCTCGGCCATCGCGACGAACATGTGGCTGAGCAAGGCGATTCGCGCGGCGCTATTGGCCTAAGTACGGAGTGGCTCCTGCGATTGGCGCGCGGCGAATGGGAACTGGGAGCGGACGCATCACTGCGGGATTTTGAAGCGCAACGGATCGCGGGCAATCACTGGATCATGTGTATGTCGTCTGCGCTTCATGGAAACTTTCTTCGATTGCTGGGTCGACCGGAAGCGGAAGAGGCATTGTTGCGTGCAATTGAATTGTCTACATTGCAGCATCTGCCGATGGAACTGGTCCAGCGTGCGTTCATTTCTCGGTTCTACAGTGAGACGGGTCGAGTTGCCGAGGCGCTGTCGCACTTGGAACGATGTCACGAAATAACCTCCAACGGCGAGGATTGGAGTGCTGCCGCTGGGCCGATGTCGTTTGCCGAAGGCGTCGTGGCGTCGGGAAACGGAGCATCCTCGAGCGAATTCGATGTCCATTTTGCACGAGCCGTCGAATCGTTTCAACGCTTTCGCACTGTATGGGACGAGGCAGAGGTATTGCATGCGTGGGGACGGGCCCTCGTTGCAGTTGGCGAAAAAGCTCGCGCAATTGCAAAATTCGAGGAATCGCTGGAGGTGTACCGTCGCATTGGAGCAGGCGAGCGGTGGATGAACCGTGTACTGGCTGACAAGGTGCCCGCCCAAGGCATCTTGAACGCCTAACTCAGGTCTGATTAAAATCCTCGTCAGGCTTACACTCCGCCACTGGAGGCAGTAGATGGTCTTCCAATCATCATCGCCAGATATTCGGATCGTGGACCGATCAATTTTGCGTTACATCGTCCCCATCGTGTTGATATCGGCTGCCGCTCTCGGTTGGTGGTGGAGTCTGCGCATGTCAGGTGAGATGCGCGCGGATGGCATGACCGGCATGTCGATGTCTACGCAGTCGGCAATGAGTGCCGCAGGATTTCTGGTGGCGTGGCTGGCAATGATGATCGCGATGATGCTGCCGGCGATGACGCCGGTCGTGAAATTGTACGCGCTTGCCTCGGAGCAGCGTCGAGTGGCGCCGCTGCCATTCTTCGTCGGCGGCTATCTGGCAGTTTGGCTACTTCTTGGAGTTCCCGCATATTTCGCCTGGCGTGGTCTGAACATGCCAATGGCCGATGGTGCCGATTGGGTGGCACGTCTCGCCGGCGGTACATTCGTCGCCGCCGGAATTTGGCAGTTCACACCGCTGAAGGACTTGTGCCTGCGAAACTGCCGATCGCCGATGTCATTTTTTCTGCGTTACGGCGGCCACATTAAGCGGCCATTCGGAGCGATTCGCATGGGAATCACGCATGGACTGTTTTGCGTCGGATGCTGCTGGGCGATGTTCGCCGTCTTAGTTGCAGTCGGGACGATGAATATCGGCTGGATGCTGATCCTTACGGCGCTCATAGTCACCGAAAAATTGTTTCGCTACGGCGAACGAGTGGCGACCCTGGCGGGAGTCGCATTTCTTATCTTGGGTGTCATCTTGCTGGTGTCACCAAACACAATCAGTGTGATCTCGTAATCTCAGAAGTAAATCCAAAAACAACAAAAGGAGAACTATCAATGACAATCACCGAAACCACAACCGCTTGGCGCCTAAAAGGCAAGGGTTACGAGTTCTGTAACTGCCAAGCGGGATGCACGTGTAACTTTTCCGGATTCCCAACTTCACCCGACGGAAGTTGCAAAGCCGCGGTGGGGAACAAGATCATCGAAGGACACTGTGGCGATGTCGACTTGAGCGGCATTGACGCCGTC
>Ga0265292_1001099_pt1 | contig 26418 bp, 21 predicted proteins | sample Munlanlewell296A_FD_189080 | JGI IMG/M metagenome (GOLD analysis project Ga0265292, IMG submission 189080) | Leachate microbial communities from a municipal landfill in Southern Ontario, Canada - Leachate well 296A | ecosystem: Engineered > Solid waste > Landfill > Unclassified | place: Canada... | reverse complement strand
CGAGATATCTCAGAACAATCTAAAAAATAACTGAAGAAAAATTAAAGACACAAAAAAGAGAACAGTAAGTGTATAAATGGACTTTTTCGACAGTCTCAACAGGTATCGGAAGAAGAATGGATGTGCGGCTAAAACGTCATGGAATTTATACAGTTGAATCGCTTTGCAATTCTAATAAAGCGCACTTGAAAGAAGTTTGGGGCGGAATAGAAGGAGAGCGGATATATGCTCAGTTGCGAGGAGAAGATGTTAAAAGACCTCCGACACACAGACAAACTGTGGGACATTCACATGTTCTTCCGCCAAAAGAAAGAAATAAAGATGATGCCTTTGCTGTGTTGAATCGTTTATTGCAGAAAGCGGCAATGAGAATGCGTTGCCTGGGCTATGTTACTGGTGCGATGTCTATGGGTGTACGTTTTTAGGAGGAATTAAATGGAGAGAAGAAATTAGTTTTTCTCATACGCAAAATACTATAACCCTTATGAAGGCATTGGAAAAAGTTTGGGAAAGATATCCTGCCGGAAAAGAAAAACCCCTTGCGGTTGGAGTAACTCTATTTAAATTGCTGGATGAAGATCAGAGTACACCAATCCTTTTTGAAGATTACGACAAAATAAAATCTCTTAATAAAGCGGTTGATGGATTAAATAAAAAATACGGATTTACATCTGCATATTATGCAACCTCACACTTCGCAAGAAAATCCGCACCGATGAGAATAGCGTTTACTCAAATACCCAACTTAGAGCTCGAAGATGACGAAAAAGAATTTTGATTATCAATTAATAACAAATCCAACATCACTAAGGCACTAAGAACACAAAGGTTCACAAAAACTTTTGAGATGACTTATTTTTATTTATATCCTGCTTTCTCTAATTCCTTCAAAGATTTGAATGGAGAAGGAGGATTTAAATATTCGCCGAGGAATTTGTAAATCTTCAGTCGAATTTCTTTTGCAAGTTTTGTATCAATCCTATCGAAACTATGTCCGCCGGGTGCATCTTTAAAAATTTCATAATCGAATTTCTTACCTGCTGCTTTGAGAGCTTCGATCAAATGTTCAACTTCCAAAACATAAACATCATCATCATTTGTGTTGGTATGAATCAGTAAAGGTGTTTTCAGTTTGTCAACATGGAAAACCGGAGAGCGTTTTCTATATTCATTCACATCTTGAGTAACCGTCTTGCCAATATGGTATTTTGCCGAAAATTCATCTGCGTATGATTGTCCATGAGAGCCCAGACGGAGAATCAAATCGCTGACAGGCACACCTGTAAATGCGACTTTGTAATCGTTCGGATGTTGGAAGATATCCATCAATGCAATCAATCCGCCGTGACTCCATCCAACGATACCAACACGATCTTTATCAACTATATCGTAATTCTCAATCATCCATGCACGCGCAGCGTTGTTATCTTCAACCTCCAATCCGCCGTAATCAATTTTTTCATAAAAACTCTTTCCGTAACCGGTGCTGCCGCGGTATTCAGGTGCAATAACAATATAACCTTGTGCCATCATCTCGCGGATAATATGCGTGTAGTACGTTGTGAAATCTGCATGAACACCACCGTGCGGTAAAACTATTAGAGGATATTTTTTACTGCGGTCAATTTTAGCGGGAATAAAAATATATGCCCAAAACTTAACCGGATTGTAAGCGCCCATTGCAGTTGGATTTGGTATTTTTGCCGGAGGCGGACCAACGATGAAAACTTTTTCAATATTGGCAACATCTCCAACTTTGTTGTACCACTGAATATCATCAATTGCTTTTGCCAGTTGATCAAGCCGGTGATCGAGATCTTCAAATTTCTTTTCGATCACATCATTTGTACTTTTTTCTTTTTCCTGAGCAAAGGTTGCATGATAAGAAAGGATCATGACCACAAAAATGAATGTGAAATATTTTATCAATTTCATAAAACATACCTCAAAAATTTTATTATTGATAAGTTAAATTACAGAGTAATACTTTTCTCTTCCAATTTATTTTTATTATCATTCCACTCGTATTTAACAGTTTAATAAAAGAAGACACTATGAAAGTATTAAAATTTGGCGGTTCGTCTGTTGGCACTCCGGAAAGAATAAGCGGCGTGATTGATATCTTAAAAGAATATCAAGCCGAAGGCAAGAAATATGCGGTTGTTTTTTCTGCATTTCAGGGTGTGACAGACTCCCTTATCTTGATCAGCAATAAAGCCGTTGCACGAGACGAAACTTATTTGGAAGATCTCGAACAATTAGAAAGAATCCATTATAACTCCGTCGAATATTTGGTTTCCGGAAATTTGAAAATCGCATCAAAGAAAAATGTTTACGACTTATTGGAAGAACTAAAAGAGATAGTGCACGGCGTCTTTTTAGTGAAAGAGCTAACTCTTCGCAGCTTGGATTATATTATGAGTTTCGGTGAGAGACTTTCGTGCACAATAATTTCCGAAGTGATGAATTGTAAAGGAATAAAAGCAGAATATTTAGACAGCAGATTGATAATCAAAACCGACGATTCGTTTGGTAATGCAAAAGTTAACTTCGATATAACAAACAAAAACATTGAAGATTATTTTTCGTCTCACAAAAAAATTCAAATTATAACCGGGTTTATCGGCACAACAGAAAAAAATGAAACTGTTACGTTGGGTAGAGGCGGTTCAGATTATACAGCATCAATCTTCGGTGCGGCGTTGAATGTTGAAGAGATTGAAATTTGGACTGACGTTGACGGAATTCTAACTGCGGACCCTAGAAAAGTTTTAGATTCATTTTCTTTGAACTCGGTTACTTACGAAGAAGCTATGGAGATGTCGCACTTCGGCGCCAAAGTCATTCATCCCCCGACAATGAAGCCGGCGCTGATCAAAAAAATACCAATCAGAATTAAGAATACATTTAATCCAGCCTTCAGCGGAACAGTGATTACGGAAAAAGAAGAGACTGGCATTTTTAGTGTTAAGGGAATTTCCTCCATTGATCACATTACTCTTCTTAGAATAACCGGCAGCGGAATGGTTGGCGTTGTTGGTATTGCTTCAAGAATTTTCGGCGCTCTAGCTAAGGAAAAGATAAATGTTATTCTTATAACCCAAGCTTCATCCGAACATAGTGTTTGTCTAGCAATCCTTCCTCAATTCGGGCAACTCTCAAAAAATCTAATCGAAGAAGAGTTCAAATGGGAAATACGTGACGGAATGATTGATGAGGTTGCCGTTGAACCTGATATGTCAATCATCGCTGTTGTTGGTGAGAATATGAGACACACGCCTGGTATCTCCGGAAAAGTATTTCAATCGCTCGGTAAAAACGGAATTAATATAATCGCAATCGCTCAAGGTTCTTCCGAATTGAATATTTCTCTCGTTATAGAAAAGGAGTATCTGAAAAAGGCATTAAACGTTTTGCACAATTCGCTTTTCCTTTCAAAACAAAAAACACTAAATCTGTTTTTGATAGGTCCAGGTATGGTTGGCAGCGCATTTCTAAAGTTGATCATTGAGCGAAGCAATTATGTAGCGGAACATGTTCATGCAAATATTAAAATCGTTGGTCTGCTCAACAGGCAAAAAATGATTTTTAATGAGTCCGGAATTGATCTCAATAACTGGAAAGAGATTCTCCAAAATTCAAAATTAAAATCAAACATTGAGAAGTTTATTGATCAGATGAAAGAGAAGAATTTACCTAATTCCATACTTGTGGATTGTACGGCAAACGATTCCGTTGTAAATCATTACACTAAAATTCTATCCTCATCAATTTCAATTGTAACGCCTAATAAAATAGCGAACACGCAGAGTTACGAACAATTTGTTTCTTTGAGAGAGACCGCTGGTAAACACAATGTTCAGTTTCGCTATGGGACCAATGTTGGTTCAGCGCTCCCGTTCATTAACACTCTTAAGGATATAATTTCGAATGGAGACCAGGTAACTAAGATCGAAGGAGTTTTCTCAGGAACGCTCAGTTTCATTTTCAATACTCTAAAAGAGAAAGACAGCTTTAGTGAAGCAGTGAAGATTGCAAAGGAGAAAGGATATACAGAGCCGGATCCGCGTGATGATCTAAAAGGATTAGACATGGCGAGAAAGTTATTGATCTTGATTAGAGAATCGGGTGTTCCATTCGAACTGAAGGATATTGAAATTGAAAAATTAATTTCTCCGGAAGCAGAGAGTGCTAAATCGCTTGAAGAATTTTTCAAGGAATTGAAAAAAGATGATCATAGAATTATCGAAATGAAAAGAAAAGCCGCTGAGAAAGGTTGTGTACTTTGTTATATAGCTAAGTATGAAGAGGGAAATGCAAAATTGTCCATCCAAGAAATTGATAGGAATCATCCTTTCTTCAATCTAACAAATAGCGAGAACATTGTTGCCTTCACAACAAAGAACTATTGGAAGAATCCGCTGGTAATCCGCGGACAGGGAGCGGGAGCGGATTTCACGGCGGTTGGAATTCTTTCCGACATATTAAGAATATCAAATTACCTTGGGTAAATATTATGAATGATAATAAAATAAAAGTCGGTATTCTCGGTGCAACGGGAAGCGTTGGTCAAAAATTTATTGAGCTGCTTACAGATCATCCATGGTTCGAAATTCATGAACTTGCGGCTTCTGATAGATCTGCCGGAAAAAAATATTCCGAAGCGGTGAATTGGGTTATGCAAACACCTTTGCGGACGGATATCGCAGGTAAAACAGTTTTGAAATGCGAACCGACGTTGGAATCCAAAATTATTTTTTCTGCTCTTGATGCTTACGTTGCCGGTACGATCGAAGAAGAATTTGCTAAGGCTGGATATGTAGTAATTTCCAATGCACGTAATCACCGCTTTGATGAAGATGTTCCTCTGATGGTGCCGGAAATAAATTCAGATCATTTGGAACTCGTAAAAATTCAGAAGTTTGGAAAAGGTGCGATCGTAACCAATCCAAATTGTTCAACTATCGGTTTAGTAATGGCATTGAAACCGTTAGCCGATGATTTCGGAATTGATTCTGTAAATGTTGTTACTATGCAGGCAATTTCAGGCGGGGGTTATCCCGGAGTGCCAAGCATGGATATTCTTGATAACGTTATTCCTTTCATCGGCGGTGAAGAAGATAAAATGGAACGAGAGCCTCTTAAGATTCTCGGAACGATTAATAATGGCAAAGTGAAATTTGCTGATGTAAAAATTAGCGCTCAGTGTAATAGAGTAAGTGTAATTGATGGGCACACGGAATGCGTTCAAATAAAATTGAAAAAGAAAACTTCGAAAGATGAGATAATCAAAGCATGGAATAATTTTTCCGGAGAACCGCAAAAATTAAATTTACCTTCTGCACCGGGAAAACCGATAATTTATTTGGATGGAGATAAATATCCTCAACCGCGAATGCACAGAAATTTGGGAAACGGAATGTCGGTTTCAATTGGAAGATTGCGGGAATGTTCTCTGTTCGATTATAAATTTGTAGTTCTTTCTCACAATACAATTAGGGGAGCTGCGGGTGGAACAATTCTAATTGCAGAATTAATGAAATCAAAAGGATACCTGGATTAAATTTATGAAATTGAAAAGCATCAAAGTTGTTGCACCTGCAACGATAGCTAATGTTGGGCCCGGATTTGATATTATGGGGTTTGCAATCAATACTCCTGTTGAAGAAATGATTTTACGTCTTACCGGTAAACCCGGAATTAAAATTTCAAGAATAACCGGAGATAAAAACGGATTACCGACCGATATTAATAAGAATACGGCCACTGTTGCTTTAATGCACATGATTTCAAAATTGGACAACAAACTTGGAGTTGAACTTGAGATTAGGAAAAAAATAATCTCAGGCAGCGGACTTGGTTCGAGTGCGGCAAGTGCGGTTGCGGCGCCGTTTGCTTTAAATGAATTATTGGGAAAACCATTTACAAAATATGAACTGCTGGAGTTTGCACTTCTTGGTGAGAAAATTGCATCAGGATCAATTCATGCTGATAATGTTGCGCCATGTCTGTTCGGAGGATTTGTTTTAATACGAGGCTACAATCCGACAGACATCATTCAACTATCATCTCCTAAAAAATTATTCTGTACAGTTCTTCATCCTCAATTCGAAATTAAAACTTCCGAAGCGAGAAGATTAATAAAGAAAAAATTTCCTCTGAAAGATGTGATAACTCAAACCGGTAATGCGGCCGGGTTAGTTGCCGGATTATTGAAGAGCGATTACGATTTGATAAAACGATCTATGTATGATCTGATTGCTGAACCCGCCCGCGCAACTTTAATTCCGGGCTTCTATGAAATAAAAGAATCAGCGATGAATGCCGGTTCGATCGGCTGCAGTATTTCGGGATCGGGACCGGCAGTTTTTGCGTTCAGCACTTCGGAAAAAGACGGAAGAAAAATTGGGAAAGCGATGAAGCAAGTATCCTTAAAATATGTAAAAAAGAATAATGTTTATATTTCTTCTATTAACACAGTGGGTCCAAAAGTAATCGGGTAATATGAAATACTTCAGCACACGCAATCAAAATAATTTTGTTTCTTTCAGAGAAGCTGTTTTGAATGGTCTTGCACAAGACGGCGGACTTTTTATGCCGGAAACGATTCCATCTTTTTCAAAATCATTTATAGAAAATCTTAATTCATTTTCTTTTCAAGAAATAGGATTTGAAACTGCAAAAATATTTATTAGTGATGAAATAGCTGAACAAAAACTTCAAGATATTATCCAATTGTCTTTAACTTTTCCGGCACCGCTTGTTGACCTTGATGAGGATATTCACATACTTGAACTATTTCATGGACCAACTCTTGCATTTAAGGATTTCGGTGCACAGTTTATGGCAAGAACCATGGAACATCTTGTAAAGGATGATAATAAAGAATTGATAATTATTGTTGCTACTTCAGGCGATACAGGCAGTGCAGTTGCGCATGGTTTTTATGGTGTCGAAGGAATTAAAGTTTACTTGCTTTATCCAAGCGGTAAGGTAAGCGGAATTCAAGAAAAACAATTAACAACTCTCGATAAAAATATAACCGCATTGGAGATCAAAGGCACATTTGATGACTGCCAGCGTCTTGTTAAGAATGCTTTTACCGATAACGATCTGAAAAATAAATTGAAACTAAGTTCGGCAAATTCAATTAATATAGCTCGCTTGATACCGCAATCATTCTATTATATAAATGCAGTTAAGCAATTAAAACAGAGGACTAAGAAAATTGTGTTTTCTGTTCCATCCGGAAATCTTGGTAATATTACAGCAGGATTGATTGCAAAAAAAATGGGTTTGCCCATTGATTTGTTTATAGCAGCGACAAATTCAAATGATGTATTTACAAATTATTTATCCTCCGGAATTTTTGAGACGCGCAAATCTGTTCAAACATATTCCAATGCTATGGATGTTGGCAATCCAAGTAATTTGGAAAGAATGAGAATGCTATATGAAGATAATATTGAAAAAATGAGAAACGAGATCGAGTCGTTTAGTTTTGATGATGAAAAGACGGTAATTGGAATAAAAGAAGTTCATTCTAAATATGGCTATATAATTGATCCTCACGGTGCCGTTGGTTACCTGGCACTCAAGAAATTTTTAGATGCACACAAAGAAAACAAAATAGATTCGATTGTTATAGAAACAGCTCACCCCGCAAAATTCAAAGATGTTGTTGAGAACGCAATAAAGACAGAAGTAAAAATACCGCAGCGGCTTGCCGAATCTCTTAATAAACAAAAACATTCAATTGTTCTCGATTCCAAATTCGAAACTCTTAAAGATTATCTGTTGAATAATCGCTGAATGTAAAAAAACGATAATCTTATTAACTCAAAATTTCTTCTTAAGCACCATTGAATTAAGAATACTTTTCCGATAAATTCTTTTCCAGATATTTATCATTCAAAGGTGTTAAGATGAAATCAATAATTAGAACAACATTTCTCCTTGTTATCTTACTTTTTGTTTTCAATGAAATCTTTGCTCAAGTAGACACATCTTACTTCAATGGGCTGGAATACAGAGGAATCGGTCCTTACCGTGGAGGAAGATCTTGTGCAGTAATCGGTGTTCCTTCCAATTCAAATTTATTTTATTTCGGCGCAACAGGCGGCGGAGTTTGGAAAAGTGAAAACTCGGGGACCACGTGGAAAAATATTTCGGATAAATTTTTTGGCGGATCAATTGGAGCCATTGCTGTTAGCACCTGGGATCCGAATGTAATTTATGTCGGCACCGGAGAAGAAACAGTCCGCGGAAATGTTTCAAGCGGAAACGGAATGTGGAAAAGTGATGATGCAGGTAAAACCTGGAAACAGATAGGTCTTGAAGACTCACGCCACATAACTCGAATAGTTATTGATCCCAAGAATCCGGATTTAGTTTATGCCTCATGCCTTGGTCATCTTTATGGTCCAAACTCAATGCGTGGAATATTCCGTACGAAAGATGGAGGAAAAAATTGGGAAAAAGTTTTGTTTGTTAATAATGAAGTCGGCGCAATTGATCTTAACATGGATCCAACGAACTCACGAATTCTTTTTGCATCAATGTGGCGGGTAAAACGAACTCCTTACAGTTTAGAAAGCGGCGGTGAAGGATCGGGTTTGTGGAAATCAATTGACGGCGGCACTACATGGAAAAATATTTCCTCCAATAAAGGAATGCCGAAAGGAACACTTGGAATTATCGGAGTCTCTGTTTCAAAAGCTGATCCGCGCAGGGTTTATGCAATCATTGAAGCAGAAGAAGGCGGAGTATTTCGTTCCGATGACGGTGGAGAAACCTGGATAAAAATAAATGAAGATAGAAATCTTCGTCAGCGCGCATGGTATTACAGCAGAATTTATGCCGACCCTAAAGACAAAGATAAAGTTTATGTTCTTAATGTTGGTTTCTGGAGATCGAAAGACGGCGGAAAAAGTTTTGAAGGAATTGGAACTCCGCATGGTGATCATCATGATTTGTGGATCAATCCCGATAATCCGGATGCGATGATAATTGGAGATGACGGAGGCGCTCAGGTTTCTGTTGATGGCGCTAAAAGCTGGAGTACATATTATAATCAACCGACAGCGCAGTTTTATAGAGTTACTACAGATAATAATTTTCCTTACAGAATTTATGGTGCACAACAAGATAATAGTACGGTCAGAATTTTTCATAGAACGGAAAGCGGAAGCATTGAAGAAAAAGATTGGGAGGAAACAGCCGGTGCAGAAAGCGGCTGGCTCGCTGTTGATCCGAAAAATAACGACATAGTTTACGGAGGAAACTATGCCGGATTAATCGGAATGATAAATCATCGTACCAATGAAAACAGAACTGTTGATGTTTGGCCGGATTCACCAATGGGACACGGTGCAAAAGATTGGAAGAACCGTTTTCAATGGAATTTCCCTTTACTCTTTTCAAAGCATGATTCGAACATATTATATGCTGCGGGAAATATGTTATTCAAAACAACAAATGCAGGGCAAACTTGGCAAGCGATAAGCGGAGATTTAACACGTAACGATACGACCAAACTTGGTGCTTCCGGCGGACCGATTACAAAAGATAATACCGGCGTTGAATATTATTGCACAATTTTTACTGTGGCGGAAAGTCCGTTGAAAGCAGAGGTAATCTGGACAGGCTCCGATGATGGATTAATTTATGTTACAACAGATGGCGGAAAGAATTGGAAGAACGTAACACCTCCGGTAAACTTGTTACCTGAATGGGCGCAGATCAACAGCATTGAAGCGAATCCTTTTATTGAAGGCGGACTTTATGTTGCCGCTACAAGATATAAATCCGATGATTACAAACCATACTTGCTTAAGACAACAGATTTTGGAAAGACCTGGAAGAAAATTGTAAACGGAATTGACGAAAAACATTTTACACGTGTAATCCGCTCTGATATACAACGACAAGGTTTACTCTTTGCCGGAACAGAAGAAGGAATGTACATATCATTTAATGAAGGAGAGAATTGGCAAACGTTTCAACAAAATCTTCCGATAGTTCCGATCACGGATCTAACGATCAAGAATGAAGATTTAATTGTTGCAACACAAGGCAGATCGTTTTGGATGATAGATGATATTTCTCCTCTTCGACAAATGAATACAGAAGTTATGAAGAAAAAGTTTTGGCTCTATCAACCGCGCGAATCTTTTAGAATTGGCGGCAGCGGGAGAGGCGATGGAACAACAAGCGGAATAAATCTGCAGAGCGGTGTTATCATAAATTATTATTTCAAAGATTTGCCTGATAGTAATTCTGTTGAGTTGAGAATTTTTGATTCAAGCGGAAAAATTATTAAAACATTTATGCCTAAAACCAAAGAACGTGGTGAACGTCTTCAGATAAAAAAAGGATTGAATAGAATGATCTGGAATATGCGTTATCCCGATGCCGAAAAATTTGATGGAATGATATTGTGGGGCAGCAGAGGTATGGTAGGTCCTTTAGCTGTACCTGGAGATTACAAGGCAATATTAAAATATGACAAAGATAGCGTCGCCGTTTCATTTACTATTGTAGCAGATCCGCGTTCCTCTGCATCTATAGAAGATTTAAAATTACAATTTGACTTTTTAAACTCGGTCTGCGATAAGCTTACTGAAACTCACAAAGCGATTATACAGATACGAAATATTCGCAAGCAAATAAAAGATGTTGGAGATCGAATCAAAGATCAAAAAAATGTTGATGCTGTTAAAAAGACTGGTGAGGAAATTAATAAAAAACTGACGGCAGTTGAAGAAACATTATACCAAACGAAAAATAAAAGTGGTCAAGACCCGTTGAATTACCCGGTTCGATTGAACGATAAATTATCATCTCTCGGCGGTTCGGCTGCAAGCGGAGATTTTAAACCCACCGATCAGGCTGTTGAATTGAAGAAAGAGCTTGTAGCAAAAATTGATACTGAATTAAATAAACTAAAAGATGTTGTAGATAATGAATTACCTAAGTTCAATAAATTAGTAGCGGATGCAAATGTACCGGCAGTGATTCTGCAAAAAGAAGAAGAGAAAAAATAGAGACTGAAGAATAAAGATTAGGAGTAATGATGATAAGTAGAAACCGGTTCATTTTAGTTGCTGCTATTTTGTTTTTGCTTGGATACAGTTCCAACATTATACCGCAGAATCAAAGCGTGCTTTCAAAAGACGGAGTGGAAATTGTTTACGATGCTGTAGGCAATGGAGAACAAACATTGGTATTTGTTCACGGCTGGAGCTGCGATAAATCATATTGGAATGATCAGGTTAAAACATTCTCTCCAAAATATAAAGTTGTTGCAATTGATTTAGCCGGACACGGTGAATCAGGCTCTGATAGGAAAAATTACACAATGGAATTATTCGGAGAAGATGTTGCGGCAGTTGTGAATAAACTTAAACTTAATAAAGTAATTCTAATCGGCCACTCTATGGGAGGTTCTGTAATAATTGAAGCGGCAAAAAGATTAAAAGGAAAAGTAATAGGATTAGTAGGAGCTGATACATATCAAAGTTTTAAGGACGATTGGACTGCCGAGCAGAAGGAGGGATTCTTAAAAACAATCACAGAAAAATTTGTTGATGTTACTAAAGGATTTGTAAAAAGTATGTTTCCTAAGACAGCAGATTCGCTTTTGGTAAATAGGATTGCTGATGATATGTCCTCGGCTCCGCCTCAAGTTGCTTTAAGTGCAATGAGAAATTTATTTTTTTATGATCCAATTCCAACCCTAAAGGAGATCCGGCTGCCGATAATTTCAATTAACTGTGATATGTATCCGATTGCAATAGAAGAGAATAAAAAATATGTGGATTCGTTTAACGTAAAGATGATGAACGGTGTTGGGCATTTTGTTATGCTGGAGGATAAAGACAAATTCAACCAGTTCCTTCAAGAAGCTATTAATGAATTAGTTATGTAACACACATTACGCAAAAATGTAAAGCGAGACGCCGTTTCGCATATTAAATAAATAATTTGAAGTAAACAGAAAGGCGATTCAGCGAATCGCCCTACAACTTCATGCGTTTTGCGTAAATTCAGTTAAGTAAAAAATATCCGGAGAAAAAGATGAAATCAAAATTATTATTTGCTTTAGCAGTAATGACAACATTTGTATTGGCTCAGACCAAAAAAGATTACCCCATTCAGCCGGTACCATTTACACAAGTAAAAGTTGATAAAGGTTTTTGGTTTGATCGGATGGAAACTAACCGAACAGTAACAATTCCTTATGCACTTAAACTTTGTGAAGAAACCGGTCGGATTAAAAATTTTGCAATTGCAGGAGGATCAGAAAAAGGTGACTTCTGCAGCAAATATTATTTTGATGATTCTGATGTTTACAAAGTCTTGGAAGGCGCATTATATGCGCTAATGTTAAAACCGGATAAGAAATTAGAAAAGCAGCTTGATAAAATTATTTCACTTATTGCTTCTGCACAGGAAAAAGATGGTTATTTGTATACTGTAAGAACTATGGGCTCTCATAAATTTGAAAGAGTAACAGGTCCATCACGCTGGCTGAATGAAGAAGGAAGTCACGAACTTTACAATCTTGGTCATATGTATGAAGCTGCTGTAGCACATTATATGGCAACAGGTAAAAAAACTTTTTTAAATGTTGCTCTTAAAAGTGCGGAATTAATTTGTGAAGTTTTTGGATCCGGAAAATTAAGTCTGCCATCAGGACATCAAGAAGTGGAAATTGGTCTGGTTAAACTCTTCCGTATAACGGGTAAAGAAAAATATTTAAATCTCGCAAAATTCTTTTTGGATATGCGCGGGAATTATGTTAACGGAAGAAAATCTTGGGGCGAATATAATCAAGATCACAAACCTGTTATTGAGCAGGATGAAGCAGTTGGTCATGCGGTTCGTGCCGGATATATGTATTCCGGTATGGCTGATGTGGCTGCATTAACGGGCGATAAAGATTACCTGAAAGCATTAGATAAAATCTGGAATAATGTAGCGGGAAAAAAATTGTATTTAACTGGCGGAGTCGGTGCAACAGGCTCGTGGGAAGGATTCGGTAAGAATTATGATCTTCCGAATGCAAGCGCTTACAACGAAACTTGTGCTTCGATCGCAAATGTGTTTTGGAATCACCGGATGTTTCTTCTAAGCGGAGATGCAAAATATCTTGATGTAATGGAGCGGACTTTATACAACGCACTTCTTTCCGGTATCTCAATGACCGGCGATAAATTTTTCTATCCTAATCCATTGGAATCTTTTGGTACGCACGAACGTGCGGCATGGTTTGATTGTGCTTGCTGTCCGACAAATGTAACAAGGTTCATCGCATCGGTTGCAAATTATATGTATGCTGTAAAAGAAAACGAGTTGTTCGTTAATCTCTTTACAAATAACGAAACGGAAATTAAACTCAATAGCGCTAAGATTAATTTGAAGCAAAGAACAAATTATCCTTGGGATGGGAAAATTATGATAGTTGTTACTCCCAATCTAAAAGAAGAGAATTTTTCACTTAACATCCGAATCCCGGGCTGGGCGCAAAACGAAGCGATGGCAAGCAGTCTTTATAAATTTATTGATCAACCTAAAGAAAAGATTATTTTGACTGTAAACGGAAAACCGAAAGAACTAAAAATTGAAAATGGATTTGCAGTAATAAATAGAAGTTGGAAAGCCGGCGATATGATCGAATTAGAACTTCCGATGGAAATTAAAAGAGTTGCAGCAAATGAAAATGTTGAAGCCGATAAAGGAAGAGTAGCTATTCAACGAGGACCAATTGTATATGCAGCAGAATGGGTTGATAATAAAGATGGTTATGTTCGCAATATTTTGTTGAAGGATAATTCGAAGTTAACTGCAGAATATAAACCGGAACTATTAAACGGTGTAGAAATTATTAAAGGAAGTGTTTTGGGTTATAGATTAGCAGATGATAAAAGAACCTTGAATCAATCTGAACAAGAATTTACCGCAATTCCTTATTACTCATGGGCACACAGAGGCAAAGGTGAAATGAGTGTTTGGCTTGCAAGAGAAGAATCTGCTGTCCGACCTTTATCGGGACCAAATATGTTAACAAATGCAAAGCTGACTTTTTCGCATGGAAAAAATCCGCAGGCAATGATAGATCAAATGGAGCCCACAAGTTCGATTGATGAATCACTTCCATATTTTCATTGGTGGCCCAGCAAAGGTGAAAAAGAATTCGTTCAAATTGATTTTGCCAAACCCGAAGAAGTTTCGGAACTTTCAATTTATTGGTTTGATGATACTGGAATTGGTGAATGCAGAGTTCCAACAACGTGGAAAGTTTTTTATAAAGAAGGGGAAAAATGGCCCGCTGTTTATACAACCGATAAATATGGAACAGAGAAAGACAAATACAACAGTATTATTTTTGAAACAGTTAGAACTCAATCAATCAAAATTGAAATTCAATCGCAAAAAGATTTTGCCGGAGGCATTCACGAAATAAAACTGAGATAATATCGGAGATGTAACTCTAAGCGAAAGGTCTATATATATTTAACTTTGAGATTCTTCATCAGGCAGCTACCGTTAATCCGTCTACGGTTCTTAAGTTCAGTTTATTGTGAATAAGTGTATTAGAAATGAAGAAATATTGAATATCCTGATCATAACAAAAGAAAAGTTCTTAAGTAAATGGCAAGTCTCAATTACAAAATAGTAAGTAGGCAAAATTAGTAATTACCTTATAAATTCTTTAAAATTCCACCCAAGATTCTTACAATTTAGATGATGCGAAGATCATTATGCTCTTATGTAAAGGAATATAGATTCTTAGAAATGTTTGATCACTTGGTGACGTATTGTTCAAGACGTGTCCACCGATGCAATTAATACAGTATAAATCCCCTTTGAAAATATTAAAGAAAGAAAATTTAATTGAAGGAGAATATCATGATTAGGAATTCTTTATTACTCTCTCTTGTACTTATAGTTGGTTTAATGGTTTGGAGTTGCGGCAAAGGAAAAACATCTTTAACCTTAGCCGGATCAACAGCTTTTCAACCTTTTGCAGAAACACTTGCTGACCAATATATGAGTTCTCATCCTGACATTGCAATTACAGTTCAGGGTGGTGGATCAGCAGTTGGAATTCAATCTGCAAATTCCGGTGCGGCACAAATTGGTATGGCAGATCTAGTAATGTTACCGGAAGAGGCAAAAGCTTTAACTGCCACAATTGTTGCTAAGGATGGCATTGCAGTTGTCGTTAATCCTCAAAACAAAGTAGTAAATCTTTCTACCGATCAAGTACGGGATATATTCAACGGAAAGATTACGAACTGGAAAGAAGTTGGAGGCAACAATGTTCCAATTACAGTCGTATCCCGGGAAGCCGGTTCCGGAACAAGATCATCGTTTGAACAGATAGTTGGAAATATAAATCTCAAACGGGATGCACTCATACAAGACTCCAATGGTACAATCCGCGAAACTGTTGCCAATGATGCAAACTCGATCGGTTATCTTTCGCACGGATTGATCAATGAAAAAATCAAAGCATTAAAAGTTGATGATCAGGAATGTACCACAGAATCTATTATTGCCGGAAATTATAAAATAGTAAGACCAATTTTTCTTCTTGTTAGAGGAAATCTGGAAGGAGAAATAAAGAACTTCATAGATTACATTCTTTCGGAGGAAGGTCAGAAGACTATTAAAGCAGATGGTCTTTTGCCTGCAAAATAACTTGGGTGATGGATGAAGTTTATAGGTGAAAAGGGAGTTAAACGAATTCTAATGTTGACAGCGTTCTCTGCAATTTCTGCATTGCTGTTGATCGCTCTATTTATTCTTTCTGAAGGACTCCCGTTTATTTTTAAATATGGCTTAAAAGAATTTCTCTTCTCCTCAGAGTGGCAGCCCCATCTCGGTAAGTTTGGTATTTATCCTATGATCGTTGCTTCATTATGGGTAACCCTTGGTGCAATGGTTGTAGGAGCTCCTCTTGGTGTTGCCGGTGCTTTGTTCCTTAGTGAGTATGTACCCAAATCTGTAATGAATATTATCAAACCAACTATCGAACTCTTAGCAGCAATTCCATCTGTAGTGTACGGATTCATAGGAGTGATGGTACTCGCGCCTATTATCCGGGAAAATTTTGGTGGTCCCGGTCTCTCTCTTCTTTCCGCTTCAATAATACTCGGCATTATGATTTTACCAACCGTCATTAGTATTTCCATAGATTCGATCTTAGCCGTACCTCAATCATATCGCGAAGGTTCTTTAGCGCTTGGTGCAACTACCTGGCAGACCATTCATATGGTAACGATTAAGGCATCCAGATCTGGTATCATTGCAAGTATTATTCTCGGTATGGGACGCGCAATCGGCGAAACAATGGCAGTTATCATGGTGGCGGGTAATTCAGTGAACATACCTCATTCCCCATTAGATTCTGTTAGAACATTAACAGCTAATATAGCTTTGGAGATGAGCTACGCTACAGGTCTTCACCGCCAGGCTCTCTTTGCAACCGGTGTAATTTTATTTATTGTGATCATTATCCTCAATTCGATTGCCAGCGTTGCTATAAGAAAAAGAATGGTGAAGAGATGAGAATTCATCCAAGATATACTCAGCGAGGTGCTGTTGCTGTTTTGGGAGGTGCAACTGTTTTGACGTTGATGATTCTAATCTTCATTATTGTTTTCATTTTGGAAAAAGGTCTTCCTGTAATAAATCTAAAATTCCTTACAAGCAATCCGGAAGATATGGGGCGCGCGGGAGGAATCTTTCCAACACTCATTGGAACAATTTTATTGCCGGTACTTGCAATCATAATTGCTACTCCATTGGGAATTTTCACTTCGGTTTATCTTTCAGAGTATACAAAGGAAAATAAAGCTACAAGAATCATTCGGTTCGGTACGGATTGTCTGGCAGGAATTCCATCAATCATCTTTGGATTATTTGGATATATCTTTTTTGTAATCACTTTAGGATTTGGCTGGTCAATACTTTCCGGAGGATTGACATTAGCAGTAATGATTTTGCCTACAATAATTAGAACATCGGAAGAAGCAATTAAAGCAGTACCAAAATCTTACCGAGAGGTGAGCTTCTCTTTGGGTGCTACAAGCTGGCAGACTGTCAAAAAAGTTATTCTGCCAAATGCACTTCCGGGAATCGTAACAGGAATTATGTTAAGCATCGGTCGTTCAATCGGTGAAACTGCTGCGGTAATATTCACTGCAGGTTCATCATTAAGAATTCCGAATTCACTTTTTGATTCAACACGTACAATGGCGGTTCACTTTTATATTTTGGCGCGGGAAGGAATATCCGCCGAGAATGCATACGGAACCGCCGCTACACTTATTATTGCCGTACTTATGGTGAATTTATCCGCTTACTGGTTAATGAATCGTTTCATCTCAAAGAGAAGTTAAACTACCGGTCAAATGATGAATATTAAATTCCACATACAAGAACTCAATTTCTATTTCAATAACGAGAAAGTTTTAAAAGGAATTAACTTCGAAATTCCTGCCAACAAAATTTTAGGAATCATTGGACCTTCCGGATCGGGTAAAACAACATTCTTAAGAGCATTAAACCGTATGAATGATTTAGAAACCGGAACCAGAATAGAAGGAAAGATTTTATTAGACAACGATGACATATACCGCGCTGACTACGATGTTGTTGCATTGAGGAAAAAAGTGGGAATGGTCTTTGCTATGCCGGTACCCTTGCCAATGAGTATTTATGAAAATGTTGTTTATGGTCCCAGGTTATCAGGTAATAATGATAGAATACGTTTAGATGAATTGGTAGAAAAAAGTTTAACCGCAGCTTACCTTTGGGATGAGGTTAAAGACCGTTTGAAAACTTCAGGCATGAGACTTTCAGGTGGCCAGCAGCAGCGGCTTTGTTTAGCCAGAGTTCTAGCTATGGAACCGGAAGCAATTCTTCTTGATGAACCAAGTTCCGGTTTAGACCCGATATCTACAGCTAAGATAGAAGATGCTTTGACAGAGTTGAAAAAAGAATACACAATTATTCTCGTTACAAACAATACAAAGCAAGCAGCACGGGTATCCGATAACACCGCATTTTTTCTTATGGGAGAATTAATTGAGATCGGATCTACAGAACAAATTTTTACCGCTCCAAATAAAATCGAAACCAATGATTACATCACAGGAAGATTTGGATAAGAATGGAAAACGAAACTACTGTTCCAAATAAAATAGAAATTAGCAACTTGGATTTATACTACGGAAAATTCCAAGCATTGATATCTGTGAACATGTCCGTGCAAAGAAACATGATTACTGCTTTAATTGGTCCATCCGGGTGTGGTAAGTCAACACTGATTAGATGTTTGAATCGTATGAACGACTTGATTAATGGAGTTAGAATAACAGGAAAGGTACTTCTTGACGAAACCGATATATATAATTCATCTTTAGAAGTTACCGAGCTGCGAACAAGAGTAGGAATGGTTTTTCAACGACCGAATCCTTTTCCCCTTACAATTTATGATAATGTGGTTTATGGTCTAAGAGTAGCGGGTATTCGAAACAAAAAAGAATCTGATGAAATTGCCGAAAGGAGTTTGAAAGGCGCATGGCTTTGGGATCAGGTAAAAGATAAACTTGATCATTCAGCTTTGGAATTACCGTTAGATCAGCAGCAGCGCTTATGTATCGCACGTTTATTAGCTGTAAAGCCGGAAGTAATTTTAATGGATGAACCCTGTTCTTCATTAGACCCGATTGCCACGATGAAGATTGAAGAACTCATGATAGAGTTAAAAAAGAATTATACGATCGCTATTGTAACGCATAACATGCAGCAGGCATCGCGTGTATCGGATTACACTGGATATATGCTGCTCGGTGAGATGATCGAATTTAATGACACGAAAATTATCTTTACCAGACCATCTAAGAAACTAACCGAAGATTATATTTCAGGAAAGTACGGATAATATAGAAGTTATATGCACATGTATGAAACTATAAAATTGTCTCAGTTTTAGGTATCTTTGATTAAGAAAAATCAAACAGGTAAAAGAGTGAATTCGAAGCACTTAATAATAAATGGTGATTCCAGATGTATGAGGGAAGTAATTGATGAATCTGTTCATTTAGTAATTACGTCTCCACCATATTGGCAGTTAAAAGATTATGGAACTGACGATCAAATTGGTTTTAATGATAGTTATGAGAGTTATATCAATAATCTTAATCTTGTGTGGAAAGAATCCTATCGTGTTCTTCATAGTGGATGCCGTTTGTGTATTAATATTGGTGACCAATTTGCTCGTTCCGTTTATTATGGACGATACAAAGTAATTCCTATTCGAACTGAAATAATAAAGTTCTGTGAGACCATTGGTTTTGATTATATGGGGGCTATTATTTGGCAGAAGGTTACAACAACCAATACTACTGGCGGCGCAACTGTTATGGGATCTTTTCCTTATCCCCGCAATGGTATTCTAAAGTTGGATTATGAGTTTATTCTTATTTTTAAAAAAATTGGAGCCTCGCCAAAAGTATCTCAAAAGAACAAAGAACTATCCAAGTTAACTACTGAAGAATGGAATACCTATTTTCAAGGACACTGGAATTTTGGCGGTGCAAAACAAGATAGTCATATTGCAATGTTTCCCGAAGAACTTCCTAAGCGACTAATAAAAATGTTTTCATTTGCCAGCGATACAATCCTTGACCCATTTCTTGGGAGCGGAACCACCTCCTTGGCGGCTAAGAATTTAAATAGAAATTCTGTTGGCTATGAAATCAACTCTGATTTTATACCAATCATCAATGAAAAATTATCCGCTAACGAAAATAAAATGTTTGAAGAACACTCGTATGAATTTTTAATTCAAAAGAATGTCCAAATAGACTTCAATAAAGAAATTAAAATGCAACCATATATATTTAAAGACCCTCACAAACTTGATAAAAAAATTGACCCAAGGAAACTTCAGTTCGGCTCAAAGATTGATAAGAACGGAAGTTCAAGAAGAGAAGAATTATTCAAAGTCAAATATGTTGAATCAGTAAAAACAATAGTATTAGATAATGATCTTACAGTTAACCTTATTGGAATTGATCCTTATCCATTAAACTGGAAAATTCTGGGAGAGGATGTTAATTATGAGGGGATTAAATTCCTTGAAGAGAAATTTCGCAACGGCAAGGTATATTTGAAATTTGATCAAGAGAAATATGATGTGGATGGGAATCTTTATAGTTATGTCTATTTGGAAAACAAAACATTTATTAATGCGCATCTACTCAAGAATGGATTTGCACAAGTTGATACTAAGAAAAAATATGCTCAATTCAATAAATTTAGTAGAATAGTTAAAGAGCGAGATATGGTTATTAAAGAACAATTAAAGGATTATAGAATTGCCTTCTAAACGATACTCAAAAGACTTTGGTAAAAAGGAGAAAGTTCTTAACTATTCTTGTCAAACATATCAACTTTCAAGACCCAATAAAGTTGGTGCTGTTATGGCCTTGATTAGAGAATGTCAGCCCCAAACTATTGAAGATTGGGAAAAATGGTATTTTGAAAATGCCTATACTGAGGGGAAACAACAATCAAAGATTACAAAGGAAAGTTTAAATGAACTTGGCGAACGCTTATATGTAAAGATAAAGGAAATTGTAATTCCAGAGTGGTCAGAGGCATTTAATAAACTTACTTTACAGGATTGTATAGACTATATATTCAACCTTACTATTAATAGAACTTTCGATGGATTTCTTCGAGAAAAATCTGTTGTAGAAGATAATTTGGCAAAGAGATTTCCAGAAGTTCGATTTGAACAAAGCGACCCGGAATTAGATCATGCGGGAGACATCGATTATCTTGGCTGGGTAGGCGACAAAGCATTTGGTGTTCAGATAAAGCCGGTTACAGCCAAAGCAAATTTTGGCAATTACTCTGTTACTGAAAGAATGAAGGCAAGCTTTAATGATTTTACTGAGCGCTTTGGCGGAAAAGTTTTCATAGTTTTCAGTCTTGATGGCGAAATAGGCAACGCCGATGTGCTGGATCAGATCAAAGCAGAAATTGCACGTTTAGGATCAAAATAAATGAAAAATATATTGGTCTTCAGATAAAACCAGTCGGTGATGGTATTCAACTTACAGAAATTTTTAAAGAAAGAATTATCCAGAAGAAACCCACCTCAAATTCACTGAAGTATTTGGCAGAAAAGTTTTTTATCTCTTTTCAACAAAAGTAAATGGTAAAAAAGAAATTGTTAATAATTATTGGCATTGTCTTTTAAGTGGTATCATTGTTCTGATGTGCCGCTTATCGGTAATGCCATTAGATTTCCTTATTGAATCTTTCAAGTTTTTTTCTATGTGCAATTATCTCTGCGTTGACGTAAAAAATTAGATTCTCGGCAATATTGGTAGCATGATCTGCAAGACGTTCGATATTTCTTGTTAGTACGATTAAATGTGCCCCCGGTTCAATAAGTTTTGGTTCCGATTCCATTTTAGCAATAAGAAATTTGAATACACTTTTGTTCAGCTTATCAACTATTTCTTCGGTTTGTAAAACTTTTTCTGCTTGTTCAATATTTGTATTTACGAAAGAATCTATAGCTCCTTTAACCATCTCCCGGGAATATTTTCCCATCTCCAAGATTTGTGATTCTAATATTAAAGCATGGTGTTCACCCGTCTTTTTAACACGTTGTGCAATATTAACTGCGATGTCCCCGCAGCGCTCTAATTGATTGTTTATTAATAATGCAGACATGATAAATCTAAGGTCTATGGCAACCGGTTGGAATAAAGCGAGAATATTTTCGCACTGAGTGAGAATAAGATTATCGTATGCATCAATTTCCAGATCTTTTGCTTTTATTCCTCGGCAGAGTTCAATATCACCTGTCTCTAATGCGTTAAAAGCCCTTTCAACTTGTTCATCAACAAGCGATGCCATCTTGGTAAGATTAGTTTTTAAACTTTCAACTTCTTTTGTAAAATGTTCTTGCATGGTTCTTTCCTTTATAGTCGGGACAAAAGCTACATTAAATTAAACTATAGTTTTCAATAATTCCAAATACTTATTAACAATTAAAAACTATCATTGAGTCCACTCCAGAAAGGTTATTCGGGAATGACAAGATACTTCGCTGCTTGTAGTGAGGATGTTCATTAAGAGGAAAATCATTTTTGATTCTCCTCTTCAGACTTCGTTTTCCACATCGAATAAAAAATTGATACGCCGATAATTGAAATAATGATAAGCAGCGACCATACAATCGGAAATTTTCCTCCGAACAATTCATTGAGCCAAACCATTTTCAATCCAACAAAAACCAGCACAATTCCTAAACCATATTTGAGGTACTTGAACTTGTTAACAACGCCGGCGAGCATAAAATACATTGCGCGTAAACCCAGAATAGCAAATACATTTGAGGTGAAGACAATGAGTGGTTCTTTAGTGATAGCGAATATCGCCGGCACTGAATCAACAGCAAATATTATATCAGAGACTTCAATAAATAAAAGTGCTATCATAAGTGGCGTTGCATACAATATTTTTTCTTTTCTGATAAAGAATTTTTGTCCTTCTAAATGAGGTGTTACAGGAAAAAATTTCTTAAAAAGTTTTATCACTGGATTTTTTCCCGGATCTACCGGTTTTTCCGGTGCGAATATTATCTTAAATCCCGTGAGTATTAGAAATATTCCGAAGAATATTACTATGAATTGATACTGAAGAAGAATCGAACCGAGCGCAATAAAAATTACTCTAAAGACAAGCGCCCCTATAATCCCAAAGAACAGCACACGATGCTGATATTTCAACGGTATAGCAAAAAAACTAAACACAACAACGAATATAAAAATATTGTCTACCGCAAGAGTTTTTTCAACAACATAACCGGTTAAAAATTCCAAGGCGGATTGTGTAGCCGCAGCTTCGGGATTGAATCCTGGAATCGAAATCAATCTTTCAACTTGCGGAAATTTCCACAAAGCATATTGATAAAAAAGAAAATTGAAAATCAGTGCTAATGAAATCCAAATAATACTCCACGTGAGGGACTCTTTGAAGCTGACTTCATGTGCGTCTCTGTGAAAAATACCCAGATCTATCGCAAGTAAAACAAACACAAATAGAGTAAATCCTAGATAAAACCACCAGTATTCGGCGAATGGAAATAACACAACGTTTTGCATTATTGAAATATCCTTTTGGCTGATAAACAATCTTAAAAATTCGTCCTATCATAATAATAAAAACTGCATCTAAAAAATTCCTTATTAACTATAAGGCACTTCTAAAAACAGTTTTTTTAAAAATTTAACGCAGAGAACGCAAAGAATACGCAAAGTCCACAGAGAATATTGTAGTTTTTGGAACCACGATTTGCCATCAACCATCAATCATTTGCCATCATCCATTTTACGTCTCTCGTCTTTTCTTCTTATATTTGTTCAAAAAAAACAGAGGTATATCATCGCAAAGAATCAGAATGAAACTGTAGAAAAGATTGTCTCACTTGCAAAGCGGAGAGGTTTTGTATTTCAATCATCGGAAATTTACGGCGGATTAAACGGATGCTGGGATTACGGTCCGCTTGGTGTTGAGCTTCTGAAAAATGTTAAAGAAGAATGGTGGAAAGCGATGACCTACCGCGAAGATATTGAAGGATTAGATGCATCCATTCTTATGCATCCGAAAGTGTGGGAAGCCAGCGGACACGTTGAGAACTTTACCGATCCTATGATTGATTGTAAACAATGTAAAGCAAGATTCAGATTAGATACACTTACAGAATTGATCAGTGATAAGAACAAAGAAAAAGCTTTAAAAGAATTTGATGTTGCAATTCTATCTAAAGAGGGAACGCTCGAAGAAAAATTTAATTCGATACTTGAAGATCAACTTTCTGCAACAAAACTTTTAGATTTGCTCGGATGTCCTCAATGCGGAAACAAAGGAACATTTACACAACCGCGCAAATTTAATTTGATGTTCAAAACTTTTCTTGGTCCTGTTGATGACTCCTCCAATATTATTTATCTCCGTCCGGAAACTGCACAAGGAATTTTTGTAAACTTTTTGAATGTTGCAAACTCAAGCCGTCAAAAACTTCCGTTTGGAATTGCACAGGTCGGAAAAGCATTTCGAAATGAGATCAACACAAAAAATTTCTTGTTCCGCACACGAGAGTTCGAACAGATGGAAATGCAATATTTCTGCAAACCCGGCACAGACAAACAACATTACGATGAATGGAAAGAAAGAAGAATTGAATGGTTCAAATCGTTGGGAATGACCGCAAACAAATTACGATTTCGTGATCATCCTAAAGATAAACTTGCACATTATGCAAAGGAAGCAACAGACATTGAATATGAATTTCCATTTGGTTGGGGTGAGATCGAAGGGATTCACAACAGAACCGATTTTGATTTGGGAAGACATCAGGAATTCTCAGGCAAATCGCAGCAATATTTTGATGACGAGACAAAAGAGAAATTCATTCCGTACATAATAGAAACATCAGCAGGGGCAAGCCGTTCATTCATGGCATTTTTGGTTGATGCTTATTACGAAGAACAAGTAAAAGATGAAGTGCGCAATGTTCTACGGTTCCATCCAAAATTAGCACCGATCAAAGCGGCAATTCTTCCGTTAGTAAACAAAGACGGGATGCCGGAGATAGCTCGTAAAATAGAAGCCGATCTTCGTCCTTACCTTAGAATTTTTTATGATGACAAAGGCGCAGTCGGCCGCCGCTATAGAAGAATGGATGAAGTAGGAACGCCATTCTGCATTACTGTTGATACCCAAACACTCGAAGACCAAACTGTTACAATTCGCCAGCGCGATTCGATGGAACAAATCCGTGTTTCGATTAGCGGGTTGTTGAATTATTTGTTGGAGAAGTTGAGATAATTTATTTTGTAGAGACTTGATTTATCAAGTCTCACTTTATATTTTATATTGGAGACTCGATAAATCGAGTCTCTACATTTTTACCCACCAAAATATTTTTCTGATCATTTTAACTTTTCCTATTTTCAGTCGTATCATTAATTGAAAAAAGAAAATACTGCATGCAGACCCAAATTCATGTTGATCATCTGAACGAGTTAATTCTTAAAGCGAATATGGGTGATACCAAAGCTTTTGAAGCGATCGTTAGAGATCACTATAAGTTTGGATATGCAGTTGCTTTCAAAATTCTTTGCAATGAGGATGATGCAAAAGATGTTGTTCAAGAATGTTTTATAAAAATATGGAAGCACTTAAATGAGTATGATAAGAAAATAAAATTTACTACGTGGATGTATAAGATCGTCGTAAACTTATGTTTCGACAAATTGAAATCACAAAAGCGGAGAAGAAGCATTTTTAAGAATCTTGATGAAGATTTTGTTATTAATGCTCCGAGCGGAATTAATCTTGAAAAGGAATTAACCAATAAAGAATTGGCTGCGATGATAAAACATTTTGCAAGTAGATTGTCGGAAAAACAAAAGACAGTTTTTATTCTTAGAGATATGGAAGATTTATCAATCGAAGAAGTATCGGAAATAATGAACATCTCTTCGGGCTCCGTTAAAACGAATCTTTTTTATGCAAGACAAAGTATCAGAAAGAAAATAATAAAATGGGAAAATCAAAAATGAACTGCAGACAGATAGAAGAATTAATCTTCTCAAAACGATTAGATGAATTAACCCCGGCTGAAAAAAGTATAATTGAAAAACATATTTCATCATGTCATGATTGTAAAAGTATTTATGAGTCAATTCAGAGAGCAGAAAGTGTGCTTGTTAAAATGAAAACACAGCACCCGATTTTAGATAACGAAGAATTCCTCGTTGATTCAATTATGCAAGAAGTTAACAGTAAGTCTGCTAATCAAAAATATGAGAATGAATTTTATTTTTTTGAAAAACTAATACTATTCGTTTCTCAAAAATCAGTACGATACGCTTTAACAGCGATCTTATTTATAATGGTTTCACTTTATATGTCCGAAGAGTATTCTGCAGTAAAAAATATTACACAACTGGAAAGTCAATTGAATAATACTGCACAAGTCGTTGAAACAAAAGCTGAGATTATTTCTTTTGATAATGATATACTCAAATTTTTTTATGATTCGTACAAATTTGCACGCGGCAATTCAGCATATGTTAAGTTGTCCAAAGATTGGCTTTTGGTAAATAAAGAGGATTTAAAAAATCTTTTATTAGACTATGAAAAATTAGATGAACCTACAAAAACGAAAATTAAGTCATTACAAAGTGAGTTGTTAAATCAAAAAGAGATGATCTTTTCTAAAACGGAAACCGGAAAGATGAAAACATTACAACTTGAAATCGAAAGATTAAATAGCGAACTACAAAAAATTAAATCACACAGAGGCAAATA
>Ga0265292_1001098_pt1 | contig 26442 bp, 31 predicted proteins | sample Munlanlewell296A_FD_189080 | JGI IMG/M metagenome (GOLD analysis project Ga0265292, IMG submission 189080) | Leachate microbial communities from a municipal landfill in Southern Ontario, Canada - Leachate well 296A | ecosystem: Engineered > Solid waste > Landfill > Unclassified | place: Canada... | reverse complement strand
CCTAATGACGAACTAATTTTCTGCAACGGTGGTGATGACAGATCTAATTCTGACGAGCTTCCTGGTCCAGAAGTTGAAATGTGTCGCAAAAAAGGCATTATGATGGTATTCGGCGTTGGCACCAATGCCAGAGGCTTAGTCAAACCGGACTCATCAACTCGAATAAATCAAGCTCTAGGGCACGAGTAGCCTATGTGTGGGATAGTCGGTTACATTGGCGAGCGTGATGCACAGGAGATTTTGACCGGGGGTCTACGGCGTTTGGAGTACCGCGGGTATGACTCAGCGGGTATTGTGACGGCGGATAAGAGCGGCAAAGCAACGCTACTACGGGCGAAGGGCAAGGTAGCTGAGCTGGATGCGAAAGTGTTGGCACACAAGAAGGCTGATCGCGTGGGGATTGGGCACACCCGCTGGGCCACTCATGGGGTGCCAAGTGAGCGTAATGCCCACCCTCATCATGTCGGTTCGATCTACCTGGTCCACAACGGTATCATTGAAAATTACCGCGACCTAAAAGAACTACTGACAAAAAAAGGCTATTCGTTTAAAAGTGATACCGATACTGAAGTACTGACTGCCCTTGTGGACTCGTTCTATAAAGCGCAGTCTACCAAAAACCTGCTGACTGCCGTCAGTGAAGCTCTTCAGATGGCCATCGGTGCCTACGGCATCGCGGTGCTAGCTGTCGATGCGCCCGACGAGCTGGTGGTAGCCCGCAAAGGCAGCCCATTGGTAGTGGGAGTTGGCGAGGGTGAAGTCTATGTAGCGAGTGACCCATCGGCACTGGTGGGGCACACCGACCAAGTGATCTATCTGAAAGACGGTGAAATAGCGACCTGTCGCCGCGAAGGTGTGGAGCTCTACGACATTGCTACGAATGCGGTGGAAAAAGTAGTCGAGAAGCTCGAGCTTGACCTGCAGGCAATTCAGAAGAAGGGCTTCGACCATTTTCTGCTGAAAGAAATTTATGAACAGCCCGACACCCTTCGTTCTACCCTGAGCGGTCGTCTGCAACTAGAAGGTATGTACGCCAAACTGGGCGGACACAATATGAGCGACAAGGAACTGAGTGAGATTGAGCATATTTTGATCGTTGGCTGTGGTACAGCATACTACGGCGGCATATTGGCCTCCTACTACCTAGAACGTATGAGCAACAAAATAACAGTGCAAGCTGAAATTGCCTCTGAGTTACGCTACCGTTCATTTAATTTGCCAAAACACACAGTCGCCCTCATTGTGTCGCAGTCTGGCGAGACTGCCGATACCCATGCCTGTCTCCGGGAGCTTCAAAAACGAGGCATCAGGTGCCTCGGCATTGTAAACGCAGTTGGTTCGACCATTGCCCGAGAAGTCGATGGCGGTGTCTATGTGCACGTCGGCGCTGAAATATCTGTGGCATCGACCAAAGCCTTTACGTCACAAGTGGCGGCCATGTTGCTGTTTGGCCTGGTGGTGGCGCAAGCCAAAGGCGCGGGTAAGCAAGAAGTCGGCGAATGGCTAAAAGAGCTCGATGCTTTGCCCGATGAAATTACTCGCATCATTGAAACACACGCCGATGAAATGAAGCAGCTCGCCCAAAAGTATGCCAAATACGAGCACGCGCTGTTTATGGGTCGCGACACCTTGTTTCCTGTAGCGCTTGAGGGTGCCTTGAAACTAAAAGAGATATCTTACATTCAGGCGGAGGGCCACCCGGCTGGCGAGCTGAAGCATGGGCCTATCGCACTGGTGGACGACCGGTTTTTTGAAGTGGCGCTGGTGGCCGATAATTTACTCTATGAAAAAAGCATTAGTAACCTGACTGAAATAAATGCGCGGGGCGGGCACGTGATTGCGCTGACAGACAGCGCCAAACCGATTGATGCCGAATCTATTGTTCGCATCGACACACCTCTCAAACTGCTGACACCGCTGCTCTTCAATGTCTTACTGCAGCTATTTGCCTATCACGTGTCGGTGGCGCGGGGCAATGATGTCGACCAACCGCGCAACCTCGCCAAAAGTGTTACAGTGGAGTAATCTATGAGCAAGAAAATAAAAGTACTCTTTATGGCGCGCAAATTTCCCCCGTCCGTTGGTGGTATGGAGCGGTTTGCGTTTGATATCTCCAACGAACTCGACCAACTGGTGAACCTCCGCAAGATTACGTGGGGTGGGTCGAACAAATGGTTGCCGCTGGTGCTGCCGTGGTTCTTTTTCCGAGCCTTTTGGCAGCTACTAACCAACCGCGAGATTGCCGTCATTCATACTCACGACGGCGTGCAGGCGCCAGTGGGATGGCTGCTGCACGTGCTGTTTCGTCGCCCCTATGTGATTGTGGCCCATGGGCTGGACATTACTTACAAGAATGCCTTTTACCAGGCGGTGGTATTGCCGTTTGTGCGCCGCGTGGATGTGCTCATCACTATCAGCAAGGCGACTCGGGACGAAGCTTTGAAACGCGGCGTCAAAAGCGAGAAGATCCAGGTTATTCCGCTGGGAACTCATGATGATTATGGTCAGGTGCGACCCGACCGAAAGGCACTGGAAGCTGCGATCAATCTGTCGCTCGAAAATAAAACCCTGCTACTGACCACCGGACGATTGGTCAAACGAAAGGGCGTGGCGTGGTTTATTGGGCATGTCCTACCTGAATTAGTTAGTCGCAACCAAAACATTATCTACCTAGTAGCCGGCGAAGGTGCTGAACGCCCGGCGATTGAGGCCGCTATAACAAAGCACCAGTTGTCTGACCACGTCGCCCTCCTGGGCCGAGTGTCGGACGAGACACGGTCGCTGCTGTACCAGTCGAGCGATATATTTGTGATGCCAAATATCGTCGTGCCAGCAGACATGGAAGGCTTTGGGATTGTGGTGAACGAAGCGGCCACTGCTGAGCTGCCGGTCGTCGCCAGTAATATAGAGGGCATTGTGGATGCTCTGGCGGATGGAAAAAATGGAATTATGGTCCCCACACGGGACGCTGAGCGATTTATCGAGGAAATAACCAAGCTGATTGATGATCCGAAGTATCGCCGCCAGTTTGGCAAGCTGGCCCGTGAGTACACGCTAGAGACATATGACTGGAAGCAAATTGCGCGGGCATATCTTGAAATTTACGAGAAGCTTAGTCGGCGTCGTTAGAATTATTCGCTCGCTGTATCTTTCACCGGTCGGCCTCGCTTGACACCAATCGCTAGTGGGGCAAAGAGAGCCAGGGTAACAAAGTACACTACACGGTCGATCGTGGAGGCGACAATGATGGTCTCGGTCGTTAGGTGCATTTGTTGCTGCACAATCAGCAGAATCGTTTCGCGAATACCAATAGCGCCTGGCGTGAGAGCGATAATGATCGCAAACTGCGAGATACCGGTGTAGATCAGTAGCCCGCCGAGTGAAATGGAAGCACCAATGGCGTGCAGTTCCACGGCGCTCGCCAACATCGATCCGCTGAGCTGAAAGACGGTCGCCGCAGCCACGCCCAGTAGTGGTAAGGCCTGGAAAACATCGTGAGTCTTTTTGAGGCGCTCCAGAGCTTGCACGTAGGTAGCTGGTTTGATTCGATCAATAATGACTAGCGTCAGCAATAGCAGGAACAGTGCTAGTAGCAGAAAGAAGACGACTTGCTGTACTCCAGAAGTTAGCCACAGCCCGAGAATAAGCAGCAGCCCTGCAAAGCTAAAGAAAATACAGTACTGCACAAACGTTAGGACAAAATATTTCCGAAGAGACATCTGATAGTTAGTCTTCAGGTAGATACCCCGAAAGCCAAGTCCTCCCTGCAGGAACCCGAAGAAATTGATCAGCGAGGAATAGGCGGTGATACGGGCAGCACCGAGGAAGCTGAGTCGCCTAGCAATGAAGCGAACCAGAATCATCAGGATAAATATATTGCTAATGATGACCATGGACTGGCCGATGATGATGAGCAGTATCTCCCAAAATGTTAGGTTGCCTATCTTGGCAAACTGAGCTTGGTTGTAGATATAGTAGAGGACGAAGGCGACAAGGACGGTCGCGAGCAGGATGAGTCGAAGTACCTTACTTTTCACTTGGTTTTTTCGCGTATTGGATTTCTTTTAGGCGCTCGAGCTGGTCTTCAAGCAAGATGCGGTTGATACGCAGTAGGTCGGAGATAACCAGCAAAGCGAACGACAGTAGCGCACCGACAATCATCGCCGAGCCAAAGACGAGGGATTGTAAGTGGCCATCGCTTTCACCACGCAGTAGGAAGTAGCTGAAGCGCAGGAACGGGATAAGGCCAAGCACCGCAAAGACACTACCGAGGCTTAAAAAGACCACGTAGGGTTTGAACATAATGTAGCTTCTCAGAATTGCTTTGCCTGACTGGACCATGTGCTGGCCGATGTTTTTGAATAGGCGCGATTCGCGCGTCTTTTTGTTGGTCTCGACAGGGATAGACTCAATGCGCAGCCGCTTATTGCCAGCCTGGATAATCGTCTCCATGCAATAGCTAAATTTGGTGACGACATTTATTTTGTAGAGTGACTCCCGAGAATAGGCCCGAAAGCCACTAGCTGCGTCGGGTAAGTCGGTGTCGGCTACCTTGTTGACAATCCAGCTGCCAAAGCGTTGCATGATTTTTTTAAAGGCGGAAAAATGAGCGATGGTGCTCGTCTGGCGATCACCGATCACAATATCGGCTTCGCCTCGTATAATTGGCTGCACCAGATCGCCAATCCGTGCTTGTGGGTATTGGTTATCGCCATCGGTATTGACGACGATATCGGCACCGTGACTCAGGGCATAATCTACGCCATCACGAAATGAACGAGCTAGACCCATGTTGCGGGCATGAAAGACGAAGTGTTTGACGCCGTGCTTTTTGGCGACTTCAATGGTTTTGTCTGTGCTGCCATCGTCGATGATAAGGATCTCGAGCTCATCGACATTTGGGATGGACTTTGGAATAGATGCCAGCACGAGTGGCAGTGTAGTCTCTTCATTAAGACAGGGGACCTGAACAAAAACTCTCATACTATTATTGTATCAGTAAACGGAAGAACGGCGTAGAGTAGTCAATCTGGAGAATGAGCGGTGAGATCAGATTGTGAGCCACCTGATTAACGGCTATGACGGCGTCGTTAGGCCAATACCAGCCGGCATCGCTCAGCACGATAAAAGTCAGCAGGCCACCGCCCTGAAGCGCAATGAGCAGCAGGAGAGAGCCTAACGTGGCTGTGATGATAGTATGATGTTTGAATCGACGAATCAACTGATACGCTGCCAGGCCAACTATCACAAAAATGATCGGCAAAAAAGGAATGAAGTAGCGCCCATTGATCGCTACTCGTTCGCCGTATGCCAAATAGTCGGTGTAATTTTTATAAAACAATGTGGCGCTGTAGAGAACGATCGCTCCGAGAGGCAACAGTAGCTCGTGGTGTCGACGCACAATCGATACCCCCCACCTGCCAACAAGCAACAGACCGACAAGCGTCATGACGATCGCTAGGGCAAACGGCAGAATGAGAGGTGGCTCGGTGCTATAGTCGTAGTTAATGGCGAAATAGAGGCGGTACAGTAGGCCAAGTACCCACAGTCCTGAGAAAGAGACGATGTTGGTGTCAACCGGCTCAGATGAAAGCTGCTGGGCTGCTGCCAGGGTATGATTTCGTAGCCATGGCCCGTATTCGGAGCAATGCTCAATAGTTTCGACCTTTGAGCACTCGGGCGCAATGTCGTGGTACTGGACGATATTGGTACCGTAGCGCTCGATGAACAGCCCACTGCTAACGAGTAAGCCTGCAATGATGCCGAGCTGAAGCCAGAGGCGCAGCGCGCCAAACGAGCGAACGAGCGAGGGAAAGACCCGTTTCCAGCCAGGTTGTCGTAGCCAAGTGACAACGAGATAAATAACAATAGCCGCGGCTACCGGCAAGAAGACGTACTTCACCAGGCTGGCAAGCAGGAGGCTGATAACGAGGAGCGCGAACGTCGCGACGGGGAGCGGCTTCTCAGCGCGCAAGGCCCGAGCACAGCGGAGTGTCAGCGATAGTGTGACAGGAATGAGGAGGAAGAGAAGATTGTCGTAATTGATATGAGCGGCCAGAAATGGCACCGCTGGCACCAGGATGAGCATAAGGAGGGAAAAATGAATGAGTTTTTTAGGAATCGCCAGTTGCGAGAGCAGTCGTCGAAACGCCACCAAGCCAGCCGCGAAGAAGCCGATGTTTATCAGGCGCAGTAGAATAATCTGCCACGTCTCGTTATGCACAACCAGAGCTACCAGCCGGTATGGGAAACTCATGAGGTAGTGGTATAGATACGACGGGTCTCTGGTGAGTGCGCCGTAAGCTCCTGAATCTACGGGCGTAGAGGAAAAAAACGGCCCCCATTGCTGAGAGAACAACTTGATAATACCGAAGTGGAAGTTTTCGTCAAAGGCCAGCGGGTAGCGCGCCGAAAGGGCAATCCAGGCCGCCTGAAACACAAGTAATCCTACAACGATAGGAAAAAATTTCGGAGAGCCGAGTGCTGCATTAATGACGTGAGTAAATCGTTTCATTATTATCGCCCTACGCCAATATAGACGAGACCAGCTTCCTCAACGAGTGAACGGTCAAGTTGGTTGACGGCATCACACAGGACTGTGCCTTTCATGAGGCGAGCGTAACTAATAATGGGGTAAGTAAGAAGTTCTGGCCATTCGGTCGCGATAACAATTGCATCGACGTCTTTGACAGCTGTTTCCAGCGAGTGGTGGTGTGAGACGTCGTCGGCCAGACCATCAGCCGCTCCTTTCTGTACCTGAGGGTCATAAGCAGTTACGATTGCCCCTGCTTGCCGCAACGTGTTAGCGAGAGCAATACCTGGGGATCGTCGGACATCACTGGTGCCAGCTTTGAAAGCCAAGCCTAGAACTGCGATATTTTTCGCCGTTAGGTCACCGTTCATCTGCGCCTGAAGCTTCGTCGTGATGTAGTGAGGCATGGCGTCGTTGACCGCCTGAGCCGCTGTCATTATCGGCAGATCGACACCGTACTGCCGGCTGCTGGCAATGAGCCCACTGACGTCCTTAGGAAAACAGCCACCACCGTAACCGCGTCCAGCACTCAGAAATGCACGACCGATTCGCGTATCTGCACCGACACCGTTCATTACGTCTGTAATATCAGCATTTGCTTTGTCGGCAAGCATAGCTATCGAATTGGCAAACGAGATTTTCAGCGCCAAAAAAGCGTTAGACGTGACTTTTATGAGTTCTGCACTTTCGAGGCTGGTTGTTATGTATTGGCTCTCGTAGTGACCAACGGGGATCTGGGCAATAGCGGCAATGGTCTCACGATGAGTTTCTAGCGTGCGGTAGGTCTGAACGATACGTTCGATGGTCTCAGTATCAGTACCACCCACGACGACTCGGTCAAAAAAAAGAGAGTCGTACAGGGCCGTTCCTTCGCGCAAAAACTCAGGATTAGAAACGTACGCAAGAGACTTAGCGTCTTTTCTGAATAAAGCTTCAATTTGAGCACCAGTCCCAACTGGCACGGTACTCTTTTGGACATAAATCGAACCCGAGGCAAGGTGGAGCACAGCTTCCTTGGCGGCATGAAAAACGTAGGTAAGGTTTGAGCTTCCATCTGGGTTATCTGGTGTGCCGACGCACGAAAAAACAATCTGACTTTTTGGGATACTCTCTTCGTAGGAATCGGTCGGGATAAGACTTCCTTTAGCAAATGCGGCTTGAATGAGTGAATCGAGGCCTTGCTCGTAGAAAAATGATTTCCCTTGTTTTATAACATCGAGCCGAGCTTTGTTAGGCTCCACGGCATAAACTGTGTAGCCAGAGTTCGCCAGCAATGCTGCGGTGGTCAAACCAACATAGCCGGTACCAAGGATAGTGACAATAGTATTTTTATGCATAGTGATACTACTATACGCCTCCAAATTAGAGTTTTACCTGATCGCTGACAATTTTACGGATTTTAGTGTCAAATAGGCTCGGTGCAAAGCGTTTTGATTTTCGATGGAGGGTTGCCGATTGAAACGACATTGCTTGAGCTCGCTGGATGGCCTCGGCTAGTCCGTCGACTGTCTGATCTTTAAAAAGAACACCTGTTTCCCCGTCTTGGACGATATCAAGCGCGCCGCCCTTGGCATAAGCAATAACGGGTGTACCAGCCGCCATCGCCTCAACGGCAACAAGGCCAAAATCCTCTTCATTGGGAAAGAGGAATCCACGAGAGTGCTGAACTCGTTTGATGAGGTCAGGGTCACTAATTCGACCGACAAAGTTTACAGTAGGGCCAGCGAGCTTTTTTAACCGTTCGGTATCTGGCCCAGTACTGGCGATAGTCAGATCTATACCAAGTTTGTTTGCAACCTTAATGGCGAGATCGAAGCGTTTATAGGGCACATGACGTCCCCATGTGATATATCCGCTTCGCTGTGTCTTTGGAGGCGGAGTAAATTTATCAATCTCGACTGGGGGGTGGACAATTGTACTTGAACGTTTGTAGTATTTCTTAATACGCTCTTGGGTGACAGTTGAATTGGCGATTAAAACGTCAATATCTTTGATTGATGTCAGATCTTTTTTGCGCATCCAGCGTACAAATAGGGGGATAAAAGGACGAATCAGGAAGGTAAGTGGTCCAAAGTTAAATTCCCTTTTAAATTCATCATAATGACTCCAGTAATAACGAGTCGGGGTATGAATATACGAGATGTGAATTTGACCTGGTCTTGTTTTGCGCACCGCCTTGGCTTCTGCAGAACTGCTGCTAATAATGATATCGAACTCAGATAAATCTAATTTACGGAATGCATAAGCACGAAACACGGGCCAAAGCGTGTGCTTATAACGAACGAAGGGTGGCAATAATCTTTGGAGGTACGTTGTGCGCACATCAATATGGTGAAACGCCGGCATGCGGTCTTTATCGTAGACTGATGTATAAATAGGCGCCTGAGGAAATAGTGAATGAAGACGTAGAATAACTGGTTCGGCACCACCCATATTTGTTAGCCAGTCAGCAACAATCACTATTCGCGGCTGAGCCATTACTTGGCTCCAGTTTTTCGCACCACGACGCCGATGGTTTTGAACAGGATCTTAATATCGAGCCAGAAGCTCCAGTTTTGGGCGTAGAATAATTCCAGTTCGATTCGCTCTTCGAAGCTCAGGCTGCTGCGGCCAGAGACCTGCCAGAGGCCGGTGACACCTGACTTTACGCTGTGGAGCAAGGCGGTGCGGCTGGGTGAAAAGTTGGCTTCTTGGGGCAGGATTGGGCGGGGACCAACCAGGCTGAGGTCGCCCTTCAGGACATTCAGCAGCTGTGGCAGTTCGTCGAGCGACGTAACGCGCAGGAAATTGCCAAAGCGCGTAATGCGCGGATCGTTGGTTACCTTGCGATTCTTTTCGTATTCACGAGCCAGATCTTCACGGCCCATCGCGCGGAATTCATCGGCGGCGTCTTTTTTGCCGAAACGTCGATCCATACTGCGGAATTTGATGAGTCGAACCGGCTTTGAAAATTGGCTCAAGCGGCGGCTGACGTAAAAGGCAGGCCCAGGATTAAATATTTTTTGGAGCAGAAAGAGCAGTAGGAATAATGGAGACAAAATGATAACTAGCAGCAGTGACAATATAGCATCAAAAACTTGCTTGGCCATCGCACCCCAGCCAATAAGTGGGGTTTGCGAGACGGAAATCATTGGATAGCCCAAAAAGACATCAACAGTATTTTTGCCGGCGTAGAATTCAGCTTCGCCCGGAATGAAGTTGTAGCTAATATGATGGGTTTGGGCGGCACCGAGAATTCGCTGGTTGCGCTCCGCTGCTTCATAGAGGTTAGTCTGGATGATAGTGCTGATGCCGAGCGTCTTGATGCTTTTAAGAGCGGCTTCGACGGAAGAAAAATGGATAACCTCCAGCCCGGCTGGAATAAGTTTCTTGGGGCCGGCGATAGCCACCACCTGGTAGCCACTTTTGTGGGTCTCGGCCAGCTCGCTGGCAATGTCTTTGGTAGCCAAACTGTCGCCGATGATGAGGAGCCGGCTGGTTCCCTTGCCAAAATAAAACAACAGACTTCGAACGATTCTGAGGATTTCACGCTCCAGTACGATCAAGAGAAACGAGCCGAGCAAAGCGTAGGCGGCGACAAGGCGTGCCGGGAAGAGATGCGAACCGCTGATATATTCGTAGCCGATAACGAGGAGAATGCCAACGAATGAACCAAGGGCTATTTTGCCCCACTCAATCAGGCGGCGGTTGTAGGTGCTAGAGCGGTAGAGGCCGAGCGCAGCGAAAATACCGATCCAGACGGGTACAATAAAGACAAAACTGAGGAAGTATTCGCGGGCGTAGACCTGAATTACTAGCGGGCGAAGGTCATATTGTACGCGAAGGATGTAGGCAACCATAAAAACGAGAAACAAGATGGCGGCGTCAATGAGAATGAGGACGAGGCTATAAAACTTGGTGTTTTTTGTCGGCATAGGTGGTGTTATTATATCATTTTTTTCGCTACACTAAGGATATATGAAGTCATCACTGCTTGAGCGAGTCTACGGAGGGATACTCATCGTTATCCTGGCGGGTATCGTCATCCATGCACCACTGACGGTCTGGCTGGGGACAATGGCCTCTGGATATGAACTACTCATTAAATCGTGGAAAGAACTTTTGATGGTGGTGGTAATGGCTCTCGGGCTGATCGCAGTGACGCGCCGACGACTATGGGGAGAACTTGCCCAGGACTGGCTGTTTCGACTAATTATCGTTTTTGCACTACTTCATTTCCTGCTTCTGGGCCTACTTTGGAATGAGTTCGAGGCCAGTCTAGCTGGTCTTTCGATTGATCTACGCTGGCTGCTCTATTTTGGACTGGTTTATGTAGCGATACGACTCATGCCAGGCTACCGGCCGATATTTATAAAAGTTGCAGCAGCAGGGGCACTTGTGGTGGGTGTTTTTGCGATCTTGCAAGTGGCAGTTCTGCCCCGCGACGTTCTGGCAGGTATCGGCTACGACAAAGACACGACAATTGCACCATTCCTGACCGTCGATAGAAATCCAGATTACGTACGGATAAATAGCACGCTCCGCGGACCGAACCCACTTGGTGCCTATGCGGTGATTATGCTGAGTATCCTGGCGAGTGCTGCACTGCTAGCGCCAAAGCGTGTGAAGCGCTATCCATTAGCTGGTGTTGTGGCGGCGGTTGGCATGGCGGTGGCCTTGTGGGCCAGCTATTCGCGCAGTGCACTAGCTGCACTTGTGGCGAGCGGCGTGACTGTTGCTGTAGCCCTTAGACAAAAGATTGCGCGAAGATGGTGGATTGGCTCAGTCATTGTGGTCTGTGCTCTCGTTGGTGCGCTGGTGGTAGGGCGAAACAACGCGTTTGTCTCCAATGTGATCTTGCATGAGAACCCAACCGGCGGCAGCGATATCTCGTCCAACGAAGGCCACACCAGTTCATTGGTTGACGGTTTTGACCGGCTAATCCATCAGCCACTGGGCGGTGGCGTGGGCAGCACCGGCTCGGCCTCGCTGTATGGCAATGAACCGCTGGTTATTGAGAATCAGTATTTATTCACAGCTCACGAAACAGGCTGGCTGGGACTGGCGCTGTTTCTGGCGATTTTTGGCCTGGTGCTGCAGCGACTATGGCACCATCGACGCGACTATTTGGCACTCGGACTGTTCGCCAGCGGTATTGGCATGGTACTGATAGGTCTATTACTACCCGTCTGGGTTGATGATACGGTCGCAATTATATGGTGGGGGCTGGCGGGAGTGGCAGTTGGAAGTAGGCAGATAGAAGATGGCGTGAAGGCAAGGACGAAGGGAAAACGTAATGGCAAACGAACGCGCGACTAAAAAACAGCAAGAGTTATTGCAATTTATCGATGGCTTTATTAAGGGTCATGGCTACGGGCCGAGCTACCGCGAAGTCATGCGCGCGCTGGGTTACAAATCGGTCTCAACCGTGGCGGCGCACGTCGATCAGCTAATCATCAAAGGCTACGTGGAGAAGAAAGATAATTCAGCTCGCTCACTGCAGGTCGTCTCGCTTCGCCCGGCAAAAGAAAGCCAGCAGGATGATGCGGCCATCAAAGCCATCACCCAGCGCATGCACCAATTGCAGGATGAAGGCAAAGTCGAAGCTGTCGATACGCTTCAAAAAGCCCTAGAGATTTTGCAGACACCGTCCTAGGCGTATAATAGGTAGTAGATGAACGTCATTCGGAGGTGGTCTCAGCGAGTAAAACGCTGGGTAGTGAAATATAAACGTCAAATCGCTATAGCTGGCGGTGCTGCGGTTGGCCTGCTTGTGCTTGCGCAGATCTTTTACCCATCTGACCGGATGCTGCCATTTGCAACTGTCGATAATCTTTCGGTGAGTGGCTGGCAGAAACAAGACGCCACTTGGCAGCTTGACCAAGCTTACAAACTGCAGCCAGTGCAGCTGTATTTTGGTACCAACACCGATACGAAATATGTCTTGAAACCCGCCGACATCGGCCTGACTACTCGTAACAGTGATCGAGTGAAGGAAATAGACTACCCATGGTATATGCGCCTGATCCCTTCGTCGCTACTGTGGTACAGTAAACTGCAATCGGATGGCGCGCCGCACTATGATCGCCAAGCGAGTGTGCTTGATGGCTACACTAAGCAGCAACTTGGCGAGTCATGCAATATCGCGCCTGTCGACGCCTCGCTAAAGGCCAAAGAATCAAGCATGGTCGTGGTTTCGGGCAGCAATGGCGGAACTTGTAAACTCAGTGACGTGTCAGCCACGCTGAAAAAGATCACGCCATCGATCACCACGAAAACAAAAGTACGAATTGCTATGAAAGAAACGCCGCCAGCGATTGGTGACAGCGAGGCCAAGGCGCTGGCTGACATTATCAACAAGCAACTGAAGACGGGCGTGGTAATAATGGCCGGCACTCAGCCGGTGCAACCAAGTAGCGCAGTAGTGGCAAGTTGGCTCGACTCTAAGGTGGTTGAAGGCAAACTAACCATCGAAATGAATGCCGCCAGGGCAGCAGATTACCTGGGCAAAGAAGTAGCGCCAAAAGTTGCCGTAGCTGCTGGGGTTACCAAAGTAGCGACCGTCGATTTCCAGGAAGTCTCGCGGCAGACTGGCGCAAATGGCCAGGCGCTTGACGTTGCCGCGACGGGCGCAGCACTGGCTAACTTTCTGATAGCCAAAGAGAAAACGGTCACGGCTGCGGTGGCACCAGTAGCGCCGCGCGTCGAGTACACCCGCTCCTATAGCCCGACCGACACCGGGCTGTCGGCGTTGATGGCCAACTATGCCAAAGACCACCCGGGTACTTTTGGCGTGCAATTGATCGAACTATCTGGCAAGCGTCGTCGAGCAGCCTATGAGGAGTCAAGGCAATTCGTGACCGCTAGTACCTATAAGCTATTCGTCGCTTACGGTACGCTGAAGAAAATTGATGCAGGTGAATGGCAATGGTCAAATCCATCTGCGGGCGGCAGGGACACAGCCGCTTGTTTTGATGACATGATCGTCAAATCAGACAATGCCTGTGCCGAAGCCTTGCTGGAGCGCTATGGCTACAATAACCTGACGCGGGATATTCGCGCGCTCGGTCTCAGTAATGCCTCGGGCTTCATTGGCGACACGCCGAAATCTACGGCGGCCGACCTGGGGTTACTCATGGCCATGCTCGAATCAGGTCAAATGCCGATTCAACCAGCCAGCCGCGATCGCTTCTCGGGAGCCCTTAAACGAAATGTTTATCGACAGGGTATTCCAGCTGGCGTCACCGGCACGGTGGCGGACAAAGTTGGTTTCATGGATGGCCTGTTCCACGATGCGGCGATTGTGTACAGCCCGAGCGGCACCTATGTGCTGGTGATTATGACCGATGGTAGCAGCTGGGCGAATATTGCGGAACTGACAAAGCAAATCGAAGCCCTGCGCAGCCAATAGGTCATTCTTGACTACCTCTATTATTGACGCTATAATACGCTCTGTACTTTAAAAATCGACATCCAAATTCTTGGCGAATTATTCCGGCATAGCTCAGTGGTAGAGCGGATCGCTGTAAATTGCAGCCCGTCAGCGTAATCTGGCGGTGAAGAACGGGGTGAATTGCGGGAAGGCTACGTTTTTATAAATAGGCTAATCCGCAGCCAAGCTTTATGAGTAATCATATTGAAGGTTCAGAGACTATTCCGCGAGGAAGTACTGCCGATGTATCGGTGGGAAGCGCCCCGCACCCTATCATCGAAAGGTGAGGGTGATGAGATAGTCCACGCCGCTGTGAAAATAGTGGGAACGTGTAACGATTAGGTCGCTGGTTCGAGCCCAGCTGCCGGAGCCAAGAATTTGTCTGTTGATTCTAAAGTGAATGAAGTTGTCGATGCAATTGATCGACAACTTCTTTTTTGTGAAGGCCAAGTTCCACCTCGCGGTGACAATTAGCACAAACAAGAATACACTTTTTGAGCTCAGCTTCGATCGATGCCCATGAGCGTGAAAATCCACCTGCGCTAATAGCAAATGATTTCAGAAGCGGGTCGACATGGTGAAAGTCCAAGACGCCAGGATGTTTATCGTACGCACAGATGACACAAGCGCCACCCATAGTTGCGATAGCTCGAAGCTTCAGGACCCGGCGGCGCTTAGTGACCGCCATCTTCAAGTATTCAGCGCGATCGCGATACGTTCTTTTTCGATGCGTTTGGTAGACATGCTATGATTATACCAAATAACGATTAGGTCGCTGGTTCGAGCCCAGCTGCCGGAGCCAAGCATAAGCACTTTGCAGAAGCAAAGTGTTTTTGTTGCCAAAACTCATATTGACAAATAATCAAGCTTATGCTAATATTAAGTTATGAGCAATATTCTACGAAAAAATAAACAGCCAGAGCTTACTGTAGCTATGCGAGCAGGAATGCTTGCTGATTTGGATGCTGAAACTCGAGAACATGAGCGTATAGAATATGAATTCGCCAAAGGAAAGCTCGGTGGTTTGGCTACAGATCAAAGCTTAAAATCAGAGTCTGAACAAAGCGCAAACAAATAAAATTACTTTGTTGAAAAGTTTGAAGTACGCACGATAGGGGGAGCCAAGAAAAGTCCACTCTTGAGGACGGTCTTTTCATGGCCGCTTGACTTCAATGAGATCAGTTTAGCTAGTTACGATATGTACACGATCTGAAACTAGTAGTTTCTTGCAATCGGGAGGTCACTCGGGGAAGCTTTAGTAACCGACTTGGCTTGTTCTAGCGCTTCTTGCTGCTTTTTGCGTTCCCGATATGCACGGGATGCCATTGCCCCAAAAACAGGGGCAGATATTAGTGAAACATCTCCTACATCGTGATCGGATAAAGTATCTATGCCGATTGTAACGCTTGCGAGTAGTGCAACGGCCGCTCCAAACTTCTTGGCGCCCTTGGCTCTATCGTACTCTTTTCGTGGCTCTTCTAACGCCAGAAACTCCGAGCGAGTATGTGGTGTAGGAAATTTATTTTTTTCATTTTTATTCTTCATGTTGCTATATTAGCATAAGTTGTATGTGATGTCAACTAGATTGAATAACATTGGATTATGGAGTGCCATTTTCCATAAGTATGCCTTGGCTTGATTTACTAGAGTTGTGGAGTACGTACACTACTGAGAACCAAGCATAAGCACTTTGCAAAAGCAAAGTGTTTTTGTTTTGCTATAATCAACAAACATGAAGCAAGTCGCAAAACTGGTAATCATTGATAATGACGATAAGTACCTAATGATGTACAGAAGCTCACACCCTACTTTTGGGAATGATCCTGATCTCCCTGGCGGAACGCTAGAGGAAAGCGAGTCACCTTTAACAACAATGCTTCGAGAAGTCCACGAAGAAGCAGGTGTGGAGGTGGGTGACGATCAAGTTTTGGAGATTTACGAGGGCAGTGATTACTCAAAGCACGGTACGCACTATTCACTATACATTGCTAAGGTTGACGGTCGCCCCAACATTACTATGAGCTGGGAGCACTCTGCGTATGAATGGCTTGATCGCGAAGTGTTTCTTGAAAAAGCTAGAAGTGCAAAAGACACCTATATGCACATGGTCTACGATAAACTGAAGTAATTCTCGGCTCATAAATGTCATTGCACCTGTCAATTCAGTGGTTCTATACATTGCTGTATACTAAATACATCTATGTGGGCTAAACAAAAACAATCTGGTTTTACTATCGTCGAACTTCTCATTGTCATCGTAGTCATCGGTATTTTAGCGGCGATTACCATCGTTGCGTATAACGGAGTGCAGACTCGTGCGAGGAATAACCAAACTATCGCAGCTGTTAACGCATGGGCAAAGGCCGTCAAACTTTACACGGTAGATAAAGGTAGTGTACCGGGTTGGAGTGCTTGTTTGGGTGGTCCCTATGGCTATGGATCTGACGGGACGGGGACGAGCGGCTATCAGTGCAGGCAAGATAACGCATCATCTGGGATTACTACCGTGGGAGGATTCAACACAGCCATTGCTGAGTATGTAGGCAATTCAAACCCTACACCGTATATGAAGAGCTTTGTCTTCACTACCACTAACTGGTATCGTGGCGCGTATTTATATAACACATCTCCGCAGAGGATCGATTTCGTACTTGAGGGTAATGTGTCGCCGTGCCCAGCGGTCGCAGGAATGACACAAATAAATCAGCAATACTCAAGCTCATCGGATGCAACTTTGTGTGCTATGCAGATGTAACTTAAGTATCATTCAAGCTCACAAATCGATCGCGACGATTTTTATCCGAGATTTGTGACCGCTCACGATACTCACAGTACGTTTTGGTACATCGTAGTAATCGGCTAGCAGCTTAATGACTGCCGCGTTCGCCTTGCCGTCGACCGCGGGTTCGTGCACGTACACCACTAGCTCACCTAAGAGGCTGGGCTCCACGAGTGGCCCCTTCTTACTTCTAGGTTTAATTCTAACGGTGACTCGCATCATAAGGTATTATACGGGTTCATGGCTAGACGGGGCTAATACGCGCCAGGGTAGGTGGTAAAACATAGTGGTGTCTGTGATTATAATCACAGGCGCAGCATACGTGCGGTGTATAATGAAGCCATAAGCGACATAGAAATAAGGGTAATTAATGGATAGTACACAAGCTGCACGCGTACTGATGGGCGATAGCCTCGGGTTTCATATTATATTTGTCATGTTTGGTCTCACGCTGCCGATTTTGGTCGTGTGGTTTGAGATAATGAGTATCCGGCGAAAAGATGAACGTCTCAGACGGCAGGCTCATTTCTGGGCGAAAATTATGGCACTGCTGGTGATTACGGGAGTGTTATCGGGAACAGTTATCGCGCTCCAGATGTCGCTCGTCTGGCCGGGGATCTTGAAGTTTGGCGGTGAGGTGATCGGGCTGCCGTTTATGTTTGAAACCTATGCTTTCTTGGTCGAGGCAATATTTCTTGGTTTGTATATGTTGACCTGGAACAATAAGAGACTTCCATCGTGGCTACATGTTACCTTCGGTCTTATGGTCGTAGTTGGCAGCACGGCGAGTGCCTATGTGATTACAAGCGTCAACGGTTGGATGAATTTGCCAACGGGATTTGATATCGTAGGCGGCAAATTCCAGAACGTTGATGTCGTAGCGGCCATGTTTTCCGAAACCGCTATCATCACATTTCTTCACTCTATGCCAGGGTACTACGTCGCATCAGGATTGTTTATCGCAGGCTTGTATGCCTTCCGGCTGCTTCGCACCAAAAGAAATAATCTAGGCAACAAGCAGCATCAGCTCGACTACTTTATTGTCCAAAAAATTATGATATTTGTGGCCATCGCTCTTGTGGGATCGGTGATCACGGCCGACCTCACGGGCAAATATCTGGCGAAGTCTGAGCCGGAAAAACTGGCGGCCATCGAGCTAACTTACCAGACAAGTACTAATGTACCCCTGATAGTTGGTGGCGTATCGGACGGTCATGGCGGGATCGTCGGCCCGCACTTCAAGATTCCAAACGCGCTCAGTATTCTTGCTTGTAATTCACCGAACTGCAGTGTCGAAGGTCTTAACGAGACGCCAAAAGATGTCCAACCACCGCTCATCGTACATACGTTTTTCGACATAAAGATGACGCTCATTACGATTCTAGCTATTGTTATCCCACTTTACTTCATCCTAAGGAAATGGCGGCCTAAACTGCTGCAAAATAAGCTACTGTTACTCGGATTCGTCCTGGTGAGCTGGTTCGGTATCGCGATTGTCGAGCTGGGCTGGATGATGACAGAAATCGGCCGACAACCGTGGGCTGTGCGAGGCTACGTTACCACCCAAGAAGCTCTCACCAAGACCCACGATATAACGAGCTTTGGCTATGTATTTCCACTGGCGTACGCGGTGCTGTTTACACTGAGTGTCATTGCAATACGGTGGCTGATTCGCACCGAAAAAGCAAATCCGAAAGGAGTATTGTGATGCTGGGCGTATATCTACTGATCTATACTCCGATCGTACTGTTCGTGGTCGCGTTCTTATACGAAACGTATCTTAGTTTTCGGAGAATCGGCGATAAAAAGAAGGGCCGAGGCGTGTATGTTGATGCGACTTGGGAAGTAACGCACACAATGCTGGTATTCGGCGTCGTCATGATGGTGATGCTGTTCACGAAGCATATCGACCGGATTGCCGAACTAATCTTGATACCGACGTTCCTAGCAATGCTGGCGCTGTTCGTGCGCGGAGCTTGCTATATCGCCCTGTTCTATGTATATGAAAAACGGCGCATCAAATTGCTGGATTGGGTGTTTGCGCTCAGCCACGTCGCGGCGGCTGGGCTGCTCGTTACCGTGGTGCTAATATTCAGCAGCTATTTGCTCATTGAGCAGCCTGCGGCAAATACCCAGTTTGTTCCGGTGTTCGGCATCGGACTAGCCATTATCGCTGCGATTAGCTTGATACCGGCCTTGATACTCTATCGATATCGTGACTAGTCGAACCTACGTCCTCGTTATTTTGCCAAGAGTGCGGCTTCAAATTTTGGTCTGTCAAAGCCAAGGATCTTCTCTATCTTGCCGTCCTCGTATTCGATAGTACTAAAAGGAACGCCCATCTGGCCGCTGAGATTTATCATGTTTTGGGCCGCTATTGGGTTCTGGTCAACCATGTAGTTGGTGAACTCTATCGATTGAGATTCGAGCCACCTTTTTAACATGACGCAGTAGGGGCAGGTAGTCGTGCTATAAACGGTAATTTTCATAATTTCTCCTTACATTGTTTACACAGGCCGTTAATCGTCAATCTGCCGGAAATACGGCAATCATCAAGAGACGACTCAAGGATCGAGACCACACTATCCTTTATGTCGGTGTCACGAAGCGCTCCGCACGATGTGCACTGGAAGTGATCGTGGGGCGCGACATTTGCGTCATAACACATCGATCCGTCTATTGAAGACGGTGCTACGGCTATTTTTCCTTGTAGTGCTAGTCGAGCAGTAGCACGATGTACTGTCGTCGCGCTAACGTCGGGGTAGAGCTTACGTAGCTCCACCAGTAGCTTGGTATTCGTGGCATGACCAAGAGACACAAGCAGGTTCTCGATTGCCTGACAGTACTTAGTCTGACGCCTCGCAATTGTTGTTGTAGTCATTGTACCTCTAGTATAGCTCTCTTTCTTGCTAATGTAAACGATTTACATTAAACTAATAACAGTCAATATATAAGGAGGAATAATGGAAAGAATGTTCATAGATGTACGTGAGCCGTTCGAATTTGCGATGGGTCACGTCAAAGGCGCCGTGAATATACCACCGGCAAAACTGATGGCGGGCGCAAAAAAATTAGATGGAGTGCCAAAAGACACAGAGCTTGTCCTCTACTGCATCTCAGGTAGTAGATCGAATACATCGATCAACATACTAAGGGGCATGGGCTACACAAATCTCGTAAACGGGATCAATAAGAACCAAGTCAAAGCCAAGTACGGCCTTTAGGGTGTGACTTTTTGTTTGTTCCCGACATGACGTATACTAAAAAGCAGCATGTGGGCTAAACAAAAACAACTCGGCTTCACTATCGTTGAACTCCTTATCGTCATTGTGGTTATCGCAATTTTGGCGGCGATTACGATCGTGGTATATAACGGTGTGCAGCAACGGGCTCGGGATGCCGAAAGAAGCTCCGAGCTAACATCACTTCAAAAGGTTCTAGAACTTTATCACGCTGATTTTGGCGGATACCCAAAGTGTGGCTCCACTGGTCCGAACACGCCACCTGCCTTCTCTGCCTCTACTGTGGTCTCCTGTTTGACTGACGAATTAGTACCCACCTATCTCAGTACTATGCCAACAGACCCAGTAAATGACGGCGTAAACCTTACCTACAGATATGGAGCTGGCTATACCAAGACTGGGCCGGTAACATTTACGGGCACTGCTCCAGCTCAGGATAATTATATACTTGGTGTTAAGCAGGAGACGGTTTCATCACCTTCATACTCTGGCTGGGGATATAGCGGCCTAACACTACTACTGGGCTCAAGTAACTAGCAGTAGGCTAGAGGGACTTTTATTTGCCGTTTCTCTCGCGGTGTATACAGCCTGGCCAACAGCAGGGGCGGCGGATACCCTCGGCTAGTTCGGTATGCGTTCTCTCGACTCGGCGCTCGCGAGTTTCGATGAGCTTAGCGCCCTCGACCCAGCAAATCCATTCGTTGCGGGCCAATGGTGTGATGTCGTGCCATGCTGCAAGACCCGCAGCATCTGCGGCTAATGCTTTTCGTAGGTCTGCCGGTAGTGTGTGTACTGTGCCGCCAGGAATTTCTTGCATGTTCATGGTACTACTATAGAACAATACACCCTATTTTTTGTTGATGTATTTCAAAAGAGCGACGATTGCCAACACCAGTACAATCACTACGAGAAGGTAAGTAATCCACATGAATGGTGCAACGGCCCAGTGTGATCCACCCATCATTGTTTGGTAATCGTTATAGTTGTATCCCATCATGATCTTCCCTCCTTATGTTATGAGTTCAGTATAGTCCTTTTAGGTCTTCGCACATAGTTATTGCTTGTGTGGCCACGGGAAAGACATACCATTTTCACACCAATGAGACTATAATAATGCCTAATTAACAATAAGGGGAATTGTCATGGAAGTAACCGTCAATATAGCCGCCGTTTTACTCGCAGCAGTATCAACAATGGTCGTCGGATCAATTTGGTACGGCAAAGTTGGTTTTTATGAGACATGGGCCAAGCTGACCAAGGTCAAGGTGGATCCGAATTTTACTGCCAGTAAGGCAATAGTTCTTTATGGAGGTGCATTCTTAACCTCTGTTGTCACGGCCGCGGTCCTGGCGTATTTCACCGAGGTAACGTTTAAAGTGTTGGGTGGCGATGTCGTATCGGTGGCTCTCTGGGTTGGCTTCTTGGGCTGGCTCGGGTTCACGGCGGCTCGTATGCACATGCACGACACCTTCGAAGGGCGTCGCAAGAAACTGACGTTGCTCAATGTCTCGCACGAGTTCGTCACCATTATGGTAATGGCACTGATCATCGGGCTCGTCCGCTAAACGTATCCTCTAACTTAGAGAAAGTCAGTGTGTATATCACCAGTTGAGTTTCGTATGGTAGAATATAAAGCATAAGAGGATTCATATATGGCAAGGAAAAAACGAAACACAGTATCAACAAAAATTCAGCTCTACGTTGCAACAGGAACAGTACTCCTGCTCATTGCCTTCGGTATGGTGGTCGGTTGGCTCGACGCTTCGGTTGGTAGCACATTGGATACATCGAACGTCGTCTCCCTCAAGGACGTCACACTAAAAGGTGAGTCAGTCTGCCTCGAGCACGCAGGAGACGCTGATGTGACAACGCTGGAATGTGCCATGGGCATTAAAACGGCTAATGGTGCTGTTTATGCCATCAAGGGCACCGCGACACCAGCCGCCGACAATACTCTTGAGGTCACCGGAACACTGACGACTCCATCGGGTGATGAAGTCTACAAACTCGACGGCACACTCACCGTAAAGTAGAAACATACTTGACATACTTTTCATACTTCTGCTACCATGGAAGGTAAAAGGAGTAGTAATCTCATGCACGATAAAAAACTATACGGCACCGCCACTGTTGGCACCAAAGGCCAGGTAGTCATTCCAGCCGAGGCACGCGCTGCTCTCGGTATCGAAGAGGGTGATCGACTGTATGTTGTGGCTTCAGAGCACGGCAAATTCGTCGGCTTTATTAAGGAAGAACAACTCCGCGCCATGCTAAATAAATTGACCGATAGCCTCGAGTCGTATAAAGATGTTCTAAAAGAGAAAGAGTAGAGTCTATGAACCACCACCTTAGCTTGCGCAGCAAGCTCATTATAATGATTTCAGTCATGGCCAGCCTATTTTTGGTGGCCCTGGATCAAACGATCATCGCGACGGCGCTCGGTAAAATTGTCGAAGACTTTAATGCCTTTAGCTCGCTGAGTTGGATTGTCACCGCCTACCTTCTCACCACTACTATTACCGTACCGATTGCTGGTAAATTGTCCGACCTGTTCGGTCGCCGCACGTTGCTGCTGATCGGTGTGGCAATCTTTGCGATCGGATCACTGGTGAGTGGTCTGGCTGGCAACGTTGATCAGCTTATCTTTGCTCGTGCTTTCCAGGGTATCGGCGGTGGTATTATCACGGCCAATGCCTTTACGATCGTGGGTGACCTATTTGCTGCTCGTGAACGAGGTAAGTGGCAGGGCATGATCGGGGCAGTCTTTGGATTGAGTTCGGTCGTTGGACCTTTGCTCGGTGGTTGGCTAACAGATACTCATAATATCCTAGGGCTCATGACCGACTGGCGCTGGACATTCTTCATTAATGTACCAATTGCCATTGTCGCCTTCGGTCTGATTGCAATCTTCTGTCCACCGCTCAAGCACGACAAGAAGCCACGAGTTGATTACGCTGGTGCGGCACTGCTTACCCTAGCGCTCGGTACTCTGATCTTGGCTGTCGATAATACTGATTCTATTTTTAAGGATTTCCTAGACGCCTCGGGCTGGTCACTGATGGGACTGCGCGTGGTAATGTTTAGCGTTGTCGCTGCTGCCACCGCCGCTTTTGTGTGGGTAGAGCACAAAGCTCGCGAGCCAATCTTGCCGCTGTCGTTCTTCAAAAACCGTAACTTCATGCTGATTATGGGTATCGCAACACTGTTTGGCGCGGCGTTCATGGGCTCCATCTTGTACCTGACACAGTTTAACCAGCAGGTGTTTGGGGCAACCCCAACCGAATCTGGCCTAATGCTACTGCCGATGATTGCCGGCCTTATGATTACCAGTATTGGCTCTGGTCAAATCATTTCAAAAACAGGGCGCTACAAGATATTTATGCAGATCGGGATTGTCCTGGCAACCGCTATGGTGGCGCTGCTGGCGACACTGACACCTGAGAGTAGCTATCTGTACGAAGCGATCATTATGGTCTTCCTCGGCGCGGGACTTGGTGTCGTCATGCCAGTTATGAACCTGGCGGTCCAAAATGAGTTTAAGCAGCACGATCTCGGTGCGGCGACCAGTTCCAGTCAACTCTTCCGTAGTCTTGGTTCGACGATTGGCGTGGCGGTATTCGGGGCGGTTCTAACGACGGGGCTGACCAATGCCCTGGGGACGAGCGTCCAAAATGATGCGTACATTCAAACGCTTGCTAAAAGCCCGATTAGTAGCAAGATGGGTGACCTGGATGACTCAAATACGCTCCTCAATCTCAACATGCCAGACACCAAGCAAAAGATAACCGACGGCTTCGAGTCGGCCACGAAAGATCTGCCGACAGCCGTAAAAGAGAAAGCTCTGACGAAATTTCACCAAGATCAGGACGCCTACTCAAGTAAAATCACCCATGCCTTTAGTGATAGCCTGCAACGAATCTTCATTACTTCGACTATCTTGATGTTCGCTGCGGCCGTACTGGTATTCTCACTTAAAGAGAAGCAACTCCATGCTGCTTCTCCCGAAGAGACACCCGGCGAAGCATAGCCCTTACGCTAAAAACAGGGTATACTTTTAGGTAAATGCTGAGTTATTACGCCAAGCGGTCTTCGGGTGAGGATTTTGAGAAAGTACGGACGCCAACGGGTGAATTGCTATGGGTGCGCGGCGAACACTTCGATACAGCTGATGCTGAAGAACTCAGCAAGCAGTTTGGACTCAACCGCAACATCCTCGAGGACGTGACCGACAGCGGGGAACTGCCGCGAGCAGACTTCGATAACGGCAAGGAGTATATCTTCCTGCGAGTACCCCAGCGCACCAAACGGGGTATGGTACAGACGCGACCATTTCTGGCTATCGTGGAGGGTACTCGATTCTTTAGCTTGTCACACGCTGACACCTTGCTGACGCCAGAAATCATCCAAAAAGCTGCTAGCTCGTCAGAGGGCGGCTCGGGTCTGCTACTGGCTACACTCGCAGGAGTCGTCGGTATGTACGAAGAGCTGATACAGCACACCTCCCGGATCGTTCAAGACACCGGCCAGCGCCTGAGTACTCACGAGGTTACCAACCAAGACTTTGTTCATTTCGTGACCGTCGAGGACAACCTCAACCAATATCAGATGAATCTCGAGGGTATTCTGGCGATAACCAAACGCCTAGCAGATACCTCGCACCAACTCTTTGATGATGAGGACCAAGAATCCCTTGAGGACATCACGCTTCATATCCAACAACTTCTGGTCGGGGTAGACACGTATTTCAAAAATGTCGAGAGTATTCGAAACGCCTATGGCACCATTGCCAATAACACTTTGAACGAACGGATGAAAACACTGACGGTATTTACTGTTCTGATTGCCCTACCAAATGTTTTCTTCGGTATGTACGGTATGAATATTGATTTGCCATATCAACATGAACCTTGGGCGTACGCTGCGGTAACGGTGACAGCCGTTGTCATTATTACGCTTGTGTATACTGTTGCAAAACGGCTCCGAATCTTCTAAAATAGTAACAATAAGCGTCATACGTGACGCTCCGTCTTGACGTGGATCTCTTATCTTGATACTATTAACGATGTGTCTGCGCTCGGAACACGTGACAAATATACTATTTTAAAGGTCGACGAGCGCGTGAGGACAAGTACAATAGTACAAGGAGCAAAACACATGCCAATAGCAGTCGAATTTGTGTCTAGTAGACGCAAAAAGATCGCAGTGGATGTGGTGCCTGCCGAATGGCAACTGTATATCGCACATTAGAACGTGTGTTCGAAAATCTCGTAACCCCTTTAGAGGGTTACATCCAAAAAAAGAAATCACCCCAAGGCACCGGGGTGATTTTATTTTCTAGAGTGAAATTACTTTTTCAGGGCTTCGTCGATAAGACTCTTCAGCTGGCTGCCATCAGACTGAATGATATCGTTGGTAACATCACCGTCGACGAGGGTACCGTTAAGGTAGAAGGTCGGTGTACCACTGACACTGAGCTTCTTGCCGAGCGCTTGGTCAAAGGTGATCTTCTTGGTGATAGAGGTGCTGGCGAGGTCTTTAGTAAACTGATCCTTATCGGCACCGGCCTCGATGGCATATTGGGTGAAGAAGGCGTCACGTTCAGTAGTACTGGCGTCTTTCCAGTTATCCTGATTCTCATAGACAATATTGTGCATTTCCCAATATTTTTCCTGGAGTCCAGCGGCTTCAACCGCCGCTGAGGCTGCGCGAGCGTTCGGGTGAATGGTGGTGAGCGGGAAGTTACGGAAGACAAAGGCAATACGGTCTTTGTATTCCTCACTTATGGCCTTAATCCGCGTGTGGGCTCCCGCACATCCGGGACACTGGAAGTCACCGTATTCGACCAAGACGATCTTGCTGTCTTTTTTGCCAAACACATGATCGGCGATATTGCCATTTTGCTCGCTGGCTGCGAAGATTTGGTCAGTATTGACGTTGCTGACGTCTACTTTATTCTTACTTGATAGATAGATAAGTCCTCCGAGTAGCGCAACTACGATGACAGAGAAAATGATCCAGGCTTTTTTATCCACGAGAGACTCCTTAGGTTACTACCATCTAGTGTAGCGAAGATGGGCTGCCAGAACAAGCGATACTAGGATACAATAGTGGGTACAATGATGACGTTTTTGATACTTGTCTTGGCTGTCTTGTTTGTGAAGCTGGGGGTTATTGCCAGTATTCGACCAATTCGCAGCCACTTTAGTCTTTTTGAGCTCGAGCGTCGAGCGGCAATAGGTGACCCAGAGGCCATCCGGGCTCTGCGCCGAGAACAGCTGCTATCGAGCGTCGCATCGTCGCTACGCGTACTGACTGCACTTATCATTGTCGCGGTGGTTGCGATCAGTATTGTTGCCTTTGGATGGACGCTGGGCATTTTGGTCTCGATCGTCGCTGCACTTGAGTACAACGCACTTGCTCGCATTAAAATTGTCAGTCGGTGGGGAGAACGCCTCTACACGACGTACGAAGTGCATCT
>Ga0265292_1001097_pt1 | contig 26448 bp, 25 predicted proteins | sample Munlanlewell296A_FD_189080 | JGI IMG/M metagenome (GOLD analysis project Ga0265292, IMG submission 189080) | Leachate microbial communities from a municipal landfill in Southern Ontario, Canada - Leachate well 296A | ecosystem: Engineered > Solid waste > Landfill > Unclassified | place: Canada... | reverse complement strand
AACCCCACCAATTTTCTACATCCTCGAGATTCTGTCGCTGAGGTCAATCCAGAGTTAGACCCAGATGGTTGGATCAACGCTTTGGTCGGAATTTTATTGCCAGATGCTAAAAAGTTCTTTCAACGCGGAATTCCCAAACCAGTCAGAGATAAAATTGTTAAGCAAATTCAAAAACTAGCAGAAACCGGTGGCAACCTTACCTTAGATTTTGGTAGCTTGCCTCTAAATCGGGCCAGTCAAACTCCAGAGACAGCTGGCTTAGACTTGACTGATTGGTTGGTTTTAGAACATCTAACAGCTCTCAAAAGCCAATTAACACCATTTACTTCTCCCCAATCACCTGGTCAAAATCAAATTCAAATCGGGGCTAATTTAACAATTGCAGATTGGGCGGAAGCCCCGTTAGCTAGTTTAAATCCACAGAACCAACCTTCTGCCGCCGCCTGGACATCCCAAGCCTCAGAATTTCTGAGTCAAAGTTTGACAACAGAAAAAACAAATCAAGCTTGCGATTTTCAAGTCTCAACTCAGACTGCTTGGCTTGAAAGAAACCACCTCCTAGATCAAGCCGAAACTGCTAGCGAGCAACTTCTGCCCCAGCTGATGGCCATCTGGACTCAAAGTGAAACCGTTTTTGAACAGGCTCTTATCAAAATAAACCAATCTTTGCCTGAAAACCAATCGCCATTTACTAACTGGCAAGAATATTATTTAAGTCTCAAAACAAGACAAGCTGGACCTAGGTCAGACATAGCTGTGGACAATACTCTAAATTATCGAGAAATGGTTCAAGCAATTTTAGAAACCCAACCAGAATTTTTAGCTTTAATTAATATCACGCCTGGATTTGAAATTTTTGGGGGGATGACTCCAGTTTGGAAAGAAGCTTTTCTCAACCAGATACTCCAAGCTAACCATCAAAACACTTCGACAAGTCACAAAGAATTACTTCAGCAACCAGAACTAATTAAGCTGACGCTGACTCATCTCTCCAGAAAAATTGTATTTAACCAATTAAAGTCAGCTAATCTAGATAACTCGCTGCGTTTTGACTGGAATAGACTACTAGAAGATCAGGGAGTTGGCCCAACCAATGAAGTCAAACCAATTTTAGCACTCAGAGTTATGGGGGCAGCATCTGCTCTCGACTTAGATCCAGCCTCAGACAAAGCCGTTTTTATAAATCGAGAACCAGTCTTAAATGCCCCAGAATTAAAACTTGTGGAAATTGCTTCCATAGTTGCCGGTGGAGAAAAAATTGCTGTTGCAGATGCTCAAACTCTAGCCAATAAACTAGCACAACTAATCTACAAACTTCGAAATACACCGTTAGTTGTCACTAGAAATAGTTCGATGGATAAATCTAAAAACCTAGGCCAAGTTATGGCCAAACTTAAACCAAAAAATTCAACTACCACTATCCAGATACAGTTAGCCATTCAATGACAGAGTTTAAAACCCCAACACCAGCCAACTATCTTGATAGCGAGCAAACCCGGCTAGAACTTAAGCAGTGGACTTTGGCGGCTAAGTTAAATTATGAAGATAATCCAGAGTGGTTTGAAGCTAAAGCTGCGGAACTATCCAGTTTTTTAGCCCAGCACAATCTTTGGCCACCTTTTAGAGCCATTGAGATACTAGTCAACTCATTAAACGAAGCCGTACTGCATTCGCCAGACTATAAATTTGGCTATTTTACTGCTGATAAAACTGGCCGCCCCCAACTCAAGCATTGGCTAACCACGGCCAAATGGCTGCTTAATTTTAGAAGACCAGATGGATCGAGACTACCTAATGTAGAAGCTGCTGCTGAAATTAGAAGTGTTTTTGACTTAGGTCAGAATCTAAAAATGGTCAGCTTGGCCATGAATCCTGGCCCAGATCAAGATGGTCAACCAGCCCCAGCCAGAATGATGAGCTTTGTGATGGCTGAAAAAAATGCGGGTGGCACGCCGTTTTTAGTCAGCGGCAAAACCTCGGAACTGACAGATTTGTTGACCTCGAATCAAGAACGCCAAACTAAATTTGAACCACTCAGATTCAGCCAGTCATTGATGACAAAATTAAATCATGACCTAGATACAGTTGAAGAACTTTTTGGGGGCAAAAGAGTTAGATTGCCAGAAAAAATGGTAGTGAATGATGACTCGCTAACAAATGTCAAAAGTTATGAAATATTTTGGGAAAGTAGCGCTTTTCACACCACAATAGTTTTTACTAAAAAGGATGGCTCTAAAATTCCGTGTTTGATTAATAAAGCTGAAATGGTGACTGAATCAGAAATGCCCGAGAGACTTCAGGAGGGTTCGGCTTACTGGATTACGACCATGATTGAAGGGAAATTATATGTAGCTGCAATCGAAATGAATCGGCTGCAAGGCTTTCCAGGTAAATTTAGAGAGTTGCCTAGAGGTTTTGCGAAAATTCTAGACAAACTAAAAAGCAGCTGCTTAATTGCAACTGGCGAAACTGGCCTATCAGAAGCAGACATCCTGGCTAATCAGACCAAGCCTTGGATTAACCTAGCCCAAGACACTCGATTCGAAAACGTCCTAACCCAAACTAGGTTCATTCATCTGCCATCAGTTATAGCCTTAAGTAATCAACAAGTTGATATGCCAGCCAAACAAGTTGAAGAACTCCATCCTGGATGGCTAGAGGTGGAAAATTTGATTCAAGAAATTGCGGCTGGGGCTGGTTTTGCGGACGCTCACTCTCTTAGCATAATCGGCCACTGGCTAATTTCTGAACAAGTCATTAGTCTCAAAGAAATTGCCACAACTGAAAGTTTGTTGTTTGAGTCGACTCAAGACTGGAGAACTGGCTTTGCTAGGCTAACTCTGCTGAGAACTTCGCAAAATCAGCCAGAATCACAAACTAGTTTTTCGAAACTTCCAGGATTAACTAGTCCTAATTCCGGTTCAGCCAGAATTCATGAGCAAATTGCATCAAATACCAACCCTGCCGAAGTTTTGCGACAAGCTGATCAAGCCAAAAAAGATTTAATCGCCCTAAGTCTGCCTGAAATCCTAGTTAAACTAGCGGCTGGAGAATTCGATATTGCCACCATGGCGGCAATTACGAAATTTTTGCTCCAGCAAGGCAAAGTTAACATCGATACAAGTAAGTTTAGGATACTTAAATCACAATGAAAAAACTATTTATTGGCTGGATCTTCTTAGTTATTTTTGTGTTTGGCTTTTTCAGTTTTAAATCAAGTCAAGAGGACCCAAAAAATGACTTTCCTGGCAATGTCATTGCAGATAATATCGAATCATTCGCCCTAAATCCTCTGGATGATTCAATCATCTTTTTCTCAGAAGCTCCAATCCCAGGAGATAATTACTATGTTACCGTTAAAATTTTCAGAATTAAAGCTGGAGCTACTAATCAAATAGATGAACTAAAAATTGGGGGCGGCTTTGGTAATTCACGCGCCACTATCATGATTGGAGAATCATTAACAGCTTTGTATATCGAGGGCTTTTCTCCAACGCCCAAAACTGACGCTGGCGCCCACACGCTTTGCCGGTTATATGACTTTTTAGCTCCAACTTTAACTAAGCAAGACTCACTTCATCCCGTTAAAACTGAAGTTTATGAACTTGAAGACTGTCGAAATTCTCTCCCAGTAAATTTTGCCGAAATTCCTCCCGGCCCGTACAGTAAGGTGGGAAAATTGTATCAACCCAGCATCACTCTTGATGAAATACCAAACGCTACCTTAACTAATATTAGCTATGGAAGTTGTATTGATAGCTGCAATCATAAAACTATTTTAACTGTGGGAGATAAAACTTTCTCTAATGGAGGCGGGTTTGATGTAAGTCAAACTGGCTATATTTTCGACTCAGAAAAAAATCTCATCATTTCAACTGGCTACAAACTCTATAAAATCCCACTAAACTTGTTAAACCAGTGATTATCCAAAAAACTTAAACAGATTAAACTTTGATATACTTTTTATAACTGGTTTTAATTTGATAAACCTGTGATTAGTTAGGAATAATTATGGACAAACCATCCCCTAGTGATTCAATGAATATTCGACCGGAAGTTGATTTAAAAACCAACCTAGTTGACATGTCAATTTCAGGAGTGCAGGAAATAGATCAGCTTCGCCAAGCAATGATGGCCCTAGAGGCCCAAAAGAAAAGTCAAACGGCTGAAAAGATTTCTCAACCCCAGCCAAAACCTATTCTCTCCACCCCAAACCCAGATCAGCCCAAACCAGATCATCTAAAATTTGCTGAGCAGGCGGGCATGACCACAAAAACTGGCCTCTTCCACAGAAGAGAAGCTGCTGCTGATGAGCATGAAAAAAACCAAGCTGAAAATAGACAGGTATACCTGGGTTTAGTGGAAGATTTGCAAGCTAAATTTAGCCTATTTCTCCAAGATGAGTCAGAACAAGCTGGATTTGTAGCGGCATACAAAGCCTTAATCAATCAAGCTGAATTGCTCCTAAAATCAGATCCTAAGGCAAACAGGCAGCTCGTGGGCGACACAGCGTATCTGGTGGCTGAAGAATTGATTAGACCCAAGCAGAATGAGGGGGATGAAAGCAAAAAACTAATAGATAATATCAGGCTGGCTGAAACACTAATTAGTCAAATGGTTAAACAAAATTTGCCCAGAGGTCTTGACCTGCTTTGGAGTTGCAAAAATACTGAGATAAATGCGTGGATTAGCAGGCATAACCGTTACAAATCTGGAGATGGCAAAAAATATGAACAGCGCTATTTAGCTCTTGGAGGCGCACTGAATACTGCAATTGGCTTACTAAAAAACACTTGGAAAAATCCAGAAACCCGGCTCAAAGAAAAAATAACCTCATTTCCAGACCCACAATTAGAAGTAGCTAAAACAATCATCAAAAAAACTTGGAAACTCTTGGAAGCTGAAATAGCTTTCCAAGAAGATGTGGGGGCGCCAAACGCTCCAGACAGAAAATCTTTTCTGGCAGCAGTCGAAGCTGCCACTGGTGAAACTGAAACATTTCGGCAAAAATTACCTCGATTTTTTAAGAGGGCCTGGAAGGCCTACCTGGGTATTTAATTCCTACCCGTCGTCTGTTTTTGACTAGCTTGACTTTTTACTTCGGTTGCCGTAGTATTCTTTCCAGATATCAAGCTCAAAAATTTATCCTGAATGATCACAAATCACCCAGTGCCAAATTCTGATCAGAGTCCAATCTTGGACTTAATGTTTAATTTGTATTTATTCGGCAGAAAAATCAAACATCAGGTCAAACAAGGTCATTCAGAACACATTCATGATCAAATGCTCGAATTTAGCATTCTCAGATTAGTAGCTACCGAGCCCAAGTCAATCTCTGAGCTGGCTGAGCTCCTCTCTACTGGCTTGTCGGCTATGTCAGAGCGAATTAAATCTCTCAAAGAGCGTGAGCTAATTGATCAAGTTGCCGCTGATGACGCTAGGGAAATGCGCTGTCAAATTTTGCCAGCTGGCCAAGCAGTCATCGCCCAAACTAAAACCAAAATGACCAAAACTTGTTTGCCTTTTGCCGGATCTCTGTCTGAAATAGAAATAACTCAACTCAACCAGCTTATCAAAAAAATGGTCTTTACTTCTCAAGCTAAGGAATCAGATTTAGAATGAATCACAACCGAAATATGAAATTACCAAATTTTTCACCAGTTTTAAAATTTATCAGCGCCAAGAAATGGTGGCTAGTAATTTTAGTTTTAGTGGCTCTAGGCGGCTTTTTTTACGTTAAACAGCAAAATGCCAAAAAAGTGGTTTTGCAATTTGGCCAGCCCATTCGTCAAGATATAACCCAAACCCTCCAAGCCTCTGGTGTAGTTGATGCTAAAGATAAGGCGTTACTTAGGTTTACTGCTGGTGGCAAACTAGTCTATCTGGGTGCCAAAGAGGGTGACACTGTAAAAAAATGGCAAACTATTGCTACTATTGATGCCAGAGATCTCCAAAAACGCTTGGAAAAAAGCCTCAACACCTATTCTCAGCAGCGCAACAGCTGGGACCAAACTGTCGATGACACCAAAGACAGAACTTTGGCTACTAAAGAAAATCGAACCGTAAACACCAACCAACTAACATTGAACAACGTAGTGGCGGATGTGGAATTGGCCAGTATTGGTATTTCCAATGCCACTATGACCTCCCCCATCGCTGGAGTTTTAGTTAGCGCTCCCACCAATCTGTCTGGAGTCACCCTGAGCCCCACTGATACTTTCGTAATTGTTAACCCAAGTACTTTAATTTTTAGAGCTGAGGTAGACGAAGCTGACATTTCCCAAGTCAAAGTTGGCCAAAAAGTCACCCTGAGTCTAGATGCCTACCAGGATAAAACTATTGAAACTTATGTTAGTAGAATTGGTTATTTGGCTTTAGAAACCAGTAGCGGTACGGCTTTTATTGTCGAAATGCCCATACCTGCTGAAAATGCCCTAGATACCTATCGCTTGGGCATGAATGGCGATAGCAATATTATTTTGACAACTAAACCAAATGTCCTGACCGTTCCTCTGGCCGCTACTAAAGAGCGAGACGCTAAGTTTTTTGTCGATGTCAAAACTGGCCCCAATGAAGCTGTGGAGCGAGAAATCCAGGTTGGGACTCAAACAGATACTTTAATTGAGGTCACCAGTGGCCTGATAGAAACAGACCAAATTGTCTTACCAGAATAAGTTTCCATCTATTAATCATGGCTAAAATTCTCCCAGCCTCAGCCGCTTCCACTCCAGCCAGTCATCGGCCGGTGGTTCTAGAGTTGAAAAATGTTTCCAAAGTTTATCAAGTGGGAGACCAAACCATCACCGCCCTCAATAACCTAAGTCTCAAAATCCACGCTGGTGAATTTGTAGCCGTCATGGGCCCTTCTGGATCTGGTAAGTCCACTTTTTTACAGATTGCCAGCATGTTAGCCACTCCTACTAGTGGCGTCATATTTTTGAGTGGCAAAAATGTCACGGATTACAATGAAATTGAACGAGCCGCCCTGAGAAATAGTGAGATTGGTTTTGTATTTCAGCAATTTAATCTGTTGCCCAAAACCTCAGCTCTGGAACAAGTGGCCCTACCCCTGGTTTACACCCCTAATGTATCAGAGGCTACCAGATTAGAAAAATCTAAATTGATGTTAGAAAAATTTGGTCTCGGTGACAGACTTAAAAACACACCCGGTGAGTTATCTGGTGGTCAGCAACAAAGAGTGGCCATTGCCAGAGCCTTAATTAATGATCCGGCCATTATTTTTGCTGATGAACCCACTGGAAATTTAGATTCAAAAAGTGGCCGGGATGTGGAGCGAATTTTGACTGAACTAAATGCCGAGGGCAGAACCATCATCATGGTGACTCACAGTCAAGAGGCCGCCGAAATTGCCAAGCGAGAAGTTTTCATTAAAGACGGTGAAGTTTACTCTGACAAGGTCGTCAAACATCGTCGCACTACGGCTCAAGAGCACTATGGAACTTAATAACCTTAAAAACACCTTTTTAGTGGCTCTCAAAGCCATCTATATCAATAAAGGTCGGTCACTCTTAACCATGTTGGGGGTGATTATTGGTGTGGCTTCGGTGGTCTTATTGACTGCTATCGGCAACGGCCTTCAGTCTTATATTTCTGATCAATTCGAAAGTTTGGGTTCAAATAATATTATTATTGCCCCTGGCCAAATCTTTACCACCAATAAAGACGGCAGCAAAAGCTTTGGAGGACCAGAATCACGCATTAGTGGTGCTTCGAATAACAAATTAAAATTTAGTGATATTACGGACATTAAAAAACTCCGCGAGCACATCTCGTTTGTTTCCTACGCTAACACTTTATCTGACAAAGCTTATTTTCAAACTAAAGAAAAATCTGTCACAGTTGTGGGCACAACTGAGGATTACATTAAAATTTACAACACCAAATTTACTAGTGGCGGCTTTTTTACGGCCGTTGATGCTCAAGGTGGAGAAAGAGTGGCTGTCATCGGCGCCAAAGTAGCTTCAGAGCTCTATGGCAAAACTGACCCAACCGGGAAAAAAATCAAGTTAGGCACTCAGCAATTTACTATTAGAGGCGTGGTTGAGTCTATGGGCGGCAGTTTTGGTGGGCCGTCACTGGATGATTACGTTTATTTACCTTTCAAAACCATGACTCAAGCCTATGACTCTGACAAAATTGTCCAGATTTTTGCCAAAGTTAAAAGCAAAGAAGAAATTCCAATCGCAATTAGTGCTATCAACAAACTCCTCCTCAAAAGAATGAAGGAAGATGATTTTAGTGTTTTTGATCAGACCGAAATTCTCAAAACCATCAATCAAATTTTGGGCATGTTAACTATAGGTTTGGGTGGCATTGCCGCCATTTCTTTAGTCGTTGGCGGCATTGGCATCATGAACATTATGTTGGTGTCGGTGACTGAAAGAACTCGAGAAATTGGCCTGCGCAAAGCCTTGGGCGCCACCCCTAATCAGATTTTAATTCAGTTCTTAATTGAGGCCGCTCTATTGTCAGTACTGGGAGGATTACTAGGGATTATCTTTGCCTGGCTAGGTGTCTTAGGCATTCAGTCTGTTTTCCCAGCCAAAATTACTCTTGATGCCGTTCTACTCGCCTTTGGAGTTTCCTTGGCTGTTGGGCTAGTTTTTGGCGTCGCCCCTGCCAGCCGAGCCTCAAAACTTTCACCCATTGAAGCTCTCAGATACGAATAGCGCTTCAGCTGTGCTATCCTAAGTTAATGTTGGGTAATTTGCTTAAAATCGCTATTTTAATTGGCATCCTAAGTTTTGTAACTATCGTTAGTGCTAACGAACTTGCCAACAGAAATATTATCCCCAAAACTTGGTTACAACAGGCCAAATTAGACCAAATCACTTGGCAAAATACGCTTTGGCAATTCAATCACCTAATTGGCAAAGTCCCTAAGCCGGCTACTCAAACTGCGAGCGTAAATCAAATTTGGGAACAAACCGGCTCTGAGTTTAATTCCTTAAAAGATCGCGGCTTGGTGGTGGCTGAAGCAACTAGAAAATTTGTCCGAACTCAATTATTTTCGGCTCAAGCTCCCAACCCAACTCTCCTCGGATCAAGTAGCTCCGCCTTGAATGGCCCTAGTCCTACTCAACAACCTCTAGAAAAAAGAACTATCGAATATGCTAAATATCTTTACTGTAAAGAAACTGTCAAAGCATACGAAGATTTAAATCCCGAGCTTAAGTAAAAATTTTATCTAGATAAGATTGCAGCCAAGCTGGTTTAAAGCCAAATTTCTGGAGTCTGGCGGAAATTTCTTGCCTAGTTAAACCGGCCGATCGCCATTTCAGCCCCAACGATTTTGTCGTTTCAGCCAACTCATTAGGAAAAACAATCCAAGTTTCAGTTTGAGCGGCATAATAATCTGGTTTAATGGCGGAATGAGGTTTGTAAATTAAAGTAGCAGTTTTAACACCCGCTGCCCCACTTTCTAACAAATGATCAGTCACAAACTTTAATGACTGACCTGAGTCAGCCACGTCATCAAACAGCAAAACAGTTTCGCCTTCAACTGCCACCGGCAAATTTTGATAAATAACTGGCTGAGCCAACCGCTGATTCATTCCGGCATAAAACTTAACTCCAATACTCGCCACTTGATCAATTTCGAGCAAATCCATGAGTGATACCGTCATTGGCCAGCCACCCTTGGCTAAGGTGATGATTCTGTCAAAATGTTGCTGACTGGCTCTAATTTGAGTCGCCAGCTCAAAACAAAATTCATATAAATCTGCCCAACTAGGCGCTGAAAAGGCAATTGGTTCACCGGGAAAACTTAGTTGCTGAAGTTCTGACTTTGACTTTGGGAAAGTTGCGGAAAAATTATCTAGCATTGGCTAGTATAACTAATTTAGAAACCGTTAAACAGCTAGTTTTTAACTAACTTAATTTGGGTAAATTTAAACGTTTGCCAAAATCATAACTCTCAAAACATTATGGGATTTGTAAGTTTATAGGCCGCGCTAAAATTAATCAGAATTTTAAAAAGAGCTGAATTTTAATCTGGTAAAAAAACCATCATTTAGTAATTTTTGTCCCCAGCCACCTATCGCCTACGAGGGATTTAAATAAGTTATTTGGTTCTAAGCCAGCTAAAATCCACGTCTCAATCCCAGTTTCTTTAACTAATGCCAAAGACTCTTCAACTTTTAAAAGCATCCCACCGGTGACATCAATGCCTTTTGTTTCTGTTGTGATGGCTGATTGGTGCTCAGCCCAGTTTTTTGCTGAAAGCTGAGGAATTACCCGACCGGTTTTATCTAAAACCCCCGCTACTTCCCCGACTTGAATGATTTTAGAAATTTGATAATCTAGCTTAAGTAATTCTCTAGCCAAAAAACTCAAGATGGTTTCACCAGACCAAATTGCCCAACCCTGGGTTTGATCCATGACCACATCGCCGCTAGTAATTGGCAACAAACCTAATTTGAGTTGAGTCTCCAGAACTTTTAGCCAACTTTGGCTGGGCTGACCGCCGGCTTGGGTAATCACACCTTGCGCCGACATCCAACTGACCGCCGGCAAACCTTGAGTGACACACTCATGGATCACCAATCGATTTAAACTCCCAACTGAATCTAAAACTAGAGCCATACCATACAAACTCTGATCATTGATCAAACCTCGTTTGGTTTCATATTTGTGAGCTGGAAAATGAGCAAAACTGCCTTGTCCATGAGCTAGCAAAAACTGCTCAGTGGGATTTTTGAGTCTGGCAGCAGCGATTTGACCAATTAGATCAGCCAAAATTTCCGGTTTCAACGTATCGGGCCGAGATTTATCAGTAATAATTGAGCCGCCAAGTTTAATTAAGGTAAGAGGTTTTTTCATTTAAGCCACTGATTATACTCAAAATAATTTGAAATCAAGTTTTCTTTAAGGTAGCGTCGGCCTAACAATAGCGCGCCACTGCCCTCCAGAATAACTATAAATTCGATCTTGTCTGAATCTCTTGCTCAACCGCAAGCTTATTTTTGCCATATTTCAGGCGCGACAGTTGTTTAATCATTTGGGCTAGTTTGGGGTTCATCCTGGCCTTAACTGAATCCATGTCTTTTTCCAGAGACATCGAAAAAGGTGGTACCGGCTCGTTGTTAACGATAGTTTTAATATAGACGTGATATTTTTCGATATTAGCCAAATCATTTTCAGAGAAAATTGGCGCAAACTCATGTTGCAAAAAGTTAGCATCAGTTACACCCACCCGGAATGACACCATGCTACCCACGTTACCGAAAACTGCGTTCTTAACTTCTTCATCAATCTGACCAATAAACTGATTGGCCACGATTAAATTCAAGCGATATTTCCGCGCCTCAGATAAAATCACGGCGAAATCTTCCGTAGCATAATTTTGGAACTCATCGACATAAAGATAAAAATCTTTCCGCTCTTCCATGGGAATATCCTGGCGACTCATGGCGGCAGTCAAGACTTTAGGGACTAAAATTAAGCCTAAAAACTTAGCGTCTTCTTCACCTAAAATACCCTTAGACAAGTTGCAGAGAATGATTTTTTGCTCATCCATAGCCTTGCGGAAATTAAAAGCACTAACTGGCTGACCAATGATATTTCTCATGGTCTTATTAGTCACGAACCTGCCAAACTTAGACACAATGTAGTCCAGAATTTCTGATTTATGGAAATCACTGGTCTTGGCAATTTGGTCTGTCCAATACCGCCTGACCACTGGGTCTTTGATGAGTGGCATTAATTCTTCCACATATTTTTCATCAGTCAAACATCGCACTAACTCAATAAAAGTTGTGCCCGGCTTATACATGATCGTCAACATGGCGTTGCGGATAGCATGCTCAAACCGTGGCCCGATAATACCGGTGCGGTGCGGATCATAAAGTTTGTACATCAAGCCAATAATTGAACCAACCACAAAATGCCGCTGCTCTTCCGTATCAGCCTCCATCATGTTTAGACCCATGGGCCTTTCTAGGTCAGATGGGTTGAAATAAATTACGTCTTCAGCCCGTTCTGGCGGCATTAACTGCAAAATATCTTCTACAAACTCGCCGTGAGGATCGATGGCGCAAACACCCTTGCCGTCCTCAATATCTTGCAAAATCATTTCCTTCAAAAACTCAGACTTACCAGTGCCAGTTTTTCCAATAATATACATGTGCCTTTGGCGATCTTTATTCTCCATAAACACTTCTCGTGTCTCGCCTCGGTACATAGACTTACCTAGTCTCAAGCCACTGTTGGGAATCAAATTAGGCGCGGGAGCATTTTTAGCAATCAACCACTTGATGTGATGAGTTTCGACCATTTTATTAGGAAAATGCAGGATGGTAGCTAATTCTTCAGTATTCAAGACTGATGTGCCCCAATCCCAAATAGGCATATATCGATAAATGAAATCCATCATAAAAAACTGACCAATAATCAACTTTTCTTTTCTGAATTCATTGTGGGGCGAAGTAAATTGAGAAAAGGCCCCAGTTATATTGGCTAGGTGAACGTTGGCGGAGATTTCATTTTGAGCCGAAACCACGATTCTCAGCGATGTTTTAAATCCAGGCTTATCTAATTTGTTACTAATAGCCTCCATTTCCTTAGGATCGGCACTAAAATTAGATTTTTGGGGATCAGACTCCCGCTTCTTTTGCTTTTGGACAAAACCTCTGCCACCATCTTGCCACGACTTACCGGCTGGCTGAATTAATAGCTGAATAACTGCCCCCTCACCCTCGCCCATCTTTGACAAGGCTGAGGTAATTAAAGACAAGCCATCAGTAGGTAAATCTTTAAAAGCTTTAATTGGGAGATATTTGCCCTTATCTAAAGTTAAGGTCGTAAAGGCCACTCGGCCCTTTTCGTTGAAGATATTGACCTCATCCACTTCTTTAACTTCAGCTGTAGGATAGGCGCCATTGACTTGTTTTTCTACCAAGTCTCTAATTTTTCGGGGACAACTAATATAAAAAGCAATGTCCTCTCGCATACCCACAATCTCAAAACTGATCACTTCTTCGGGCTTTAAAAAATCAAACCAACCATCATGCTTAATAGCATAGAGACCTGCAAACATTTGCTCTGCTGCATCAATCTTTATTTCATTATCTTTAGGAAGTCTGACCAACAGCGTCACAAAACCCAGAGCGTATTTCTCTCGGTTGCGATGCTTAAATAATTCAAATAAAAGGTAAGCTAAAACAGCAACTAAGAGCGCCACCAGCGTCCACCAACCCAGAGAAAGAAAAAATGCATTCATTTTTTCGATCATCAACTCAGATGAAGGCAGGGTTTGCATAGATCTATTGTAGAGAAAACTTCAAGTTCTGACTACTGGACCTTAAATACGACAGCTCGAACTGCTACAGCTGAAGTTTAAAAAGAATTTTTTGAAGAAAACTTCGAATACTCGGCAACTTCGAAACCATCACCTCAGTTTTGGCGATAAATAACTTTGCCTACAAAAATCTTAATTATTTTTCGACTCCACTCAACCAACCACCTGACACTAAATTTAGGGCTTTGGGTCGCTCCCTCTTTTTCTAAACCAACGGTAATAGGTAAAACCAAAACTGGTTGTGATGGCAACTGATGATTGCTGGGCATTGGCATTGAAGCATCAGCGATAACTATTTCATTTGGAGCCTGGTCAGTGTTCTGATCAACTCGGTTAATGTAGCCTTCCACCTCAGGTGACAATTCAGGATTTGGTTCATACTCTACCATTTGAGCATTGCCGCCGGCTTCCACGACTACGGAATCCACCGCTGAAATTGCTCCCAATGACTCTTTACCACCACTTGCCACGTAATTAATTTTTTCAGGCTGGACATCAACATCATCAGCTGGCTTTTCTAGGTCAGTCGCTTCTGTCTGAGTTAAAACCTCATCTAAAAGATCTAGATCTGATTGAATTGGAGGCGGCTGAACTGAAGCAGAAACTTGATTGTTAGCCGAAATTGAAACCGGCAAAGCTAGAAGTTTTTTTAAAGTTGCATCAACTAAGGCTGAAGATTTAGCTGGATCATTCACACTAATAATCGACGGAGCAACTGGAGTTTGGGCTGGAGAGGCTTTGGCAATTGGGGCAAAAACGCTATTTAGCCGGTTGCCAACTTTGGAAGTCAACATAGATTGTTTCATCTAAAACTATCCGCTCCATCATACTAGTAAATTGGCTGACTTGACTACCGCTGACTCTGCTGCAAGATACTTATTTTAGAATTAAAAGTCTGTCTCCGACTCTAATGCCAAGATTATTAACTCTGCCAGCGGCCAACTCAATCATCTGGTTAACTGATTTTTTGGGCACATAAATTTTAAGTTGGCTATCGGGCTGATCTCCGGTTGGAATTGGTACGACCCTAGTAAGCTCAACCACTAGGCCATCATTGAGCCAAACAAAATCTAAAGGAAAGACCATATCTTTCATCCAAAATTGCCATTTAGCTGAGGTCTCGAAATTAAACAGCATGCCGTCATTAATCAAACTACTTTTTTGACCCAAACCTAAATTTCTGGATTGATCAGTTTTAGCTAAAGTCAGTTTTAAAGGTGAGCTAGACAAGTCTTTCCAACCACTCAACTCTCTCCTTTGCCAAATAGCCGCAACTTCTTCCAAATCAGCTTTGTTGGCTAAAATTTGATTCGCACTAGAACTAGACCTCAGGTTGTCTTGATATTTAAACCCAAAAATAACTGCCAAAATTATTAAGCTCGCTAAAATCAAACTAATCCAAATTAATTTGGATTTTGGCCTTTTTGCCAGTGCGGATGTTGGATTAAAACTAGCTGAGTTTTTCATAATCTGATTGAACCAATAGATTAAACCTACTAGCCCAACTAATAGCAACCACCATTGATTCAGACCGAGGCCGTTGTAAATTTGCCCCCGATCAAGCCTAAAAAAATCTAGCCCAAATCTAAGCCAACTATAACTGGTTAAATACAACCAAGTTAATCTACCTTTTCCAGGTAACCAAAGCTGTTTATTAGCCATCAGCCACCAAAGCCCGCCGCCTATAACGACCATTCCCACCGCTTCATAGGCAAATAAGGGCTGAAATTTTGTCGCCAGATCTAAACTGGCAACTTCAGCCAATCGATGACTGGAATCGATAGTTATTCCCCATGGCAAACGCGTGGGTAAACCATATAGTTCTTGGTTTGCCCAGTTCGCCAATCTACCCACAGCCTGACCCCAGGGCAACGCCACTGCTAAAATATCAAAACCAACCAAATAGGTTTTTCTGGCCAAAAATCGAATTGCTAATAACCCACCTAAGACAGCTCCTAAAATACTCAGGCCACCTTGCCAAACGGAAACCAGTCGCCACCACTGAGCCTGATCCAGCAAGGGCGCATAGAAACTCCAGTCTGTGGCTAAATGCCAAACTCTAGCTCCCACAGCCGCCGCCAAAACTACCAGCCACCAGCTGCTTTTGAGGGCGTCAAACTTAAATCTTTGGCTCAGCTCTGTCACCAACCACCAAACCAAACTAACAGCTAAACCAACGATTAAACCGTACCAATGAAAAGTCAAATTATAAATTCTAAACATTCACTACCCCAATAGGTTTGGCTGGCTATAAAGCTCCCAAGCCAACTAATATTACTAATCCTCCCAGCATAAAAATGCCTAATTTTCCCGTCAGCTTATCCGCCAGTTTCTGCCTAGCCGCCAAATTTACATCACCAAGGAAATGATCTGCTAAGGCTTTAGAATCAGATTGAAAAACAAAGGCTTCACAAGTTAATTGGCTCCACAAACTCAGGACCAAAGCCATCCCCAGCCAAATTTGTGTCGAGGTCATCACAAACACCCCCAGCGCCAGCAACATCAAGCCAAAACTAACAGACCTAGTTAAAGGAGCAGACTGGTACCAAACTTGAGATTTTCTTTGATCTAACCAGAGTACTAGCCAGCCAATTAGCCAGCCCAACCCAAACTCTAGTCCAAATAACCAAAACTGATTTGGCCAAAATTGATTGACTGATTGAGAATTTGGCCACCAAACTCCCAGCTGCAACCTTAGCAGCATGAGCGACATTATTGGACCAAAAAAAACTAAGGTGATTAACTGACATTTTTTGGCTTTTAGGCTGATCAAGTCAAACATTTTCTTTGAAAGTTTTTCCGGTTCATTAGCTGCGTGAGCTAATGGTTGAGGTTGATTGGTTTCTAACATTTCCAAAATTTTGATCAACTTTATTACTGATTTTGGCCAGCTCTGAGGCTAATTATTTTTTTCCAGCTAGCCTCAATGGCGGTTTTCAATTCTGCATCGGTTGCTGACCAAATTTCTAATTGATTAATTAAGTCAGTTAATTCGGCTGGTGAAATAGTCGAGTCAAACATGAGAATGTTTGCTCCGGCCAGCAGACTTAATTTAGCAGACTCAGCTATCGAAATTTGACCACTCGAACTAGCTGACTGAACCCCACCGGCTGATTGAGTGGCAATTTGAACTTTAACTAGCTCAGCTCCGGCCGAAGCAGCTAAGCTTGGCACAAACCTAGACCTTGCACCCTTGGCATTAACCCCTTCTACAATAACAATTACCTCTGGAAATTGACTGGGAAATGTTGCCAAACATTCCTTGCTTTGAGAACACGGCAAGCCGTCAAATTTTTCCGCAACTTTGATAGGACTAACAAGAACTCCTAGGTTTGGGTAAATTTTAAACAATTGTTGAAAGGGCTTAAGGTCTGAAACGGTAATCGCCAATGTTTGAGGTTGGAGAATTGGATTTGAACTCGCGCGACCGGATCCAGGAAAATGGGCCAAAATAGGTAACACTCCGGCGGCACCAAAATTTTCAATATACTTTTTCGAACCCAAAACTAATTTGTCTGGATCCGAACACAAGCCCTTAGGCCCACCGGCAGATAAAACCACATCAACCACTGGCCCAACTACCATTGAAATTCCTAGTTGTTTCAGTTGAGCAGCGGCACTAGCTATGGCTGGCTCAGTTTTATCAGGACTATCGCAGAGAGATTTCATAGTTGGCACTGTTACAAAGCCGTCACCCTTAAGCTCGGTTAAGCCGCCACTAAAATAGGTCATTAGAACCGGTGGCCAAATAAATCCTCGAGATAATTCCGTCAATTTTTTTGTCAAAGTCTGAGCGGTAGCCAATGACACTGGTTTGAAATCTGCACTTTCAGTGCTAACTCTCATTGATCGAAGTTGAATAAATCCTGGCTGATTTGTCTCCAACCAAGTTTTGATTTCTGTAGGAATCTCACCTGTACTGGTGGGAAATACTGGCAAGACCAATAATTGAGCAATAGTTTGTTTCGTAGAAAGTGGCTGATTTAAAGAATTTCCTAAATTTCCGGCTCCGGGTAGTTCTTGGCGAGCCGTCACATTTTCCGGTTGCGTCTGATAATTGGTCTGATTCCAGAATGGCTGATAAAAATAGTTAAACCCCAAGCCAACTACAAAAATAGTCAATACAACTAACAGGATTTGAGTAGAAAGATGCTTGTTTTGACTCATGATTTATTTAGTAGTTAGTTTTTCTTGGGCTAAACTGGCCAATCGAAGTTGCTTTAACTTCCACATAAATAATTTAGGCCGACTAACAGCATTGGCATCAGCCACAAACGATCTGGCCTGTTCTAGTCTGGCTCGAGGATTGGTTTTAGCTAGTCTAATATACAAACTTTTGTGACTCAAATCATCTAGCTCTAGCGCCAATCTATAGCCATAGTCTTGAAATTCTTGAGTAATGTATCCCTTGTCCTCCGCCGGTTGATACTGCGCAAATAACGATCCAGCTGACTGAAAACCAAGATTTTTGGTTGAAGACTGAGGCTTCGAAGTTAGAGTTTTAGGCCGATCTAGTGTCATTAATGATTAACTAATAACCTATTGTAGCGTGCGGTTGGCCTAGATTGATGGCAAACTAAATTTAAATTAGTTTAATCTATGTTCTCTAACCAGTAGGCTCAACCAAATACCCACAGCCGCTGCCATAAACAAAAACTTCAATGAACCTAGCCAAAACCCAAATACCAGACTAAATAACACCCAAAAAACCACCGAGGAGAAGGCAATAATTATTTCTCGGTAGACAAAAAACGACAGTGCTTCCCGGCCCTGACTCCTCAATAAAAATTGCTTATCGAAATACAACCAATGATAACTGGCTGCCAACCGATCACAGACATCGATAACTACAATTGCCCAAACTGACTCGATCCAGATCCGAACCAACCAAAAAACTGACAAAAGTCCCCCGGTTATAAAAAAGGGCTGGCGATCTTTTGTCTTATCCAAAACCAGGCCGGAGACATAAGTTAACATCATGGCTAAAAAAAGCGATAAAGCATAAAGATAGCCAACTTTATCGATGGCGCCAATAATGAAAAACACATACAGCGGCCAGATAAATAGGACGACGTCATTAAAATATCTTCCCACATAGGAAATGGCTAATTTTTGATACTGCCTTTCTTTTAACCATGAGCCAAACTCTGACCAAGAAACTTGATCTTGAATTTTATGTCGCTCCAGCAAGAGAGCAAAAATTGTCCCTATCAAAACGCAGCAAATTCCTGTCAAAAATAACAAGCCAAAACCTTGCCAAACAATTATCCAGCCCCCAAAAATTGGCGTTAACAACGTCACTAAATACAACATAAGACTAATTAGGCTCAAATCAGCCCCGATTCTAGTTTTGGCCACATTTTGACTCAAAATCGTGTAATAACTCGTCCAAAATAAAGTTTGCAACCCATCCAGTGCCGCTGCCACCAAAGTTAGCCAGTAATTCTGACTCGAAATATATAGCACCCAAAAATAGACCACAAAACCAAGTTGAGCCAAAATCACTGTTCGTTGCGGCCCAATCTTAGTCACTAGTTTTCCCAGCGGGATATTAACTAAGATGACCACCAAATTTCGAACTAAATAAAACGCGGCTAACCACAAAATGCCTTGCTGAAATGGACTGAGATCAAATTTTAACCAGCCGGCAAAGGGCAATTTTTCTGCCCCCAACTGATATAAAAATAGCGGCATAAAAAACATCACCAACTTATTGCCCACTTCTCGGCTGATTCTCAACCCATTCAAGAGCCACATCTGGTGAGTATTATCAAATTGGAGATACGGAAAATGACTAGAGTGAAGCGAACTTCTATCAGCAGACATGATTATGGCTTAGCCTCAGTTCCAGCTTCTAATCGCTGCTGCCAAAGTTTTAAGATTTCAGGTACCAAGCCCTTCCATGCCAGCTGCTCTTCCACCGTCCAAGGGAGCAAAACATAATTCTTGGCAGGCATTTTTCTGTCAACTCCTCTGGCATCAATGCCCACTCTGGCATGCCAGAAATTTTGAGTGCCCAAATGCTGGTAAATTGACAATAAACCATTATGAATTTTGGGGCCTTTGCCAAACTGGAGCTTACATTTGCCAAACTCTAAATCCAAATCATCATGAACGACAACTAATTGCTGGAGAATTTTGATCTGGGAAGCTGGTGACTGGTGATCAAAACTGGCATAAAAATCTAAAGTAGCCCTGACTGACTGACCAGATGCATTCATGAAAGTCTGAGGTTTAGCAAACACCCAATCAGCTTGCTTGGTTATTTCGGATTGAAGTTTTTTTTGTAATTTCCCTGCTGGCAAACTCTGGCCAGCTTCAGCAGCGCGCCACTGACTCCAGGCATCAACAAACTTAAACCCCGCATTGTGCCGAGTCTCTTCATATTCTAATCCTGGATTTCCCAAGCCAACAATAAACCACATAACTTCATGATATCAGAAATCAGCCTCTAGAATCTGGGGTTTTGTTAAAATGTCACAACTAATTTTAAGCTCAAAATTAAGCTTCATCCTCTAAGCCACCACTAGATTTTTGAATTTCTTTTAGCTCAGTTAAATCTGTGGCTTGCTCCCAATTTTTATCAGTTCTAATTTTAACTAATCTGGGAAACCTGAGTGACCAGCCAGCAGCGTGCATAGGAGATTTAGTAATCTCGTCAGCCGCAATTTCCAACACCACAGCCGGCTTAAGCCAAACATCAGGTATTAGGCCGTCCGGCACGTCATAATTAGCCGGTTGATCTTCAGTTTTAGACTCATCTGCCACCGCTCTCAAGCTTTTAAACTCAGCGTCAGTTAAACCGGTACCCAATTTGGCCACAGATAAAATTCTCAGCTCCCCTTTAACCTCACTAGCAATGCCTAAAAGCCAAGCTCCCACCCCAAAAACTGTCCGCTTGCCTCTGCCAACGTAATAACCCATGACAACGCAATCGATCGTATCTGAGAGCTTGCCGCTAGTGCCCTCTTTTTCTTTAATCTTGACCCACCGCCAACCCTTACGACCACTCCGATAAATTGAGTCAACCTGTTTGATCACCGCCCCTTCAAGACCAGCGGCTAGCTGAGCCTCATGAAAGTTTTTCAGCTCGTCAGCTTGATTAGTTTGAAAAAACTCGGTCAGCATCAGGGTTTTAGAGTTGGTGAAAACTCCAGCCAAAAGTTTTTTCCGCTGATTCAGCGGTGTGTCCACCAGCGATTCGCCATCGATAGCCATGACATCAAAAACAAAACATTTAATTGGCACACTGGCTGCCTGAGCTGCCACTTCGTGTTTGCGCTTGCGAGTAATTGTGGCTTGAAACGGCAGAATTTTACCGGTGACCGGATCATAGCCAACAGCTTCTGAATCTAAAATACAGGATTGGCACTTCAAATCTTTCAAACAAGCCTGAAGCTCTGGCAACATGCTGGTCACCTCGTCTAAGTTGCGGGTGTAGGCTTTGACCAAACCAGTGGCCACGTCAAAATGGATTTGAATTCTTAGGCCATCATATTTGGGTTCGGCATAAACCTCAGGCATTTTTTCAATAATTTCTTGAGCCGAATTTAACCGCTGACACAGGGCTGGCACTACTGGCACACCAATTTCAATCTGGTATTTTGCCAATAAACTTGAACTATCGGCAGATTTGTCACTCAAATACGTTGCCGCTAACTTCCCAATATCAGCTTTCTTTTGATAAGCCAATTCCAGCTCAACCCGATCCCGCTTATCACCATATTTAGCCCAAGACAAAGCATCCATCAAGGTTAGGGTTGAAAATCCCAGCCGCAACCGACCTAAAATAATTCTGATGGCAAACTTGGCAGCTGTCGGATCTAATTGAGCCAAAAGTGCCATCAGCAACAGTTGCTTTTGCTCCTGCGAACCTTCACCACCGGCCGTAGCAATAGCGACTAGCAAATCATAAACCGCAGCCACAGATGGTAACTCTGAGGCCGAGTGTTTCTGACAGGCCACCACCTCGGCCGTCAAAACTCCCAAATCTCCCAATTGGTGGTATCGCTGTTCAATTTGAGCCAGGTAATCAGGTTTTATATCCCCAAATAAACCAGTTGACTGACCCGCTGACTCAGTTGTTGACCAACCCCATTTTTCACCTAATCTGGCTAAAGCTCGTAAAATTAACTTAGTTGACAGTTGGAATTCCAAACTTTGATAAGGTGGTTTTAAACCGCCCTGCAACAAATAGCAGGCCACTTCAATTTCTTTGCCAGAATCCAGTTGGGGCAATAAATTAGCCAACATGGCGGTGATTTTTAATCGCGCCGCGGTAGTCTCTAAAGCTTCAAGCTGAACTGCAAATTCTTTAAAAGTCATAAACCCATCTTACCTTGAGAAGGTAAATTTTAACAATCAAAGTCTATTTTAAGCGGCCGACCCGGCCGCGCCCTCAAAAAAACTAGCAAAGCCAATCAGTCACTAGCCCACCATGAGATATCGCACACCTTTAGTGACGCCTTGTTTTTGAACCACGCCTTTTTTAATCAAATCTTTCAGGTCGCGCAGAATTGTGTCTGTTGAGACGTTGGGCAAAATTTGTTGAGCCGTTTCAGAAGATAGTTCGCCCTGATTTTGCAAGGTTTCTAACAAAATAATCTGTCGCTCAGACAAGGCGACTTGAGATCCCAAGTCTTTTTGGAGTTTCAAATCCTTGGATAATTTTAGAACCTGAGACTTAATTTTATCGATTTCCACCGCCACCCCATAACAAAAATACTCTAGCCAATAAGTTACATCAGTACCACTTTGTTGGACTGATAGCAGAGCTTGATAATATTTATCGACGTCACTATCGAAGTATTGTTCGAGTGAAAAAAACTTTTTAAAATCATACCCAGCTTGCTGCAAAACCAGCGACGCCAAAGCTCTAGCCGTCCGACCATTGCCCTCAATAAATGGGTGAATATAAACCAAGTGGTAGTGGACAATGCCGGCTCTAAAAATTGGATGAATCGCTAAGGCCTCAGGACTATTTAACCATTCAAAAAACTCAGTCACTAAAAACGGCACCTCAGCTGAAACTGGCGGCCTAAACACCACTCCGCCATCTTTAGCTCCTCTAACAATAACTTGCTGCCGACGATATTCGCCAGTTTGAGCCGCCTCCAACAGACCTTGCATGGTTAAGGCGTGAAGCGTTTTTAATGTTTCTGGTGAAAGTAATTTATCGTTGGTTAATTTTTTTGTGGCCAAATTCAGCTCATCAATCCAAGTTAAAACCTGGCGATAATTAATCACTTCTTGAACATCGCGCTCTCTGGCAATGATGCCGGCTTGTTTAGCCAAATCGCCGGAAGAAATTCCTGGATCCGCCGCTGACTGCGCCTGAATTAATCTGTTTGTCTGCTCCTCAGTCAAATCATTGCCCTCGATTTTAGTGCCGAAGTGGACCATTCTGGCCACAGCCTCACCTCTGAACTTGGCTTCCCAGGCGGGAACCAATGGGGCGTGATCGATCAAAGCCTTAGCGGCCTCGATGCTGCTAATGTAAGAAACCAAATTATTGGTAATTCTAAAGTTTGGTTGATACATACTTAAAAAGATTCACCGTATTCTAACTCAATTCCTGCAAAATTTGCAGGGATTTCTGGGGTTTTATCAAACTGGATCAAAGCGACTGCTCCAGACATAAAAAAGCGTAATCTTGGGGTGAAGCTACAAAGACTGAAAGTTTTTTCATTAATTCCCACCTAGCTTGCTGATATACTAACTATCATGGTAGATCTACACACCCCAGAAAAATTTCAAGATTTTCCTAACGCGCTGATTACCAACATGATTACTTTGGCCACAGGAGGTTTTGGTGTTGTCGTTGGTTTAGCCTGGACTGAGGTTATTAAGGCCGTGGTTAAAGATTATGTCGATCCTTTTTTAGGCAAAAATGGCAGCTTGATCTCACTCACCATCTACGCTGCCATCATGACTTTACTAGCAGTCTTAGTCACCATGCAGCTAACTCAGATTCAAAAAAGGCTGACAGCTCTTAGCGAACGGTTTACCAAAAAGAAGCTAGACTCAACCAACTTAACTGAACCCGTCAAAAAATCTAAATAGTTTTAGCCAAGCACTTCGTTTCACTGACAAAGTTTATTATGCCACTGACTCAACATCAATTTAATCCAGCTGACTGGCTGCCAAAACTCAAGTTACCAGCCATCAATTCGCATAAAGGCGAAAACGGCAAATTACTAATTATTGGCGGCTCGCAGTTATTTCACGCCGCCAGCAAATGGAGTTTGGATGTTGCCAGTAAGTTGGTGGATATGGTTTTTTATGCCTCAACTCCAGAAAATGCTCAATTAGTTAAAACGGCTAAAGGCGAATTTTGGAATGGCATTGTGATTCCCTTAGACCATCTGGAAACATATCTGGTAGAAGCCGATGTGATTGTGATCGGACCAGGAATGGAGCGGAGTGACCAAACAGCTAACTTGGTTAATGATTTGGTAGCCAAATATCCCTCTAAAAAATGGCTGATCGATGCCGGAGCACTCCAGATGATTGATGTCGGGTTAATTCCAGCCACAGCCATCCTAACACCTCATCTTCAGGAACTGAAGCTCCTGGCTCAAAAACTAGCGGTCGCCAATAGTGAAGCTGAAGCCGAACAAGATTCAACTGCTCAACCAACCAAAATCCTAGCCAGCTTGGCAGATAAACTTAGCTGTACTATCCTTTGTAAGGGCCAAACTGATCTGATTTTAAATCAGTCTGAAATTTGGCAGGTCGAAGGCGGCAATCCCGGCCTGACCAAAGGTGGTACTGGAGATGTGTTGGCCGGCCTTGTAGGCGGGCTTTATTGTCAACAAGATAGACTCTCGGCTAGCTTAATTGGGAGTTATATTAATAAATTAGCCGGAGATGATTTGGCTAAAAAAGTCGGGCCATTTTTTAACTCCTCAGACCTAGTTAATCAAATTCCACTAACGCTTTGGCGCGCTTATAGCGAATCAAACCCAGCAAAATCTTAAAAATAGCCAAAATCCTAAAACCTAAATTCGACTATGTTTGGAACTAGTTGGTGAATTTCTGGTAGTAAATCCAAATCAGCTGTGGTCAAAATTGACTGATATTTTGGCAACCAATCAAAAACTACTTGGCGACTCTTTTGATCCAATTCAGATAACAAATCATCCAGGAGCAAGAGTGGTGGCTGGGCTAGTTTCCGTTCTGCAAACTGCAACTCTCCCAATTTCAACCATAACACCGCCAACCTCTGCTGGCCTCTAGAACCATAGGCCAAAATTGGCAACAACTCTGCCCCAGCTTCACCAACCACACCCACCTGGTTAGCTGGAAATGTGACTACAAAATCGTCCTTATGTGGCCCTATTAGAGAGTGGCCAGCGGCAATTTCTTTAGCCTGATAACCAGCTAGCCTGTCTGAGTTAATTAGCGATGGTTCATATGTAACGCCCAAATCCAAAGTAAAACCAATTTGGCGCAAAAAACTCAAAAAATCTCGCCGTTTTAATTGCAATACTTCGCCGTGTTTAACCAAAGCCTGATCCCAATAGGTCAGGGTTGTCAAAGGCTGCCGTCCATCTCTAATTAACTGCAGCAGTCTATTTCTAGTTTTGAGAGTTTTTTCGTAGCTATTTAAAGCGTGATGATAACTGAAATCCAACCCACTCAACGCTATATCCATAAAACCTCGCCGCCGTGACGGCGACCCCTCTATTAACCTCATGTCTTCTGGTCTAAAAACAACCGTAGCTAACTTGCCCATAAAATCAATTTTCCGCCGCCTTATGCCATTAACGCTATAGAGGCGGGATTGAGTTCGCTTGCCCTGAACCAAACCTCTGGTTAAAAGCAGCTCTAGGCTTTCAACTTCGCCATCTCGCTCGATAACGCCATTAATTCTCCCCAAATCTGCTCCTAATTTAATTACCTCTTCAATTTTGCCAGCTCTAAAACTTTCCGCCGTACTCAATAAGGCTAAGGACTCAAGCAAAGTAGTTTTGCCAGCGCCATTTTTACCCGCAATCACGGTAATTGGCCCAAATTCCCAAGTCTGGGCTGAGAAATTTCGAATTTGCTGAATAGTTAATTTACGAATCTGCATAAGCCCCCACACGACTGACTTGTCAAACTTTAAAGCTCCAGGCTATACTATAACTCAAGATTGATTATGTTAGCCTCCTTTCTAGCCAACAAAAACATCACCTCTGGAGCTGGACATCTAGTTGCCATGGTTGATGCAGAATATGATCCGGGCAGTAATGCCGGCGTTAACTTGTCAAATGTTTTGAAACTAAGTGATGGTCAACCAGTCAGCACTGTTTTTGAAACTCCAGCCGACATGGTTAACTTACTGGTGGGAAACGCCTTTATCGTAGCTGGCATTTTTCTGTTTATCTTGATTATTCTTGCCGGCTTCAAGTTCATTAGTAGTGATTCTAAAGGTATTGAGGAGGCCAAAACCTTGATTATGAATGCTGGAATTGGCTTTAGCATTCTGTTTGGAGCTTACTGGGTAGTTCAAATTATTCAATTTGTAACCGGAATCCAAATCTTTTTTTAGAGATATAATCAAAAAAACAATGAAAAACCTAAAGCCCCAATCTTTGATTAAAGTTATCGCTGGCGTTTTGATTGGACTGGCTACAACTGTTAAGCAAGTTGCCGCCCAAGGAGCAAGTCCTGCTGATATTTTTGGAGCTATCACTCCCCCAGCAGGAGTCAGTGCCTATGACGCCCAGGCAGCTGCCAGTGGTGGTGGTTTGGGTTTAATGTTTTTCTTCTCTAACATCGTTAAGATCCTGACTATCGTGGCTGGGCTTTGGGTGCTAGTGAACTTTTTAATGGCTGGTTTTTCCATAGTCACTGGCGGTGGAGACAGTGGCTCAACTAAAAAAGCCTACGACAAAATCTTATACAGCGTGATTGGTTTGGTTATAATTGTGGCCTCCTACACCCTGATCGCCTTGGTTAGCTTGATTGTGTTTGGTCAAGCCGATTACATCCTTAATCCAGTTATCAACGGAGCTAAATAACTATGTCCACCTCTTCCACCCTTATTGCAGCCAACCTAGGTCCAACCCTAGGATTAGGAAAAATTCAACCAATCACTGACGCCTACAGCAAAGGCTCTGAGGCCGCTGGCGGGGCTGGAGCGG